>ENA-ORPK01000052-ORPK01000052.1-human-gut-metagenome-genome-assembly--contig:-NODE-52-length-100744-cov-17.186197_pt1 | contig 100744 bp, 115 predicted proteins | sample MGYA00242139_ERZ509068 | MGnify/ENA primary metagenome ERZ509068 (study PRJEB26280, sample SAMEA2338687) | human gut metagenome | biome: human gut; feature: human-associated habitat; material...
TTAATGTTGGTTCTGAATTTGATAAGCAGGTCAAGATTAAGGCTACAGAGGCATTTTTGTCTAACATTCCAGATAAGGAGTATGACAAGGTTGTCGAGCAGATACGCACTTCTTCTGACGATGAACTTTACGCACAGATTGAGGGATTAGCAAGAGAGGGTACTTACAACCCCGCTACCCCAAAAACTGCCGATAAGGGCTATTCTGTGCGAGATAAAATAGCAAAGTATTTAGAGGGGCAGGAGCAACTCAAATTACAATCAAAGAAAGATAGGTTGAAATGACAGTAAAGAAACCCAAACTGGTACAAGAAGATTGGTATAGAGCCAGGATTCGTAGTGCCGTTAATGACTTTACAGAACAGTACAAGGACTATATGCAGAACGCTATAGATGATGTTTTCAACACCATGAAGCAGGGGTACGATATTCCCCAGGCAGTAGAAATTGTTACTTCTCGAAAAGGCTTTGTTAATGACAGATTGAAAGAGCTGATAGAGAATGTTTTGACAACAGTTGTCAAGGCTGTAAACGGCAAAACACTCCCCAAAGGCAAACTGCAACAAATCATTAACAGGGCTATGAATGATCCGTGGACAGATGATGGTGTCAGCTTAAAAAAGCGTATCAGACGTCTGTCCAACGATACCATTTATGAAATAAGGCGTTCTACTATGGCTACGGTAGGTAATCTCAATCAAATTGATATGAAAATCAAGAATATTGAGAAGCTGGTATTACAGACCGATGTGGACATTCGCAAGGTGAAAGACCAGTGCAGGGCACTGCGTACTGTAGCGGGATTAGCTACCCATGGCAATAGGAATGTTTCTAAGGATTTGTATCAGCAAACTGAAAGGCTGATTAGAGCACTCAATGGAGATAGTGTCAGAGCACGAACACTGGCAATGAAGAACATAAAATACACAGCAAGTCAAGTATGGGAATATGCACTGCCTAACACATTGCAAATTGCCTTTAAGGGCAAAGCAGCATACAGGGCAGAGAGAATAGCTCGTACAGAAGCAAGCAAGCTGTACTTTGAATCCTTTATTGCCCAGCATCAAGGCAATCCTGATGTGGTAGCCTACCAATGGAGCTTGTCACCAAGACACAATATATTTGACCAGTGCGATGTGTGTGCCAACATCAACATCGGTTACGGCAGGGGGATTTATCCCAAAAATCTTATGCCGTCCATACCAAGGCATCCACACTGTATGTGTACTATTCGCCCTGTGTATCGAGTTTCTATGAAAGGGAAACACAGGGTTGACATAAATATGGCTAGGAAATATTTCAGCGGACTGTCTGAACGCAACCTGCAAGACCTGTTTGGCATTGCGGGGGCTGTTGATGTTTCATTAGGCGGTGATTGGCAGAAGTATCTGCGAGGTTGGAATGGTTTCAGCAAGCCAAAGACAAGATTTGAATTTGAAGATTTTAATTAGGAGGAAATAGTATGCCAAAGACAAAAGAAGAGATTATTGCAGCACTTGGCACATTGGAAGATGGCAAAGAGTTCGTAAGCGGTCTTAATGCCATTCTAAAGGATTCCAATGATAATGCTCACAAGCTGGAGGAGCTTACCAAGGAAATCGGTGAGCTGAAAACCAATAGCACCACTATTGGCGAAAATTACAACAAGCTGGCTGACTTTATCGGCTTGAGCACTGATGTCACCGACCTTGATGCGGCACTTGAAGCTATCAAGGCTAACAAGGGCAAGGAAGCTAATGCTGATAAGATTACCCTACAGAGTAAGATTAACGAGCTTACACGTGCTCTCAAAGCCTCTGAGGATAAGGGTAGGGAAACTTCTGCACTGGCAAAGGCTGAAAAAGCCAAACGGCAGTCCATGATTAGGGATATGCACATTCGCAATGCATTGGAGGCCAACAAGGCAGTAAATCCAGCTATCACTTCTGGACTTCTCCGTGACAGAGTAAAGGTAAATGATGATGATACCCTGTCCTTTATGGCTGATGACGGCTCCGAGGTTACTGTTGACGAGGGAGTTAAGTCTTTCCTTGAAAAGTACCCAGAGTACAGAGTAAATCATCAGATTCCTGGTGCTGGTGGTTCCTATGGCGGTCAGACCGTTGATAAGATTGATTTTGAGAAGATGTCCCCAGAGGAGTACCGCAAGCTCCGCAAAGAGGGCAAAATCCGTTAATATGCCGATTTCGGCTGATTATATTGTAAAACGAAAGGAATGATTATTTCATGGCTAATTCTTTTTTAACTCCTGCGATTATTGCGCAGGAAGCACTCATGCAGTTGGAAAATAACCTTGTAATGGGTAATCTGGTGAACAGAAGCTACTCTACCGAGTTCAAGGCTAAGGTAGGCGACACCATCACTGTTCGCAAGCCTGTGACTTTCCGTGTTGATGAGTTCAAGGACGAAATCAACCTGCAGAACATTAATGAGAGCGGTGTATCTGTAAAGATGGACAAGCTGCTTGATGTTTCTTTCCCTATTGATTCCAAGGATTTGACTTTGTCTATTGAGCGGTTCTCCGAGCGTTATGTTATTCCTGCTATGGCAGCATTTGCACAGGATATTGATTCCCGTCTGGCACAGCTGGCACTTGATGTTCCTTACTTTACTGGTACTGCTGGTACTGCCCCTGATTCCGTGGCAAGCATTACTTCTGTTCGTAAGATTATGAATGATAATAAGGTTCCTATGGCTGGTCGTAATTTGGTTTTGGACACCGCAGCAGATGCCAAGCTGTTGGAGCTTGACACTTTCAATCGTGTTGATGCTTCTGGTACTTCCGATGCACTTGTTAATGCTATTCTCGGTAAAAAGTTCGGCTTTGATTGCTACATGGATCAGAATATTGTGTCTGTAGCAAATGACAATTTTGTTGGTGCTGCGCCAAAGGTTGCACAAGCTGTAGATAAGGGTGCGGAAACCATGACTATTACCGACACCACTCTTACCGGTACTGTAAAGAAAGGTACTTTGCTGAAGATTGCGGGCACTACCCAGACTTTTGTTGTTACCGAGGATGCCACTGCGGCTGGCAATAATGCCGTATTGAAGATTTACCCTGCTGTTGCTGATTGTATTAAGCAGGATGCAGCAGTAACTGTTATCGGCAACCATGCTGCCAATATTGCTTTCCATAAGAACGCTTTCTCCCTGGTTTCTGTACCACTGGATAAGCCTATGGGTTCTAATAACAGTGCAACTACCAGCTACAACGGCTTGGGACTGCGTGTAACTTACGGCTACAACATCGACAAGAAGCAGGATATTATCTCCATTGATGGCTTGTTCGGTTTCAAGACTCTTACCCCTGAGCTGGCTTGCGTATTGCTGGGCTAAGAGGGGGCATGACAGATGGTTTTGAAAACTGTTACCATGTACAGCCCTGACAGCGAAGCATACCTCGTAAATGAGGCAGATGTTGCTGATTACAAAGCAAAGGGCTTTACTCAGAAGAAGAAAACTGCTACCAAGGCTGCAAAGGCTGACACTAGCACCACAAAGGAGTGATTAATGCATGGCAAGGAGTATTAAGGTTAGAATCCGTTCAGAGGCACTAGAGGAACGATTAGCTAACTTGGGGCCTAGGAGTAATGCTGCAATGCGCCTTGCCTTGCAAGAGTCAGCTGATATGGTGCGTGACTATGCAAAAAAGCACCACCGCTTTAAATCAAGAAGTGGTAAACTTGAAAAATCTGTAATCAGTTCGGTAAGAATGAATAGCGATACAGGAAAAGCTACTGTTCGGCTGGACAGGCGTATTGCTCGTTATTCTAATATCGTCCATGAGGGTGCTAAACCACATTTTATTTTCCCACGAAGAGCAAGGGCTTTGTATTTCTTTTGGGAGAGAATAGGTAGGCGGGTTCTATTAGACTCCGTTTATCACCCAGGGCAGAAAGCAGACCCATTCCTGCGAGAGGCAGCAGAAGCTGTCCAGCCTAATGTTGATGATATTTTCCGTAGACATCTGAACATGCTTATACGAGGAAGCCGAAGCACGAGAAGCAGACAGTTAGCACGAGCAAAACGCATTGCAAGTCGGAGAGGACGGTGAATTTTATGATTGAAATTGAGGGAAAGCGAATTTATTTTAATCCTGATGATGTGGTTGATGCACTGCTTGCTAAGAAAATCACTGACCGTATACTTATCAAGTCATCCCTATACATCGAAGATATAGCTTTAAACTTTGGTGTTCAAAAGGAGGAAATCGCAGACCCTGTGCCGTTCAAGATTGCACGGCTTGCAATGGTTTATGCCCTTATGATGACCGCCTTAGAAAACTCTCGAATGGCTTCTGATGGAAGTCAGGACGGCGCAGATGCCTATGAATTAAAACGCAGGGTATTTGCCGAGGAGTTAAAACAAATTGAAGCACAGTTGAGTGCAGACACCTTTAGCAACGGTCAGTCAAGCATTAAGATGACTGCACCCTTTGCTGTGCCTATTCTAAGGGGGTAAATCATGGGCAGATTATCTTATTGGTATCCTTTGGCTAAAAGCCTAGCCAATTATCTAAACAATCAACTTAGTGATAAAAAAGACGGCATGGGAAATCCCATACCGCTGTTTGATGGTGTCGATGTTTATGTTGGCACTAAAGGAAAAGGCAGGGATTATCCCTGTATAGAAGTCACATGGGAGTCAGAGTCTAATGTTTCCAATTCTTTACCGACTGTAGGCGAAGTCAGCCTATGGGTAGATGTGTGTGTGGAAGCAGACGATGACGAGCCAGAACAGGCATATGTTATGCAGGACGAACTGCAAAGCAAAATCTTTGATTGTCTGCCTAAGTGGCCACCTGTGGCTAGAGAGGACACAGGAATAGCTCCAAATGTTACTATTGAGGAAATAGTATCAGATGGAGATATTTATAGACCTGTGTCGATTTCACGAATAGTATTATCTATTGAATGGAGGAAAGCATATAATGGCAAATAAGTCAGGTTCTAATTCTAACGACTTGTATGTTGGTGCTGGTAAGTGGTATACCTATCCATGGGTTGATGGTATTCCACAGCGTGACGACCTTACCATGATTGGTGATGTTGGTTCTGCTACCCTGAGCACCGATATTACTTCTATTGAGCACAAATCCTCTATGGATCAGGCTCGCGAGGTTATGGCCTCTATTAATACGGAAACCACCCAGAAGCTCACTTTGGAACTTTATGAGTTTGACCCTGTCAATCTTGCAATCGGTCTGTACGGCAAGGATGGCGTTGTGGAGCAGGTTGCTGGTAATAAGACCAAGCAGTACAAAATCTCTCCTAATATGAATATCCGCCTCATGGATGATGACGGAAATCCATACATGAATGTTTCTGACATTGTTATTAATCGGGTTTCTGCTAAACAGGCAAAGGTGGAAGCAGCTCAGATGACTTCTGCGAATGGTTCTACTGGTACTGTGACCAGTGGTGGTACATATACCGGTATCAAGGACACTACCTACTACATTCGCATTGATAAGGCTAATACCGTTGCAGGTACTGTTACAGACTGTGAGTTTGCGTGGGGCAAGGGCAGTAGCTCTGCAATTGCTTTTGCTGCAGCGCAGAAACTTACAGCAACCGGTACTGCACAGACTTTGGACGATGGTGTTACTGTAGCATTGACTCTTGGCTCTACTGATAGCTTTGTTGTTGGTGAAATCTACAGTATTGATGTTAAGGCTGCTGGCGGTAAGCTGGTAGAGGGTGTTGATTATGTCGTAAACGAAGTTGATATTCGTGGTGGTATTATCAATATTCCTGCCACTGCAAAAATCGACGATGATACCGAGGTTTTGGTGGCTTTCAATGTTCCTGCTATGAAAGCACCTAAGATTATGGGTGGTACTATTGGTAAGATTGAGCGTGGTTTGCTGTTCATCGGTGACCCTAACATTGGCCCATGCTACAATATGGAAATTTGGAAGGCAGCTATTAAGCCTAATGGTGATGTCGGCCTTATTGGTACGGACTTTGCTTCTTTCCAGTTGGAGTGCACCCTGCTCTCCGACAGAGCAAATCACCCAACAGAGCCACTGTACACTATGGCAAAGGTTAAGGCTAACTAACTGCTTGCCCCCTGGCAGATAGTTTAGGATAAAACAAAAAGCACTGCTATTACACAATCGTGTGTTTTAGCAGTGCTTTTTGTGGCTTTTGACCTCTATCAAAGGAGCAAAAAATGATGAAATATGATGTAAATACATTATAGCAATGAAAATAATATTGGGCAAATTAAGGGGGATTTTTTATGTCAAATGAAAAAGAAGTAGAAGTATTGCTTGCAGGTGAAGAAGTAACTGTTCGTGGCGAGGTTTTAAAGGTAAAGCCTTACAATTGGGTTCAGACCTTTAAGATGGCCAAGCCGTTCAAGATTGTTATGCAGACTGTTATCGACAATGCCGAAAAGGTAAGCACCTTGACCAGCTTTACCAACATGAGTGAAATTCAGCAGGTTTACGCTATCCTAGACTTTATAGCCAGCGTTGACGATGGAGAGGAGTTCTCCAATGCACTGGCAGAGCTTATTGCAGGTTCTATTGGCAAAGATACTCCATATGTTAAGGAACTTGATATTGACGAGGTTATTACAGTCGGTATGGCTGTGTTCAAGGTAAACAAAGGTTTTTTCTCCCAGAAGCTGGGAAAGATAGCAAAACTGTTTCCAGCACCAAAGAAGAAAGAGAAGTAAGTCCTTACGAGGTTATACAAAAGCTAATCTCGCACGGGCATACCAAAGAACAAATACTCTATGAATATAGCGTTTCAGAAGTCCGCCTTTTCTATGAAAAGGTGGTTTCTGACGAAATGCGTGAACAAGCAGATTTTATTGACGGAATTGTTGCAGGTATTGGCGGTGCTTTTGGGGGATATAAGCAATTGCAGAGTTCGCTTGCACTTCTTAGAGAGGGCGTGACACACGAATGAGTCAAGATACTGATATTAGTGTTGCCATTACAGGAGACACATCAGATTTACAAAAGAAATTAGCAGGGCTGAAAAAGGAATTAGCTGACTTACGGGTAAATACCGCCAATAATTCTACAGCTGTGGCTGATAAGGCATTGAAACAGGCAGAAGCCAGTGCAAAAAAAGCCAGTGATGTGCTTATTAATGCTAAACAGAATGTCAAAGAGCAAAAGGATTTGCTGGTTCAGGCCGAGAAAGAGCTAGCAGAAGCTAAAAAAAGGCTGGAAAGCACTCAGCAAAAAGCAAATTCAGCAAAGGCTTTGGAGAATGAAGCTACGGCACGCAAAAAGAATCAAACCGAAGCCTATAAAGAGCAGATAGCTATCAATGCTGTGAGAAAAGCAAAGCTAGCTGAAGCCCAGGCCGAGGAGAGAGCTAGAAAAAAGCAAATGGAGCTTGCCAAGGCTAAGGAAACCCCTGATAAAGCAATGGCTAACGCTCCGACCAAGGAAGCACATACTAAGGCAGAGCGAGAGTATCAAAAGGCATTATTAGACTCGGAAACAGCTGTTAAACGCAGACAGCTTGCCGAGGAAAAACTCCAGAAAGCACAGGAACGCAGAAAATCTGCGCAAGAAGCCTTAGCAAAGGCACAATCCAATGTGACCAATACTGGCGGTGTGCAGGGAACGGCTAGTAAAGATGAATTGCAAGGGACTAAACAGGCTGTATCTAATGCCGAGGCTAGAATGAAAGCAGCGCAGAAAGCTGTTGAGAGCGCAGTCAAGGCAGAGGAAAAGGCTACTAATGACCTTGTGCGTGCCACTAATCAAAAGAAATCCGCCCAGCTGAAAGTAGATACAGCCCAAGCAAGACAAAAGATTACTGCTGTCAGCGAGCAGATAAAAGCATTAAGGGCTAATACACCTAATATAAAGGTAAAGGCTAACACTGGACAGGCACAAACGCAGTTAAGCAAGCTAGAGCGAGTGATACAGTATGTTGATAAGGCACATACTGTGAGCGTGAGAGCATCGGGAGTAAACAACCTTATTCATCAGCTTGCATTAGTTAGTGCTGCTTTCTATGGCATAAAAGGTGTTATGAACGCTATTCAGGGTTCGTTTGATGCCATCATTGGCAGTGGCCTTGAATATCAAAAACAGATTGAAAACGCTCGTATTGGTATTGCCAGTATCTATGCCTCTATGACACAGATAAATGGTACAAAAACCACCTTTGAGCAAGGGTTAGGTATTGCTAATGAGGTTGTTGACAAGCTCCAGCAGGTAGCAGCAGTTACCGCAGCAACTCCTAAAGATTTGCTTACCACATTCCAAGGTTTGGCTGGCCCTGGACTGGGTGCAGGTATGACCACTGATGAGCTTATAAAGTTCACCACCACAGGTGTTAATGCTGCCAAGGCTATGATGTTGCCACCAACACAGTTCATACAGGAATTGCGTGACCTTGTGCAAGGTGGTATTCAGCCAGCTTCAAGTACCATTGCTACAGCATTAGGACTGCGTGATTCTGACATTAAGGCAATGAAAAGCTCCGCTGATGGACTCTTTAAATCCTTGATGGAGAAAATGGAGGGCTTTTCCGAGGGCGCCGGTATGTACACCGAAACCATCACAGGTAAGATGGAACTTCTCAAACAGGCTTTTGTTAGAGCTAGTGCGGAATTTACCTCTACCTTTGAGGTGGAGATTAAATCAGCCTTGGACGGAATATCCTCACTTTTTGCGGACATAGATACTAAGGCAGGAACATTCACCATTAATCCAGAAATAACCGACACTATCAAGGAATTGAAACTTGACCTGTTGGAAGTAATGGATATATGGGGTGGTTTCGATGAAGATACAGGCAAGTGGTATCCGTCAGAAGAAGCCCTAGATTCATGGGACAATATATGCTCCTTGGCTGCGGATTTTCGTGACCTTGTGCTGGATATAAGTGATGCCTTGGTGGATTGGACTCCCGTTATTTCTTCTGCTGTAGACGGACTTACTGATGGATTATCTGTTATTACTGATATTCTTGATGGCATTGTGAGCGTGTTTGATTACACAGGTAAAATAGCTGGTAAGAATCAGGATATACTAGACTTAGTGCATGATATTGTAGAAGTCTATGTGCTCTATCAAGCATTAGTCAAGAGTGTCTATATCATCACAGGATTGGTAAAATCCGTAATGCTTGCCATTAATCTTGCAAAAAAAGCACAGCTATTAATGGAAAAAGGCATTGTAAAACTTCAAATGATGGAAGTTGCTCTTACTACCATTATGAAAGCAGGTATTGCTGGAATCGCTGCCTTGACGGCAGGTGGTATCGCTGTAATGAGTGGAGCATTGGACGGAGTATTCAATTCTATCAGCAGTAAAATTGATGGACTCATTGGCTCTGACGGTTCAGGAGCAGACGACTCTTATAGGCAACAGCTTGAAGAACTGGACAAACGAAGAAAAGAAAACTATGGGCAGGACAAGCATACAGACCCACAGGCTTTAAGGGACGCTCGTGCTCGCCAAACCAACAAAACGGACGATAAGGCAGAGAAACAGCGGTTGCAGGCTTTACAAAAGTCCTTAAACCAAATATTGAAGCGTATCGACAATGCATTGAAAGACCAGCTCCAGCAACAAAAAGAACATATGGAAAAGGTAGAGCTTCTTAATAAGCAAAGTAAGATGTCTGTCGATGCCTATTATGCTGAAAAAGCCAATAATGACAAGATAATTGCGGAGAAGAGTCTTTCTGCTTTAGAACAAAAAAAGGAGGCTATACTCAGCATTGAGTGGCCTGAGGATAAGCTGGAAGAGCGTGACACCAAGCTGGAACAGATAAACGCTGAGATGGCTAAACAGACACGTGCTTTAGAGCTGGCCGCAGAGAGTATCACAGGATTGAAAGACCTGAAAGAGATAATTCGACAAGATTTTGCCAGGAATAACCCACAACAATCTGAATCTGATGTAGTTAGAGAGAAAAGTCTATCTGCAATAGAAACGGAATTGATTAAATTTGCCGAAGAACATGGCTGGGATAATCCAGGTGAAACTATAAAGCAGGTTATGGATGCATCTATACGAGAAGGTATAGATGCCCGAGAATTGGTTGCCCTTATTCAACAGGAGAGTGGTGGCAAACGAAATGCTAAGAGTCCAAGAGGAGCTATCGGATTAACACAATTAATGCCAGAAACCGCAGCTGAGGTAGGAGTTAATCCTTATGATTGGCGAGAGAATATAAACGGCGGTGCAGCGTATCTTGCTAAAATGAGGAGACTTTTTGTTGGCTTTGATGATATACTTGAACGTGCCTTCGCTGCGTATAATGCTGGAGCTGGTGCAGTGCAAGAGTATGGTGGCATACCGCCATATGGCGAAACACAAGCGTATGTAAAGGCTATTTTTGCATATCTTGAACAAATGTCAGGCGTTCCTGACACGAGGTATCTTCCTAAGCCATCAGCTTCTTCTACTTATGGCTTTTATGCCACAGGCGATAATATGCTAAGGGGAAGCAAATTTGACAGTCGTTATTTAGATGAATCTCATTCTGTTGGTGGCGTAACAAAACTTGACGGAATACAAGATATTGTTTACAGCATTTTTAACCAAGTTGCCAAGGATTACTTTGATAAAACTGGAGAACGACTCGTTATTACAGGTGGTAGTGAAGATGGCCATACAGGTGGTAGTGAAGATGGCCATACAGGTGGAGAATTTAGCCACGGCAGAGGGTGGAAACTTGATATTTCTGTACCTAAAAGAGATCGTGAACTGTTGGCAAAACTTCTTGATTCAGCTGGGATTGCGGCAGGTAATGAGGGCAACCATTGGGATTTGTCCTTTGGTGGTGGTGGAATAGGTGGCCCCCCAGTCAACAGCCGTCAAACAGGAAACCTGCATAATACCCCAACGTTACAGAATTTTACTGCAAAATCCGAACTTCAACTTGAATACCTAGAAAAATATCGAAAATTACAAGACGATTCCCTGCAGGATAGGATTAAGATTGCTGAACTATATGGAGATGCCACTGAGGAAAAAATAGCTGCTATAGATGCCAAATACTTAAAACAGATAGCAGAAATCTATGCTCAATTCCCTAATAAAATGGGTGAAGAACGAGTAGCACAGTTAAAGGTGCTGTGGGATAATGAAAAACGTAATGTTCGTTTTGAGGGAGCAGAAAAGCAATTAAAATACACCCTAAAAGACCTTGAAGCCAGCAGTGAGGCAATGGGGGATAAAATCGTTAATGGTGCTGTCAGCCTAAAAGATGGCATAGATAAATACTATGACCATTTCACAGGCGATAATTCCTCTGTAAAAAAATACCTTGATGAACTCGAAACACTCATGCGAGAATACGAGAGTCAAGGAAACCTTGAAATGTATTGGAAAGTGCGTGATGAAATTGAAAACACAAAGAAGTCACTAACCAATATGATTAGCTCGTGGCTTTCAAAGATAGATGAAAGATTCTCCTTTGAGAGCAACATGGTGGATGCCAACTGGACGATGACCAGTGGGCAGAAAGAGCGTGAAAAACAGGCTATAGAACAAGCCAAACAGCGTGTTAAGGCCGATGCTTACGCTGAGCAGATTAAGCAGACCGCTATAGAGCTAAAAGAATGGCAAGAAAAGCTCAATGATGTTATTGCTGAACTTGAAAAGGCCACTGACGATAAAGCCAAGTATGCCTTGGAGCAGGAAAAGGCTCATATCCAGGGCAAAATAAACGAACTTTCACAGTTGCAGGTTGCTAACCAGCGGGCTTATGAACTTGCTTCTGCACTTGGTCATGTAAAAACATTGCTTGAAGAAACAAGGCAGACCGCTAAACAAGCATTGGAAGATGGCCTTGTGGAGTTCCTTACTGATGGCATACAACAGGCAGAGAGTCTAGGCGATGCACTTAGAAATCTCGCTGTCAGCTTCCTAAAGACCATGAATCAGTTCTTTGCTAAAAAGGTTGTAAGTGGTCTGATGGATGCATGGTTCCCAGAAGAGGGCTTTAGCAATAAGGAAACGGATTATACCAGCGGTGCTGAAACAGCCACTGCTGCTACCGAACAGGTAAGTATGGCAACTGAACAGTCTATAACGGCATTGGAAGCCAATACCAGTGCTACAGAGAACCTTACCACAGCTATGAATAATGCTCCTGCACAAGGGGCAGAGGGAACAGCCACAACCACTGCTGGTACTGCTAGCAATGCTGCTTCTACAGCAAATTCCGCAACGGCAAGTGGTGGGGCAGTACAGCAGACTGGTGGAGGAACAGCTACACAGGCAGGTGCTCCGTCAACTTCCAACTTTATCACGAATATCTTTGGAAGTTCGCTGGGACAGCTTGCAGGTAGTCTATTCTCCTTGAAAAACCTTATTAGTGGTGATACTAAGGAAAGACTGCTCTCTATGATTTACTTGCAGTTGCAGTTAATCCATCAGGCTGTTACCGCATTATCGTTTTCAGCTTCAAGTGGATTTGCAACAGGCGGTTACATTTCTGGGGCTGGTACAGCCACATCAGACAGTATACCTGCAATGTTGTCTAATGGCGAATATGTGGTAAAGGCTTCTGCCGTAAGACAGTATGGTCGCACCATGCTAGACAGGATTAACAGTGGCTCTTATGAGCGATTGAGGGTGAGTGTGCCTAAATTTGCCACAGGTGGCTATGTAGGCTCTACTGGTGCGAAAGCAACCAACAACTTTGCTACTTCCTTTGGGGCTTCCGTATCTCCACAGCTTCATGTAAACAACTATGTCGACGGAAAGCGTGTATTTGATTCCTATGGCAAAGAAGTTGTACGCAGTGAAGTTACCAAGGCGATTGTACAAAATGCAAAACTTTATTCCAAAACTTTAGGTTTATTCTAATAGAAAGAGGGACACCTGCCTTATTGGTAGATGTCCCTCTTATTTTATTTCTGAACTAATGCGACTTTCTTTATCTCGCCGTTGTTATCGATATAGTCTTCATAGCCTACAATTTTGCCACTGTTACCGCTATTACTTAATGCTGTGCGGATAGCTTCAACACCAGCTTCATTATAGCGGAAAGTTTCAACCTGCTTTGCGGAGTATTTGGACTTATCATAGAACCACTTGCCATACTGTTCAGTTTTCAGGTTATTCTGCTTGGCGATGGTTCCAACCCTATGAGCAGATATTCCCAACTGTTCACCAACCTCGGCAGCAGTATAGGTTTTATGCTCGACCTGCGGCAAGGCAAACACTTCCTTGTCAGCCAAGGTGTTAGCAGCATATGCATTGCAGATTTCCTTATACTCAGTTACACCAGTGTTCTGTGCTATCTTTAACCACAAGCCAGCTTGGCGAGTACGAGCGTTCATCAGCATGGTAGTAGCTCTTTGCTTCTGTGCTTCGGATTCTTTCACAGTATAGTTGCCAGTTTTGCGGATAGATGGCAGAACCTCAGAAGTTACCCAATGCTTGAACTCTTTAGCACGGGGAAGTTTGGAGGAGAGGATTAGGGAGTACAGCCCTGATTCATTGATTACTTTTACAGTTTGCTTGCCTCTTGATGGGGTGGTGATTTGCCACCCCTTTGAATCATCAACATCAACATGATTTTTCAGTGCATTAACAGTATCTCTATAGCCTAGAAGAATCGCAACATCTTTTCCTACAAACCAAGGCTCATTACCATCACTAACTACTCTTATGCTACCAAATTCAACATTCTCAAAAATTTTCAAATTATTATCCATTATGCAATTTTCCCTCTTTCATTCTGCCAAAAGGTTTGCTATAATAGATTTAACAAGACCTTTTGGTTTTGGTGTACAGAAACAGCTCATTAGCGGTCAAACTTGTTGAGCTGTTTCTTTTTTATTGGTCAATTCCTCTAATAACATATCAATACCTAAAACGATAGCATCTGTTCTTGGCTTTTCTAACAATGCTGCACATTCAGCTATCTTTTCCAGCTCATGCTCATTTAATCGAACAGTGAGCTTTTTATTTCTAGGAAGATCTGTTTTTAAAGGTCTACCCATTCGGGCACACATATTTTTCACCTCCCAACAATGTATATTGTTACATAGAGCCGTGCAAAAGTCAAGTTTTTTCACCACAAAAAAGCAATATAATACTTCCTCAACTATTGCATTTTTGGAAAAAGTTGAAATATACAATTCCTAACTCATTGCCAACTTGTCAATTTTGGTGACAAGTTGAAAAATACAAATATATTCCCAACTTGTCAATGACGAGTTAAAATGACGAGTTAATTTGATACAATCAAGATTGAGAGTGCCGATGTCTTCTACGGGAGCCGGTGCGGGAATAGTCCTCTTCGATAGTGGAGAGGACTATTTTTGTTGTGGTATATTGAAATGCAGTTTACATTTACAGTCGAAAACAAATGTAGTATAATATAATGAGAAATAAAAGAATATTCGGACTGGAGCACTCCTAAACAGGGGTGCTTTTTCTTTTACAAAGAAAGGAGTGGTTTTTGTGCCTTGTATAGATTTTTCGACAACGAAACCAATAGAAATTATCACCAAGACACTTGAATTTCTTACTGACAAAACCAAGATGGGAGAGGGCAACGAATGGATATTGAAAAGCCCTGCTACTATCCCATCATTTGAAGATAAATGCATTATTATGGGGCAGGGTGATGGCTCTGACGAGATTTACATAGGCATTGAATTAAAAACCCATCGAGTAGGAACAGCAGACCCAACACAGTTTGATATTCGTTTTAATGGATTTGCTGGTTTTGACGATGGGCTAACATGGGAGGAACAGCCTGGGAGTATCTACCATGAAACATTGCCTATTATCCCGCTAGCACCGCAGGCTAAATACTTCTGCTGGGTTACAGCTAATGCTCGCAGGTTTATCCTTGTTGTGCAGGAATCCACACAGTACGAAGCAGCGTACTGTGGATTTATGACTCCTATTGCTGTTGAAAGACAGTATCCTTATCCGCTGGTTATTTCAGCCAGTGCCGTGGACGGAGAAAAGTGGAATAGCAGTGCAGACAGTCACTCTAATTTTGTTCACCCTGGGGGAACATCAGCCAGGGAAACAACATTTAGGTTAAGGCGGTCTGATGGTACATGGGAGAGTGCCCTTAATACTAAAACTAATCAGACCACATCACAGTTAGCGGTATGGCCACAAAATACTTCTCCTGTTAATGTACTTACCTGCCTTGACGATTCAGTAGCTGTTGAGCAGATAGTTATGTTTCCAGAGCTTTTATATGAGTGTGGTGCGGGACCAAATACAAAATCTATTGGCCCGGACCCTATAGGTATTATCGGTCAGCTGGCAGGGGTGTATTTTGTTGGCAACAGAGAAGATTTGTCAAGTAAAGATACTCTGCTATACAACGGCAAGCCATATATGGTATTCAACAACATCGACAGGCGAGAGAACGACCAATATTTTTGTATAGAGTGGTTCTAAAGAGGGGGATTCTTATGTCAGAAGAAAGGCACAATAAAATAGTAAAAATCAATCCCAAGACCTTTAGTACCAAGATGATGTATGATATATTCCTTGATTTTCTTCAAGAGGGAGAAGATGGGTGGGAAGTTGTGCGTAATAAGCCGTGGCCATATGGTGCTGTGCTAAAAGTGCCTAACTGGAAAGATGGCGAATACGGCTATGCTGGCATAATGTATGGACAAATTAAGGGTAAAGGCAAGAAACACAGCTATACTGTCAATAAGAAAACCAGCTATGGACAATGGATAACCGAGAGCAAAAACCTGCAGAAATTGGCATACAGCACTATTTTTCCCTCCTATGAAAAAGGCTATGAAAAAGAGGATTGGCGTTTTTTTAACGGCAAAATACAAGAATGGGAAACAAGAGAGCAAAGCAGTTCTCAAAAACGCTATAACTTTTCCTATGGGGACGGAGTTTTAGAAAACGAAGTATCAGCTGGCGATACTTCCGTCACAGTTATTATGAATACCTTGACACTGACTGGGACTATCAAAAAGGGAACATATATCACCATTGGAAACAAAGAAGTAGTTGTCACCAATGATACCTCCAGCTATACCAAAACCTACACAAAGCCTAAAACAGATGCCGAGGGCAATATAGTTACTGACAATAATGGCAATCCTATTCTAGTACCGGTAACAAAAAATTGTATAGATATAGAATTTTCTCCAGCATTGAATGCTGACTGCCCTAAAGGCACCACAGTCAATCTTCCATCCAAAGACAAACAATATATTACGGTTCTGACTGAACGGCATATTGCAACAAACGGCTATTACCAAATACGAGAAGCTGAACATTTCTATACAGATGCCGATGTTATATGGTTCAGTATGTTCAAACAGTATGAGCCGAGCTTTGATTGGAATGAACTGATGGAGAACACACGCAAAAATCCGTGTGCTAAGAGGCTAGGGTATAGCTGGTATTCTTGGTCTTATCCAGCCTGGGAAACAGAAGCGCCTATTTACCCAGGCGAGGGTTGTCCAGCATTATCATTTTCGGCAACTGAGTCCAAAACATCATCTAGTGGCAGTAGCCAAGAATATTCGCTAAAAGCAAGTTCTATTCCAAGATATAGTGATTTGCCTGTTGGTGTGATGTATGGATATTATTCACTTGTCTTTGGCGATGGACAGGATTATTCAATGTCAAATTTATATATGACAACGCAGGATTATCCACGACCACGCGAAATTACTTTTGCAGAAGCACTTGCAAACAACTATGTAAAAAAAGTTACTGTAGTTGAATGGGAAGATGTATTTAATAATCTTTCTAAGTTTAACGATGAATCCCATACGACAATTATTGAAAGGAACGGCATATTATATAATGCACACTTTTTCTATTATTCTGGAATAGATAAATACATGACAGACGTCAATGAGGGTTTTTTTTCTTATATAGCTGCTTGCTCTGAAATATGTACTTTAAAGCATGGTGAACGTGACCTCGTTTGTGGGGCACACCTATGGACTGGTTTTTTTTGTAAAGGCGGAATATATTATGAACAGCTAGGCAGTACATATGTATATTACTATGCGACAACAGCTTGGCCTTATGCTGATGATAGGGAAAGTAAGACAATAGACGAGGCTGTTGATAATGCCTATGCAATTCGATTGGAGTTAAAAAATGCAAAAGATGTTAATGCATTATCTTTAAAAAATAGTGCAATTATTCCCAAAGGACTTTATTATTCAAAGAAACGCGATAAATACTATTACTTCCATGTAGATAATACATTGGTATTAGGTACTCCTATAAACCAAGACATTGAAACAGCCCTTGATTGTTCAATCATGTACTTATCAATAGATAGTAAGGGTACAGTCTTTCGTGCTGTAGAGTCTTCTGGTATTGACTCTGAACCTAATCCTGAACCTAATCCCAATCCTGAACCTAGCACTAAACCTGACCCAGCTCCCAGTGGCAATAGTATTTTACCAGAATATGTATATCTCTATATGAGCAAAACCAAACATAATGCCAATATAGCTGTGAATTATCGTGAATGGTGGGACATGGCACAGATAGGCTTCTTTGAGCCTTTTGCCAGTGATTACGAGTATCAGTTTCCAGCTTTGGCAATGTCTTCTAATATAGGAGTACGACCTTGCAATCATTTAGTAAGTTATAGTGGTACGCCATATCCATATGATAATATGCTTTTTGATTATACACAAGGCAATAGGTCGTGGGGACATTCCATGATAGGATATAGTGCTACCTGGTGGGATGGCACACAAGAGTTTCTTGATAAGCACGCTTGCTCACAAACACAAGCTATGCTGCCTAGTGGCAAGTGGGAATCGTTCTTTAATTACGCTATAAAGAGTGACTGCTATTACAATTATGTTTATGGCAAGTATGCTCATGGCTTCAAAGAACCTAAAAGGGTTCAAAGTAAGTATTTTATAACCAATACCATGACACCTAATGTAGAGGAAAATTTCAACGTAATCCCTTATGGCATAGAAACAAATGGTTATCCATTCGATATGACATCTTTAGAACTAGAAATAGCTCGCCAGAATAAACAATCGTATTCTCTGTTGCCATTTTATCTTGGGACAAATATTGAAGATAACAATGAGCAAAACATGATTTGTGCTGTTCCAGCAATGTATGCTGTATCAAGGCCTGTCACAAGATATGGCTTGTACAGAAATCCAACAGATAAGGATGATTTGTTTTTAATCATGCCAAATTGCTGGGAAGGTCGACCTTGGCACTACCAGCAGGATGCAGTTTATCTTTATACTAATAAAAACAAAACAGAGGACGAGCAACAGGAAGAATACGACAAATACCGAGATTGGGGTAAGAATATGAATGTAGCAATGCATATCGGCACAAACACTTCTTTCGAACAAATTGAAGATTATGTTGCCAAGACAAAAGAGTTTGACTAGAGCGAGGTGATATAAATGGCAAATGCAAAATACACCATCACAGGAAACATGAATGATGTATTAGAGAAAATACGAGATTTTTTGACGGATAACGGCTGGACTATACTGAACAACTGTACACCAGATACTGCTCCCAATGCTACAGGAGCACCTGATGGCGGTGAAATTCTAGCAGTAAAAATGGACGACTGTATAGCTGTTATGCGCTCTGCTATGGGTTTTGCAATATTCCCTAATCAGACAAATCATAATACAACTGCGGCAGCGGCAGGTGCATACGGCATAGGCTTGACTGGCTGTACTGCTTATACAGCAAATCCACCATCGGGCTATTGGTACGACCAAACCAACCCGCCTCTCAATACGACAAGCAGAGAGGTAATCGGAGTAGGTGTTGTTTCCTGCCAAGGAGTTAGTGGCACATATGAATTGTTCTGCAACTTTACCACTCAGCCCGCAATCAGTGCCATTTTTACTATCAAAGAAGTAATTAATAATCAGTACACAGATAAAAAAGATGTTGCTGTTTACCAGCACTTAGCTTTTGGGCTATTACAAAAAGCTGGTAATTGGTCAGGCGGTATGTTTATTTCTGGCAGTAGAAGCAGTTATAAAATGTTTGTACAGCAGACTACTGTTCCAGATAATATAGATACTGATTCCAATGAGATGTTTGCAATGTCTGCCAATCCAAGTTTTTTAGTGCAGGGAGAGGTAGATAGTGCACCATTGCTGGAAAAGCCTATATTATGGTGGAGTGCGGGGCCTGAAAAGGGAGAAATGAGCACAGGCAAGATACTTGCTTCTACATTGACCAACCATGAGTATTTGACCTCTGTACCTAAAGTTCCACATTATGGGTACATACAAAGTCAGAATCCTACAGACTATGGCAGAAATGTTAATACATTGAACTGCATCAGTGTTAATCTGCCTATAGCGTTGTTTGTACAGCGCGACCCTAATCTGTTGATGAATTTTTCGTTCATCGGATATATACCTAATGCATATGCAATCAGTATGAGGTGCCTAGCTCCAGAAAAGATGTATGAAATAAATTACCCTAAGTCTGGCAACCTGCATCAGGTATTTCCACACATAATAAAGTACGGAAAACGAGGCTATGATGGCATCTCCATATTGCAGGAAAATACCTAATGAGGTGAAAACTTATGGCTGATGAAAAATTAAGAGATGGACTTGCCATTGATTTTATAACTCCAAGTTTTAATCCTACAGAAACATCAGTAGTGGGGACAAAGCCGACATATATAAGGCTGGCATATATCGCAGCTGGTAATGCTGGTTATTCTCGTTATTATGGCGATACGCTGACATGGGAACAGCTCGCCAAAGCTGATTTGAAGTGGGGGCAGTCTACGACCATACTATTCGATACACTGAAAGCAGGGTGGACATATGTTTACAATTGTGTCGAGGAACGATTCACGGTTACAAATGACATGAGCAAAGTGGTTTACGCCATCAACACCAATAAAATCAGCGATTTTGGTATTACATGGGAGATTCTTACATCTCATCAGTTTTGGATAGAGTACACAGACAGTGCAAGCAATATATGGTTTCTAATTGGCACAAAAAAGCCAAAGCATAAGCCGTCTGTCGACCCAGACAATCCCGATAAGCCACCTATTGACCCTGATAATCCTGACCCTGATAATCCTGACCCTGATAATCCTGACCCTGATAATCCTGAGTATTGGAAGATAAAATTTGGCCCTATACGCGCCACTTATGCAGACCAGTATTACACAAAGGATTTACACCACACCGATAAAAGACTGGCTTCAACACCAGAATATATCATGTGGACTTTGGATAATAAATTGGAGCAGGACATTCAGTTTATCCAGGAAGTACCTAGCATTATACGCTCCAGCATTCCTGTTAGAGATATTCGGGGAGATTTTACCCCGCAGATGGTTATTGCCCACGATAAAGCAAAAGAGGGAAAACAGTACAAAGAACGCAGTGCTGTTCTTACTATTCAGCAACATATGACATTACTGCTGGCTTTAGTTGGTGCCAATATCTATTACCATCGGGGTAATCCTGTGATTGAGCCTTGGATGCTTTGGGAGATATGGAAGTGGCTTGGACAGATAAATATACCAGAAGCCGTTGATACGATATTTGACATTATGCCGAACTGGGGTGAGTAAATGGCGGAACAAAGAATTACAGAAACAATTGAATTTCTTACGCAGATACACACCTCGTGGGATAATACAGAGCAAAGAATGGCTCTGCGCAGCTATCCCAGACGAAGCATATCTTATCGTTATACAGGTGTAGACACTGCTATGAGTGAGTACCTGCGTTCTTTGACTAATGGATTGCAGACACAACAGCTGGAATTTCCACTGTGGTCTGCGACACGAACGCTGCCGAAAACAAGGCGTAAAAAAGAAACAGGTATTCAACTTACAGCACAGGATGTGTGGGATTATCGGGACTGCCACGCTGTTTTACTCACAAAGGAGTTCCAGGGAGCAAGAGGAAACTCTACCAGGTATTTCTTGAAACAGCTATATTCCAGTGGCTATCTACAGATGAAAACCACATTCAAAGACGATTATTACGAGGGAGCAACACTAGTCACCCCTGTATTTTGGGGGATATTAAATCAAGAGGATAGTTATACAAATGTTACGGCAAGCCTTGCAGATATGTGTATAAATGTTGAGTTTATGCCATCGCTAACAGCTGTGAATCTGCCAGCAGAGTGTGATGAGTACAACTATCCTTTTCTTACTTTCGAGGAGTCAACTAATGCCCTAAATAATTATAAGTACATTGATGACTGTGAGTTATTTATGATGCCTCCATCATGGTATCAGGATATGAATATGAGCTATTCCCGCAATGCTAATAAGCTGGACAACCAAACTGGTTATTTTAGGTATGACCTAAAGTCAAAGGCAACAACTACTCATATGGTTTTCGATTACCATGCAAAAAGTAAAGACGAGATTCAATTCCTGCAAAGATTTTTTTACCGATGCAAAGGGCAGTGGAAGTCGTTCTATGTGCCTACATGGACGAGCGATATAGAGCTGGTCAAAGATGGAATCACCACCAAGCAGGAACTTATCGCAAAATTTCCTTATTATTACCGGTACTATAATGGCAACCAGCGAAGAAAAACTATTATTATCTTCTTTAACAACGGAACTGTGAAGATACTGAAAATTGTTGGCTGGGAGCTGGACAGCAGTGGAAAACATAGCAAGATAACATTGGAATCGCCATTGACTGAACCTATTTATATGAAAGATGTTCGTATGATTTCTTTCCTCTTAAAAGTCCGTCATGCAAGTGATTCTATGGTTACGGAATACGAAACTAGAGAAAGTGCAAACATTTCTTTTGAATTAATGGAGGTGGATAATTAATGCCTACAAGCAGTAATCTGTCAAAATATGAAAATTCCATACAGGATGGCGAGCCAGTAGAATTTTATAAATTTACTTGTAATGGCACTGATTATCTGTACACCTCACGCAGAAAAGACTTGACCATCAATGATGAAATCTATTATGGCGAATACATTGAGCGACAGGAGTTAAAGCCTGGAAGCAGTAACAGCTTGGTTGAAATGACAATCACTGTTTCCAAAGAGAATCCAGTGGCAAAGCTGTACCAGCAGGTGCCACCAGAAACGCCTATTAATCTAAAGATAATGCGACTTCACATGGCGGATATGAGCAAAGTAGATACTATCTTCTATGGCAGGGCAACACAGGCTTCTTTCGAGGATTCAAAGTGTCAGCTTACATTTGTTATGGAAAGCTGGCTAAAGAAAGAGCTTCCTAATGGACTTTATCAGTACACTTGTAACAATGTTTTGTACAACCATAATTGCAAGGTAGACCCGTCCCAGTATCAGGAAATAGTATTTCTTGACAAGGACGAGGGATTGAATATTTATTCTAAGGATTTTGCCAAGCACCCAGACGGATATTATGAAAACGGGAAAATGTATTTCAATGGGCAAGTACGAATGATTGCTTCTCATAAAGGAGAAGTGTGTACACTAAAATATCCATTTTCCCTAAGACCTCGTAATAATGTAGTTGTGTTGCCAGGCTGTGATAAAACATTCAACACCTGTGTGAAGCGGTTTGGCAATGCTCTTAATTTTACAGGTTTTCCATACTGCCCACCAACAGATGCTGAAAAGAATCCTACAGGTGTAGGCACATATTGGGTAAATGGCAATATTGTTTTCCGTGATACAAATGGCTATATCCATTAAGGCGGTGAATTATGGCAAGACGAAAAAATGATTCAGGCTTAGGTGCATGGGTTGGCTGGGGGCTAACCACCTTGGCACTTTTATTTTTTAATAGACGAAGCTCGACCAGAAATAGCAGTTTCAATCAAGAACCTGCTACACTTAGCATAACCTCTACACGCATAGGTACTGTTATTCCTGTTGTGATGGGGCAATGCCTTATAAAATCCCCCCTTACCAGCTATTGGGGCGATTTTTCGAGTAGGGCATATACAGAAGATTACGGTATGTGGACTGATGTAGATTGGACGAACATTATTATAAGTGGACTTATCCCCTTAATTGCAATCTTAGTTACGCCATCGCAGCATTTTGTTACCACAAGTAGTGGTGCTGGCACGGCAACTGATACAGCAAACGGCAATAAAATGAGAATGATTGTAATGGCCATCATATCACTCTTGCTGGCATTATTAACAGCCCTATTCACTAACCACGGTGGCAGAACTACCATTCAGAAAGGTTTTAAGTATTACCTTGGCTATCAGCAGATATTATGCTGGGGTAGCCCTAATGCTAGACTAAGACGGATCTACATGAACGAAAAAGAAGTGTGGTCAGGTGATGAACCAGCAAGCAATCATTTGGATGGCTCTCCGTTTACCATTCATGTAGATAATGAAAACTTATTTGGTGGTCCCGATGAAAATGGCGGTTTTGTAGGTGATATACGAGTATATTTTGGCGGAGATAACCAAGGTGCAGACCCTTGGATGTCTAAAGAAATGAATGCTGACAGTATACAGGCTGATTTGAGAGGCCTTACCTCTGCCTATAGACCATTCATTACCGTGGTTGTTCCTACCGCTTATGTCGGAAAATCAGCAACTATCCCTACCATGTGGTATGAGATAGAGATAATTCCTGATTCTCTCGCCAAGGCTAACGGCAAAGATTACGCAAAAATTGGCGACGATGCCAACCCAGCAGAGATTATAAAGGAAATAGTCAGCAACAATGATTGGGGATTAGCAGAATCTGCTGATTGCCTTGATATAAAAGCACTTGACAGCATGGGCGAACGCATTGCTAAAGAACAGCTGGGGTTGTCAATTCAAATGACATCTAAGGAAACGGCAGAGAGTATTGTTGAAAATATATGCAGCCACATCAATGCCATTAGATATGCTGATTCTTCTACAGGCCTTATGGTTCATCGACTAATCAGAGACGACCAAGAAGATATGTTGCTGGTTAATACTTCTAACTGTAGTAAGATAACTTTCGTGCGACAGGATTGGTTGAATACCATAAGTGAAATTTCTGTTTCATATACAGACAGAAGTGCCAGGTACGAAACAGGCACATTGACAGCTGATGACCCCGCCAACATAGAAATTCTCAACGGAGTAAAGACAACAAAGTCCTATGATTTCCCTTACTTTACTACCGCAGCTAATGCACTATACGCTGCGAAAAGAGTAGGTACAGAGCAGGGGTATCCGCTGGCAAACATTTCATTGGAGTGTGACAGGACTATGTCAACACTGCGTTTAGGCGATAGGTTTGTTGTAAAATTTGCTCCATATGGCATAGCCAGCATGATTTTTAGGGCAACAAATGTTGATTTGAGTGATTTTGTTGATGGTACTGTCAAGATAGATGCCGTTGAGGATGTATTCTCCCTTGCCAAGAACAACTTTACCTACAGTGGCAGTACCGAATGGGAACGCGACCCTGTACAGCCTAGTGAGATTCAAATATGGGGTGTTTGGGAAGAACCATATGAAATCACACGAATGACAGAAACATTCGTAAAAATGTATGCTTGTCAGCCATCTATTGCGAATACGATATGGCATGTGTGGCGAAAGACAGCGACCGATTCCAACTTTGTTCGTTCAAACGATACAACAGCATGGACAGCAGTGGGCAAGATGGTTTATGACTACCCAGAAGAGGGACTTGCCGAAGATTTGCAGGGATTTACTGTAAGAGAAGTCAACGGCATTACCAATATGGTTGAAGAAATGCTTATACCGACTTCCGCTGACATTGATGTTGCTAGGAAAGCCAATAGAATTGCTATCATAGGTGAGGAATGGATTGCGTATAGCGGTATGGTTCAACAGCCTAACGGAAATTGGAAAATACTAGGTGTTATCCGTGGCATATACGACACTGTTCCACAAAAACATTCTGCTACCGAGCCAGTTATTTTTCTCCAAAGCGGACATTATATTAATGTAAAACGCGGTGGCTGGGTATGCAGTAAAGGACAGACAACAGATGAATATTACTCCATTACTACAGATAGCGTTGACCAGCAGGGACAGTTGAATCCAGCATTGAATATCCATTTTGAAACAAAACAGCGTTCTTCTCGGCCAACTGTGCAAGGCAGGATTCGTATGACCGCACATCTGTTGAGCGACCAATATTATGCTGATAAGGTGGCAGGTGATTTAAGCCTTACATGGGCACCCCGTGATAAGGATTCCACTTTTACTGTAGTTACACAAAACGATGTAGCTGATTCCGTTTCTGGCACAGCATTTGAAAAGCCGAATGGACTTGATTATGTTGTTGAGGTATTTGCTGGTGGGCTGAGTATCCGTAAGGATACAGTGACAAACGAAGCATATTATTATTCGTGGGCTGACAGGTGCAAAGATGGCGGTGACATTGGAGCGGAAACAACCATACAGATGTATTGCATTTTTAATGGGCTTGAAAGCTGGCAACGGCAGGAGAGAACATTCTTATGGATTGTCCCTACCGTAGTAGGATTTGCTTACGATGAAACAGGGGCAATTGGACTGATTCATGATTTAGAGAATAATGGTCAGATTGTTCTTCCTGCTGGGCAATACAATAATCCACAATACATTGATTATGATGATAGCCCTGTTGTATTGTTGGGATTCCCTGTGGTAAATCCATCGACTCCAGGTGCAATGTTGGCTGTCGATGGCACATATTGGTTGCCGAATGGTACGGTACTGCGGTTTAGCGACTCTACGACATATACAACGGACTCTCCAGCAGACTCTTACACAGTGAAAACTTGGATAAAGACTGTGCAATTAGGAACAGCAGATTATTATACATGGAATGAAACAAACAGCATTTTCGAGGTGAAAAAGTAAATGGGCACAAAAATAACAAAAAATCTATCAATCCCTATAGTAGATTCACAAGACCATGTTGCCAAGGAGTCTATCAACGATGCCTTGCTTGTCATTGATAAAAATGCATTGCATGTGAACCACGCTCTAAACAAGTCCCATTGGGACTATTGGAAAGCAAATACTCAATATGCATTGCATGACATATTCAGAGCACCAGGTATTCCATCTTGGGGCTTCTTTGAGGTCATTCAGGCTGGAACTAGCGATACCGATGTTCAAAAATATCCTGTCGCATACGGAGAGGGAGATAAAGTAACCAATGGTACTTGTGAGTTAATTCTCCGCAGACTTAACACTACAGATACTCTTGATTTCTACAATAATACTTTGATTACATCAGATGCCGTGGTAGCACGTAAGGATGTGCCAAAGTCAACAAGCGTAGTCGAATTACATGGGGGTGGCAAAACAACATACCCTATCACATCAGGAAATTCTGTAAGAATCTATGCCAGCAAATTCGGAGGCATTACGGAGCTTCTGTGTGGGTATTACGATGGTGGAACCAAAGGACAGGCTCGCCTTTATTATCGTAATATGAGTGGAAGCGGTGCTGATTGGTCAGATTGGGATAGAATTGCTTTTACCGGTGATGCTGCTACTATTTCTGCATGGGCAGGTGGCACTTCTTATAATGCCAATGATGTTGTCAGACTCAACAACAAGCTGTGGGTTTGTAAAACAGCCAACAACGACAAATCATTTACTAAGGCTAAGTGGGTGCAGATTGATGGTTATGATGCCAATGCTCCTGATTGGGAAACAAAACACACCTATTCCAAGAATGAAGTGGTTGTCAGCGATGGCAAGCTCTACAGAGCCACAGCCAACCATACATCTACAACCGACCTGAAAACGGATATTGCCAACTGGGAAATAATCAGTGGGACAGATCCATTTATTCCAGACTGGGAAACCGAACATGATTATTTGAAAAATGAAATAGTTGTCAGCGAGAGAAAATTGTACAGAGCAAAGACAAGCCATACTTCTACAACTGACTTAAAGACTGATATTGCCAATTGGGAGTATATAGGGCACGACTCGTATATCCCTGATTGGGAAGCCAGCCATAGCTATCTAAAGGACGAAACTGTTGTTTATAAAAAGACCATTTACAGAGCACTTAGCAAGCATACATCTTCTGCAGCATTCGCAAGCGATGTTGCTAAATGGGAGAAATTAGGCGGTGCTGGGGGTGTATCTCAGTGGACGACAAAGGAAAACTATGACGTAGGCCAGCTGGTTACTAATGGCGGTATCCTGTATAGAGCAACTGCAAGCCACACATCTGGCACTTCCTTTTCACAGGATGCAGCAAATTGGTCGGTTGTTACAGCTGACCTTAATCACTGGGCCAAAAGCACCTATTATCCAGCAGGTATCATTGTAGAAAGTGGCGACCAGCTTTATAAGTGCAAAACTGCTCATGTATCTACCACCTCTATCACTGCTGACAATGATAAATGGACGAGAGTTACCAAACTTCCTTACATAAATGATTGGGAAGCATCTCACGACTACCAAAAAGATGATGTTGTGATAAGCGGTGGCAAAATGTATCGTGCCACTGCCAACCATAAGTCAACGACATCGATTGACAAAGATATTGCCAATTGGGAAATGCTTATCAAAGCACCTTATATTGAGGATTGGGAGGATAAGCACGATTATCTAAAAAATGATATTGTCGTTTTCAACGAAAGCATATATAGAGCCAAGACAGCACACACTTCTACCACATCGTTCTTGAACGATTCAGCTAACTGGGAAAAGCTGGGTGGAACAGGCAGAGTTACTGCATGGGCTACCAAAGAAAGTTACCAGGTTGGCCAGCTTGTTACCAACGACGGACTTCTCTACAAGGCGCTAACTAACCATACCGCAGGTGCGACATTTTCTGCCGATATTGCCAATTGGGAGCTTGTTACAGCCAATATCAATGCGTGGACAGAAAACACCTATTACCCAGTAGGTGTGGTTATAGAAAATGACAAAATTCTGTACAAATGCACAACAGCACACACTTCTACCACCTCATTAAGTGCCGATATTGCCAATTGGGATAGCATAAAAGGTGGTTCACCTTACGCACCAAATTGGGAAGCAAAGCACGCTTACAAAGAAAATGAAATTGTGGTAAATGATTCCAAGCTGTATAGAGTAAAGACAGCACATACTTCTACTACGAGCCTTGCAACCGATATAGCCAACTGGGAATATGTAGGGCATGACCCAAATATTCCAGATTGGGAAATTAAACATGACTACAAGCAGAACGAAGTAGTAGTTGTTAATGGTGCTATTGCCAGAGCACTGTCTGCCCATAAATCATCAAGCACACAGTTCAGTGATGATGTTGCCAACTGGGAGTTTGTCAGCAGTTCCAGCGGAATGGCAAAGTGGACAGCAAAAACTTTGTATCAAAAAGGACAGCTTGTGTCTGCATGGAACAATGCCTATTATGCAAAATCTACCCATGTATCAGGCAATGATTTCTTCACAGATTATGCTAACTGGGAGTTCTTCTGTTCTCATATCAACGGCTGGGTAGGAGCTGGTTATAATTACGAGCCTGGTATGACAGTGACTATGGACGGCAAAATATATTCTTGCACACTGAAACATACTGCTACTTCTTCATGGGAGGACGACAAAACCGCTAATTGGAGGCTCATAGGAGAGGCAGCACTTCTTACTGATTGGGCAACCAAGACCAGTTATGAGGTTGGCAAAGTTGTCGTAAAAGATGGTTCTATATACAGAGCCAATACCAAACATACCAGCACAACATTTTCAGCAGATACTGACAAGTGGGAACTGCTCTTTTCCAGTATTGATACATGGAAAAAAAGCACTTACTACAAAGTAGGTGCTGTAATTACCGTCGATGGGTTGATTTATCGTTGTAATACCGCCCACACATCTACTACCGCCATTAAGGCAGATATGGCGAATTGGGACATCATAGGCGGTGGCAATCCATACGCACCAGACTGGGCAGCAAAACAGGTATATAAGGCTAACAATATTGTCGTAAAAGACAGCAAGTTGTACCGTGCTAAATTAGACCATACTGCTGGCACAAGTTTTGCTGATGATAAAGACAATTGGGAACTTATCGGTCATGACAAAATTACCGATTGGGAAGCAGGTAAAAAATATGCCGTGGCAGATTTGTGTGTGTACAAATACAAAATGTATCGTTGCAAAACAGCACACACAAGCTCTAGTACCATGAGTGATACCGAGCTTTCCAAATATTGGGAGGAAGTCAGCAAATCACAAAGTATCCCACCTTGGCAGACAAAAACCATATACAATGTCGGAGATATTGTATATGAAGATTTTTCTATATATAGATGTTATAAAGCACATACTAGCGGAACATTCATAGATGATTTGGTTAATAGTTGTTGGTATAAGCTAGACCGACGAAGTGTTATCACCACAGGTATACCAACATACTCGTTAGGCCAAGAATTGATTTACGATTCCTATACTGGACTACGACTTTCAAGAGGATACTATAAAGCTCCCTCCACTGAAGCAGAGCATAGTTCACGCTATGCCCCAGTATGCACCAGTTTGGTTGATTACGATTATCGGAGCGGGTACATTCGTAATCATTTGTATGGAGAAACAGCTTATTGCGGAAACAAAAGGGTTTATAAATGCTCAAAAAGAGAGCCAATACCTCCAAATACACCACATAGTATTGAATCATACAGAATAACCTACCTAGCTACTGAGCAAGTGTTTATGATGAATAAATATGACAATGATTTAAAAAGATACTATGGTGAGTTAGTAATCAAACTCCCGCAAGTTAGTGATGTGACAAAGGTATCTTTCGGTCGGTATTTTCATAAAGGCGGTGCAGTTGATAGTGCCGATATTAGTATTTATACTAGCATCGATGGAAAAAAATATAACCTTGTAAGCATTTTCCATTACCTAATGGATAATATCACTGCAAAATTTACAGCTATATGTTGCTCGTATATAAAAATTCGGTTGTATGGTGTATATTATGCAGGAAGCTCACATAGTAGTAAGGACGGATGGAGTTTTTCATTTATAGATGTTCATGGATTATCCCCTTATTGGACACAAATCAAAGATGAACGAATCTTAGACTATGATTCTAGTAAAACTTACGAGTCACAAGATGTTGCTGTGCTTAACCGAAAACTATATCGTTGTGCTCTTCCTGTAGACGATAGAACAGGCATGAGTTACGATTATATGACAAAAAATCCGCAGTGGGAGTCACTTATTGCAGACATTGACCATTGGACAGCTGGTACTCTTTACGCAAAAGGTAGTTCCGTCATTTATAATCATGCACTTTTTGAATGTTTGGAGTTACATACAGCGTCTTCCGACTTCAAAACTGACTTGGAAGATAAATCTCCTAAATGGGTACAGATAAGCGGTGTTGGCACAGGGGATATTGCTACAGAGGACGAAGTGTTAGCAGCTATGACTGCGGTAATTACGGAGGATTGATAGAATGGGCTTAAAAAATGGCAATAAACTTGTAACTGTAGGCGGTCTAAGAAAGGTTTACGACAGTCTTATGAAGTCGTATGGCAGTATTTTATTTGCTGACCTGCCTATGCCATCTAAAATGACAGTAGGTAATGTCTACAACATTAAGGATAAGTTTACTACCACGGATTATTTTGTGGAGGGCGAGGGCAAGGATTGTGCGGCCGGTACAAATGTTGGAATCATCGAAGTAAAAGAAACGAATACTGAAACGGGAGAAATAATCATAAGCTACAAATACGACTTGTTTGGTGGGCCTATGAGTATGGATTCCAGTGGCTTTGTTTCACAGGGACAGTTCACAAAAGCCATTGCTGAAATATCTAATTATGTTAGGGACATAGAGTTTCAGCCTAACAATACCAACACTGTTGTCGTTACGAAAGGCAATGGCAGTTCTTCTACTTACACGCTTAATGTTGGAAAAAATGCAGATGTCATAAAAGATATAACTATTGATACTACTTTGTCTACGGATTTAGGTCATGTAAAACATAGGCGAATAACCCGTTCTGACAACAATTCAAAAGTTCACCTGATGTGGGAGGACCCTGACGATTCGACCAATGATGCCTGGGGAGAAACAGCTGTTGTTAAGAAGAAAGGTTCATACCCTACCAACATAGAGGACGGAACTTTGGTGTTGATATGTGCCGTTCGTAATAAGTTTAAATCCACGGCATATGTCGATGAACAGGAAAGCTCCGAGCAATGGTACTATAGAGCGTTTCCTATTGCTACCAGCGGTGCGGTATCAAACAGCAATCTTAACAGATTCGATTACTGGCATTATGCTGTTTGCATAGATGAAAAAAATCCTATTGAAGCAGATTCTGTTACCTATCCACCTGGGTACGATAATTCCGATTATAAGCCACTTAGAGTCATAATGAATGTCAATGCCCAGATGGATAATAACAAATGTGACTGGGGCAGTTGGAAAAACGCACCATTTATGCCTCGTCCATGTATGCTGAAATTTGACGGAAAGGTTGATTATTATCTTAATCCAGACGATTACACTCTGAAAGAAGATGGCAGTCCTTCCGATGTTTCTAACACATCGTATGAGGGAAATGCAATGATGGAGTTCTCTCCTGTGTTCATCAAGGTTCAGAGGGTAGCTTCCATGCTATTCATCCACTTCTGTTCGGAAAAATATGATGATGATTATGAGTGCTGGTCATGCAAAAAGGAAGATGGCACTTATGCTGACCACTACTATATGGCCATCTACGAAGCAAGTCTTATAAACGGAAAGTTCCGTTCTTTGTCTACAGGAAATGTCGCAACAACCAACATAAGCGGTGGACTAACTACCTGCATGAATTATGCAAGACAATGTGGTGAGGGTTGGAACATCGACCTGTGGAGCGATTGGGATTTACTTAGATGTCTCGGAATCCTCGTAACTAAAAGACTAAATTCACAAAAGGCCGTAGGTGCTGGTGGAACTAGCTATCATGTAGTACCAACAGGGGCAGGCAATAAAAAGGGAATGTTTTGGGGGACACTCGATTACCAAAACACATATGCAACAAAATTTTTCGGCATAGAAAATCCGTGGGGTGATATTTATAGATACTGTGCTGGTGTCATTATGAACTCTGATTATGCCACTATTTTGATAAAGCATACATATTCTGTAGTAGATGGTTCTACCATTAATGGTTATAACGATAGTGGTACAGGGTACATAAACACAGGATTGAAAATACCAACATCTAATGGGTATATGACAAAAATGCAGGGCAATTCACAGTGCATTACTGCACCTATGAGCATTGGTGGTTCAGATACCACACATCTCAGCGACTATATGTACAGAGGAAATACAGGTTTGCTTATAAACGGCTGCGGTGGTCCCTCGGGCTGCGGCCTGTTCTGTTGGTCCTCGAATGACTCTCCGTCGGCCTCGAGCGTGCGCTATGGCGCCGCCTTGTCCTTTAAAAATTTCTGATGGGAGGGGTGCAGGGGAGGATTCCCCTCCCCGCTCGCTTTCCCAGGGAATAGTAACATTTTAGAAATTAAATATATGGGTATATACAGACGAGGCGGCTACGGTGGTAACTCGAACTACGGCCTGTTCTATTGGAACTCGAATAACTCTCCGTCGAACTCGAACGTGAACTATGGCGCCGCCTTGTAACTTGAACACAATATAAATAATGTCGGTATATATCCACACTCCATACGGAGAGAAAATTAGGCATACAGAAAGCGGATTAGTAAGAGTAAAATCATAATATCCGTAGACCTTTGTTCAAAGGATTTTAACATATGAAAACTATAAATAATCTATTCAATGAAATAATAAGTGAATCTAATTTGAGGATGGCTCTACACAACGCAGCCAAGGGAAAAAGAGATAAACGCAGTGTGAAAAGTGCTCTTTTTAACGAAGATGAAGTTGTGACACAGCTTCATTATGAACTAAAAAACAATTTATGGAGGCCAAAGCGAATACACAACATAAAAATAATCAACGATGGTGTGCAGAAAAAGAAACGTGAAATAGTTTGCCCAGATTTTATTAAAGACCAGGTTGTTCATCATGCCATAATGCAGGTATGTAAACCTTACTTTATCAATAGATTCTACAAACATTCTTATGCAAGTGTGCCCAAATACGGAGGGCTTGAAAATATGGTAAAATATATTAGGCACGCAATGAATGACAAGAAAAACACGAAATATTTCGTCAAACTAGATATAAAGCAATTTTTCAATTCCATAAAGCCATCAACAGTCTTTCATGTGCTTAGAAGAATTATCAGGGATAAGAAAACTTTAGCCCTTTTCGCACGTATTCTGCGTGGCAATGTTATTATCCATCCAGAACTAGGTGTTATAAAGCGAGGGTGTCCGATAGGGCTATATACATCACAATGGTTTGCCAACATATTATTGACACCGCTTGACAATCTTATTAAGTCATTTGGAAAGAAAATAGCGCCGTATTATGTAAGGTATAATGACGATATACTCATATTTTCACCTAATAAGCGAAAACTAAAAAAGGTTGTAGATGGGGTTGTAAACCACCTTGAACTAATAGGACTTTCTTTGAAACACAAAGCACAAATTCACATGACATCAAAGAATAAAATAACATATGTTGGTTCTTTGATAACATATTATAAGATTACAATGAAGCCTAAAACATTCGTAAAGACAAGGCGATGTTTGAATCACATAAGGAAGAAAATGAACAATCATCAGAAAATAACTTCTTATGATGCAAAAAGAGCATTTGCCTATATATCACGCTGTAGAATTTACGATATGCATGATTTTATAGCTGATTTGCAATTGCCTTTAGATAATTTCAAAAAGACTATCAGTTATGCAGACAAAAGGAAGTGATAAGCTATGGGTAGCTGGGTAACAGCACATTCCAATGTAAAGCCAGAGATATTTCAAAAAGCAGGTAATGATAAATATCTTCTTCATCAGAATATTGTAGAAAGTACAGATGAAGATGGCAACAAATCCTACACGTATGATGAAAGAGTAATTTCGTGCGACGAGTATTTCATTTTAAAATCTTTGCAAGATGTGTCATTTAGGCGAGAAGCAGAGATTATAGATGAATACACTGAAAAACTTATTGAAGAGGGGGTGATTTAGCATGCGATTAATAGTAGAATCGTTGGAAAGGCTGTACAAAGCAGGAAAAATCAATGATACTGTCTTACGATTACGGGTAAAAAAAGGCACTATCACGGAAGAAGAATTTACCTATATAACTGGTAAACCATTCTAGCAATCAAGAGGTGATAGCATGGCTTTTAACGAAGTTGTACAGACAGTAGCAGGTATTGTTGCAATTTTTGGTTTCTTGTTCAGTGCGTTTGGTTATGTTGTTCTAAAACCAATATATACATCATTAGATAAATTTGAATCTAAATTTGATGAAATGCTAGCAGAGCTAAAACGCAGTAATTCCGAACGGCACAAACTAGATGTCCGACTTGCACAGACCGAAAATAGTGTTCGTTCTGCTCACCACAGACTGGATAGTTTGGAAAAGCGCATCGAACATCAAGAGTGAGGTGATAATTTTGACAGAGAAGTTAAAGAACGTATTTCAAGCATTGCAGACAAAACAGATAGGCGTACTCGTCACCATAATGATGATATTCCTGGCAATGGTCATGTTTAGTTGGCTGTTTGGCTTTTGGAGCAATGGCCTACATGGAACGAATTTTGACCTCGGCTCATGCTGGCAGGGTATCACAGCAGTAGTCGCAGGTATGACAGGCGTGGCCACACTGGCAGGAAGCCAGTACGCAAAGTATTTCCTCGACAGTAAATATAATTCTGCCGAGGGCGAAAAACCCGAAAAAAAATAATAGTTTTGTAGGAGTAGGTATTCTCACAGCAGGATGCCTACTTTATTTTTGTAACGAACTTCAAAAACAAGGGGTGATTGATATGCAGGAAGTAACACTAGAGCAGGTAAAGCAGCTTGCAGAAAACAGTAGAGAAAAAGTGTGGAGCATTGCCAAGGCTCACGGATATGAACCGAAAATTTACTTGCATTGGACGGCAGGTAAATATGATAGTCTGTTTTCCGACTATCATATCGACATTACAGGGAAAGGCGAGATTTTTGTATCTACTACCGATTTTGCAGAAACAAAGAGCCATACTTGGCGGAGAAACAGCGGTTCTTTAGGCATTGCTTTGTGCTGTGCCTATGGAGCTGGTTCTGCTGATCTAGGTTCTTATCCTCCTACAGCAAAACAGATTGAAGTAATGGCTCAAGTAATCAATGCGGTAGCCTCTGCATGGTGGCTGACTATCGACAAGCAGCATGTCATGACACATGGCGAAGCTGCAAACAACGAAGATGGAGGCATTGGTACTCACAATCCGTATGCTTGGTGGAATGATAGTTACCAAGACGGCGATACTAGGGGCGATTTAGAATATCTCGGTACTTCTGAAAGTCCAGCGTACAATCCGTGGTCTACCGATGGAAGCCGTGGTGGTGATGTACTGAGAGGCAAAGCCAATTGGTACAAGCAGAATTAGGAGGCAGAAGAATGATTATAACAGGCATGGAAGATTTTCAGAGCGTTTGTAAGAATCGTCTTGTAAAAACATACAACAAGATGTTTTCTAACGGACACATTAACTTAGATAATGTATTTATCGTGTGGGCGTGTAGGACATTGCAGAATTACAAAGCCTTGGCATCTACGACTGTTAATGGCGACGGGGTGTATGTAGAGTACACATACAATGGTGATAAGCAGGAACTGTATGAAGATGTGTATATTAAGCAGCTGAACACAAAGTACGAGTGATGTAATGGTGTAGCGGTAGCTTAGGCTGCCGCTATATATACAACGTGGAGGAAGTTATGTGGAAGAAAATCAAAGATTGGTTCGAGAGAAATAAAAACGACTTGGCCGGTGGTTTTGTGTTTGGGTGTGTTGCGGTAATTGCGGCCGCTCTACTCTTCATTATTGATACTACTTTGAAGCCAGCTCCCGAACCTGTGACTACAATACCGCAGCAACAAGCAGAAACACCGGCGGGGGTTGAAAAGGCTGCTAACAATGCTCACATCAAGCTGGACAGCGGGCAGACAAAGCAGGTGTCTGAAACTATACGCGAAATCAGAGTGACTGAAAAAGAACCTGTATATATTATTCAAACAACAGGCGACAAAGCTCAGGAGGCTTCTGAAAAGGCTGGTAAGCAGGAGAAAGCAGACTTCTCTATAGTCACTGATAAAGACCACCCAGAAAAAAGTATAGAGCTTGACAAGCTGGATAAAAACACTACTGTTAATCTGAATCAGTACAATGTGCAGGCTTACAAAAAACATATAAATACAATTGAATATTATCCTGCTGAAAAGACTGTGGGTTATACCCATCAGTGGAAAATCAGCAAAAGCGGAAAATATATGGGCGTTGGCGTTGATTATGATACAGACGACCAGCGTGTGATGGCCAAAGTCACGTATTCTTGGTGACAACACAAAGATTAATATATTTATGGATAGACTGAATATGTTTAGATGGTACCGTAGTGTCCATAGATAATTATTCAGATTATCCAAGAATAAATAAAGGAGTGATTTTTATGAAGTTGTTCATCTCACAAGGCATGCGAGGAAAGACCGACGAAGATATTTTGGCAGAACGCAACAAGGCTATTGAAATAGTCAGAGAAATGTTTCCAGGCAATGAAGTGGAAGTATTAGATTCGTTTTTTCAGGGTGAAGAAGAACCAGCCGATGTTAAAGCTAGCGGGCTATGGCTTTTAGGCAAAAGTTTTCAGTTTCTTGCAAAAGCCGATGTTGCTTATTTTGCAGAGGGGTGGGAGGCTTACCGAGGCTGCCGCTTAGAGCATTTGGCTTGCTTGCGATACGGAGTGGAGTGTATCAATTACGATGGAGGTTATCATGGCAAAGGATTGGAGTAATTGCAAGACAATATACACCATAGGTGCCACGAATCACTCGGAAGAAGTACGAGCCAGCGAGGATTACTATGCCACGGAGCCAAAGGCTGTTGAGGTGCTGCTAGAGGCAGAGAAGTTCTGTCCTGTTATTTGGGAACCAGCATGCGGTGAGGGACACATGTCAGAAGTTCTCAAAAAGCACGGGCACATCGTCACAAGCACTGACCTTGTAGATAGAGGTTACGGCGATATATCAGATTTTCTAAATAGCGATTTTAAGGTGGAAAAATGCGATATAATCACAAATCCGCCTTATAAATATGCTTTAGAGTTTTGTCAAAGGGCTATAGATGTGCTTGATGATGGGCATAAAGTGGCTATGTTTCTAAGGTTGCAGTTTTTGGAAAGCAAAAGAAGAAAGCAATTTTTCTTAGACAATCCTCCTAAAATAGTCTATGTCAGCTCATCAAGATTGCATTGTGCTAGAAATGGCAATTTCTCAGATGCAACAGGAAGTAAAAGCAATGCAGTAGCTTATGCATGGTTCGTGTGGGAAAAAGGGTATCAGGGTACTACAAGCCTAAAATGGATAAATTAGGGGGATATATGGAAAAAGAAATAGCTAAAATGGCAACAGTGTTGGCTATAACAGTCAATATGCAGAAAAAGACAATTCGCTGGCTTACCATAGCACTTATCATTTCTTGTGTGGCGACATGTGCAACATCGATTTGTCTAATTCATGTTCTATCAAACACACAGCCTAGCATAAAAACTTCTTGCCAGACTACTACGGTCAAAAGCAGGATAAGTAAAGCTAACAGCGTTGAAACTACCAAGAAAAAGGTGGTAATAGAGGGGTGAGAAAATGTTATTCAGCAGAAAAATTGCGAGAGCTTTTCTCACAGACTCCACATTAACTGATTTTAGGCAAATAGTAGAGGAAGCCAAAATACCAGAACCGTATCGAAAGATTCTGGATGCCAAGTTCATATATGGCAAGAGTGTAAATGCTATTGCTATTGAATACGGATATTCGATTGAAACAGTTAATAGAATTATAGCCAATGGCTACGACAAAGTTTATAAAGCACTTAACAGATAGAAAGAGGGACACCTGCCTTATTGGTAGATGTCCCTCCTATTTTTTTGACATTTTTTAGACAGAAACACGACACTTTACAAACATCAATAGCTGATACAATATAAGCAAGAGGTGATTGAGATGTTTGGATATGGTGCTCCTATGGGTTTACAACAGCCACCATCAGGACGATGGATAATGGTAAATTCATTTTCAGAGATACAGAGTGCTCCTGTCCCCATGGACGGAAGTCAGACAATATTTATGCTTGCTAATGAACCTATTTTCTATGTTGTCAGCATAGTAAATGGACAGAAAATGTTACAGCCATACACATTTACTGCTCTTACACAGGAAAATAGACCGACACCACCTGCTACATTGGAAGATAGGATGGATAATTTGGAGCAGAATGTGGCAAAGATTGCAGAGTTATTAGAAAGGAGTAAGCAAAATGAATCCAATATTCAGTCAAGCAATGAGAAGCCAGCCAACACCGCAGGGTTCTCTAAAGAACATTCTAAATACCAAAAATCCTAGAGAGAGTGCTCTAAAAGCCATCGCCAATATGACACAGGAGCAGAGGACACGCTTTCAGGCTCTAATGCCTATGGCATACCAGATAGCAAACAAATTCGGTATTAATTTTGATACAGTTGCAGCTGAAATAAATAATTTCAAAACGAAAGGGTGATAACGATGGACGACAATCTGATTGGCAACATTTTAGGCGGTCTTATCAATCGTGATAACGACGGTTTTCAGAATGGTGGCTGGTGGATTATTCTGCTGATGATATTCTTCTGGGGCGGTAACGGCTTTGGCGGTTGGGGTAACAGAGGGATGCAGCCACCTATGCCTCCACAGAACTATGCTACTCAGGCTGATGTAACCAATGGTTTCAACTTCAATAACCTCCAGAACGATGTTCGGGGAATTGAAAGAGGACTGTGTTCCAACGGCTATGAAAATGCACAGCTCATTAATAACGCCACAACTACCCTTACTGGGCAGGGACAGCGCATCGGCGAAGCTATCATGCAGTTAGGTTTTGACAATAAGTCCTGCTGCTGCGAGACGAATAGGAACATAGATTCTGTTCGTTATGAGATGAGCAAGAATACTTGCGACATCACTACCAATGCTACGTTCAACACTCAGAAGATTCTTGACAAACTCTGCCAGATGGAGAGCAATGCAAAGGATAACACCATTGCACAGCTCCGTACCGACTTGCAGGCAGCACAGCTGACACTTGGCAATAATGCACAGACTCAGGCATTGATTGGTGCATTGAAGCCATATCCTCAGCCAGCTTATGTTGTTTCTAGTCCTTACGCAACCAACTATGGTGGCACAACCATTCTCTAACCCATAATAGAGTGCATATCCGCACCAACAAAAGCAGGAACATTGCTAAAGGGCGGTGCTCCTGCTTTTTCTATTTTTCTATGAACATTTCGTGCGTGTGCACGGAATGGTGCAAAACACCTTTTTACAACCATTTTCGTGACATCAAGAAAATGGTATACCAAATTTTTTATGACCATTTTGTCAAGGTTAGCAAAATGGTTCTGCAGTATATGCGTATTATGCAACAGCTGATTTACAATACAAAATATTAGAAGGAGTGATTCTCATGTTGGAAGCAAATTCCCAGACACTAACAGTAACAACTAACACCAATATTACATTTGCCAATAAGAACTTGCAGACAGGAGTAACGGCTGTTTTAGGCAACGATAATGCCACTGTAAGTCTTAATAGACCAGGTATCTACAGAGTGGATTTTACAGCCTATGGTGCAAGTACAGCTGAGGGGACTATTGGAGCACAGCTCTATGCCAATGGCAGTGCCGTGAATAGAGCTTCGTCTGTAGCTACCACAGCAGCAGGAGCACCGCAAAGTATCGGTTTTGCTGCATTGATAGCTGTCGGCAGTACCGTTCAGGGGCAAACAGCCACCATTAATGTACGCTATACAGGTAGTGCGGGCATTTTGAACAATGCAAATCTCATTGTTACCAAAATAGCGTGAGGTGATTAACATGACACCAGAGATAAAGGCGATGTGGCAAAAGGTACTTGTACATCAATTGCAGGGAGTAATGTTTCATCAAGAAGTATCACTGATATACAAAATGTTTGGTGATTGCAGTCATGAAGCTCGTAGGCATTACAAACAGTATATCAATGAAACACTGAATCATTATCAGACTTTAGAGAAAATCATTTGGGAGTATGGCGAAATTGTAAAACCTGTTCCTGCCAATGTAACCCCTATTAAGATATTTGAGCCTGAATTATCCGTAAAGCCGTTAGAGCGAGCCGAGCGCATGAAAGATATGCAGGTTATCAATTCTAAATGGAAAGCATGGGAGACGGCTACTGCAAAGCTCTATGAGGAGGCTATTGCTGTTATACCTAACTGTGGCTGGCTTAAACTCTTGAAATGCGGAGCAGAAAAAGAACTAAAGAATATCCACTAACCAGGACGAGGGAGATTTCAAAAAAATTTCCCTCGTTTTTTTGTTTTCATCTTGACTTATCGTGTAGCTTTTTTTATAATAAATTTGTAGATGAATAAAATACAATTTTATAAAGGAGGACTTAATTTGGAACAAAGAGAAGCAGTAAATGTAAAAATTTCCGCTAAAGACAAAGAAGTTGCTAGGAACCTTTGCAAAATACTTAATACAAACTACAGCACCTTGGTTTCAATTGGCTTTTACCTAATTTCTCGTTCTTTGGAGCGGGGCGAATTGAAAGCACCTTTGTCTAATTTTATTGTGGATTCAATAAAGGATTAATTTTGCCTTTTTGTAGCTAAAAACAGCTACATATCAGTAACAAGAATAGTAACATTTCATACTGGTTTGACGGCAACTTGGATTATTGTTAGTTTTCTAGGTTGTTCGTGACAGTGGGGTGCCACCACTTAAAAAACGGGGTTTAATTCCGCCCATGCAGAGAAGTGGATTCGCTGTAGTGTGATTGCCTAATGCTTGTGTCCACTACAACGTCAGCAGGTAAAGTGTTCCAAGCCTGTGTTAGACCTAAGTCTTGATAATGGATATGGTAAAAGGGAACGGGGGCATCGTTAGAGTCGACACGATACTAACTAATGTCGAGGGGGTACATCAGATAGGCCAAAGCCAAACTGTCAGAGGCTCGATGACGACAGTAGAAAGATGTATATAGGTCACAAGCAGAACACGGAAACTTGAATGATGTGGCATCTAGGCAGACTACCTTTTTATCTCCTCGCAGGGGTGGTCTACCACAAAGCCGTTTCTTTCATTCCGAGGCATCTTAAAACTCTACAGTATGGAAGTCAATGCTAATTCGTAAAAATGAGGTGTAAATATGAGACAGGACGAGGATAACTATCATTATTGCTTCTGTTCTTATATATCAGAAACGAGGTGCATATATGAAGCTATCAAGAGACTCACAGATTCTTCTCCTGTAGTAGACATAGGTAGTAATTACGGCTTTGCTAAAGAGTTATTTCCAAATGGTTATCTTGGAATTGAGCCAGTATTGCCTATAGATTCAGGAAATACTGCACTGACAATCGTTGGTAAATATCCACTATCGACCAAAGTTTACTTTCCTGACGATGTTATAGCAATTAGCTCTTTCTGTATGGGGTATCTTTGTTCAGAATGGGAGCAATTAGCACTTGATTTCAAATACTATTGTGGGGAAGCAAGGCTGGTAGACACGAGGTATTTCACTAAAACGAATAGCTGTTTTGTTGATAATGAAATGGAAATAGGGTTATTCCGTAGTATGTGTAGATAGGCATACTAGGTTTTTCGAAAGGAAGTCAAAGGAGAAAAAAGATGGAAAATATTATTGATAAGCTAAACAGAGATGTGAGGAACGCAGCTGCCACATTATCACATCAGGAAGCAAGGTATTTAGTGGATTTGTATTATCAAATGCAACACAACAGAATTGTTTCCAATAATCAGCAAAGAATATTGAATGAGTCTGACGAAAAAGAACCTCATGAAACAATAGCTTTCTTTGGGGTTCAATATGAGAAAGTAGAAAATGAAATCAAATCAGTCTTGAAGAAATATGTTGAGAGTCAGCCTGTTGGCAGATGGATGTTATCTATTACCGGTATAGGACCTGTAATCGCTGCTGGCATGATAGCTAACATCGACATCAAGAAATGTCAAACCGCAGGTGCTATATGGAAATTCGCAGGGTTGGACCCAACAGTAGAATGGAAAAAGGGACAGAAACGCCCCTGGAATGCTGGCTTTAAAACTCTTTGTTGGAAGTTGGGACAGAGTTTCTTGAAAGTTCAGAGCAACCCCAATGCGTTCTATAGCAGACTTTACCTTGAACGTAAGGAATATGAAACTGAAAAGAATGAGAAAGGGGATTATGCAGAACAGGCAAAGGAAAAGCTGGAGAAATTCAAAATTGGCAAGACAACAGAAGCATATAAAGCCTATTCCATCGGCAAACTTCCTGCACAGCATATCAGAGCCAGAGCATTGCGATGGACAGTGAAAATTTTCCTTTCTCACCTCTTTGAAGTTTGGTATGAGCTGGACAGAGGAGAGAAGCCACCAAAGCCATTTGCTATAGCACAGCTAGGCCATGCACATATGATTGAAGTACCAAATAGACCATAAGCATAGCGAGCCACATACGATGTTAGAAACAGATCGTAGGAGCGAACCATTTAAGAAGATAGAAACATAATCATCGAGTAAGTCATCATAAGTAGATAGTAACATGTCCTTGGAACGAGCCATTAAGCCCGACAGAATCATAGTGCAAGAGTGAATCAATGTTGTAGATAATAACATTCGTTTAGAATGAGCCACACTTCCAGACAGAAACATCTGTGGCAAGCGAATCATGATAATTGACTGTAACATATTTCTGGAGTGAATCACGGTTTTAGACAGAAACAATATGTTAGAATGAGCCATCAATGAAGATAGAAACATCTATAATGAGCGAACAGTAACATCTGATAGTAACATATCGCTGGAGTGAGTCAAAAATAGTAGATAGTAACATAAACTTAGAATGAGCCAAAATGCATGACAGAAACAAAAGTGAAAAGCGAACCAAGGTGAACGAAAGTAACAACAAATGCGAGTGAACCATAATCCCAGACGGGAAAAATATGATGGAGTGAATCATTATACAAAAGGCAAAGGAGTGAAGAAAATGAACATTATTCGCAAAGTATTTAGATACCTGTTTCAGCCTATTGAGGTTGAGGTTAGGTTTCCGTTGTTAGCATGGTTACTTCTAATCCTGGCGGCATTTATCTGGACGATTAGCAAAGTTGAAATTATATGTCAGTGAAAGCGGGTGGATAGATGAACAAACGCAAGAGAATGATTGTAAAGGCGAAAACACAGATGATTATCAATGCAGATACATTGGAAGAATCAGGCTGGTATCGCCGCATGATGGGCAAAAATGGAGCCGTGTACAAACTGGTAGGGCTGATAGTCAAGGAGTTTAATCTAGCATGTGAGATTAAGCGGTAAAAGTCTACTGAAAGGAAGATGTGAAATGAGCAAAATCGACCATCCAGAGTATTATAAATCCGGTGGTGTAGAGGTCATTGATGTCATTGAAGATTGGAAGTTAGACTTCTGCCTGGGTAATGCTATCAAGTACATTGCCAGAGCTGGCAAGAAGTCTGATGATATAAAAACAGATTTAGAAAAAGCTGCATGGTATATCAAGCGGCATTGGGACGGCATGGCGAATAGAGACACTAAGCCTATACCAGCCCAGAAGAACACTGATTATGGTTTGGAAGAAGTATGTGAGGCTTGGGGCATTACTGATGATACCTTATTTTTCGTAATGGAGAATCTATATTCGCTGGTAGTGCCTAACGAGAATGATGATTCAACATATGCGTCAAGTCTTGAATTGGCGTATGTATTCCTCAACAATTACATATGCCAATACATGAAGTTTTGGAAGCCAAATTATGGCGAAACGTATTATACACCAGACCCATACCGCCTAAAGATGTATGCAATGCAAAAGTGGACAGATACCAATTGCGATGAAGGAGCATACGCTAGAGGCATTGTCTTTGGAACATGGAAAGAAGCTAGAGATATGTGTATAAAAATGACGGAATTCGCAAGAAAGGAACGTAGCAAATGATTCAGCTATCAGAAAATTGGAGATTAACAGCAGATGAAGTACAGTTTATCTTACAGAAGAAGAACATCAGAAAACAATCTGATGGCGGGGCAGAAGAAGTGTGGGTGAACAAATACTATTATCCCACATTGCAGATGGCATTGCTGGCATATATGACAAAGCAGACCAGAACCAAGGTGAGAAACTACCAGCCTGATGAACTCCGTGAGATTGTAGACTATATTGATAGCGTGTATGAGAAGCTGACTAAAATTGGCTGGAGAATGGCAGAGAAATATTGAGAGAGGTACAGAAAATGAGTGATTATGAAAAGAGCAGAGATTTCATTTTAGAGAAGCTGGATGAGCGTACTTTGTTGGAACAGCTTGCAGAAGAAGCCAGCGAATTATCCCAGGCAGCATTAAAGCTAATTAGAGCCAAGGGACTGAACAATAATAATACTCCCGTCGGAGAGCAGGAGGCTATGTTATCACTTGCTTTAGAATATATGGATTTACTTATGGTCTATAGTATGCTACTAGAAAAGGATAGGAAAATTCTTAGAATCACAAAAGCCAATTCTATATTACCAGAGAAAGATATGGAAAACTATTTCAAGTGGAATAGGTGGGCTGAACGGCTGGGATATGAGGATTAACCATGATAGACAGAACGGCAAAAATAAAAATCATACAGCTAAAAAATATAGTTATTGCAAAACGCAACGGCATTAAAGCTAAAGCTTATTACTGTGAGTGTAATTTCGATGTAGCAAAAACAATAAAAAGGGCTATTGATTATCTCACAATGGCAGAAGATTTTAAATATGCACGTGAAGTTATTGGTTGAGATATAAGGAGAAAAAATGAATGTAGGACTAATTGATGTTGATATGAAGAATACAGGGAAAAAGATTTTCCCGACACTAACACTAATGAAACTGTCTGCATATCATAAAGCTAGAGGAGACTGTGTAACACTGCTATCAGTAGACCAATATCTCAATGGCGATATTTTCAGCGAGTATGACAAAGTCTATGCATCATGCATTTTTTCTAAAAACAAAGGCATCGCTGAAAAACTTGCTTGCATGGGAGTAATGGTCGGTGGTAGTGGCTATGACATGTCAACGAAATTACGTGATGATATAGAACATATTATGCCAGACTATAGCTTATATAATATACCAGATACCGCATATGGCTTCTTAACAAGAGGATGTCCCAGACATTGCCCGTTTTGCATTGTAGCGGATAAAGAGGGAGCTCACAGTTACAAAGTAGCTGAGTTGTCAGAGTGGTGGTCAGGGCAAAAATTCATAAAACTTTTAGACCCCAACATATTGGCCTGTCCAGAAAGCAAAGAACTTTTGCAACAGCTAGTAGATAGTAAATCATATATAGATGTAACGCAAGGTATGGATGCGCGCCTCCTACATGAGAATAATATCGATTTAGTCACTGCTTTAAAAATAAAAACCATACATTTTGCTTGGGATAATCCTCACGATGAGGTAGTACCTAAACGCCTTAAATTTTTTAAGACACATACAAAAAATTTAAGAACAGATTATGTCAAGCACAAGTGCTATGTATTAACAAATTTTTGGAGCACTATAGATGAAGATTTGTATAGAATACAGTGGCTTAGAGAGAATAATTTTGACCCGTATGTGATGATATACAACAAGGAAAATGCTCCTAAAAAGATTAGTAAACTACCATGGAAGCCTATTAATGGAGAAAAATATTACATACCATACGTCTCAATTAACAAAGAAAATATGTATGAAAAATATTGCTGGGGTGGTGATAGAACTGATGAAGCATTCTATGAGCAAGGTATTGTTTTTAAGACTAAAGAAGAAGCCCTTGCTATGTCAGAAAAGATACTAGCATTTGTAAAGGAGAAACGAGAAAATGGCTAATCACATGACAAAAGTAGCAGAAATACTTAGTGTGGAACTAAAAGAGGCATTTAGGATTATTGGTGCTAAGAATGGTAATTATTACCGGCTTTCTAAGGAAAATGGCGTTGAAATGTCATATGATAATATCAATTGGGAGAAATTCAGTGGAGAGCTATTGCGATTGCTTATGCTTGGCGAAGTCAAGATTGAAAAATTGCCTTGGAAGCCGAGGGATAATGAATATTACTTTATACCTGATATTACTACTCCTGAGAAGTTCAGCTCTTTGGAATGGGTAAATGACAATGTGGATAAGTATATGTATAAGCACGGGCTTATATGTCGCACGAGTGAAGAAGCTATTAGAAAAGCCAAGTTGCTAATGGAGTATTTCGAAAATAACTGTATAGAAAGGAATGAGAATAATGGCTAATTACATAGCGGAAGTAGCCCAGATGTTGGGTGTAGAGATAGGAGAGGCATTTAAGATTACTGATGATACTCATGACGATAACGAAATCCGACTATCTGATTGAAGTAGAAATTAAAATTTCTATCAGCGATTTTAGAGCCGACTTCAAGAAAAAGCACTATCACGACTGCCCAGAAGTTAATGCTTTATACTACGCTCTTCCGAAAGAGTTGTACGAAAAGCACAAAGAAGAGGTAAATGAATCGTGTGATAAAGTCGGGGCTGGCATTATACTTATCTCTAAAAAGAATCTTCCAAATAGGCACTCTTATTGTTATCTTGAAACTTGTGCGTTTGCGAAAAAGCCAAAACTAAGAAAGGCCAAGCCTCTTACAGTGTATCAGAAGTTAAAATTCGCCAGGTTAGGCTGCTTAAGGTGGCCTAGCCTCTGGCACCATAGGAATGGATAGGAGAGAGCAGAAATGACTAACAGAGAATGGCTAGAAAGCCTACCAGATTCGGAGATGGCAAAGATAATAGCTAAAAGTTGCGCTACATGCGTATATGAAGGCTGCTATTGCGCGGGTAATCCTAGAGGGACATGCTGCAAAGGGACAACTAAATGGCTACAGCAGGAGCATAAGGATAATGACTAATAGAGAGTGGTTAAGGTCTTTGACTGATGAAGAGTTGGCAGATTTTTTCATCGATGATAGAAGAAGCCTTAATGGTGGTATTTGCAATATCTGTGCTCATGATTGCTATTGCATGTACGATGAGAAGTTAAAGTGTGATAATGGAATAGCAACATGGCTAAAGCAGGAGTATACGGGGGGTAGTGATTATGACTAACAGAGAATATGCAATTAAGAAAATTAATGGAGTCCTAGAGCAGGTAGATGATACTAGGCTGGCAGATATATTCATAGAGGTTGTGCAACTCCCAGAGGCATGTGCATATTGCACCGACGATAGTGATAAATGTGATTGCACACGGGGCATAACAGGATGGCTGCAATCAGAGGATACTTCAAGGCAGTATTGAGGAGGGACATATGAAAGACAAAGCAAAAGAACAGGCGAGTGAACGCACAAAGATTCTTAATGACTACAAGAATAAGAAAATCAACTCCCAGGAAGCTATCAAAAGGCTGAGGGAGCTGTGTTCAAGAAAGTAAACTAAATGTCTTGCTGATACCGGCAAGACATTTAGTTTACTTTCTTGTGCTGATACTACATCAATACTACACCCTTGCCGGGCGAAGAATGGTGGCATAATAAGGGTAGAGGTGATAGAGATGTACGGATATACACAGCAACAGCAGGCACCAGGGCAATGGCTCATGGTGAACAGCTATCAAGATGTACAGCGGGCACTTCTGCCGATGGACGGCTCACAGATGATGTTTATGATGAAGAATGAGCCTATATTTTATATAGCAAGCATCGTAAATGGGCAGAAATGCATACAGCCGTACACTTTTCAAGAGCTGACACCGGAGAATATGCCGAAGCAGCCACCAACAGTGGAGGAGCGTGTACAGAATTTAGAGAGCAATCTGGCTGACATAGTGGAGTTATTGAAAGGAATGAGGGGTAATGAATCCAATATTCAAGCAAAGACAAATGAACCAACAGGGGAACCTACAGCAGTTTCTAAATAATGTCAAAGACCCCCGACAGCAGGTTATGAGCATGATACAGAATATGTCGCCTGACAAGCGACATATGATAGCAGATATGCTGCCAAAGGCTAGGGCTATGGCAGGCAGATTTGGTATAAATGACTTTGATTCAGTGGCCACTGAAATAAACAAAATCTTATAAAAGGAGTGATAAAAATGGATGAATCCTTGATTGGCAACATTTTAGGAGGCCTGATTAATCGTGATGGAGATAACAACAATTGCATGGGCAACGGCGGTTGGTGGATTATTCTTCTTATGATTTTCTTCTGGGGTGGCAACGGCTTTGGCGGCTGGGGCAATGCAGGAGCACAGGCAGCAATGGCTAACTATGCTACCCAGGCAGATATTACCAACGGCTTTAACTTCAATCAGTTGCAGAACGACATCAGAGGTGTAGAGCGTGGATTGTGTGATACCGGCTATGAAAATGCCCGCCTTATCAATGGTGCTACAAATACCATTGTCGGCCAGGGGCAGAGACTCGGTGAGGCTATTGCGCAGGTTGGCTTTAATGCCCAGCAGTGCTGCTGTGAGACTAACCGCAATATTGACAATGTTCGTTATGAGATGAGCAAGAATACTTGCGACATCACCACCAATGCTACAGCCAATACCCAGAAGATTCTTGACCGCTTGTGTCAGATGGAGGCTAACGCAAAGGATAACACCATTGCACAGCTGAGAAGCGACTTGCAGGCAGCTCAGTTGACTCTGGGCAACCATGCACAGACTCAGTCCCTTATCGGGGCTTTGAGGCCTACTCCACAACCAGCTTACATTGTGTCTAGCCCTTACGCTACTAGCTACAATGCTGGTACAACTATCATCTAAGAGTGCATATCCGCACCAAACTAAAGGCAGGAACATTGCTAAAGTGCGGTGTTCCTGTTTTTCTATTGTAGGGGTGTAGTGAAATGCGACACCCTATACCATTTTCCTGACGTCACGAAAAAGGAGTGATTTTCATGTTAGAAGCAAATTCCCAGACTTTAACAGTAACAGCGAATACAGACCTTACATTCGCAAATATCAACATTCAGACCGGCATAACCGCAGTCTTGGACAGTGACAAGGCAACTATCAGACTGAATAGACCTGGTATATACCGGGTAGACTTTACCGCCTATGGCAGTAGCACCGCCGCAGGGACCATTGGAGCCCAGTTGTATGCTAATGATACAGCAGTCAACCGAGCTTCCAGCGTTGCTACTACCGCAGCAGGGGCACCGCAGGCAATAGCCTTTTCTACCCTTGTAGCAGTTGGGAGCACCACGGCAGGCAGAACCGCAAAGCTGAATGTAAAATACATCGGTGCAGCTGGTATCTTGAATAATGCTGATGTTATCGTGACAAAGATTGCGTAAGGAGTGATAACATGAAAGCAGAAATCAAAGAGGCTTGGCAAAAAATCCTCGCTCATCAGATTGAGGGGATAATGCTGCATAGCAAGTTAAGCACTACATATATGCTGCTTGATTGTAAGAAGCAGTCAAGGACTCATTCAGCACACTACATTCAAGAGTGCATTACTCATCAAAATACACTTTTGTACATTGTGAGCGAATATGGCGAGGAAGTACAGCCCGCAAACCTCACAATCGAGCCTGACAAACATATCTGTATGCCTGTTCGACCACTAGAACGCCATGTAAGGCATGAAAAGGCAAGTGCCTTAGTGAATGTATGGAAAGAGTTAATATATGGATATTGAAAATAGCGAAAGAGTGGGAAACCGCAACAGCGAGCTTCTACGAGGAAATGAAAGCTATTCTGCCAGATTGCCCACTGATTAACAAACTTTTGAAGTCGGTCAAGTATGAATTGGCCCACATACACTAAAAAACAGCCCCCACCAATCAAGGTAGGGGCTGTACTAATTATTCTGTGATTATCGCAATGTCGCCTACAAGTTCAGCCGTTTCACTGTCAGTGTCGACACAGTGAAGTATCTGACGGAATTTGTTAATAGCCTTGGCATTGTAACGGAATGTTTCTACTTCTTTGTTTGAGTGTTTGGATTTATCGTGATACCAGGAGCCGTATTCTGCTGTTTTAAGCTTGTGCAGATTGGCAAGTCTGCCGATTCTGTGAGCCGACACATTAAGCATATTGCCAATCTCAGTAGCGGTGTAGGTCTTTTCCTCAGCTTTGGGCAGGGAAACAACATCCTTTTCAGCAAGTGTATTGGCAGCATAGGCCTTGCAAACCTGCTGATATGTACCGCTTGAACCCTCTGCCAGCTTTGCCCACAGTGCTGCTTCACGGACTTTTGCATTGCGTTCCATGATGGCAAGCCTTTTAGTTTTGGATTCGTCCAATGGCTTTGCGGTGTAGCTTCCTGTTTTGCGGATAGATGGCAGGACTTCATCAAATACCCAGCTCTCAAACTTCTCTGCTGCTGGCAGTTTTGAATGAGTGATAAGCCTGTATACATCGCCCTCTGGAATAAAGTTTACCTCTAGTGTACCTTTGCCCTGTGGGTGAGGTATATAACGTTTCGTTACATACCTGCAATGGTCAGAAATAGCCTTGCTAGTATTAGTATATCCCAGCATTTTAGCTACATCACTAGCGATAAACATTACTTTGCCATTCTCATTGATGGTTCTCAATTCGCCAAACTCATTGCTTGAAAAAATTTCTAAATTATTTTTCATATCAAACACCTATACCTTACATAAACCGCTTATAGATGTTATAATAAATTTAACAACTAATACGGTTGTTATTGCTTCGGAACAGTCCTGCGGTGTGGAAAATCAAAGGGCTGTTCTTTTCATAGGCTAGAATCTAAAATCTGTTTCAATCCCCTGCGGATAACTTCCGTCCTGGTGATGTTGTGCCGTTTAGCATAATCATCTAATCTTTGGCTTGTTTCTTCATCAAAGCGAACTTTCAAGCTACTGCTTTTGGGATTATCAGATTTTGGTCTCCCTATATGTACCATGTTATTGCCACCTCACTTTCGAGAGTACAATAATATGATAGTTTATAGAGTACAAAAAGTCAAGGAAAATTTTCCCTAAAACTTAAAGATTGTAAAAAACAGAATTATGATTGCGTTTTTCTTAACAATCATTGCGAATTTTCAACAAATAATTTAAAGTTAATTAATTGCTAGTTATGCTAGTTGTGCTAGTGTTGATATTATTGAACATGAAATAGAGGTAGGCTATGGATAAAGACAAGCTGATATTGATATTTTGTGGAATCCCTCTTATGTTTTGCAGCCTCTTTGCGGTTCCTCTGTATTATGTACTTAGCGGTAGAGTCAATGAGCGACAAAACATAGTATATACTGCTGTTGTAACTGCATTTGTAGTATGGTGGATGTATGTAGGTACAGTATATTTCGGTGAATGGGTGGTAGAAATATTTGACCTAAAATCTATCTTTAAATACATAGTGGCTGCTATTATGGGATTGATATATTTCGCTCTGGCTGTGTATTGGGATAGCATAAAAGATGAAATAAAAACCAAATAATAAGGGAGTGGGGATTATGCGGGTAAAAAGAATCATTGTATGTTTGTTATTATTGCTTACAATACCGCTGACGTGTTTTGCGGATTTGCAATATGTAGGCAAGGATGCTGAATACAGCGACTATTATTTTTCACCAAATGTAGAAGTGTTATCTAGCGAAAAAGATAAGTTTATATTCACAGCATATATAAAGGCTGTATTGAGTAATAATGCCAGGAATCGTATGCGCTTTTCAAAATATGATAATGACCTGTGTTATCCATATCCTGCCAATATGGCTACTACATTGGTGATGAAATACAGATTCAAGAAAACAAAAGACAAGATACAGTATAGACAAGAAAATTATATATTACTTGATGGGAACGATAATATTTTGGGAAGTGATTTGCAGACAAAATATTATCATACACTTACTAGCGATAAGATGATTTATGATATTTATTATGCTATTGTGAGATATGAGCTAGGACAAAAATAGCATATAGGGAGTAATCGTTATGAAAAACATAAGAATTATTGCAATATGCTTTCTGCTGTTATTCACACTGCCGTTGACCTGCCTTGCTGATAATAGGCCATTGTTTCCGATTGGTGCAGAAATGTTATATAAATACATTTCACAAGACCTATCAAACTGTTATGTAACCGAATTAAGTAAAAATCCTGCTACTGATAGTTATGACTTTTATGTGTTCAAATTTCCTGATGATATGAAACTGTATGTTAATTTAGCATATAATGCCGATGGATATGTAACTGTAATATCTATTGGAAGTAGCCACATAACCAATGAATATAGTACCTTTACAATGGGAGTATGTGCTGTTGCTTTGAGCCAAATAGGGCTAACACATGATGAGATACAATTTCTAGCAAATAATATATCAGAGTATTCAAGAACGCCACAAGAAATATGTTATGCCTCAACGGTATACTCATCACTAATGCAACATAGTGTAGCCTTGCTAATAAACCATGAAACTAACGGCGAATTGATAGTATTTATAGCTAGGGACCCAACCGATGAGTATCTTTAACCGCACAATAAAACCCCTCTCCATTCCAGAGAGGGGCTATTTTTATGCACAAAAAGTGCAGAGGCAACATTCTTGTAGAAGAATTAAAATCAACAAGAACACTTCATATTTCTAAGCCACCTATGCGGTGGTAAACACACCTCTGCACCTTATGTCAATAAATAAAAAATGTGCAGAGGCAATATTATCGCTATAGCAATAATATTCTATATTTCTAAGCCGCCTATTCGGCGGTTAACACCTCTGTACATCTATATTTTATCTTCTTTTGAAACTTTTGTCAATCATGCTGCATGGCTTCTTTTCTGGCCCTATTTATCAGCATATGCCTTGCTAGTAACCAGCGTAAAGGCATTATGTCAAACCTGTTAATTGATACAGTGTCGCCCTCGGTGTCATGGCCTGCTATGAAGATGTCACCAAACAACAATCCTGCATTGTCATAATCTTTTTTTAGTGCTGCTTCTGGGTTAAGGCAGATGTTAGGCTCCAGGCCGTTTATGATACCCTCGTCATTGACGAAAATATCATACTTGGCCAGTACACTGCTTTGAAGTGCTGGTGGCAACATATACTCGCCCCGGATAATATCAAAATATCCACCTCCTACAAGCTCTTGCATTTTCCCCAGCTCATTCGGTATAGTCTTGACTTCTGGCATGAACTCACCTGCACGCAATACCATTACTGTAATAACTTCATCTTTCATTTTTCTTTTCCTCCTATCTGGTAGCCTTGATAGCTCCATGATGTGCCCCACCTGGATGAGGCACATTTGCAACCATCACCGCAAGTTATGATTTATGCACGCAAATCGACTTTTGTAGATGTCGATACATTCACTTGACAAACTGGTGACTATATTATTAACCTCTGCTATCTTCTGGTTTAAGTACACCAATGTATCCTCTATGGTTTTTAACGCACATTCAAGTTGCATGATTGTTTGTTTGTGTTTGTTCATTCTGTTAGTGATATTTTCAATAATCTTCTCAGCGTTTATCCGTTTGCCATCCTCTAGGACTTTAGATAAATTGAAGTAGCAAATTATAGCTGCTGTGTCGTCGTTGTATGAGTACTCACGCACAATCTCAACACAATCGCTGTATCTGTTGTGATGAACAAAACAATTCACCTCTTGTATGGCATTGTCAAACCTGCAATTATAACACTTGCCGTCAAAGGCCTTTACGATAGCCTTTACAGGCTCGACCATATCCAGGGACTTTTTATACTCACGGATACGGGCTTGAATTTTTTCTTGTTCTTTTGTCATGGTGTAAAACCTCCTCTTGTTATCATAAATTTTTCTCTACTATGTAGAGAAGAACATCAATATCAGCTCTTAGACCTCTTAGACCTTGTGGGAAAAATTTGCTTTCATCGTAAAAGCAAATTACATAATCGTCTGACCACTTAGTCACATAACAATTTTTGTTTTTGTAAAAATAGTTAGTGAAATAAGTTATGACCTGTTTTTTGTTGCGGTCCATAGCGGTAACTAGCGTATCAATTTTATTAAAACTTGCACTTTGCATAATATACGAAACCGCTAATTCGTATTCTTTTTTTGTCATGTTTAAACCCTCCTTTGATTTAGGCTGATAGCCTTTATCAGTCCTACCAGACAGCGGGTATCTGGTAGGCAGGTTAAAACTCTTAAAACAAATCTTCCCATTTCTTGCCTGGCTTTTTGATAGACAAGACTTCATTGATGAAGCCGTTACTATCAAGCCCCCAGCCAATTTTTAAGCAAGTATCTAAAAATACCTGCCGACGGCTGGCCATCCTCTTTGCGGCCGTGAGGTTCTCAGCCTCGATTTTTGTTGCCTGGCAATAGCTGTTAGGGTTGCCAACCTCTGCAAAGTAATATGTTGCTTTCATGCTTTCACCCCCTCAAGTACAGTGTCAAGCAATTGTTCCGGTGTTAAATTATTAGCCTGGCAGTAAGTTATTATTTGCCCTGCCAGACGTTCAGCGTATGCTTTTTGTGTGAGCTCGTCTCTTGCTGTAGCTACTTGCATAGCTTTAGTGATAATGTCAGTGGCCACTACTCTTTTGAAATAATCTTTAGCCATTTTGAAAACCTCCTAAATAAAATTGCTGTTTCAATAAGCAATAACGCTTATTTTGATTACATAGTAGCACGGTATTTTTGACTTGTCAAGCATTTTTTATTATAAAATAAGTTTTTTTGCTTATTGAGTAAGTAGAAAATTTTTGATATAATTTGTATGGAGGTGTTGAAAATGGATAAAAAAGAGTTTAAAAAAATGTGGCAGAAATTTTTGATAGACTCAGAAAATACTAATGCTGCCATTGCAGAGGTGGAGGGCTGCACGCCACAAACTTTAGGCAGAAAAATAAATGACGGTACTATACGACTTTTAGAAGCAGCAAGTATCTTTGAAAAATACGGCTACCGCCTGGAGCTAGTGAAAGATGAGAAGAAGTAGCACCGGCACAGTAAAAAGGGCATAAGAAAAGACCTGCCAAATGGCAGGCCTTTTTGATTGTATCTTTTTATTCGATGTCAAGCACCCATAGAAAATTTGCTTTTGTGCAAAGTGCTTCCCCGTCCTCGTCGTAGTCTGGGAGTTCGTCTGCACATGGACCGGTACAAATCATTTTGCCGTTTTCTTCCTGGGGGCCGCATAGCTCACCTACATAATGAGATACAGTACCAATTATATAATCCTCTATGCTAGAGGTATCCGGGCCGTCATAGTGTCCTTCTTTGATACTCTCTAAAGCGTTTTCATAATCTTCTTTTAGCTCTTTGCGGCAAGCCTCTTTGCTTTCCTCGTCCAAAGCCTCCCAAACCTGCCACCAAAAGCCGAATACTTCTACTTTCTTATCCATGATAACTCATCCTTTCCGTCTCCTCCTCAATATCTGTAGCACCTACAGACTTGATAAAGTCTGACATTTCGTCAGACCATGTCTCACCCTCGACCGTTTCGGCCTTTATAATGGCCGGGTTATCGAAGTAAGGCCCGGCCCAACCTCCGGGATATGCTTTTGCCCAGTCATAGACTAGGGTTGTGGTATGGTAATTGTTGCCGTACCACTCTGTACGGCATTCAAATTCAAATCTTTTTTTCATTTTATACCATCCTTTCTGCCTCCCAGATGGAGGCCTACAAGCCTATAAAATAAAATTGCTGTTTCAATAAGCAATAACGCTTATCTTGATTACATAGTAGCACGGTATTTTTGACTTGTCAATGCTTTTTTGAAAATATTTTGATGTTCGTTTTTACCTGCATAGCTACAAAGTCAGATGTAGCAAAGAATTGAGGAGTATATATAAACATAAAAAAAGAACACAAAAGTATAGACAAAAAAGCCATTTTAAGGTATAATATTTATATAGTGATATAGTATACACAAAGGTCTGGAGAGTGTGCCAGGCCTTTTCTTTTGTCCTTTTATAATAAATTCATTGTACAAATTTGATGATTTTTGCTGTATAAATAGAACAGAGATAGAAAATATCCCGACTTAATACAAAAACTATCAAATAATTTGCATAATGACTTAGAAATATAGTGTTATCTGGAGCATGAAAGCATAGATAAAGGCTATATAGTAAGTATATGCGTGTATGTGCTTACATGCGTATGTGACAAAGGAAAGCACTTGAGCCAGCTCACAAAAGCTATGTGTATCATATAGAAGTAAAGCAGCATTGAAGCCGGAGAAAGTGCAGGAAAGCGCCGGAGCTATAAAGATATGAAGTGATAGCATAGGAGAAAGTGTCAGATGAAAGCATAGATAAGATAGATAAATGTATGGAGTATATATGTTCGTGCCTATGTATCATCATAAAGGGTACATAAGTAGATATAAAAGATAGATAGACATAAGATAGCATATAAAGCTAGATACATAGTATAGTGCTATAAAGTCTATAAAGAAGTATAGATATATGGTAAGGATATATCAGTATAAAGATATTACTATCATTGATATATATCATCAGTATCATAGTAAAGTACTGTTAGTGATATTGCATTAAAGTCTTGCTATTATCAATGACATCATAAAGAAGTTTGGGTATTGCCAGTGCCATCAGTGACATCATAAAGAATCTTTCGGGTTATCTAAACAAACTACTCGAAAATCTATTCCTTTTTAACCTGATAGACAAGGATATTCATTATTGTTAATTCAAAAGTATAAATTATTGAAATGAAAGCAAAGTAACAAATCTGGAGCTTATTTAAAAGGAAGATAGATACATAGAACACACTATATAATTTAATGGATATGTTCTGCTATTTTGTCCACCTGCTGCAAACTGTCAAAAAGTCAAACAATATAATGGTAGATTTCGCCAATGCTGAACGCCAACAATCCATTGATATGACTGGGCTAGAGGGCTTTTGCGATTACTTCCTATAACTGTCAATTATCGGATGTAATAGGCGTGTAGGCAGGCGTGGCTAGCGTGTGTGTAGGCGCGGTCGCTCGCCCCCAGGCGCGTAGTTAATTGTTGTTCTAATAATGTCATATACACATAAAAAACAGGGGGTAGGGGGTGGGGTAGGGACTACCTATATTTACCCCTGTTATTTACTCTATGGAGTCCCCCTCTCGCACAAAATATGCAAAATTATAAACTTTGCTTCCATAAAAAACACTAAAGTCAAAAAGATAAATGGAAAGCAAGCAAAGGAGGTGATTTAAGTGGCGTTGCTAAATGATATGAATTTGGAACTAGGAGTAAATGGCCTAAAGAAAAATGGAGTCATGCCTGAACCAGAGCGAGCTAAAAAAGTTTACGGATTGACTTATAAGAAGTATCTGTTTTGTAAGTACTATCACGAAACACAGAACGCCACACGGGCAGCAGAAATGGCTGGCTACAAAGGAACCTCCAGAACGGCATTAGGAGTTAAGGGGAGTAAGCTACTTGACGAAAAGGGCGTATCTGACTACCTGACACATTTGGAAAGCATACAGGAAGCAAAGATGGCTAAAAATGGTATATATAGTCTGTCCATGACAGAGGTATTTGATATGTATGTAGACTTAGCTCAAAGCACTGAGAATGACAGTGTAAAGAGAGCTGCGTTGGCTGATATGACAAAGATACTAGGTGGATTTGCTCCAAAGGAAGTAAATATCACCCAGGACATCAATATCAGCAATCAGTTACAGGAAGCTAGGCAGAGGCAGATAGAGTACGCTCACAAGCGCCTGGCGATGAACACAATAGATGTAAAGGCAAGGGAGTGTTAGGCTGCTGTTGTGCGCCAGTGACCTAACATTTTTTAAGGCGGGTAACACCGCCTTTTTATATGTCTGCTATGAGGTAATGGCCTTATAGTAGGCTGAGTTTTTCATAATCCTCCTTTCCTTTTATTAGCGGTGTGTCTTTATGGCATACCGCCTTTTTTATGGGCGATTCCAGAGTGTGTTGGTGCAACTCCAACTAGCCCTATTATTACGAGGTGAGCACATGAGCAATCCACAAAGTGAATTAGTAGAGTTCTTGGCACAATTTACCCACGACCCATTAGGATTTGTGTATTCCTGCTTTCCTTGGGGTAAGGATGAATTGGTGAACTATAAAGGTCCCGATGCCTGGCAGATTGAGATACTTGAAAAGCTAGGTAAAGGCCTCATAAATATTGAAGAAGTAATAAGGCTGGCTGTGACATCAGGTCATGGGATTGGAAAGTCGGCTCTGGTTTCATGGATAGTGCTATGGGCTGTATCTACGCATGAGGATACTAGAGGCATTGTTACAGCCAATACAGAGACACAGCTTCGCTCTAAGACTTGGCCAGAGGTGTCTAAGTGGTATCGCATGTTCATAGGCCGTGAGTTGTTTGAGATAACGGCTACTGCCATCTTCTCTGCTGATAAAGAGCATGAAAAGACATGGCGGATAGACGCTATCCCTTGGAGTAAGGAGAACCCAGAGGCATTTGCTGGACTTCATAACCAGGGCAAAAGGATACTTGTTATCTTTGATGAGGCTTCCGCTATTATCGATGAGATATGGGAAGTTACCGAGGGTGCTATGACTGACGCCAATACGGAGATAATCTGGTGTGCTTTCGGGAACCCTACCCGTAATACCGGTAGATTCTATGAGTGCTTCCATAGTAAGCACCGCACATGGGATACAAAACAGATTGATTCCAGAACGGTAGCCATTTCTAACAAAAAGGTACTTAACCAATGGGTAGCGGAATATGGCGAGGATTCTGACTTCGTAAAGGTCAGAGTACGAGGGCTATTTCCAGATGCAGCTGCCAATCAGCTAATATCTAGAGGTGTGGTGCAGGAAGCTAGGGAAAGACGACCTGAGAAGAAGCAGTACTCCTTTTCTCCAGTAATCATCGGTGTGGACCCTGCATGGACAGGGCAGGATATGTTGGCTATTGTAATGAGGCAGGGGATATATTCTCATGTTTTAAAAACTCTCACAAAGAACGACAATGACCTTGCTGTAGCCAGAATGATAGCAGGTTTCCAAGACCAATACGGAGCTAGTGCTGTGTTCATAGATATGGGCTATGGTACAGGTATTTACTCTGCCGGCAAGGATATGGGGCGTGATAATTGGCGTATTGTTCAGTTTGGTGGTAAATCAGACAAAGAAGAATACGTCAACAAGCGTGCTGAAATGTGGTTCGCTATGAAAGAGTGGTTGGTTAATGGTGGCTGCATTGATAATGAAGCATTAGCTGACGAGCTGGTAGCTCCAGAGGCTTTTGTTAATCGCTATGGTAAACACCAGTTGGAAAGTAAAGACGATATGAAGCGTCGTGGCGTACAATCCCCGAATATGGCGGATGCCTTGGCATTGACCTTTGCTTTCCCTGTGCAGAGCGGTTGGAGTCATAAATATAAGAAATATAGAAAAGCTGGCAAGATAGCCAAATGGGGTGCACTGTAGAGAGGAGGAGAGCTATGGAGATAACAGAGGGGTTAGAGATTCTGCAAGGCAGTATAAAGCAGCCTAGGCAGGAAGTGTCTCTAAAAACCCTAAAGAAAAAGGAAAAAGAAAAAATCATGGCTGCTTACAAAAGAAGTCGTGATTCTGCGGAGAAATTCTATCAAGGCTCAATAGAGCCATCCTTGATACGGAGGAAGAAAATCTATGACGCTCCCAAAGAATTTTTCAGAAAGAAGTTTCCAAAAATATCTGAGTTATCCGATTGGATTAGTCGGGATGTAAAAACAACGATAGATTGGATGTTACCATCTATCATGGAAGTTTTTATTGGCACCGACGACCCTTGCGATATTAAAGGGCAGTCGCTACAGGATGATGTAGCAGCCAAAAAGCTACAGTCCATTGTTAAGTACCAGATAAACAAAAAGAATGACTATTTCAGATTCCTCTACTCTTTCATCAAAGAGGGATTGATTACTAACCTGGGAGTGGCCAAAGTTTACTGGGAGCGGGACGAGACCAGAAATGAAATGGAAGTCATGGTGGATAGTTCCAATCTGGACCAATTCTTACAGCTGGAGCAGATGGGGAAAATCGAAATCAAGGAAATGACTATCATAGATGGGCTTGCAGCTATCATTAAGTATGATGAAATAAAGACTCATTTTAATAACCCTGTTATTGAGAACATGAGTCCGTCAGAACTTCGCTTCACTCCCGATGGGCACACCTTGGCTGAAAGCAAATTTGTAGCCCAACGCAAAATGGTCAAGGGAAGCTACCTGAAAAGCAAAGAGCTAGAGGGTGTGTTCCAAGATGTTGATAAAGCCATTAAGGAAGCTGACGACCGTAAGCGTACAGGCTACGACCAGTACACCAATAAGTATTTTGATTCCTATGGCAATTTCCTAAACGATGATGATAATGCTTCTAAGGACTTAGTTCTCTATGAGGCATATCTTGATGTTGACTACAACAATGATGGAATATTGGAAAAGGTCATTGTTCATGCTGTTGGCGATGTGCCAATCGCAATACAGGAAAACACCTTTAGAAGTGTTCCGTTCTTTATCTTTGCCCCTGAGCCTGACCCATATATCCCGTATGGAGAGACTTCATATGCTGATACCTTGGAACAGTTACAGGATTTGAAAACTGTGCTGATAAGGCAGGTTATCATTGCGGTGGCCAAGAATAATCGACCACAGATGTTCGTTGCAGAACATAAGGTAGACACTGACGCTCTCATTGATGGTGATGAGCTTATACCCGTAAGGGACGGGAGTCCTGCGGAGGCTGTCATGTACAGCCCACATATTCCTCTGGACCCTATCACAATGACTCTTGTACAGTACGCACAGAATGACATTGAAAGTCAGAGTGGCAGTACAAGGTATAATCAGGGACTTGACTCAAACAGCCTAAACAAAACCGCAAGTGGTATCAACGCTGTAATGGGTGCTGCTGACAAGAAAATGAAGCTGATAGCACGTATCTTTGCCGAATGTGCATGGGTGCCTATTATCAAGCATATCATTAAGCTGGACCAGCAATTCTTGGACCCTTATCAGCAGTTTAGGCTAAATGATGAAATGGTCAATATCTCCCCAGAGGAGCTGGATATTGACTATGACTTGGTTGTTAATACAGGCCAGGGCGCCGCCACAAAAGAAGCCCAAATGAATTATTTAATCATGATAATGCAGCAGCTTTATCCTGCCTTGCAGAATATGGGTGTTGCTACTGAAAAATCATGGTATGAGACGGCTAAGGACCTGTTGGAGAAAATGGGAATCCGCAATGTGCAGAATTATCTCATTGACCCAGATAGCGACCAGTGGAAGCAGGCACAGGTACAGAAACAGCAGGCAGCAGAGCAGGCTGAACAGAAACAGCTTGATACTATGCTAATGCTCCAAAAGGTTAAATTGGAATCTGAATTGCAGAGACAGTCAATACCGCGCATGAATATGACCTCTAATTATAAGGATTTGCCTGTAGAAGCCAAGCAAAGCTATATAGACCAATACTTAAAAGAAAGAGTCCCTGAACCTGATATTTGGGTAAAGGAATTGATGGATGTGTTAGGAGGAAGTTATGCCAAGAGGAATAGCACGCTCCCGAACGGAGCAAAAGAAAGAGAACCTCGCCAAGGTCAAGAAAGCGGGGCAGGCAGAGGAACTGTTAGCAATGTTATCAGAACTCAAAGCTGATATTGAGAGGCGGATTTTGAGCCAGATAGCTAAACAGCCAGTGTGTGACCTTGAAAGTATTCAGTATGAATACAAGGCTTGTCACATGATAATGGATATGCTTCATTCCACTGTGGTTGCTGGTAAGCTGGCTGAGGATAAGTTAAAGAAAGAGGAGGAGTAAAACATGGGAGACGAAATGACAGTTAATACCGATGTAACACCAAAGGAAGCACCGGCAACAGAGCCTACTCCAGAGGCTGGTGGCGAAAGCCATGTTGAAAGCCATGATGATGGTGGTACAAAGTTCACATTTTCAGTTGATGAAAACGGAAATCGTTCTTTGAGCTTGGGAGAGGATAAACCTACTGAGCCAGAGGTGCCACAGGAGAGCAATGAACCTGCGGCCAATCCACCACAGGAAAATCCTACAGAACCAGCCGTACAGCCTTATGAGAATATGGAGCAGGTTGTTCAGGCTGCGGGTGCAGGCAATCTTGACCCAGCCAGGCTGACACAAGAACAGCAGCAGTCTATTATTGCTTTACAGCAGAGACAGCAGATGGAACAACAGCGGCAGCAGTTCATGGCTCAACAGCAGGCGGCAGCCGAGCAGGCACGTCAGCAGGCATTTAGTCAGCTGGCAGTACAGGCCAAAGCGGCTGCAATGCAGGAGCTAGGCATTAGTGATGATGATTTGACCAATGCTGACTTTATGGAAGATGGTGCTGAGAAAAAGACTAAATTCGAGGCTCTCTACAACAAGAAGTTGTTAGAGGGGCAGTACAATTACATTCAGAATGAGGTTGTACAGCAGCAGAGAATGGAGGCCTACAATCAGGGCGTTAATGAAATCCAGAGCTTCTGTGCCGATGAGCGGGTAAAGAATCCTCACTTCCAGCAGACAATTCAGCTGATGGAAACGGCTAAAAATACCATGCCGTACAATGTGGCTGCTAAAATCTTTGCTGCGGAGCATAATATTCAGAATGGAGTGTTGACACCTAACGACATTGCGACATTCCGTCAGTATTATGACCACTGCAAAAAGCTGGCCTATCAGAATGCTGCTAATGTGACCACCAAGCCAAAGCCTACCGCAAGCGTTCCAAATGTTGAGCGTGCCGGCACCACACAGAACAATGCCGATGTACCACATCTCAACACGGCTAATCTTAGAAGTATGAATCAGTATCAGCGAGATAAAGTTATGCAAAACTATATTTCACAGCTGATGAGTAAATAATTAATTTTTAGAAATTTTTAGAAAGGATGTGCATAAAATGCCTATTCCAGAGAAAACAACTTCCCAGTCTGCCTCTTATTTGGCAGAGGGTAGCTTGGAACGTGATATGTCAGAGGTGATTACGAATATCAGCCCTGCCGAGACCCCGTTCCTGTCCAATTTGCCCGTTTATGATGAAGCCTACGAAATGAAGATTGAGTGGCAGACTGATGAACTATTGCCACCGGGCAAGAACCAGCGACCAGAGTTTGATGAGTACAAATTCCCAATGGCTGTTGGTGTTGGTCGTTTACACAATTTCTGTCAGATTATGGCTCAGAGCTGCAAGGTATCTGATGTAATGCAGAAGGCCCGCAAGACCTACAAGCCTAAAACTGATGAGCTTTCTCGTCAGATTACCAACTACAGCAAGAAACTTGCTTTCGATATGGAGTACGCCATTATGAGCAATGCAGAGGCTCATGCAGAAGCTGGCAGCACTCTTGCTATGATGGGTGGTATTCCATACTTTATGAAAGAGGAACTGTTAGACGCTACATTGTCCACAACTGACGGCAGTGTTACGACCACACAGCAACATGGCTTGTCAACTGGTTCTTGGGTAATGCTCAAAGGAACTAAGCTGCCAAAGGAACTTACGGCAGGTCAGCGTTATTATGTTCGTTTAGACGATACAACGCCTGATACTAAGTTCACTCTGTTTAACAGCTTGCAGGACGCTGTAGAAAAGACTAATGGTATTTCTACTCTGACTGACGCTGGCACAGCAGTTAAAGTGTTAATCAACAATGTTGTGGACGCTGGCAATGCCAAGTTCACACTTGATATGATTGACGACGCTATGGAGCTGGCTTTCTATCGTGGTGGTCACCCTACACAGATTTGGCTTAACCCTACACAGAAGCGCCGGTTTAGCACCCTTGCACGTGAACTTCATACAGTAAACCGAAATCAGACTGACAAGAAGATTTCTGATGTGACAGATGTCTATGAATCTGATTTTGGTGTGCTGGAAGCAAAGTCCCACCTCAATTGCTCTGATGATAAGATTTTTCTTATGGACCCGTCTTATTGGGGCTTGCGGTATTTCACTAGACCACATCTGATTCCTAATAGCGAATTGGCCAAGACAGGCTCTTATGAGAAGTTTGTTATTACTTCCACTTTGAGTCTACAGGCTTCTCAGCCTCTTGCCTCTGCTGTTATCAATAATGTAGCACGCTGATTTTTTCTTTTCCGGTACATAGGAATAGCCCCTTTTTATTAGGGGCTATTTTTATTTTATGGAGGTGAGACGAATGATTACAAAGCAGGAAGTTGATATTGACGGAGACAAAATAAGACTGCGAAATACTTTTGATATTGCTGCGGCAAAGGAAGCAGCACACGAGGCCACACAGGAGGGAGATAGCCGTAAGGCTACTTATAAATGCATGGGTTACATACCGCCTGAAATGTGGCAGTATGACCCGTGGCTTATACAAGCACGCAAGGCACAGATAGCCGGAGATAGACAGGAATATGCTGATTTGCTGCGAAGATTTTTTGATGTGCACAAAGCTCTTAGAGTCACACACAAAAAGCATTACTTTAATGGGGTGAAATTATGATTGCGGTAAAGAATATTTTCAAGCAGATTCGCATTGACCTCAAAGATATTAATGAGGTTCAGTATTCTGACTGGGATTTAGAAAATGCCATGAACAAAGCTATACGGCTTATGGCCAACCACTACTCCATGCACAATACCGACTTTCTGACAAAGTCTATTTTGATTTGTGATACCCCAACCAAACAGCATTTTGCTCCACCTATCAGCGAGCAAATAGCAGAGAGGCTGCACAGCGCTTCATTGCCGGAGGATTTTGTTTCCATAGTGAAAGTTATTCGCCCGGATGGTTATGAATTACATCCGTCAACAGGGCATTTGGATGAGCGGAAATATCTTATCTATCGTGGTTGCATTTTTACCCTGGGACCGGTATTGCTGTTCTACAGTTACACACTACCAAATTACAGCAAAGACGATACCGTTGACCTGCCTGTACCATTCTTTGATTTTATCGTGGAGGCCACAAAGATTGTGCTGACTGAAAACTTTTCAGCGCTGACAGACTTTATCAATGATAATGCAGAGAAGATGATTCCAGCTAGGCGGCTGACAAACGCTAGAGTGCGTTTGCCTTGGAGGGTTTAGTCATGTTAGTAAGTGAAGCAATGAAACGGATTCGTTACCGGATTAACGATGATTCTGACACAGGCTACCTTGACGATGTGCTGATAAATTACATTAACGACTCAATCAAGTATTTGTCCCATGCTTTGATAGCAAGGAACGACCCGATATTGATTAATGAGTTAAGAGTCAGTAAAAACATCGAAAACAAAGTGCCGGATAACTTTGTTAGATTTGCAGGCGGTTTTCCTGTTATCAAGAAAGGTAAAAGATTTTTCTTGGCTGATGATGAAAGCGACTATGTAAACACAAAATACTTCTCTATTCCTCGTGAGGTGGCCTCTGATAGCGATGAATTGCCATTCGAGGGTAATGATACCTACCATGCAATTATCATCGACCTAGCGGTAATATATGCCCTCAATCAGCATGAATTTAACGTTGAAAGAGATACTGCTATGAGACAGGAGCTGGAACAGATTGTTACGCAAGCATTAGGGGCGGTGGGCTAAATGAATTTAAGTTCTAAACACCAACAGAATATTGTTTCCTATGGCGATTTCACAGGTGGTTTAAATACCACCACAGTACCAGATATGATTGCTGATAATCAGATGGCTGACTGCGTAAACATGGAGTTTAACCGCACCACAGGCGCGCTACAGACCTGCTGCGGTACTGCTACAGTGTTCCAATGCCCTGACAATATCACCATAGACAAACTGTTTTATGATGAAGTAAACAATGTCTTTTTATTTACCGACAAGAACACAAAGGCCGTTTATAAAAGTTGCCTTGTAGACATGAGCGGAACTCACATCTATGACAGGGAAAAGGTCGGTTCATTGTCTGGGAATAAATCTCCTACAGCTGTTATGTGGGAAAATGGCTTGATTATTGCCAGTGGTGGCAGGCTACAGTATTGGAATGGTACGGAGCTAACCACCATAAGGATTACCTTCGAGGACGAACAGAATGTTTATCAGTGGGAGCAGGTAGAGTCATTGCCTGAAAATGCAGTAGCCAATGACTTCTCTCTGGAAACTAATTACACTAAAGATGTAAGCTATGTTCGATATAATAACAAGTATTATAAGTGTAAAGAAACACACACATCAATTTCCGATTCACCATCCAAGTGCAATGGTGTGTTTGTTAAGAACGGTCGCATTTACACATGGTATGAATACAGATTGCAATGCTCATGTGTGGGTGACATGCGTGGCTGGTATGATGTCAGCAGCGACGATTCTACTTCTAAATGGGTTGATATAGGTTATAAAGAGGGTGAGCGGGAACAGGCATATATTGCCGGTGCCTGTGCATTATCCTCTGATATTGTAATTATTAAGAATGATGGCAAGGTTTATAGACTTGCAGGGGACTACCCCGATTGGACTCTGAAAGAAATAGCACGTAATATAACGTGTCTTAACCCACAGTGTTTTACAGCTGTGCAGGACGGAGTGTTCATAGTTGGCCGTGAGGGTATGTTCTTCCTACAGACCACAGTTGACTATGGCGATGTAAGACCGGCCAATATAGCAAATGGCATACTTTCCCTACTATCTACCCTCTCGGTAGAAACAAGCTGGGTAAAGTTTCTGCCAGCATTAAATCAGATTTGGATAGCAGGTTATGAGAATAGATTTATTTGCTATGACCTGTCATTCAAAGCATTTTTTCAAAGAAAATTCTATTCCGCTGTAAACGATGTCTGCCCTTACAAGGACTATTTCATGTTGACCAGGGCACACAAAGTTGTAGAGCTTTTTGCAGGGATTTACCTTGACGAAAAGTATTCCGAGGACGAAAGCAAGATGGAATGGGCAATGACGGCCAAGAGCCATACTTCCTTTTATGATTTCTTACTTAAAAGGATTCGTATTACCTATGCGCCTTTGCTGGACGAGTTCGATAGGGCGCAGATGATAACAGCGGAAAACAAAATAAAGATTGACTTAAAAGAGGCCAACGAAAAGGCTTCTAGGATATATGCAGATGATACCCCTATCATGGAGGACACACGGAATTTGTTCCCAATGAATACACAGTTTGCCACAAAGTGGCTGGTGTATAGGAAGAATATGTTTGGTGTAGGCTTAGAGGGGGAGGGTTCAGCTATATTAATAAACCGCATTGATATGGCAGTAGCAGAGGTATAAGGAGTGATTTTATGGCGGTAACATTATCTTCCACAGCAAACGGCGCACTAAGCAGTGATGTACTCATAAGTGGTACGCTGAAAATAACAGGTGCTTTGAATGACGGCACAGAGTCGTTAGCGGTATCGCTGTATAATGACAATACAGGAGCTACATTTACCGCCTCTGCCCACACCTACAGCAACAGTCAGACAGTGACTTATTCTTATGCCAACGGCTCCATGATGTCTATTAATCTCAATACCGGCGCATGGGTGTACCAGCGGATTAATAGCGAGGTTGGTAATGATAAATACAAATATGTATTCACATTTACCTGGACAGATAGTAGCGGCACACAGACTAATGTATTGAATGTTGAAACCAAAGAAAACATCACAATCAATGAATTTTCCGCCAATGCCCTAGACGACCTCGATGAAGCCATTACAGGTAAATGTGATGTGAGCATTATTAAGCCAGCAGGGCTAAAGATAGCCGTTGAAGTTACAGCGAACAGTACCAATATGAGTGGTGAGGAAAAGGAAATCACAACTGCGACAGATGTTCTTAACTGGACTTTGCTAGATGATACTGTTTTTACGATGGACTTAGGTAACAAGACATTTACCTGCACTAGAAAATCCGAAAACATTGGCGATATGAAGTCTGATGTTTATAGCATAAAAGTAACAATAGGTACTGTAAACGCACAGCTAGGTATTATTTCTAATGTGGGATTCCCACCGGATATACAGGACTTCTCAACAGGGAAGGTATCAGATACGGATACCGCCATTAAAGGAACTTTCAATGCTACTAACATGGATAATTCCACTGCTAGAGTAACGGTTATTCATAATGGTTATTTGCAATCAGCAGAAAATAAAGACTATGCTGATACTATGGAGTGGAATTACAAAGACGGCACCAAGTTTACTTTGAACCCCAAGGATAAAACATGGACTTATGATAGAGCACAGGCTGACACAACAGACCTACAGCCAGATATTTATGTTTTTGAAATTGACATATCCAGCAGATACGGCAAAGATACTGCTACGCTGAACCTTACCACCGACATACCAAAAGCAGAAATCGTTTCTTTTGTAGCAGAGAATATTGGTGATGATGAGAACCTTATCAACGGAACATTGGAATATACTATGCCTTCCATAGTTCATAACCCTACTATCCACATTGATGTAACAGTTAATGGTATTGCCTATGTTACTACAGCATTGCCAATAACTGACCAGGCATTGTCTTTTGAATACAGTAATGGTGCAAAATTAGTAGTTAATCCTGCTAATCACACGTTTACATACACTAGGGATAGTAATGAGGTGGGCAACAATGAGCCTGACAGCTATGCGTTTGAATTGTCTATAGCAGTAAATGGGCAGACTACTACCCAGACAGCTACATCAAAAAGTATGGCTGGGCAAAGAGTTTACGACTATGAGCCTGCTTATCCTGTTAATGTTGCGCCTGGCAGTGTCGAACGGCAAAATACAGCATGGCCAAAATACGTTATGGAAATCCAGCGAATCTACAGGCAGTTCAACGAGAATTTGAACTATTACGAAGCTCTAGCCAACGAGCTAAAGAAGCAGGTTGCAGAGCTGAAACACTATGTAGATAATAGGTTTACTGAATATGATAAGACTTTGGATGCTGCGGTAAAGAAGCTATCTGCTATCCGTGTTAAAGCTATTACCGGTGTCGCATATCATGGCGACACAATCCCAGTCCCAGATGGCTCAAAACGTGAGAATTGCGTGTGTCTTGTCAGCTTAAAAGAATGGTCAAATACACACTCTGACAATAAATATACTTACGATATGTATATTTGGGTAAACTCAAACGGAGTGCTTACTTGTTATACTAAAACTTCTGGCCGTAATGGCTCAGGAGGTACTTACCCAGGCTGGGCAAATTATCTCGTTATAGATGTTACAACATTAATTTGAGGGCACTTCATATGAGCAAAACATTAAAAGAATACATACAAATGTATGAAAAACACACAGGTGAGAAGTTTCAGTTTAACACTGGCTTCTCATTTTTTTATGAGCCAGAACATGGCTTGTGCGAATACAAAATTGAGGATACAGGCCTTTACTTTTGGCAGATGTGCGGTGACTTAAAGTATTGGGTTGACATTGGCTATAAGGTGTGCCAGCAGTTTGAATTATCCTCAATGTCTGCCTATATCCTGCGGAAGCCTAAACCTTTCATCAGGGCATTAGGATTCAAAATAGAGAGTGAGGAGTGTAAGGATGGGTACAGACGGTATCACTGCATAAATAAAGCAGGCGAGAAGCTGACTGCTACCCAATATGGAAAGAAGTATATTTTTGTTTGGCAGATTCGAGGTGACCAAAACAATGAATGATTTTAAATTCGACCTCCAACTATTCGGCGGAGGAGGTGGTGGCAAAGGAGGAGGTTCTTCTTCATCATCTTCTTATACGCCTAGTGCACAAGAATTGCAGATAATGGAGTACATGAAAGATAATGCCGCTAATGCTCAAACTGGCATTACTTCTATGCTTAATCAATTTAACACAGGAGTAAAAAGCGACACTTTCAACAATCTGCTGGGCCAATCAAGTGGCATGATTCAAAGTGGGCAGAACACTTATGGTGATTTGCTAAATGGCAAATTACCAACAGCCTACACAGAGAACATGGCTGACGCTATAAAGTCAGGAGTCAACAGTACAGTAGGTTCTAATATTACCAGTCTTGCTAATCGAGGGGTGCTGAACAGCTCTGTAACTAACAAGGCACTCAATGATGTAGAGGGCAATGTAGCAAATGCAATGGCTCAAAACTACAACCAGAATGTCAGCCAGCTTGGCAACTTGGCAGGTCAGCAGATTCAGGCTGCTACAGCAGGTTATCAGCCATACAGTACCTTGGCTCAATTGGCACAGGGACAGGCTAATACCTTTATTAACAGCCCTGTTAGTGCTTTGCGTGGCAGTGGTACAAGCAACACAAAGAGCAACGATGGCAGTGGCAGTCCATTGCTTAATGCAGGTTTAGGCTTGGCTACAGGTTGGGTAGGCAAACAGATGGGATTAGGATTTTTCTAAAACAGGAGGCACAATGATATGTCAACTTTAAATGATAAACTTTTCAATCTTGGTATGATGTATGGCTCTGGCATGAGGGCTAGGCAAAATGAACACGATACAATCGAAACACTAAAGGCTGCTCTTAACCAAGGTAAAGATGGTACAAATAGTACCATCAGTGGAAATGGTGGCAAGATAGACTACGACAATGCTATTATTAACGGCTTTAATCAGTTTACTGCCAATTCCGACAGCCCTTTTACGCGAATGATGAGAGCGAACAGCGATGGTAGCCTTTACAATGTCGACCCAAATTCAGGGACAAAGCTACAGGCAACACAGGTTTCTCCATACAATGCCAGTGCTGATTATGGTGTAGACCTTAACAATCCGTACTCTATGGCTATTATGAACGCTAAGAATGATTATGCCAGAGCACAGAAGCTAGGTGATGAAGCTGCCATGCTCCGTGCTCATGCTACGGCTGAACAGGCAAGACAGCAGGCACAGTCAGCAGGAGCACCAATCCAATCTTTCTTAGCGACCAATAATGCCGACTACAATCAGGCACTTGCTTTGCAGGACCAGCTGAGAGCAGCACAGGTGGCAGGTAATCAGGGGTTCAGCTATCAGGATTTGGTTGATGGCAAACTGCTGAATCCGCAAATAACAAATCCAACACAGGGAGTAGTTGAACAGGCACCTACCAATGCAGGGACAGCACCGGCTACCGCTGCCAAGGGTGTTACGACTCCAACAGTGGGCAACCAGCAGACTGTTCAGACACCTACCGCAGCCAACACCTATGACATTCAGGCAGGGTGGAACTTGATAAAGAACAGACAGAATGGCGGTAGTGCAAATCCTTTTCAGATGGGGGTCAGGGGGTTTTAAACCCTCTCGACCCCAACTATAAGGCAAAGCTGATTTTGTCATTAAAGGATAAAGGCTTCTCCTATGCTGCCATAGACAAGGCATTGCAATTGTCTGGAGTAGACAACGAAATTGCTACAGCTCAAAAAGCTAAGTACCAGAATATGTACCTTAACGCTATAAGGAATGGTGACTTAGGTACCGCTGGAATTGCACTTGCTGGCTATGCAGGAGTAGACAAGGCAGGAGCTTCTATGCTGGGAGCTTACTTCCCATCTTACAAGGACACTTGGACAGAGGGCAATAAGCGTCAGGACGCTAAAACTAACTTTGGCTATCAGAAGGATTTGGCTAAACAACAGCAGGAATTTAAGCAGGCAAATATGGCACTCAATGCACAGTTACAGACAGCAAAATATGCTAAGAATTTGCAGGATAAATATGCGATTGAGCAGCAGGCAAAAATGGTATGGGCACAGAAGATGAAGGCATTAGGCGTTCCGGACACCATGATTGCACAAATGCTTACCGGAGTTAATAATAAAACATCAACTACTTCTGGTGCTTCTGGACTGAAATCCAGCGATGGTAATTATTATACGGTTAATGGACAGCCTGTGAAAATGTCAAGCAAAGATATTGAATTGAAAAATCAATTAGAGAATGGTTGGAAATATGCATGGGACTCCGTTAATAACCCTAGTAATATTGCTCTAAACGGCGGTGATGGCGGAGCAGATGATGTAGATAAATTCACACGGCTCGTAATTGATAATAAGGATAAGATGAGTCCAGAAGCATATTCTCATTACTACAGTCTTGCAGCAGCTACTCAATTTTTAAGAGAAAAAGGTGCAGGGCATGAGAATAAGGCTGCTGAACTTTGGGAGCAAATATCTCCAGAAGTAAAAGAACAATACTTATCTCAATACTAAAGGGGGATAAAAATGTTAGAATTAACAGATGATGTTAGACAGGGGTTAGCTAAGACAGCAGGACATGGTGCATTGTCTTTCAATACAGAAGAATACGCAAAAGCGATAGACTTAAAAAATACCGCAGATAATAGCTTTAATGTGCGCGATTTACCTGGAGGTACTTTTGGCCAATCAGTAATTGATAGTGCTCTTGGGACAGCGGGCAATATTGATGATTTTTTAGGTGGGCCAACAGGGCTTGGAGATTATGCCAATAACTATGTCACTGCACAGGAAATGGCTATGGGCGAAAAGCCTGAAGCTGATTTCTCTTGGGACTATCTTATAAATGGCCTACCTCGTGATACCGGTAATCTGATAGGCTCTGGAATTGGTTTGGCTGCACCTATCGCAGCTGCAACATTGGCAGCACCATTTGTTGGCGTTGGTGCTACTGCTGCTGGTATAGGTGGTGCACTTGCTGGAGCTGGACTGGAGTCTATGGCTGAGGGTGGTCAAAAAATGCGTGATTCCTTAGCCAATGGTGACTCTCTGGAAACAGCGCAGGATAAAGCAAGGACTGTAGCAGGCGAAAATATGGCGTTGCTTGCGCCTACAAACATTTTAGGACTGGGAGCGTTAAAGAAAGTAGGGCAGGGATTAAAGACTGCATATAATGGCGGTAAAGCCGTCTCTGCTACTGGTGGTGCATTAGCAAACTATCCTAAGTTATCACAGGCAGTTGACTTTGCAAAAGGTGCTGGCTGGGCAGGCCTTGGAGCGATGAACGAAGGTGCACAGGAAGCATGGCAGCAGGGTATTCAAGACAGCGTTGAGCCTGATACTGATTGGGGCATTTTGCCTTGGAATTGGAACGACGAACAGACAGAGGCTTTTGAATCCACTATTGGGCCTACAGCTCTTATGGCTGGTGCTGGCGGTGGTGCTAGATTGGCAGCCCGAAAGCTGGGAATGTCTGATGTGCCACAGGTTGATACAGCTCCACAGGTTAACAACAACCTCTTCGGTGCTGGCACTGCTGAAATTTCCACACAGGGAGCTGATATTGATGAGCAGGTAGCACACTTGAAAGACGGGTATCAGTCTGTTATTCCACAGGTTGCAGGTGTACTGGTCAATGACTTTGGCATTGAGGGTGCTCAAATCTCTAGCGCTTTTAGAACCCGTGAGCACAACAAGGAAGTAGGCGGTGTAGAGAACTCCTACCATGTTGGCGACGGCGAGCATGGTGATGCCTTGGACATTGTTCTGCCTGATGGCACTTCTGCTGAAACAGCAGAGGCAATCAAACAGAGATTTGAGAACAGTGGTGTATTTGACGAGGTATTGTTCCATGACGCTGGCAGTGGCTACCACCTGCATTTAGGCGGACTGAAAACAGATAACATCGGCAACAGCTATGGCTCTTACTCCGGTGATGCTGATGTGGATTCTGCTATCAATGAAATGGCTGAGAAGTACAATCTTGACCCTGCACTATTGGCAGCAATGGCAGAGCAGGAAAGCGGATTCAATCAGTCTGCACAGTCAGAGGCAGGCGCAATGGGCATTATGCAGTTAATGCCTGGCACTGCCGAGGGGCTAGGAGTGGACCCTAGCGACCTCCGAGGCAACTTAGAGGGTGGAGCAAAGTACCTCCGTCAAATGCTGGATAAGTATAATGGCGATGTAGAAAAGGCCCTTGCTGCTTACAATGCTGGCCCTGGTAGTCTTGATAGCGTAAATGGGGATATTTCCAAGCTGTCAGGAGAAACACAGAAGTATGTTCCCTCTGTCATGGAGCGGTATAACAAGTTTAAAAACAAATCAGGCGGTGGCATTAGCAGTAGTGGCAATATCCTTGATTGGGATTCTACCAATGAGGACTTTTCCAAGCTAGACTTCTTCCCTAAAGATGGTGAGCAATCACAGGGGACAGCTAATGAGTTCCTTGAAAACCTTGCCAAGCTAGAGGAAAGTGACGACAAGGCCACTAAGGAAAAGGGCAGACAGGCTCAGGATATTCTACAGCAGTATGGTGATGATACTGAAAAGCTGACAGAAAAGGCCAAGGAGTTAGGCTATCAGCAGACAGTGAACCCAGCAGAGGTACATGGCCGTATTCCTATGAGGCGTATTGTGTCTACAGCTCTGAACAATGGGCAGGTAACATTTGCCACCAAAAAGGCTGCGGATATTTTTGCTTCTTCTCCTATCGGCCAGACTATGGAACGGCAGGGGAAAACATTCAAGGTTACTGACAATTTCAAGATGAATGAGCAGGTCAACGCTATTAGTCAGCAGGTTTATTCTGACAATACAGCTAGGACCAAAACTGTCAAAAATGGTGTTATGGCGGATGCTGCGGCTGCAAATAGAGAACTAAATGGGCAGGCAAGACCTCCTATCCAGCAAAACGATTCTGTGCTTACTGATGAGGATAGGGGTAGACTCATCAGTGTTATGCCTAATCTGCCACCACAGGTACAACAGCAAATACAGGAAGCTCTTGCTGAGAACGACATAAAGTCTGTACGCCAGTTGCTTGATGAAGCGACTAATAGCACACCTCTAAACGCTGAAACAGATATTGAAAAAGCAAAAGCTATAACGAGAGCCTTACTGCAAAATCCAGAAGCAACAACCAGCTGGGACGGCAACGGGGCTGTTAGAACTGCTGCTATAGAGGGATTTATCAACAGTAACAATTTAGATGGGCTGAATCGTGCTAACAAATACATGGCTCAAAACCTGCGCGACAAAGGTATCAACCCGCTGGAGGTATTGAATCAGAATATAGAAAAGCCAAACACTTTACCAGCTGTGCAGGGGGAGCGTATGCCATCTACCGATGTACAGCGTGAAGAACCTGCCATTGAGGGAATTGAGGGAACAGTGGAAGATACTGTCATTACTCCTCCGTATAATGGCAAACCTGCCTACAATGAGAATCAGTTGGAGGCACCTGCCATAGAGTCTGACCACCTGAATAGCGAGGATTTCTTGGCAGGACTAAGCCCTGTTGAGCGTGGCTTTATGGAATATCTTGACAAGATGTTTGACAATCTCCAGCTTGGCTTTAATGATGTTCTGGAATATCTCCGAGCTAGACAAAAGGACATTTTCAATAAGCGCATGGAGTCTGTTATTCAGCAGGGACCACAGGGCTTGACTGGTGCTTTCTATACCAATGGTGGTAAAATGGTAGTGGATAATAATATGCCACAGGAAGTGCAGAACGCATGGAATCAGCTGTTGTCTATGCGCAAGAACTTTGGTGCTTCTCTGGCAAACTCTACTACCGAAATTCAGAATGAGTATTTGAGAGTAGAGTCAGTTGTCAAAGATTATTTGACAACTACTGTTACCGAGCAGTGCAAGAATAATGTATCATGGAGGAAATTAAACTATGCAATCACAGGACTTGAAGCAATCGCAGACAAAGCCAGAAGATACGAACGAAGCGTATCAGAAGAAGGTAAAAGAGGCAGCACTAAAAGCTATAGAGATATTTCAGCCGAAGAAGGACAAGCAATAGAAGATAGTGCTGTTGCATGGTCTGGAGCTATTCATCAGTATGGCACCACCGAAACTAGACTCCGTTCTTTCCTGAATACCCTTGGGAGTAATTTTACCAAGAATAATCATGGCATGGCTCTTAGAGCCAAGACTAAATACAAAGGCCAGCCCATGAATAAGGCTGGCAGGATTGAGGCCTTGATAAGAGACGGTGGCAGAGTCGAGGAGCGTGGTAAAGAGTATTTTGCCGTGGCACCTAATGGCAATGAGGTAAAAGTTAATAAAGGCGAGCATAACTACTATAAGTGGTTAAGACAGAATGGCTTTGCCCAGCAGGATAGGGCGCCAGAGGGCGCACCACAGTTGGCAAAGAACAACGGTGTTACCGAGGATAGTTATCGCACCTACCAGCCTGAATATAATGGCGAGGAAAGCCATGAGGAATATGTGAAGAAAGAGGAGTCTACCAAAGGCCAGACCAAGCCACAGAGCAATGATAATCCTAATGCTTCTAATGAGCCAATGCGCAAGGAACTTATAGAGCAGGCTGCCGCCAATGAAGATACCTGGGTAAACAGCAAGAAAAGCGAGCTTCACCTTGAAGATGATAACGATACTGTTGTCAAACTCACTCCACAGGAACTGAAATATTATCGAGAGTTGGTAAAAAAAGGTGTGGTAGCAAAGCCTGAACTGTATGAGGAAACCCAAGAAGATGTTGGCGAAATGGACGACAATGTGGAGATGTCTAAAGAGCAAAAGCAACTCTATGACGAAAGCAACGGTGATAGGGATGTGCCAGATAGTGACTCTGAACCTCATACAAGTGGTAAATCCACCAAGGTAGTTACTGCCGATGGCAAGGAATATAATGTTCATTATGAGGTGCGCCCCGAGAGCAAAATCACAGCCTCCAACAATCTTGACGGCTCCGTGAATAAGGACTACCCTAGCGAGCTACAGCCTAGAAATAGACAACGTGTGGGCAATCTCACACAGGTAGCAGAGATTGCAGGTAAGCTGCGCCCTGCTGACTTGGCTGAAAATCGTATGCTCAATCATGGTGCTCCTCTTATCCGTGAAGATGGTGTGGTACTCAATGGTAATGGCAGAATCATGGCTATCCGTACAGCAGTCAAGAATGGTACTGACCACGGGTACAAGCAGTATCTCATTGACCATGCGGAAGAACTGGGACTTAATCCTGACAACATAGAACACATGGAAAATCCTGTGCTTGTCAAGGTAGTGGATGATGAACTGACTGCGGACGATGTAAAGGCTATTACTACCGATACATCTGGTGGTCAGCGCATGAGTGCCAGTGAACAGGCCAAAACGGATGCCAAAAAGATAAAGCCATCTACCCTCAATATGTACCAGCCAAATGAATCTGGGGAACTGATGGGGAACAACAAATACTTCCTCAGCAAACTCCTAGAGGATATTCTTCCTGCTGATGAACGCAACGCCTACTATACAGAGGACGGTAGTATCAGCAAGGACGGACTGATGAGAGCACAGCGGGCTTTGTTTGCCCTTGCCTATGGCAATGATAAGCTGATTGATACATTTGCAGAGACAACCAATGAGCAGGCCAAGAACCTAATCAATGCCCTCAATGCAAATGCTGCTACCATTGCTAAACTGCAACGCATGATAGAGAATGGCAATGCCCATGATTTAAAACTGCGTGATAATCTGGTTAATGCTATCAATGCCCTGCGAAGTGCTGTACTTGACGGAAAACCTGCCGAAAGAATATGGAAAGAAACATCTATGTTCGAGGAAGCAGAGCTGACACCAGAAACTAAAGCATTGGCTAAGGCTATGGACGGGTTCAGAAAGAGCGGTAAAAAGCTGACTAACTTCATTGCCCAGCTGGCAGATAATAATCTAAGACATGGGGACCCTAAGCAGGAAACTATGTTTAAGGGTACTGATGATTTCTCATTGATGAAAGACATTGCCAGTGCCAAAGACAAGATTGCTAATGGTGGGCAGGCAAATATCTTTGAAGAGCCAAGAGCAAAATATAGTAGGGAGAAAAGTCCTGTTGACGAAAAGAACAATCAGCAGGAAAATGTAACTATAGAGTTTGAAGCTGATACACCAGCAGCACAAAAAGTATTTGATGAACAGCTCACTGATGAGGTTAAACGTAATTTGCGTAACACAATAGCACAGCAAATGACCGATACCATTAAAGATTTTGACGCATTGTCTGACGATGTAAAGGCTGATAGGGCTTTTTCTGATTTGCCTATTGCTAAAGCAATGAGAGTTACTTATCAAATCAAGCTGATTCAAAACAACGAAAACAATAAGTCTAAGATAGCTGCAAGGTATGAATATGCTAGGAGGTGTTTCCTTTATGATGAACGAGTCCCAAATGGAATTAATCGACCAACTGCTGGCAACAAACAGCAGAAGCAAATGGCTGGAAATTTACAAGAAGATGTCTCCAAACGCAACCAAAGAGCAGATGGACAGCGATTTGCAAATGATGTTAGAAGCGGGTCTGCTACCCCAAGTTTAGGTGAATATAAATTCATAAAAAAACAGTTTGATAAACTTGTTGACGATAAGCTAAAGCACTCTTCACGTGATAAGAGTGCTTTTTCTATTGAGCCTATAAATCCACATTCTGCTGAATCTCTAAAGGAAAATGGCAACAGTAACACTGAGCTTGACAGACTGCCAAAGGTGCCTATTGCCAAGCTCCGCCAGAGCGAGCAAAAAATTGTCAGATTTGGTAAAGCCATTGGTGTGCCTGTCCATTTTGTTGAGTCAAGTGACACGACTAATCGTGGTGTATTCACCCACAATGGTGAAATCTTCATCAACCGCAAGGCAAAGGTTCCAGCTCATTCTATCTTTGTACATGAGTTTGTGCATTGGCTAAAGGCCAGCCCTGAAAATGCAGGTGCATATGATGTTCTTCATGCGTGCCTGGAGAATTATAGTGGGCTATTTAATGAGGCACGAATCAATAAGTATCGGAATAAAATTTTCGATGGCGAGAAAATGACTGACGAGGAAATAGTGGAAGAGATTATCTGCGACGCTATGACTCATACAGAGTCAGCTGAAAAACTCATGCGTGCGGTCAACAATGTTGATGGCGACCTTGCCACTAGGATTGCTGGCTGCCTAAAGGCTATGTGGGATAAGTTCTGCAAGGCTATTGGATTCAATCCTAAAATACTTAGCAGAAAGCAGCAGTTACCTAATGAATTGTCAGTAACGGAATTGCAGAGGGCAGACATTGCCTTTAACAAAATCCTGATGAATATAAAGGGCAATGATGGCAAGCCTGTATTCTATCGCAAGGGTACAGAACTTGTGCTGCGTGAGACTAATGCAAAGCCTGTAAATACATATCAGGTAAATCCTATTGGTTATACTTACGCTTTTGCTTCTGCTGATAATAATCCAGACAGAATTAGCCCTAGAGAGCAGGATAGTAAGTATATGTCAGCTGTAAAGGTATACCAGAACGAAAGTGACCCAGCAAAGAAAGAGTCTATGCTGGATAAAATACGTGACATGGTACAGCAGGCTGCCAAGACCGCAGGTTTTGAAAATGCTATACCGGAGCAGACAAGGGCATATACAGTCAGAACAAAACCCGCTCCAAAGAAAACCATGAAAGTGTACAAGGTATTTACCGTTGATGATAAAGGCAGACCTAGTGCACTTTTTGTTTCTAGCAAGGACACTCTGCCACAGAACGTATGGCTAGACGCTAACGATACTTTTGCGTTTACTGACAATAACAACGGCAGAAAATATATTCCATCAACTAAGAATCCAAACTCTAAGGGAGGGGCGACAGGCGATTCAAGAAAAACAGAAAATATCTCCGCTGAGGAACTTGCCAAGCTGGAAGAATTGGGCTATATCAAGCGTAATAAGCAGGGACAATATCCAAAAACAATTACGGCGTTAGCTTATCGACCAGGGTGGCACGCAGGCGATTTGCCATTCTTCCCACAAGGTGGCAAGCAGGGAGATGGCACAACAAACTATAAAAATATCCACCGATACAATCAGGTAGTTTTTGAGTGTGAGATTGCCTATGATAAGGACTATACCAATAGCACAATCAACAAAAAAGGGCAGATAGTTTATTCCGATAGACAGGAAATGCCTACTGATGGTGGTTATAAGTTTGCTACAAATCCAATGACAAGCCAAAACGACTTAGGCAATTGGTATATTTCTGGTTCACTAAAAATTGGCAGGGCATTAACAGAGGAGGAGTGCAATAAGATTCTTGCCAAGAATGGATTTAAACCCCAGGAATGGCAGGCTTATGGTTCAGGTAATGATTTTGTTCTTGGCAAATTAGACCTTGAGAAACTTGGGTATACAGGTGAGGAGTTTGACGCAGCGCGTAAGACTCTAGCACCTATCACCTATGATGACAACGGCAACATTATTCCATTGTCACAACGGTTCAATCCTAATATCAATGATGTTAGGTATTCAAGGGAGTTAAAGCACTCTAAACAGAGTGCTTTTTTAATGCCTGAAAATGGCAAGCCGTACACCATGAGTTACTACCATAACACCCAGCCATCACCTAAAATGGCAGGGGATATGTCTGCACAAAGCATTGAACCATCTGGGGAGTATATTGCCCATGACACTATGAACGGCTCAAACCAGATACCTGGCTTTGAATATGGAAAAATTTCTTTTAAGAGTCCTTTGGTGCTGGAGCATAAATCTACTGGTCATGGTGGTTGGAAAACCGACTTGTCTAATATGTTCGGGGGTAAAAAGGGCAAAGCTCTTAGCAATGCTATCAAAAAGGCTGGCCATGATGGAATCATTACCATCGACAGCAAGACAGGGGAAATACTGGAAACAGTAAACCTTGCTGGCACCAAAAATAATGGCAACAAATATTCCCGTGGTGTTGACCTTAGCCCATCGACTGATGGTGTGGCTATTGCTGCCAGAGCCAACAATAACCTTGTGGCCAACATGAAAGGCTTGGTTAAAAAGGCAAATGCCAAGTTTAATCCATTCCACCATGAGGAGCTGGAAAACCTGCGTATTGATAAGCGTGACGAGGAGAAAGACCTTAACCTTATTGAGTATCAGTTTGTTTCCCCGACCAGGGAGAGCAAGAAGTACAAAGTTATCCAGCCGTTTGTTATGAAAGGCAAGCAGGCTATGGCCAAGCAGGAAAAGCTAAGGTTTGAGTTCAATGAGGGCATGAACGAAGTTGATAAGCTGCTAGGCTGGCGAGAGGGATTCCATCGGAATGATTCTAAGTTCAAAGAGCGAAAGGAAGCCCTGAACGAAATACTGTTAAAGGGCGACCTAGAGAGAAAGGATTTCACCAATAAAGAATTAATTGAGGCTGGCTATGACGCTGAAACCATCAAGGGCTATCACAAAATGAGAGCACTCCTGGATAAGGCTTGGAAGCTGGCTGATGAAACCAAGTCAAGAATCAAGTATCAGAGCATAACCAGCTCCACCCTGCGCCGTGCCGAGGCTGATTTTGCAGACCTAAAGGATAAGAACCCATTTGCTGAAATCATCAGCAAGGTACATAATCCTGATGGAACTGTGACCATTAACTATAAGGCACCTCATGTAAGGCGTGCGGCAAAGCAGACTGTGCTGCCATCCGAGCTAGAAAACCTCCGCAAGAACAAAGATGTTCACATTGTGGAAACCACCCAGAGCCTAAAGGGGACTACACAGGTAACTTACTATCAGCGTGAAGCAGGCATGGGCAAACTAAAGGGATATATTCCTCATGTATTCCACGGCTGGTATGTCTGCAAGGTAGACAAGGACGGCAAGGCTATTGTAGACGAGGACGGCAATGTAGCTATGGATAATATCGTAACTACAGCCAATTCCTTGTCAGAGGCAGCCAAGCTGGGGCGTGAGCTTGCCAAGGAAAACCCTAACGCTAACTATCGTGTTGTTCCACAGACGTTCAGCGCACCTGGGGCACAAGAACAGGCTATTGTCATGGGTGACTTTGACTATGCCAAGATAGTAGGCCAAGTGGCTGACTCTATGTCCATGAGTATAACTGACGCTCAGGCAATGCTTGATAACACTGTCAAGATGAAAAATCGTGGCAGGTTCTATGGCTATGCTAAACAGCGTAAGGGCTTCAAGGGATTCGAGCAGAATGTTTACCTTGCCACTATGAAGTATTTCAACCAGACTGCACGCTATGCAGCTATGGACTCTTTCAAGAGGGATTCCATTAGTATGTATAACCGCATTTTTGGAGCCTTTGACGACGAGAATGTAACAAAGAGAAGTGCTATGGCCAAGTGGACTAAGCAGTACATCTATGATGTGAATGGTACTCCTACATGGATTGAGAAGTTCTTTAATAACACCTTGCACAGTTGGGGATTCGGCGAAGAGAGAGCTGGTGGCAGACCTGTATTGTGGTTCCAGCAGAAAATCATGACATATCCTATGACTATTCTAAAGCTGGGTGTATTTAACCCGTCCTCTGCCCTACTGAACCTCACACAGCTCTTTAACCTTTATGGAGCTATGGGAGAAAAGGTACTTAGTCCGCAGGCCTACCAGCGACTCCTACACAAAGGATTTGCTGATACGTTCAGGGCAATGAGCAACAAGGATAGTGAGCTAGGCAAGCTGCTATGGAAAGACCTTGGCCTTGACTACCAGATTGGCATGGATGTAGCTTCTGGCTATTCCAATGCAGAGGTCAACAACCTTGCTTCCCTGCGAGGTTTTGCAGGTCGTTTGGCTGGCAAGTCCATGTACCTGTTCAGACAGTCCGATGCCTTTGCCAGAGGTGTTACCTTGCTGACAGCCTATAACAAGGCGTTAGACGAGGGTAAGAGCAAAGCAGAGGCCATTGAGTATGCCAAGGAGATAAACGACAAGGTAAACTTTGATTACTCTGTTGCCGACGAGCCTACCATATTCAGAGCACTTGGCCCAATATCCAAGGTATTCTTGCAGTTCAAGAAATACCCTGTTAAGCAGTTGGAATTGTTCCAGGACTTCTACCTTGACGGCAGGGAACTTGGACTCAACCGCAAGCAGGCAGCACTGCGTACACTGAAATACATGGCGCCTTATATGGCAATGTCAGGCATGATGGGTATCCCGTTCATCAGCTTGGCTGGTGGCTTACTCTCCGCCTTAGTTGCTACCGCTACCGGCGATGATGATTGGGATTGGGAGAAGAAAATCAAACAGTACATGATTACAGAGTTTGGCGAGGACAGTCCTATAACCCAATGGTGGCTGTATGGTGCAGGCTCTTTCATCGGGCTGAACCTTGGCAGTCGTGTAGGTGTTGGTGACTTTATGGGTTCCGACTCTTATAATTCTGCTGATGGATTGGGTGGCCTTATGTGGAATCAGACAACTCTTGGCTCCACCATTAATCAGGTTAGCAGACAGTTGTCTTACCGCAATTATGCCGAGGCTCTAAAGGCTATCAACCCTACTCTGGGTAACATTGCTCTGGCATATAAGGGCGAGGTTAGAACCACCAGAGGCCGTATGAAGTATCAGTACCAGAACATGGCTGAAAGAATGTGGCGGGCCATTGGCTTTACTCCACTCAATGAAACTTTGGCTGGCGACCTTGCAAGCAATGAATATGCTGAAAAGCAGGAACAGACCAAGGCAAAGCAGAAGGCTGTAGATGATTTCTTGGCAAACCCAAGCAGTGAAAATGCTGCAAGGCTGAATGAGCTGGGGGTTACTCCAAAATCCTTGGAGAATGAATCAGCCAGACGGACAATGAATCGCCATCAGCTGAATGAGTTAGCTAAGGAAAAGGAAGCAGCAAAGAAAAAGAAGAAACCAAAGACATACTCTGCCAGCGATTACCTTAAAGCTGTGCAATAAAATAAAGGGCTAGGATTTTTCCTAGCCCTTTATTTTTATGTTTGCAAACAAAAAGAACCCCGCCGTCTGAAACAGGGTTCTTCTTGCTATTCATTTTAGAGAGTTTAACCATCGCGTAGAAGTTAACTACTCTTTTATTATATATCAAGTATTTCAATTTTGCAAATATTATTTTATTGAAACTTATGGTATTTATGTTCAATTAATTATTTGATATATGAAATGCTACTTGTGTAAAAAATGTACAAGTTAAATCAGAGCAAAGAAAAACAACCTGCTCTCGGATGGATGAAGAAAGAACAGGTTGCTTTTCTCTCACGTAGCCCTAATGGGAATAGACTTTTGAAGAAACGTACCGAAAAAAATTTAAGGGATAATGCTCTTTTATTATAGCAAAACTAGCAATTAATTTCAAGAGTTTTATTTGCTGATATTGCTAAAGTTGAACAATTATTGTCCAAACATTTTCTTTGACATTAATTCAAACTGCTGGAGAATAGGCTTCCACTGCTCCATGTGGGACTCTATCAGGCCTTTCATGAATTGGTTTACGGATACATTGTTAATCTTTGCCAGCTGTTTTATGGCTTCGATTTGTTCCTCTGGGACAATAAGGTGAAGATGTTTTAGCTCTACATCTGGGTTGTCAGGTTTCCTGCCTCTTTTCTTTGGCTCCTCCAGCTTAGGCTTTTTGATTATATCCTTGGCAGCCTCTTTGTAAACATCAAAAGGGTTGACTGCTTTGCTAAAATCTTTTCCCATTACTCTTCCTCCGTTTCAGAATCCCGATAACCGAAAATTTCTTGTATCAATCCTAAATAGTCTTTAGCAGCATTGCTGTTTTTGTCATAAGAGAAAATATCTTTTACGCTGGCTTGTGCTTCCTTAATGGCTACATTTTCTCTGATACCTGTTTCAAAAACTTTTGTTTTCATTTTCGTGGCAGCACTCTTAAAGAGCTTGTTCATATCCTGTGCGATACGTGTGCGTTCATTGTAGCGTGTCATTATTATGCCCGCTATCCTCAGTCTGGAGTTGCAGTATTCTTTGACTGACTCTACTGTAGCATACAGCTGACTCACACCTTGCAGACTTAGAATATCAGCCTGTGCAGGAATGATTACCCTGTCTGCTGCGGTCAGCGCATTTGCTGTCAGAGTCCCCAAGGCAGGTGGGGTGTCTATTATGATGAAGTCATACTCCTTGGCTTTACTGCTACCTTTAATGGCCTCCTGTAGCTTATATGACCTGCTTATAGGGTCTGTCAACCTGCCATCAATGGAAGCAAGAAACATGGAGGCAGGAACAATGTCATACTTCTCTAACTGTTGGATTCCCTCAAACAGCCTTGCCTCACCAACAAGGCACTCCAATATGGTAACGACATCAGCATTCTGAGTGTCAGTTACAGCGCCACATACTTGTGATAGATTACTCTGTGGGTCCAGGTCTAAAAGAAGAACCCTCTTTCCGTAATAGTCCCAAAGCCCAGCGGCCAGATTTTGAGCGGTGGTGGATTTTCCTACTCCTCCCTTTTGGTTAGCGATGGCGAAAACCTGCATGATAATACCCCTTTCAAAAAATTTTTTAAAAATTTCTCCAAAACATTTATACAGAAAATACTTTCCAAACTGAACATAACTAGCATAACTAGCAGCTTGGGAATGTTGGTATTTATGAATATTCTATACTATTATTACATGAATAGCAACAAAAAACTCATGCTAGTTATGAATTAATTGTTCAATAATAGCATAAGTAACAACAATAGCAACAATAGCAGTTTTTATTATTTCTATTTCTTGAATAAGTTGTTGTGTTGACAAGTTTCTAGAGATGTAGTATTATGTCTGTAAAAGTTCTTTGAAAATAAAAAAGAGCAGGTCTTGTGTGAGATTGCCGTCTCAGACAAGCCTTAGAGTACGATTAGGACACAATCATACACCAAGTTTTCCTGCATATCTTTATGTAGGAATTATAACATAAAAGGTCAGCGTTGGTCAATCGTACCAGCGCTTTTTTAGTGGAACAATTTAAATAAATTTCAAATAATAAGGTATAAACCAAAAAGATTAATAAGTAAGCATTTTGGTTGTTTGGCGGCGGTTCAGATGATTGTTAGTTTTCTTGACCGTTTGCGACAAGTGGGGAGCCACCACTATAAAAATGAGGTCTAATCCCGCCTATGCAGAGAAGTGGGCTGTGAAGCCCTGACCGCTGTCATTATGATATGTCGGATTCGTCTTAACGCGATTGTCTTATGTTTGTGTTGCGTTACGGCGTCAGCAGGTAAAGAGTTCCAAGCCTGTGTTAAGCCTAAGTCCTGGTATCAGGATAAGCTGTTAGCAATAGCAGCGTGGCAAAATGGGACGGGGGTATCGTCAGTGTCAGCACCATACTAACCAAGGCTGGGGAGGTACATCAGATAGGCGAAAGCCAAGCAGTCAGACGCTCGATAACGACTGTAGAACGATGTATGATAAGTCACAAACAGAAACACGGATACTCGAACGAAGGGGCATTTTATGTTTAGACAGACTTTCTTATGCTTGTCGTAGGAGTAGTCTGTCCAAAAGCCGTTGCTCTCACTCCGAAGCATTTTATATACTCTACAGCTCCAGAGTCAACTCTATTCGTGAAAGTTTCTACCGATTTGGCTCATCCTCCAGAATGAGTATATACTATATATAGTGTTTAGAGAGTATTAGTATACTATATGTAGTGGTTCATTAAATTGATTAACTTTAACATGTATAGTTGAGAATGATACGCATTATCTTCATTGTGTTAATATAAAACATTTGATATAATATAATTGCGCACATAAATGAATAAGACCAGCCGTATTTGAAGCCTAACGCGCTCCCCAGATATGGCATGTCTTGTTTGTATATGTGCTTTTTTTATTATCTTTTTTGGAGGTGGCACATGGAGAATGAGGACGTCAGGGCTGAAATTCAAGAGATAAAAGAACAACTGATTCAGATTAGGACGATGCTTGAAATTTTAAACAAGCAGTTCGGTGAGAATCAGCCAAGGCTGGCGTATCTTGAACGTGAAACCGAGAGGCAGAAGGATAGTTTGAAGCAGGCCCACCATAGAATAGACGAGGTGAACACCAGAACTTATTGGCTTATTGGTGCCTGCATTACGCTGTTGGGTATTTTTGTTAGTGCATTTGTGAGGTGATTGCTTATGGAGAAATTAAAACAGCTGTTTACGGCTATTCAGACAAAACAGATTGGGGTACTTGTAACAGTTATGATGGTATTCCTGGCGTTGGTAATGTTTAGCTGGTTTATTGGCTTCTGGGCCAATGGACTGTGTGGAGCGAAGTTTGATTTGGGTAGCTGCTGGCAGGGTATTTCCGCAGTAGTAGCAGGCATGACAGGCGTTGCTGCCTTGGCTGGCACAAAGTATGCCCGCTACTACTTGGACAGTAAGTATAATTCTGGTGACGGGGAACGTCCTGAGTAATGGAGGTGCAATTATGCAGAGAGCAAAGATTATTGAAACTGATTTGAACTTTAAAGGGCTTGATAACCGCAGGGTGACTGATATGATTGTTATTCATCACACAGGCAACCCGACTGATGATGATTTGTCTGCTGTGGAAATACATGAGAGCCACAGGGCACAGGGGTGGGCTGGTATCGGCTATCACTATGTTGTACGGAAAGATGGCAGTATTGAGAGGGGGCGTCCACATTGGACGATTGGTGCTCATGCTGTTGGCGAAAATTCTCATACTATTGGTATCCATGTGAGTGGTAACTTTGAAGTTGGTCAGCCAACTGACAAGCAGATTGAGGCATTGGCTATGCTGCTGGGGACTATCTGTTATGAGTATCAGTTACCTATTGATAGCGACCATGTAGTCGGGCATCGTGATTTAATGGCCACTGCTTGCCCTGGCGAGAACTTGTACAACATTTTGCAGACTGTACGAGGCAAGGCTATTTGGTATCAGCAGAATTAAGGAGAGCACAATGCAGAAAATAAAGGATTGGATTTTAAATAACAAATATAAAACAGCCCAGATTATTACCGCTGTAATCCTGATTGTTCTGCTTGTATTTTTTGTGGTTAAGGCTTGGGAGGCGCACACAACCAAGCCTGTAACTACAATCCCACAGCAACAGGCGGAAACACCGGCAGGAGTTGAAAAGGCTGCTAGCAATGCCCACATCAAGCTGGACAGCGGGCAGACAAAGCAGGTATCTGAAAATATACGAGAAATCAGGGTGACTGAAAAGGAGCCGGTATATATCATTCAAACCACAGGTGACAAAGCTCAGGAGGCTTCTGAAAAGGCAAGTAAGCAGGAAAAGGCAGACTTCTCTATAGTCACTGATAAAGACCACCCAGACGAGGCTGTAGAGCTTGACAAGCTGGATAAGAATACGACTGTCAATCTGAATCAGTATAATGTTCAGGCTTACAAGAAGCACATCAACACCATAGAGTATTACCCTGCTGAAAAGACTGTTGGATATACCCACCAATGGAAAATCAGCAAAAGCGGAAAATATATGGGCGTTGGCGTCGATTATGATACGGACGACCAGCGTATAATGGCGAAAGTGACATATTCTTGGTGAGCTGATTTGCCTAGAAGTGTAACGATATGGATAATTTGTTCGGTAAAATATTGTCAAAAGGAACATAAAATCTAAACAAATTTACTAAATATATATTTGTTGCTATTGTTGGTATTATTGATTATTAGAAACATTAATAGCAATAATAGCAAGACTATCATAATTATCAGAATTATATAATATAATTTATCAATCATTTATATCATGATTAGCAGTGTTAGCATGATTATCATGATTACCAATACTACCAAGAATAGCATAAAACATGATAATAAAATTAAGAACATAATTACCAATATTAGCATGATTAGCAAGTTTAGCATAATTACCAAAGAACAGAGGTGATATTTTATGAGTTTTACAAAAGATACACTTGGCACTACGGAATCTGTCGGCGGTGTAAGTCTGTTTGAATCCCTACGCTCTAACCAAAATGCCAGTGGAAGCTACAGTGGATTAATGTCTGCTGGTGACAAAGCTAAGCTGGATGGGATTGAGGAGGGAGCAAATAACTATGTGCACCCTGACAGCGGGGTAGTACCTGGAACTTATATGCAGGTAGAGGTTAATGAAAAGGGGCACGTTGTGGCAGGCAGAACGCTGACAGAGGGCTCATTAAAGGACTATGGTATTGTGGATGCCTATATTGACTTGGTGGACAATTCCATTGTTCTTGGTTCTCAGCGGTTAAAACCATTGACTCCCAGCGATAAAGTACGGTGGGACCAGATTGTTAATAATCCTGATACCTTGGCTGCTTACGGAATAAAGGACGCTAATATTTCCGAGGATGGAATTATCCGCCTTGGTGAAATGACTATCAAGCCGTTGACTGCTGAAAGCCAGCTGAATACCGCAAAGCTGGAGGGTATTATCAGTAAGGATAATTTGCCTGACACATTGAAAGACCTTGGGCTGATTGATGTGGCCATAACTGATGGGACAATCAATATTGGCGGTGACTTAATCAAGCCATTGACTGCGGAGAGCAAATTGGCTGCTAACAAAGTTGAGGGCGTTTTGGATTTGAAAAACATCCCTGTGGGTGCAATGGAGCGGTGTGTTGTCGTCAATGATGATACAGCAAGGTTCGCTCTTACAGCTGATGATGTACAAAAGGGTGATACTGTCAAAGTAATAAATCCAACACCTACTATGTACATGGTAGTAGATGAGAGCAAACTTAACAGTGAGGACGGCTATGTTGTTTACAGTGCTGGCAATGCTAACAGTGTGCCATGGTCTGGTATTACAGATAAGCCTGACCACTACTATGAATTGCCGCCAGCTGATATTAATACCCTGGGTGGTGTAATAGTGGGAGATAATCTCACAGTTGACGCTGCGGGAAAAATCAGCACACATGCCCCTTATATTCTACCAAAGTCTGATACAAATACATTAGGTGGTGTAAAGGTAGGAGCTACACTTGATGTGGCTGATGATGGTACTTTGAATGTTCCTCACGCTACTGCTGAAAGGGCAGGTGTTATTAAGGCTGGTGACAATATCAACATAGGCGCTGATGGCACCATTAACGGTATTCCTTATGAGTTGCCTGTAGCCACTGAAACAACAATGGGTGGCGTAAAGATTGGCAATAATGTACAGGCGTTGGCTGATGGAACCATTAGTGTACCTATTGCTAGCGAGCAGACCGCAGGCGTGGTTAAGGCTGGCGAGAATGTAACTATTGACACTGACGGCACTATCAGCACCCCTGTTTATGAACTGCCAAAAGCTACAGCATTAAGGCTAGGCGGTGTAAAAGTAGGCCGCGGTTTGAGTGTTGACAGCGAAGGATTGCTAGTATCTTCTGCTGTAACTGTTGCTGCAAGTACTACGACTCTGGGTGGTGTAATAGTGGGAGATAATCTCACAGTTGACGCTGCGGGAAAAATCAGCACACATGCCCCTTATATTCTACCAAAGTCTGATAAAAATACATTAGGTGGTGTAATAGTGGGAGATAATCTCACAGTTGACGCTGCGGGAAAAATCAGCACACATGCCCCTTATATTCTACCAAAGTCTGATACAAATACATTAGGTGGTGTAAAGGTAGGAGCTACACTTGATGTGGCTGATGATGGTACTTTGAATGTTCCTCACGCTACTGCTGAAAGGGCAGGTGTTGTTAAGGCTGGCGACAATATCAACATAGGTGCTGATGGCACCATTAACGGTATTCCTTATGAGTTGCCTGTAGCCAGTGCCACCACACTAGGCGGTGTAAAGGTAGGTAGTGGATTGACAATCTCAAACGGTGTATTAAGTTCTGGTGTTACTGGAGGAAACGCAACACACGGTGAAAAATTATTTACTACCAGTTACTATTTTGAGGTGCCAAAGGGAGTATCTACTCTTATGGTCACCGCCGTTGGTGGAGGCGGCGGTGGAGGAGGAGGGTGCGATGGTAGCCGTGGAGGTTATGGTGGCTTAGGCACCGCAGGGAAAACCTATGAGTGTATAGTATTTGTTGATAGTGGAGAACATATTTCGGTACAGGTAGGCGCAGGTGGCAAAGGCGGCAGCCCAGGTGGTACAGGTGGCGCCGGTGGTTATAGCTCGGCGGGTGCAGGAAGTGCAGGAGGTTCGGGTACTAGTTATAGCGGAGGAGGTGGTGGTGGCGGTGGTGCATCAGGAATCAACTCAAAGATACTTGCTGGAGGCGGTACAGGCGGTCAAGGCGGTACTTATCAAGGAGGTGGCGGTGCAGGTGGTGCAGGTGGTGCAGGTGCCGGAAGTAGTAGCCTTCATAGTGCTTTTGTAAGTTCAGCCTATGGTGCGCCGGGTGCTAGTGGGATTGGTGGTAGTAGTGGTAATAATGCGACATCAGGTGGTGCAGGTGGTGCAGGTTGCGTACACATACGATGGTGAGGTAAGGATATTTCAAATACTTATAGGAGGATACAATGAATATAGCGATATGTGATGAAAATAGAGTTATAAAAAATGTCATTGTTCTTGACTGGATACCTGAACCTGTAGATGATGACTTTTTTGCTGAGTGTCCTGCATGGTGTTGGATTGGTGATTCAATAGATAAACCAAAGCCGGATGACTGGGTAGATACAACAGAGGACAAAACTAAACAGCTGGATAGTCAGTATGAGCAGGACAAAAAGACTCTACAAGGCTACTATCTTGACTTTATGATTGCTGGAGATACTGATGGCATGGAGCAAATTAAGGGAGAACTTACAGCTCTTGCCACTCAGTATGACAGCGACATTGAGGCATTGAAAGGTGGTGAAGAATAATGGCATACAAAATCAAAAAGCGGTGTATCCGCTGCTTAAAGGTGCTCCGTGAGGACGGTACTTGTGGCAATGAAAAATGTTCACGGTACACACCTGAGAAACCAAAGGAAGAGTCTGAACCGAAGGCAGATAATAAGGAGTGATGGTTAGTACAGGCGGTATGATTTAGGGAAGCTAGGGACAGTTTTAGCTGTACTGACTAACAGGGTGACAAAGGATATGCGGTGTGTATTGGCGGTTGGCATTATGACTCTTGTGGTCAGCTTAATAACTATGGTGATGGTGCTATACATGGCAACGAATGAGTACCGTGCTGGTGCCTGCATAGTAGGCACTACGGCTATTACTAGCATATGCAAAACAGCTAAGGCAAAGGCAGGTGCACGCGTAGAGTATGCCAAGCATACAATAGATTGTGTGGTGTAAGCTATGTTGTGGCACAGAAAACTGGCTAAGAAATTTCTCAATGAGTCAACTCTCACGGACTTCTGGGACATTGTTAAGGAAGCCAAAATCACAACGCTAGATATGGAGATATTGGATGCCGTGTTCATTGATGGCAAAAGCATGGTACAGGTTTCGATGGAGCAGGGGTATTCTGTGGAAAAGGTAAAAACCACCTTACAGCGTGGCTATGACAAGGTGTATCGTGCACTGGAAAAGCATAATAAGCTATAAGTACGTTTTGAAAAAGAGACTTCGTAAAATGGAGCCTCTTTTTTGTTGCAAAAAAAAGACCAGCTATAAAAGCTGGAAATAATCTATGTAGCCGTGGGTGGAACTGTAACATTATAGCTCGTACCATCTTCTTACCGCAGTACTCTATATGACTTTTTCGCCTATTAGTGTTTAGCAATGGTAGGCCGATGAATACAAATGCTATATCGTTAATATGATTTGCATTATTGGTTGACAGTGACAACACAATTCCAGTAATTCTCAGCTTGTCCCAACACAACGCTTGGTCGGTGTCAGCTATTATGGTTCCCGTAATTAGGTATTGTGTAGTTATTGCACTTCTATAATCCTGCTCTGGGATAATGTGCCTTGCATGGAAGCTCATTAACATCAGAGGGAGGACTAAGAAAATGGTCAACCGTTTTCTCATGTGTGCTCCTTACTCGGCAGTAATGATGATAACATCGCCGACAAGCTCGACAATGTCCTCTGTGGTTTCAATGTTCTTACCCACGGGTTTATCCTCCACAATATATATTTCACCTGCTGCGTTGTCCTTTCATCAGCACAGATTGAATTGGGTGATGGCTATGTGGTTATTTGGAAACAGTATGCCCTAAACCTATACCGCCATTTCTAACGGCTTCTTCATAGGTTAGGGTAATGATGTCCCGAATCCTATCCTGTTGTTGCTTAGTGAGCTTGGCTATTTTCCCAGGCTCATTTATTGTGCCAGTCATTTCTATATGGCTTATTTTCTTTAGAAATGTTGGGTCGTCTTTAAAGAGGACTTCTAATAGGTTATAGGATTGATTATCTTCTTTTGGTGTATCAATATGCTGGGCTGCCATAATACTGAGAGGGTCCACCTGCAATATTTCGGACAGCTTTTCTATCCTATCCCTACGCATATTGTTAATTTCTGCGGATTCCCAGCGGGATACCGTTGCCTCTGCAACACCCGTGTAATCAGCAACTTCTTTTTGAGTTAGCCCTAAAGCAAGGCGACGGTTTTTTATAAATAGACCAACGTTGTTTTTCATTTTTATCGCCCTCCGGTTTTATTTTTGTTACTTATATTATATAGTAAAGATTACGTTTTCGCAATGAGTAATAGCTTTTTTTTGAATAAAACACAAAAAAACTTGATTAATGAGGTAGCTGGTGGTATAATTACTTACGTAAAAAGCAAGTGCAACATACAAAATAAGAAAGAAAAAATATGTTCTCATAAAAAGGCAGGTGATTGAATGTTAAAAGTCAACGAACTAAAAGCCGAAATGGCAAGAAGTGGCTTGACAACAAAAAAATTAGCGGAGAAATTAGGTATACACCCCGCAACATTGTCAAACAAAATAAACGGGAAAACAGAATTTACTTGTGATGAGATTATGAAGATTGGAGAAATTCTACATCTTTCCCAGAAACGTATAGCTGAGATTTTTTTTGGCCATTAACTTGCGTTTAAGTAAGAAAATAATACATTACATGCAATGGATAAGAGGTGAAAAATGGATGTGATGAACACCAAGTGGACACAATCTACTTCCACTGATTGAGAGGAAAGCACAGGAGTAAAGGAGGATAGGAATGAACAGAGAAAGAGCACGCATAATGGGGGGAGCTGGAATTTGAAACTGGCAACATTGAAGTAGAACTGACAGGGAAAGTGGTAGAGTACATAGTTTTGATTGCAGCTATCATAAAAAATATTTCCAACGAAACAGGTGCTGGCACTACTAAAATTATGAAAGACATCACAATCATATTAGAGAGTAAATGGATGAATGATAAAACATGGAGGACTGTTGTTGAAAGGGTGAAAGAAGAATGAAAATGGAGTGCCTAGGCATTGAAGATACCAATTTTGCTGTGGTGTACCCAAAGAATAGGCAGGAAGAAGCAGAGGCTTTTATGAACATTTGCGATGTTTTGTCAGAAAAAGAAGTTCTTGATTGTTGCCTGGAAGATTTAAAGGTATTAGCCCCAGCATTAGGGATGATATTAGCAAATGAGGAAGTAGAAGGAAGTAGAAGGAAGTAGAAGGAAGTATAAGATGTCTGAGATAAAGAAAGTAAGAATCCTCTGCAGTAATATGTGGATAGGGTTCACAGAGGACAAAAGGAATATTGCAGGAGCTTTCAAAGGTATCTGCGATGGTTTATCCGAGGCTGATACCTTGGGATACTACCGAGGAGATTTGGCAGAGATAGCTGCTAAGTTAGGATTGTTTCTGGAGGATGGTGAGAAGCATGACTGACAAAGTATGGAGGAATCTTACAACAAGCCAGAGGGTAACTATAAAACGTAAGGCTGTATCTGATAGGCGGAAAGTAGCGGCTTTCGATTTTGTAAGAGATTGCTTACTTATCATTGGCTATTTCATTATAGTCGGTTTGGCTTGTGGATTTGGAGGGAAGCCATGAGATATTTACAGATAAAGGCCTACAGAAAGGCTCCCATGAGGGTTGATTTGTTGGCTGTGTTCCTGGGAGGCTGTGTCTTAGGCTTCCTGGCTGGTGTTTATATCTGGGGGTAAAAATGGAAACACTTTATGAAATTAACGCAAGGTACAACGCTGCAATTCAGATGTATGAAGATGGAGTCAGCGAGCTGGTTGATACTGAGACTGGCGAGATAATTCCCATTGAGGATTGGCTGGCAGCGTTGCAAATGAGCAAAGAGGAAAAGATAGACAACACTATCAAGTACCTGAAAAACTGCAAAGCATTTTGTGAAGCTGCTAAGGCCGAGGTTGAGTCTTTAGAGGAACGCATTGCTAAAAAAGCAAAGAAAGCAGAGCATTTAGAAAAGTACCTGCTTTCACAGCTGGGTGATACAAAGAAGATTGAAACCCCGCTGTACTGCTTAAAGGTGCGTATCAGCAAGCGGACAATTGCTCCGAAAGATGAAAAAGCTATCAGAGAGCTGCCACATGAATATTGGAATGAGAAAACCACTGTGGCTGCCGATAAGAAAGCTATCAAGAAAGCATTGGAAAGCGGTGTAGAGCTGGCAGGGTGCTCCATTGTAGAGAACAAAACCTTGTCATACTAGAAAGGAGAAATATGTCAAGAGGAATATTAGTAATGGGGGAGAGCGGTTCTGGCAAGACAACAAGCCTGAGAACCCTTAACCCTGAAACGACTTTCATAATTGAGTGCGATGGCAAGGGCCTGAGCTGGCGGGGCTGGAAAAACCAGTACGCCAAGGCCAAGAAGAATTACTTCGAGACCGACAATGCCCCGATGATAGAGTCTGCACTAAAGGAAATTAACTTAACAATGCCACACATAAAGGTGGTTGTCATTGATACTCTTAATATGATAATGGTCAATGATGAAATAAGGCGTATGCGAGAACGTGGGTATGACAAGTGGGCAGATTTGGCTACTTGCATATGGGGGCTGATTGATATAGCCCACAGTTTGCGTGATGATTTAACTGTGGTATGTATGGCACATACACAGACAGAGCGGGACGATTCGGGCTATCAGTTTACTAGAATGAAAACTTCTGGCAAGAAATTGGAAAAATTATGTGTAGAGAGTAAGTTCTCTACGGTGTTGCTGGCTAAGAGTCTTGACGGCGAGTATATCTTTGAAACACAGGCTGATAAGAGTACAGCAAAGTCGCCTATGGGGTGTTTTGAAAAAAAGATTCCTAATGACATGGATTTTGTCATTAGGAAGATGGATGAGTATGAATATGGTGAAAGTGAGGAAAAGAAGAAATGATTGAAAGACCTAACGATTGGAACGAATCCCCAGCAATTATTGGTGGTGCTAGAACGCTGCCAGTAGGCAATTACAAGTGCAAGATTGTGAATGTGGAAAATGCTGTAAGCAAGACCGGTAACAAGATGTTGAAGATTTTCTTTGACATTGATGAGGGAGATTACGCTGGTATCTACATGGATAGATACTTGAACAGCAAGAAAAGTAATGAGGCAGCAAAATATCCAAGTGCAGGAGTGTATTACCAGCTTTTAGGAGAAGGGCAGACTGGTAGACTGAAAGGACTTATACAAAGCCTAGAAATGTCCAACCCGTCTTTCAAATGGAATTGGAATGAGCAAGCCATGAATGGCTGCGTGTTTGCTGGCCAATTCAGAGAGAAAGAGTATTTTAACCAGAACGGAGAGTTAAAGACGTTTGTTGAGCTGGTGTACATTCACCCCCTGGAAGAATTGGCGAACCTTGATGTATTGCCTATGAAGCAGGTCAACAAGGCAGACATGGTGTCGCAGAGTAGAGAGGAGTCAGTGCAGCAGCTAGAGTCTATCTTTGGTGGTTCTGCTACGCAGCCTGAACAGATTCCGTTCTAATGCTGCTTAATGGCAGGGTGATTGGTGCCAAGGGTGGAAACATATTTGTTTCTATCCCTGTCACCGACACCCAAAAGGAACAAATAGCAACCACTTCAAGGCCTGATGTGGTGGTTGAGTTTGAGGACGGCAGGCAGATAACAGTCAAGCAAAGAAAAAAAATCTATGTGCTGATAAAGTGCATAGCGGATTGGCAGGGGTACACTCCTACAGAGGTAACAAAGGAACTGCTGAAATATGAGTTCATTTCCTCACCGATTAGGGAAGCTATTTCCTCTGACGATTCCTTTTCCTTGTCAGACTGTGATAGAACGACTGCAAGGCTGTTTATAACATGGCTGATAGAGTTTTGTTTAATGCACGACATACCGTGCGGAGAACCGCTCTGGAAGCTCTGTGAGGATATTGAGAAGTATATGTGGGTGTGTGCAGTAACAAAGCATTGTGCAGTGTGTGGCAAAAAAGCAGAGCTGCACCACTATGACACTGTAGGTACCGGCAGAAACAGAAAAGAAATTTGTCATATCGGTATGCGGTGTTTACCTCTTTGCAGAGAACATCATACCCAGATACACAATATCGGGCGCGATGAATTTTGCAAGAGATACATTCTGGAGCCGATAAAGATAGACGAACAAATAGCACAAGCATATAAGTTAAAGGGGTGAGAGCGTGATATTCAAGCTGAGTGAAAAGAACAATGGGAAAATTGTTACAGATAGAACGGTTAGTCTAAAGGCTAAGGGGCTTTATTTCTTCTTAATGCATTTGGATTTAGAAAAGGATTACTCAATAGAGGCTATTGCTTCGTGCAATAAAGGCACTAGCGAAACAATCAGAACAGCCATTAATGAGCTGCGAGATTTGAGTTATATAGAGACTTTCGCAGGAAACTCCCGCAATAAAAAAGCGATGAGTTCTATTCCATATTATGAGGTTATAAGCCACCTGAACAAAGTCTGTGACAGAGAGTTCAAGTGGCAGTCGGAAGCCACTAGGCGATTGATTCGAGCCAGATGGAAAGAGGGCTATAGACTGGACGACTTCAAAAAAGTTATTGATGTTATGTATGCTGAATGGCACAACACTAATTTTGAGAAGTATCTAAGACCAGAGACTTTGTTTAGGGCAACTAAGTTCGAGTCGTATTTAAACAGAGATAGTTCCAAGATAAATAAGATACAGAATACTGAGAAACTGGCGGGGACATACTTATGACAGATAAAGATGATTTGGAGCGAAAGCTCATGGTAGATTATCTCCAAACAAGGGCAAAATACTTCAATGAGGATGTAGGCAACTTGGACAAGGTAGATGGCTATGACTGCCCCAAATGCAAAAACAAAGGGGCTATAGCGGTGCTGGGAGAGCATGATAATAAGTTTGCTTTGGATATAGTCATGTGTGACTGCACCAAAATTAGAAAAACAATTCAGCTTATGAAACAGAGCGGGCTGGAAGAAATGCTCAAAAAGTATAGGCTGGAGGAGTTCGAAACAGATGAGGCTTGGCAGAAAACCATTAAAGCAAAGGCTATGGGATTTCTGCAAGTGCCGGTGGGAATGTTCTTCATCGGCGGGCAGAGCGGCTGCGGTAAAACCTTTATCTGTACAGCCATTGCTAGAAAACTCCTATATGAGGGACGAGAGCTACGTTACGAAATATGGCGGGAAATGTCAACACAGCTCAAAAAGAATATCGGTGACAAAGAGTACACAGACCTGATTGACCAGATAAAAAAGGTTGATATTCTGTACATCGATGATTTTCTCAAAGTGCCTGTTGGTGATGAAATAGGCAGGCCGAGTCAAGCGGATTTATCGCTTGCCCTGGAGATAATCAATTATAGGTATAACAATAAGCTGGTAACACTCATATCAAGTGAATGGACTAGCAATGAGATTATAGGTTTTGACGAGGCCTTAGGCAGTCGGATATGTGAAATGGCTGGCAAGTCAAACCTTAATATCCGACGGGACAGGAACAAAAACATGAGAATGAGGGCTATGGAATTATGAAGTACCACAACAAAAGGGTAGAGTATGGTGGCAGGCTGTTTGACAGCAAGGCCGAGGCAGATTTCTACAGGTTTTTACTAGAAAAGGTAAAGCCGATGGAGGTAATATGCCAGCCTACAGTGGAGTTGCAGCCATCTTTTAAAAAGGATGGCAAGACAATCAGAGCCATTACCTACACCCCTGATTTCTTCGTTAAGTTCGCTAACGGCAAGGAAGTTTATGTGGATGTAAAGGGCATGAGTACCCAGCAGGGGGAGCTAAAGCGGAAAATCTGGTGGTACAAATACCCCGACAAAAAATTGATATGGGTGGCCACATCAAAGAAATATAGCCTTAGTGGCTGGATTGAATGGGGCCACTTAAATAAACAGCGGAGGCTGAACAGAAAGGCAAAGAAATGACAAGATTGGAAGAAGCAAGTCACGATGTAGCCGAATATATAAGCACATTATCAGAGAATGGCATGACAAAAGTTATGTGCGCTATCTCTTACCCATATAAATGCTGTTTTTGTGAATGGGGAGATAACGAAGAAATGTGCTTAAAGAGTCGGTGCGAGGACGGGATAAAGGCATATTTGGAGGCTGACGAATGAGTGCAGCAAGAAAAAAACGGCGGGCAAAAGAAAAGGCTGTAGATAAGGCCATCAAAAAAACTGTTGTACCTGTTGCTAAAGCCAAGGCGGCTGCCCAAATGCTTTTCAAAATGAATGAGGGCAGAATTAAGCGGTATTGTGAGTGCCGTGTGTTACCCACCATAGCATTTACAATGCATAGGCGTTTTGGCTGGGGAGCAAAGAAGATTGGCAGAATGGCTTTAAAGATAGAGTGGTTCATCAAAGAGTATATAGAAGCTGGAATAAAGGCCAAACGTGTATATATAACGGTTCCGTGGCTATGGGACGGACTAAATGAAGAGTGCAAAATAAACTACATTCCTAGGGAAGTCAACCAGGAGCCAAAAGATGAATCGGATTGCAGGTCATGGCTGGATATTCACGCTAAGCAGTGCTCAATAAACTGCTTGGAATATTTGGAATGTATATGGCTTTGGATTTTACACACTGAATTTGGGTTTGGCCATAAAAGAATCTTGCAAGCCAGAGAGGAAATCAGCAAAATCAACCCACTGGAAGTTCCTATTAAAATGATTTACGACATGATGGACATTGTGGAGAAGTTAAAGGCTGTCACAGAAGAAAAGATAAGATTTACTACTCTACGCGAGGACCTAGAGAAAATGGACATTACTCATAACGGATTTGAGGAAGGTCTGGTGCTTGCGTTTAAAAAGCAAAGAAAGGGAATATAAATGTTAAGTGTGTATAGAAAAGGTACTAGAAGATATTTTCTAGCGAGGATTATCGAGAAGCATGACAATGTGACAAGCTCTAAGTTTGCTATCTGCTACAGCAATAATGCTGACAATACCAAAGCAAAATGTACTGTCAAGATGATAAATGAGGCTTATGGGGATTTGCAAAAGGCTCAGGAAAAGCTGGATGAGCGGGCAGATTCTCACGGTTGGTCTTGGACAGGGGAAAACAAAACAATGCCCCAGTACAAATTGGTGTATAAGGCTGGCAAAACAGTGTTTGCGCTGGAGGAATAGTGATGGCAGAAAATGTAACGATACCCCATTTTACTTATGTAAGGGATATGTTTTTTAATTACCTTGCTATAAAAAAAGCCGTGCAGGAATACCGACAGGACGCTGGTACAGCAAAGGAAATGTCGCAGCAGTCTTTCAGTAAAACCGACAAGATTCCTATGAAGCAGGTAGAAGCGGAAGCCTTTAGAGAAATGTTGCCGGTGCCAGCCGTAAGACTCCCTGACGGGACGAAGATTAGCAATCCCGAAAAGTGGATTGATGTTGTAGAAAGCACATTTAGATGCATTAAAAACTTCAATCATAGGACAGCCATTTCAATGTGGATAATGCATTTTCGTGTGACTGAAATCCTTGAAGAAACCAAAATCAACAAGGCTTTGTTCTATGTTTTGAAAAGCAGGGTGATTGATTGTGGTGTGGTTCTGGCATACCAAAGGGGGCTGTTGAAAGTTGAACGCACAAATAAGCCCATGTAAAGACTGTGAAAGCAGGGAAGTAGGTTGTCATGCCGGGTGTGAAAGTTATCTCGCATGGCGCGCTGATTTAGACTGTACGATAGCAGAGAAAGCACACCAGGCAGAGATTAACAGTTGGACCGCCACAAGAGCTAAGACAACAGATGAATGGTTCAGAAGCAGAGGAGATTGGTGGAAGAAATAGAGGGAATGAAAGATGGAAAATATCATTGATAAGCTAAATAGAGATGTGAGGAACGCAGCTGCCACATTATCACATCAGGAAGCAAGGTATTTAG
>ENA-ORPK01000055-ORPK01000055.1-human-gut-metagenome-genome-assembly--contig:-NODE-55-length-98142-cov-4.558688_pt1 | contig 98142 bp, 82 predicted proteins | sample MGYA00242139_ERZ509068 | MGnify/ENA primary metagenome ERZ509068 (study PRJEB26280, sample SAMEA2338687) | human gut metagenome | biome: human gut; feature: human-associated habitat; material: faeces...
CATCAACCCCGCGCCAAAGAGAGCGTTTGATTTTCTTTGTTGGTTGTTTTTCTTCTTCGTCGTCGTCAACAAAGAAGTATGGCGCCATGCTTTCTTTAAAGAAAGGACCGTTTTTGTTTCCTGTTGGGGTTATTGTTACGAACTTATTTTTGTTAACTGTTTCTTTTGCTGAAGCGGTTGGGTTGTTTGCTTGCCATTCTTCAAACGAAACGCCGCTGAAAATCCCCGCGCCCGATGGTTTAACTTCCGAAGAGGAAAGCACCGATGCAATTTTTTGAGGGAACTTTGTTGAAACAAGATTAATGCTCATAAGTTCAATTCCAATTTCGTCAAGCCATTTTCCAAGTTTCGTGAAAATTGTTTCCAAAATTGTTTGTTTTTTGTTAAACAAATTTCTTGCAGTTGGGTTTTCTTTTTCAATAACTCTTGCGATTCTCTCGTTAACAAGATTCTCCAAAATTTTTCTTGTTTGAACAGAACTTATAATTCCCATTTTTGGAAGCAGGAATGCAACAAGTTTCTTTGGGTTTACAATTCGAAAAGCAATTTCGCCGTTTGCTTTAACGGAGTAAACTCCAAACTCGTGGTCTTCAAGTTCAATTGATGGTGTTTCAAAAGCAAAATTTGTTATTGTGTTTTGGTTAACAAAATATGCTTCTGTCTCAAAAAATTTTGGCATTCTTCCTTTCTTATCAAGTTTATATAATTTTAAATATTGAGTTGTTTCTGGAAGAGATTTAACAGAAACAATGAATTTATCACAAACGCAGTCAAAAACTTTTTCGTCTTTTGTTATAACAAAAGCAAAGTTTCTTGGAACTTCAACTGGCGTTCCAAAATAGATTCTATTTCTCTTAAACTCTTGAAAGAAAACAAGTTCTTTTGATGTTATGTTTAAATTTGGTTTAACAAATTTGGTTCTTCCGAAGCACATTTTTTTGCCCTCCCTAATTATTAAATATCTTAGCATAAAAACGCGAATAATGCAAGTGTTAGCATAAAATCGGGCGCGAAAAAATAGATTAAATTAATTGCAAAATGTGTTTTAAGGGAGGCAACAATGCAAAAAGTTTCACAAATAATTTCAAAACCTGTTTACAGTTTGTTTGAAGGGGCTCTTGCGGGAACAGTTAAAAACTTTTTATTTAACCCGAAAACAAAGAAAATTTCAGGTTTTTTTGTTTTCAGCGACGAGTCGGAAAACGAGTTTTTTCTTGCAACAAACAAAATATATTCAATTGGCGAAAGCAGCATAACAATTCGAAATTTAAACGACCTTGAAATTTCGCAAGGGGGATTTAACGAACCCGAAAAAATTGTTACAAATGTTGCCTTAACAACAAGAGGCGATTGTCTTGGAAAAATTGTTGATGTTTTTTTTGATGAAAACTTTTCTGCGCTTGTTTTTGAAACGGCAAGCGGCGTTGCAATTCCAAGTTCTCTTCTTTTAAGCGTTGGAGAAGATGCCGCAATTTTCGACCTTGAAAGCACGGCAAGTATAACAAAATTTAAACCAAAAAGCCAAAAGATTGTAATTCAAAATTTGCCCGAAATTAAAGTTTCAATTTTGAAAGAAGAGGAAACAGGTTTTCCAATAATAAGCAACAACTTTAACGAATCAAGTTTTTCAAAAGGTCGAAAAATTGAAGGAACTTTTGAAACTCCAAAACCAAAAAAAACGGAAATAACCTTTCCTAAAAAACTTATTTCAAATCCAAAATCAATTTTGGGAAAACGCGCAAATAAAACAATTCTTGGACTGAACGGCGAAATTATTGTTAAAGACATGCAAGTTATAACCGAAAAAATTATTGAAAAAGCGAAGAAACATTCAAAACTTTTCGAGCTTACAAATTCAATTGAGGAACACTCCTAAAATTTTTAAAGATTTTCCTTTATTTCATTGACTTTTTATTCAACGTGTGCTATCATAACAAAGCGTTTGAAAACGAATGCGCTAGTAGCTCAGTTGGATAGAGCAGTGCCCTTCTAAGGCAAAGGTCAGGGGTTCGAATCCCTTCTGGCGCACCAAAAGAACTTCCCAAATTGGGGAGTTTTTTTATTTGCGCCAGTGCGCATAAAGCGCAAAGCGAAGCAAAAGGGATTTGAACTAAGCGTTAAGAAAAAGTTGCCTAAGTTGGATATTGAATAATAAACAAATTTTCCCTTAAAATTCATTTTCGTGTTAAAAAGATAAGAGGTGGCGCGCCACCCGGCGTGAAAGCGAGCGAAACTTAAATTAAGTTGGATTAGTTTTGATTTTGAAGTTTTGTATGTTAAACTTAATTTGAAATGGAGCAAAATAGCATGATTTTTTAAGTGCTATAAAAAAAGAAGGATAAATCCTTCTTTAATTGTCGCCAATGCGCTGTGATTAGAATACATTTATTTGAACTCGTTATGTTATTTTGTATACATTATCATTATACAACAAATGAAAAGGAGTGTCAACAAAAAAATGGAAGAAATTTATCTTGGTTTGGACATTGGGACAAACAGTTGCGGTTATGCGGTTACAGACGGGAATTATAATCTTGTTCGAATTGGCGGAAAGGATGCGTGGGGAGTTCGACTTTTTGAAAAGGCGGAAACTGCGCAAGAGCGAAGAGCAAAAAGAACAGCGAGAAGAAGAATTGTTAGGAAAAAACTTCAAAATATGTGGCTTAGACAACTTTTTGAAAAGGAAATTGAAAAAGTTGACCCAAGTTTTTTCACAAGGCTTAAATATAGCAATTTGAATTTGGAAGATAAAATTCTTTCCGATAAAAATTTAACAAGCAAATATTCGCTTTTTAACGACACTGTTAAACAGGTTTTCACGGATAAGGAATATTATTCGAAATATAAAACGGTTTATCATTTAAGAAAAGAACTTTTAAGTAGTCCAGCCGAGGACGTTCGCCTTTTATATCTTGCAATCCACAGCATTTTAACTCATAGAGGCCATTTCCTTTCGGAAACAGATTTTTCATCTAATGTGCCAATTGAGGATTCCTTTAACATTCTTTTAGAAAAATTGGGCGAGTATAGCGTTGAGTTTAATGATGGCAAAAACGTTTTAACAATAAAACCAGACAAAATTTCTGGGATATTTTTGCTTTTGGAAGATTTTTCGCAAGGTCTTTCCTATAGACAAGTTAAAGAAAATTTTGAGAAAAATTTGGATGTTAAAACAAAATTAGATAAAACCGTTGCATCAATTTTGCTTTCGGGAAAGTTTAAAACGACTGATGTTTTTGCAGTTGAAAAGGAAGACGCTGTTAAGGTTGATTTCAACGACGAAAAATATGAGGAAGTTTATGGAACGCTTGCGGGGCAACTTAGCGAAACAGAACTTGCAATTTTAAATTTACTTAAAGACTTATATTCAAACATTGAGCTTAAAAAACTTTTAGGAAAAAATAATTACATATGTGAGGCTATGGTTGAACGTTATAAAAAACATAATGAGCAGCTTAAAGAATTGAAAACATTTGTTAAAACATATTTCCCTTCAAAGAAAAATTTGGTTTTTAATGCGCAAAAAACTTCAAAAAAGGAAAAAGGCGAAAAAGCAAGAAAGATTGCAAACTATGCTGCATATTGCTATTCCGATTTGAAAGACGGAAAAAAACAAATTATTGACGGCGTTGCAAACAGAGACGATTTCTATAAATTTATTAAAAGCGAACTTCTTGAATGCGCGCCCGAAGTTGAAACAGATTTAGTTAAATTTGAAGAGCAAAAACAAAATATTTTGAATTCAATCGAGAAAAATGACTATCTTTTAAAAATAAGAAGTCACGATAACATTGTTCTTCCAAATTCATTATATAAAGCGGAACTACAACAAATTTTAGAGGTAAATGAGAAAAAATTTAAATTTTTAAGCGAAAAAGACGAGAAAGGCAAAACAATAAGCGAAAAAATTGTTGATGTCATTTGTTTTAAAATTCCATATTTCGTTGGCCCAATTGGACAATCGGAAAGGGGTTGGATAAGAAAAGATAAAAACTTAGATTTTAAGCCATGGACACTAAACGAAATAATTAACTTTGACGAGGCTGAAGATAAGTTTATTCAAAACATGACAAGCAAATGCACCTATCTTCCAACAGAAGATGTTTTGCCAAAAGATTCTCTTTTATATTCAAAATTCCGTGTTTTAAACGAACTTAACAACTTGAAAGTTAATGGAAACGAAATTTCGGTTGAAACAAAGCAAAGAATTTTTAAGGGACTTTTTGAAAAATTTAAGAAAGTTTCAAAAAATAAACTTATTGAATTTTTAAAACAAGAAAACATTTATCCAAAGAACGAAAGCATTGTTATAACTGGAATTGACAATGAGTTTGCAAATAACTATTCAAGTTATGTTACGTTGATAAATAAGTTTGGCGAAGAATTTGTTAATAAAAACTATGATGTTTTTGAAAAAATAATTAAATATCACACAATAATTTCAGATAAATTGCGCTTGGAAAAAAGAATTAAACGAGAGTTTAAGATTTTTTCAAACGAAGATGTTAAATTTTTAAAATCGTTAAATTACAGCGGCTGGGGAAAACTTTCGGGAAAATTCTTAAATGGAATTAAATTTACAGATAAGAAATCTAATAATCCAGAACTTGAATCAAAAACAATAATTTCAGCAATGTGGGAAACAAACAAGAATTTGCAAGAGGTTATTTTTTGCAAGGAATACAACCTTTTGGAAAAATTGGAAGCAAACATTGAAAAAATCCAAAGAGATTTAGTTTATGAAGATGTTCAAAATATGGTTTGAGAGTTATGTTATTTTGTATATAACTAAAACTGCGTCACTGGTAAATCAATTGTTGTGTGCGTTTGAGAGTTATGTTATTTTGTATATAACTAAAACTTTTCTCCGTTAAATTCTTTCCAATGCTTCGTTTGAGAGTTATGTTATTTTGTATATAACTAAAACTTAAAACGTGGAATGAATGGTTCAGAGACCGTTTGAGAGTTATGTTATTTTGTATATAACTAAAACCCACTTGACTGGGACGAGGTGTTGCCAGGCGTTTGAGAGTTATGTTATTTTGTATATAACTAAAACATCTATGCCGCCTAATGAGAACATTCCGTCGTTTGAGAGTTATGTTATTTTGTATATAACTAAAACGATAATGCGGAAATTATAGGAATAACCTACGTTTGAGAGTTATGTTATTTTGTATATAACTAAAACCACAAAGCGAAACAGTAAATGGTGTAAAAAGTTTGAGAGTTATGTTATTTTGTATATAACTAAAACAACCCACTTATTCCAAGTTTTGTTGTAATTGTTTGAGAGTTATGTTATTTTGTATATAACTAAAACACAAAACAAAAAAACAAAAAACAGGCACCCGTTTGAGAGTTATGTTATTTTGTATATAACTAAAACCAGTTACAGAAAGCAAGTAGTATTTATTACGTTTGAGAGTTATGTTATTTTGTATATAACTAAAACGTTTGGAAACACTGGAAAGAATTCAACGGCGTTTGAGAGTTATGTTATTTTGTATATAACTAAAACCGACAAGAAAGCAGTTAAATGATGAGATAAGTTTGAGAGTTATGTTATTTTGTATATAACTAAAACAAAATGAAATTAAACATTTACTCAATCAAAGTTTGAGAGTTATGTTATTTTGTATATAACTAAAACTGATTCAATGGAAAATGATGAAGAGTATGAGTTTGAGAGTTATGTTATTTTGTATATAACTAAAACTTATAATTTGAACAACAATAAGATAATTAGGTTTGAGAGTTATGTTATTTTGTATATAACTAAAACTTTTATTTAGTTCCAAAAAATATTGTGAATGTTTGAGAGTTATGTTATTTTGTATATAACTAAAACTTTGCAAAGGGTTTTAAAACAACAAGAACGGTTTGAGAGTTATGTTATTTTGTATATAACTAAAACCCGGATCCATAGTTTGCAGACTTGTCAAAAGTTTGAGAGTTATGTTATTTTGAGAGTTATGTTATTTTGTATATAACTAAAACATGCTCGTCATTTTGATTTAACTATTGTTAGTTTGAGAGTTATGTTATTTTGTATATAACTAAAACAAACATATTTTGTTTCCCCTTTATCGTTTTGTTTGAGAGTTATGTTATTTTGTATATAACTAAAACCTAATACAAATCCATTGCTACTACTTAATAGTTTGAGAGTTATGTTATTTTGTATATAACTAAAACTCTCTTTGTCTTTTATTATTGGTTTTTACGGTTTGAGAGTTATGTTATTTTGTATATAACTAAAACAATGTTGTTGGGGTAACATCACTTAACGCAGTTTGAGAGTTATGTTATTTTGTATATAACTAAAACTCACAAATGTTACGCAGTTGCCTATGGGGTGTTTGAGAGTTATGTTATTTTGTATATAACTAAAACATAAAGCCAAACGAATATTTTTTCTTTTTTGTTTGAGAGTTATGTTATTTTGTATATAACTAAAACCTCTTCAAAACGAGGCGTTAGATTACAAGGGTTTGAGAGTTATGTTATTTTGTATATAACTAAAACAACGTTCTATCAATGTTGGCTGTTGTTTCGGTTTGAGAGTTATGTTATTTTGTATATAACTAAAACTAATAAAGTAATTCCAATCATTCGACAAAGGTTTGAGAGTTATGTTATTTTGTATATAACTAAAACACACAGTTTACAGAATTGATTGTTGGTTCTGTTTGAGAGTTATGTTATTTTGTATATAACTAAAACCAAAACGACAAAAGCCAAAATTGAACACCCGTTTGAGAGTTATGTTATTTTGTATATAACTAAAACTTACTATCATGGCAAACGAGCCTGAAATAGGTTTGAGAGTTATGTTATTTTGTATATAACTTACACATAAAATTCTCAATACCAGCAGCTAAAAGATTGGAGAGTTGGTAATTTGTGTGCAACTAAAACTAGCAAGAACTTCGTAATGGCCTCAACATTAAATAATTAATGTTTTTAATTAAACAATTGTTAATTGTTGAATTTTACTTCGAAGTTTTTTCAGCCTTGTGTTTGTTTTATTCGAATTTTGAAGATAGTATTATACTTACGGGTTTTGAAAAAACAAGGGAGCAGGTGGGTTTATTTAAATTAAGTCTGTATGCAAGAAGAGTATTAAAAAAGCAACCGTGAAGGTTGCTTTGTGAGAGGTCTGCACCAAAATTTGCCAAATGCTCCTCTCTGTCCACTCGTTATATAACAGTGGCTTCCCATTCCCAGGGTTATCGGCAAAATTATAATAACATAAGGAGTTTGAAATGTCAAATGTAAATTATAGCTTAAATAATTGTGGTGTTTATCACGCATAAACATGACCCAGAACTTAAAATTTTAAGGAATAGGGTTGAACAAGCAGGTTACAAATTAATTCCAGAAAAAGACCCAAGCCAAGTTAAGTTTCAAAATTGGCTCTTAACTAAAAATAATTAACTTAACTTTGTTGTTGAATCAATTAATTTATAAAAATGGTTGACATTATGTTAATTCTTTTGTATTATGGTTTTCGAACGTTGAGCGAAAAGGGTTTTAACCTCACAAGTTTTGTAATAACGACTAATGCAATTTGTATTACTTCAATGTAATACCTCGGTGCTAGAATCGCATCTTGGCATGCCAAGTTGGGTGAAAAGAGCTTAGTTCTCCAATCCGTAATCGCGGTCAATCAGTTGTTTCGTTCTTATCAGCTTCAATTCATTTGAATTGAAGCTGATTTTTTATTTATCTTTAAGCGAAAATTTTGTTTTGCTCGTTTTTCAAAAGATAAAAATCTCATAAATTTATAAGGCTTGTTATTTTACACTTACACTAGTTTGTTTTTAAAATATTTGTTAATTTCTTTAACTTGGCGCTAAAATTAAGGTTAAAAACAAAAAAACAAATCGGCACAAGTATATTAATTTTTTGAAAAAGTGTTGACAAAGCAATTTCGATTTGTTATTCTCTAAGTGGATGAATTGCTCTGGCCTCAAATTGAGAGGTATGAACTTCGGGTTCGAATTGCAGTTCATTTTTTATTCTTTTTTAGTTGTTTTTGCTATACTGTTTTTACCTTTTAGTTTGAGGTATAGTAAATAATTGAAACGATCCTTCAGGAAAGATAGAGACGAATAAAGTTGGATGGTTGTTATATTATCTATTAAAATTAAAACGTTGAGTATCACTTAAACCGCCAGCTGGGTTTGAAAGTTAAGTTGCTTTGCATATAACTAAAACTATAATTAAGTTCTTGCTCGTGATAAATTTGTTTGAGAGTTATGTTATTTTGTATATAACTAAAACGATGAGTTAAAAAAGAAAATGATGAAATGGGTTTAAGAGTTATGTTGTTTGTATAAAATTAAAACTTTCACTCATTGCCGCGAATATTCCCTTTAATAAGTTTGAAAGTTATGTTATTAAAAGTTTTGCCAAAAAAATTGAATTGCGAGCCCCACCATCCGTTTTCCCGTTTGAGAGTTATGTTATTTTGTATATAACTAAAACATCCATCTTGTTCCATAATCGTTCGGATAGTTTGACAGTTATGTTGTTTTTTTGCTGAGCAAAAGAGAATTTTGGGGTGGAGTTTGGAGAATTTGTGCGCAAATGGATTTCCTCGTTAATATAATGAAAGTAAGGACGAAAAAAGGAGGAAATTATTTTGATTAGAAGATGTTGTTGTGATGATTATAGCGAAAACAGAGGGATTCAAACTGTTATTTATGGAAAACCTGGTCCAACAGGACCAACAGGACCAACAGGGCCAACAGGACCAACGGGACCAATAGGCCCAACCGGAACTTTGATTAGCGACAGTGCAACTATTTATAATGGTAACGAGCAAACTGCAACGAATGGAACACCTCTTACTTTGCCAACAATTTTAACTGATAACGAACTTACGATAGGGAACGATTCGATAACGGTTTTGGAGACGGCAACCTATTTAGTTTCATATTCGGTTAATAAAATTACGGGCGGAAATGGAAACGAGTATGTGAGCCTTAATACAAATGGAAACGAAATTCAAGCAACAAGGTTATTGCTTTCTTCAACGGCGGGGGTTAGCGGAAGTTATGTCCTAAATTTAAATGCTGACGACGAAATCACAATTGTTCCATCAACAACAGGAAATGTTCAAATTGTTGCAACACCAGGACCAAGCGCAACGCTTTCAGTTGCAAGAATTTCATAAAAATTTGCGATAAATCAGTTAAAAACATTAAAAAATCTCTCAATTTGAGAGATTTTTTAATGTTTTAGTCTTCTTCAATCATTTTTTTGCTTCTTAGTGACCGATGAAATGTTATTGCAAAACGGTGGGCTTCGTCACGAATGTTTTGAAGAAGGCGAAGCGAAAGCGAACCTTCTGGAAGTCTAATTGGAATTTTTGAATATGGGGTGTAGACTTCTTCAAAACGCTTTGCAAGCGAAATTATTGGAACATTTTTAAAGGTTGTTTTTTCAAGTTCTTCAACAACCGAGGAGAGTTGACCTTTGCCTCCGTCGATTACAAGAAGGTCGGGTTCTTTTTTAAACGACAAATCTTTTTTCTTATTAAATTCCTCGTTGCGTCTTCTTAAAACTTCTTGAAGGCAAGCAAAATCGTCGTTCCCTTCAACTGTTTTAATCTTAAATTTGCGATAGTCGCTTTTAAGCGGTTTTCCAAACGAAAAAACAACCATTGAACCAACTTTGTTTGTCCCAGAAATGTGGGAAATGTCGTAACATTCCATTCTGTTTGGAAGTTTTTCAAGACCAAGAGCAATTTTAAGTTCTTTAACCATTTCAAGGAAAATTTCATCGCCACCTTTTGAAATTTCTTTTTGCAATGTGTTGTTTGCGTTTTTAAGTGACATATCAACAAGTTTTTTCTTAATTCCCTTTTGTGGAATCGCAACTTCAACGTTTGAGCCTTTCAAAAGAGAAAGTGCGTTTGAAACGAGTTCGAAATCCAAAGGGATGTTTGTTAATATTGTTTTTGGAACAAGTTTGTTAGAGTAGTATTGCAAAATGTATGACGCAAGACTTTCTTCAAGCGAAGGCAAACCTTGAGTGAAATTTGTGTTTTGACTTGAAAGAATTTTTCCAGTTCGAATTATTGTTGTGTTAAGAGCAGCAAAATTTCCGTCGTTTTCAATGCAAAACAAGTCTATTTCTTCGTTTTTAGCAAGGTCAACAATTGTTTTGTTTGAAAGTTCGTTGATCATGGCAATTCGATTTCGAAGAGTTATTGCAAGTTCAAAATTTTCGCTTTCGCTTGCTTTTTCCATTTTTTCTTTCAAAATTTCTTTAATTTCTTTTTCATTTCCGTTAAGAAATTGCATTGCTTTTCCAACAAGAATTTTATAGTCTTCTTTTGAAATGAGCCCGCAACAAGGAGCGCTGCAAAGCCCAAGAGAATGGTTAAGGCAAGGGCGAGTTTGCTTTTTCATTGAAAAAGATTTGTTGCAATTTCGAAGAGGGAAGGCCGTGCGAATTGTTTCAAGAAGTTCATAGGCATTAAGTTTTCCAAAGTATGGCCCAAAATATTTTGCACCGTCGCGTTTAACTTTTCTAACAACCGTAAATTTTGGGAAATCATCGTGAGGGTTAACTTTAATATATGGATATTGTTTCCCGTCCTTTAAAAGAATGTTGAAAAAAGGTTTATGTTTTTTAATTAAGGTGTTTTCCAAAATAAACGCGTCAAGTTCGGTTGGGGTCATAACATATTCGAAATCTGCAATGTTGTCGACCATTGTTTGAACTTTAATTTGCTTTTGAGAGTTTTGGAAATATTGGGAAACGCGATTTTTAAGAACCTTTGCTTTCCCAACATAAATTATTTCTCCCTTATCATTTTTCATGATGTAAACGCCGCTTGAGCGGGGGAGGTTTTTAACTTTTTCCCTAATTATTTCGTCCATTTTTTTCCTTTGATAAAATCTTTTTTAAATACATACCGGTGTAACTTGTTTCGCACTTTGCAACTTTTTCTGGGTTACCTTGCGCAACAATTTGACCGCCGCCGTCGCCGCCTTCTGGCCCAAGGTCGATGATGTAATCGGCAACTTTAATAACATCAAGATTGTGTTCAATAACAACAACGGAATTTCCTTTTTCAACGAATTTTTGCAAAATTGAAATAAGTTTTTTAACGTCATACATGTGAAGTCCAGTTGTTGGCTCGTCGAGAATATAAAGGGTTTGTCCGGTGCTTCTTTTTGCAAGTTCTGTTGCAAGCTTAACTCTTTGCGCCTCGCCGCCGCTTAGAGTTGTTGAAGATTGACCAAGTTTAATATATCCAAGACCAACATCGTAAAGCGCTTGAAGTTTTGTTCGAATTGAAGGAATGTTTCCAAAGAATTTAAGCGCGTTTTCAACTGTCATGTCCAAAACTTCGCTAATGTTTTTGCCTTTATATGTTATTGAAAGAGTTTCTTGATTATATCGTTTTCCGTCGCAAACTTCGCATGGAACTTCAATATCTGGCAAGAAATACATTTCAATTCGTTTAATTCCGTCACCTTCGCAGCGTTCGCAACGTCCGCCCGGAACATTAAAACTGAAACGAGATGCGTTATATCCTTTAACCTTTGCTGCTTGTGTTGACGCAAAAAGTTCACGAATTGGAGTGAAAACTCCGGTGTAGGTTGCAGGGTTGCTTCGTGGGGTTCGTCCAATTGGCGATTGGTCGATGTTAATAACCTTATCGAAAAGTTCAAGTCCTTGAACCTTTCCGTGCTTTCCTTCTTCTCGATTTGTTTTGTTAACATAGTTTGCCAAGGTTGGATAGAGCGTTCTTGAAACAAGCGAACTTTTCCCGCTTCCGCTAACACCCGTTACGCAAGTGAAACAGCCAACAGGAAATTTAGCCTCAATTTTTTTAAGGTTGTTTTCTTCGCAGTTTGAAATTTTTAAGAAGCCTTTTGGGCGTCGTCTTTTTGAAGGAATTTCAATTTTTTCTTTTCCCGAAAGAAATCTTCCCGTTATTGAACGAGGGCAGTTCATAATGTCTTGTGGAGTTCCTGTTGCAACAATTTCGCCGCCGTGTTCTCCCGCAAAAACACCAACATCAACAACATAGTCGGCATATAAAATTGTTTCTTCGTCGTGCTCAACAACAATAAGCGTGTTTCCAAGATTTCGAAGAGAAAACAATGTATTTAAAAGTTTTTCATTGTCAACTTGGTGAAGTCCAATGCTTGGTTCGTCAAGAATATATAAAACACCAGTAAGCCCGCTTCCAATTTGCGTTGCAAGGCGAATTCTTTGTGCTTCGCCGCCGCTGAGCGTTGATGCTTCTCGCGAAAGTGTTAAATAGGAAAGCCCAACGTTTTTAAGGAAGGTTAATCTTGAAACAATTTCTTTTAAAATTGAGCCTGAAACTTTTTTATCATATTCACTTATTTCAAGATTTTCAAAAAGTTTTAAAAGTTTGTCAACCGACATATCCGACATTTCGGCAATGTCGAGCCCAACAATTTTAACCGAAAGAGCCGTTTCTTTAAGACGTTTTCCATGGCAAACACTGCATTTTTGGTTTGTCATAAGTTTTTGAATTTCATTGCGCATAAATTCGCTGTCGGTTTCTTTAAATCGGCGTTTAAGATTGTTTATAATTCCTTCAAAAGGAGAACTGAAAGATTTTGTTGTTCCATTAGTTGCTTTAAAACTTATGTCCAAAACATCGTCGCCTGTTCCATAAAGAAAAAGGTTAAGTTTTTCGCGTGGGAGGTCTTTAATTGGAGTGTTTAAATCAACATCATATTTTTTCGCAATTGCATCGAAATATCCTTTTGTCATTCCGCCATAGGTATATTTCCAGCCCGAAACATTGAACGCACCGCCTTTAACGGAAAGATTTTTGTTTTTAAGCAAAATACTTTCGTCAATGTCCATTGTGTATCCAAGCCCAAGGCAATTAGGGCAAGCGCCAAAAGGGCTGTTAAAACTGAAAAGTCTTGGAGTTATTTCGTCAAGGCAATAGCCGCATTCTGGGCAAGAGTGCCTTGTTGAAAATTTCTCGTGGCGATTGTTTTCAAAGTATACATCCAAAATTCCGTGGCTTAACATCAAACCTTGTTCAACGCTGTCGGAAAGTCGTTCTTTGCTATCTTCTTTCATAACAATTCGGTCGACAATTGCCGAAATTGAATGTCGAAGATTTTTTTCAAGTTCAATTTCTTCGTCAAGTTTATGAATTTTTCCGTCAACAACAACTCTTGAAAAACCTTTTTTTGCAAGAGAGGAAAGAATGTCTTGATGGGTTCCTTTCTTCCCTGAAATTATTGGAGCAGTTATTAAAATTTTCGAGCCAAGAGGTGTTTCCATAAGCCTGTCGATAATTTGGTCAACAGTTTGTGTTGAAATTTCGCGGTTGCAATGTGGACAATATGGCTTTCCAATTTTTGCATAAAGAAGGCGCATATAGTCGTAGATTTCAGTTATTGTTCCAACAGTTGAACGTGGGTTATGGTTTGTTGACTTTTGGTCGATTGAAATTGCAGGGGAAAGACCTTCAATGCTGTCAACATCTGGCTTTGAACTTTGCCCAAGAAATTGACGCGCATAGGAAGAAAGAGAGTCCATATATCTTCTTTGACCCTCGGCAAAAATCGTGTCGAACGCAAGCGTGCTTTTCCCGCTTCCGCTAACTCCTGTGAAAACAATAAGTTTGTTTCTTGGAAGTTCAAGATTAACATTTTTTAAATTGTTTTCGCGTGCACCTTTAATGATAATTTTATCACTTTCCATTTTGTAACCTCTTTTTCAATTTGCTAATTTCCTCGCGATATTCAATTGCAAGTTCAAAATCTAAGTTTGCAGAAGCAACTTTCATAAGTCCTTTAAGGCGTTCAATTTCTTTTGCAGCGTCAACTTTTGTAAGGTTGTTTCTTGCTTTCTTTGTTATTTCAATTGTGTTTTTAACTTCTTTAATGATTGTTTTTGGAATAATTCCGTGTTGTTTATTATATTCGTCTTGAATTTGACGACGTCGGTTTGTTTCGTCAATTGCGTGTTTCATCGCGTCGGTAATTCGGTCGGCAAACATAATAACATGTCCTTCGCTGTTTCGTGCTGCGCGTCCAATTGTTTGAATTAACGCGCCTTCGCTTCGAAGGAATCCTTCCTTATCTGCATCCAAAATTGCAACAAGCATAACTTCTGGAAGGTCAAGCCCTTCTCTAAGAAGGTTAATTCCAACAAGAACATCAAATTCGCCAGTTCGAAGATCGTTTAGAAGATCAATTCTGTCCATGGTGTCGATGTCGGAATGGAGATATCTTGCTTTAACTCCATGCTCGGAAAGATAGACGGTTAAATCTTCTGCCATCTTTTTTGTTAAAGTTGTAACAAGAACTCTTGCATTTTTCTCAATTGTTTCCTTAATTTTTTCAAGCAAAACTTGAACTTGACCCTGGGTTTTAATAACCTCAATTGAAGGGTCTAAAAGCCCAGTTGGACGAATTAACTGTTCTGTTACTTTTTCTGAGACTTCAAGTTCATATTTTCCTGGAGTTGCCGAAACGAAAATTGTTTGTCCAACTTTTTCCTTAAATTCCTCAAAGTTAAGAGGACGGTTGTCGTATGCCGATTGAAGACGGAACCCATAGTTAATTAGGTTGTCTTTTCTTGCGCGGTCGCCATTATACATTGCGCGAATTTGAGGGATTGTCATATGGCTTTCGTCAATGAGAGTTAAGAAACCTTTTGGAAAATAATCTAAAAGCGTGTATGGCGCTTCGCCTGGTTTTCGTCCGTCGAAATAGCGAGAATAGTTCTCAATTCCGCTGCAATAGCCAACTTCTTTCATCATTTCGATGTCGTAATTAACTTTTTCTTTAAGCCTTTGCGCTTCAACAAATTTTTGGCTGTTTTCAAAGCGTTTAACTTCAATTTCTGCGTCTTTTTCAATTTGTGAAATTGCGGAAAGAAGACGAGGGCGGGAAATTGCATAGTGGGTTGCTGGGAAGAATGTGTAGGATTTAAGTTCTGCAATTTTTTCGCCTGTTAGGTGGTTAAATTGATAGATTCTTTCAATTTCATCGCCAAAAAACTCAATTCGAACGGCAATTTCGCTGCTGTTTGCTGGGAAAATGTCTAAGGTGTCGCCCTTAACGCGGAATGTGCTGCGTTTGAAATCGATGTCATTTCGCGTGTATTGAATTTCAACAAGTCGGCGCATAATTGAGTTTCTGTTAACTTCGTCGCCTTCGCGAACATTAACTTGAAGTCCGTTATATTCTTCTGGGTCGCCAAGACCATAAATGCAAGAAACTGATGCAACAATAATTGTGTCGCTGCGTTCAAAAAGTGAGGCGGTTGCGGCATTGCGAAGTTTTTCAATTTCGTCGTTAATTGCCATATCTTTTTCAATGTATGTGTCGGTTGAAACTATGTATGCTTCTGGTTGATAGTAGTCGTAGTAGGAAACGAAATATTCAACGCGGTTGTTTGGGAAAAATTCTCTAAACTCGTTGCAAAGTTGAGCAGCAAGAGTTTTGTTGTGTGCTATAACAAGAGTTGGGCGATTTTGGTTTGCAATTATGTTTGCCATCGTGAAGGTTTTGCCGCTTCCCGTAACGCCAAGAAGAACCTGATTTTTAATTCCATCGTTTAAACCCGCGGTTAAACTGTTAATCGCGTTTTGTTGGTCTATAGAAGGTGTGAATTTTGAATTTAATTGAAAGTTCTTATTCTCCATACTATCTATTATAACCTATTTCATAAAGAAATAAAGTGATTTAACAATAAATTTTATAAAAAAATGAAAAAAAGAGCCTTAAAAGAGAGGGGGAATAAAAAAAAGAACACGTAAGTGTTCTTATTTTTATAATTTTATTTAAAAGATGTTTTAATCGTCAATTTCATTTGACTTGAAAAGCGGGTCGTTAAAGAATTCAAAAAGTGTTATATCAAGACCATCGCAAATAGATTTAATTGTAACAATTCCGGGATTTTTGCTTTTTCCATAAAAAATGCTTGTTATTGTGCTTGGTTCAACGCCAGATATAGTTCCAAGTTTATTTGGTGTTATATCTCTTTCCTTGCATAAATTCAATATTCTTTTTGTTATTGCTTCGGTTGTTTTCATGTTTTAATTCAACGATATATCCTTAATTTAATTTTATCATTGTGTCTTTAAAATAATCAGGGATATATCCTTGACTTTTTATTTATTTTGTGTAAATATAAACGATATATCCCTGTTTGGAGGAAATACTTAATGAAAAATAAAACTTGTGCTTTTACTGGACCTCGACCTCAAAATTTACCTTGGGGTAATAATGAAAGTGATCCTAGATGCCTTGAAGTAAAAAAGTTAATAAAAGAAAAAATTATTGATGCGATAGATAAAGGGTATGAAATATTTATAACGGGTTTAGCTTTAGGTTGTGATATTTATTGTGCAGAAATTATTTTTGAGCTAAAAAAAACATATCCTCAGATTAGGTTGATTGGAGCAATTCCATGCAAAACACAAGATAAGTTTTGGGATGAAAATTCTAAAAAGAGATATAAACATATTATTTCTAATATTGATGATGTTCATTGCTTATATGATGATTATACTGGAAGAAAATGTATGATTGAAAGAAATCAATATATGATTAAAAATTCTTCGCTTCTCATTGCTATATTTAGTGGCGTGGGAAATGGAACAAAGTCAACAATTGAATATGCTAAGAAATTAAAAGTAAATATTGAAATTATTAGTTTTTAGTTGGCAAGTTTCTGAGAGAAAGGGAGAATTTTGCGCGTAAGCGAAAAGGCGACCAATTTCGAACAGAGGTTCCCGAACGGAAAGCGAAAAAAAGAACACGTAAGTGTTCTTGTTTGGAGCGGGTGAAGGGAAACGCGCCAAGCGCCGACCGAATAGGGAGGAAGGAAGCGAAGGCAAGTTTCTGAGAGAAAGGGAGGATTTTGCGCGGGAGCGAAAAGACGACCAAATTCGAACAGAGGTTCCCGAACGGAAAGCGAAAAAAAAGAACACGGAAGTGTTCTTGTTTGGAGCGGGTGAAGGGAATCGGACCCTCGCAGCCAGCTTGGAAGGCTGGAGCTCTACCACTGAGCTACACCCGCATTTTTTTAATGCGAATGCATGATACCATATTGAGCGGAATTTGTCAACCAATTTTAAAATATTTTTATTGACGAATTAGATTTTATGTAATACAATGTTTGTGAATGAAAAAGTTAAAATATTTTACTAAGCGCAAAACAGAATTTAATGGTTTTTTAAAAAATCAAGATAAATTAGGAGAAAGCGGAAAAAAGATTATTATTGCAGCTGCAACAGCAATTTTTACAATTTCGCTTACTTTTTCATTGGCTCCAAGAAAAACATATGTAAATCCTGGAATTTCGCCTTCATATTCTTATGTTGTTGCGCATGCTGGCGGCGCGCTTGAGGTCAACGGGAAAAGCTTAAACTATCTTAATTCTGTTGAAGGCTTTCAAAAATATTATGCAGACGGAACAAGAATGTTTGAATATGACTTTGTTTTTTCAAAAGAAGGGAAACTTGTTGCAACACATAAATATGAATATTTTGATGATTACAGCATGAAAAATCCAATCCCTTATGAAACTTACACACAAACAAAAATTGCGGGCAAATTTGAGGGGATGACGGAAGAAAAACTTTTTGAACTTATTGAGCAAAATCCAGACTGTAAATTTATTATCGACACCAAAGAAAAAAGCGAAACGAAAGTTTATAAAAGAATTGTTGAACTTGCAAGAGAAAAAGAAGTTGACATTTCAAAAAGCGTTTTGCCGTTTGTAACTTCAAAAGAAATGCTTGAAAATGTTAATAAAATGTATGATTTCGATGAAATTATGCTAACAAACTATAAAAAGAACTACACAACAAGAGAACTTTTACATATTATAGATTCTTGCGATAAGATTAAATATCTTCATGTTTTTCCTGTTGATTTTCTTAAAATCGACATTAACGAAATTAATAAAAAAGGTGTTCGCGTGTTTGCCCATATGGACAAAAGCAACACTTCGCGAACCGCTCTTGACTATGGGTGCACGGGGATTTTCTCCGACGATATTTCCGAAAACGAGTTTAAGGAAAAGCACTATGATTTCATGGTTTCAAAACTTGAAGCTGTAAAGGAAATTCCATTGCCTCGAAAGCAAGAAAAGTTTGCTTCGGAAAACGAACTAAGTTTTTGAGAAAAATTCTTCATTATAGATAACGGACGGATTGTTGGGGTGAATTGCTTTTGCTTTTTCGTGAAATTGTTTTGCCTTTTCAAAATTTCCAAGCTTAAAATTTACATAACAAAGTTGCATGTATGGAATGAAATAATAGTAGTCGTCTTCAATAAACGCGCCGTTTGAATAGTCTTTTTCGCAATTTAAGGCGCAATTAAACCAAAACTTTGCTTTTGCAAAGTTTTTTTCTTCAATTTCAACTTCTCCAAGCATGCAACAAACTTCCGAACTTGGAAGAGCAATTTGAATTATCGAAAACAAATTTTCTTTTGCAATTTCATTTTTGCCAAGTGTAAGATTGCAATTTGCCATAATTTTTAGCGCATCAATTCTGTTCGTTATAAATAAATCTTGCTTTTTTAAACATTTTTTAAGAGTTTTAATGCAAGAAGAGTAGTTTTCGTTGTAATAAAGTTCGCGCGCATAATAGAAAAGTTCGCGTGTTGAAAACTGATAGTTTTCTTTAATTTTAAGTTGATACATTTTTAAATTGCGTTTTGGGGGCATTGGAACAATTTTTCGGTGTTCAATTGTTATGTCCATGTGTTCAACTTTTCCAAATGGGGCAATCGCTTCGTGAATGAATCCGCGCCAAGTTGGGTTCATGCTTCTTCGAAGTATGCGCTCGCGCTCATATGTGAAAGTTGGGTTATTCTCTTCGTCAAACGCAATTGCATATTTGAGCATATAAACATCTGCGCCTGTTCCAATTTTTTTAAGCAAGTTAATTTTGTTAACGTTTTCCTCTGTTATAACATCGTCGGCGTCAACCCACATAACAAAGTCGCAAGTTGCTTTTGAAAAGGAAAAATTACGCGCCTTTGAAAAATCGTTAACCCACTTAAAATCGTAAACATTTTCTGTTTCTGCTTTTGCAATTTCTTTTGTTTTGTCGGTTGAACCTGTGTCAACAACAATAATTTCGTCGGCAAACTTTTTGACGCATGAAAGGCATCTTTTTAACACCTTTTCTTCGTTTTTAACAATCAAACACACGCTTAAACTAAACATATTAAAACAATATGCCTAAAAATTTGTGTTTGTTATTTTGAAATTATTAAGCGGTGTGTTATTATTAATTTATGGTCATAACCTCAACATCAAATTCGCAAGTTAAGGAAATTAAAAAGCTTAAAAAAGAAAAAGGCTTTTTGTTTTTAGACAACCCAAAATTAATTGAGGAAGCGATCTTGGCGGGCGAAGAGATTGAAGTTGTTGTTTTTGAGGAAAACAAAGAGGAAAAGTTTGCTTCTCTTGCAAAAAGCAAAAACATTATTGTTTCAAGCGAAGTTTTCAAAACGCTTTCAAGCGCGGAAAATTCGCAAGGTGCGCTTGCAATTGTTCGAACTCGAAAACGACCTTTCAAACCTCCTTCGGGAAACTTTCTTGTTTTGGATGAAGTTCAAGACCCTGGGAACGTTGGAACGCTTGTTCGAAGCGCGCTTGCTTTTGAGTTTAACGACATATACTTGATAAATTGTGCAAGCGTATCAAACGAAAAGGTTGTTCGAAGCACAATGGGCGCAATTTTTAAAACAAGAGTTTATGAACTTTCGCGCGAAGAGTTTGTTTCAAATTTTAAAGGAATGAATTTATATTGCGGCGAAATGAACGGCGAAGATATTTCAAAAGCGCAGTTAAAATTTCCTGTTGGAATTATTGTTGGAAACGAGGGCAACGGCGTTTCAAATGAACTAAAAAAACTCAGCAAAAGCGTTGCAATTAAAATGAATAAAGGAATTGAAAGCTTAAATGCAGGTGTTGCAGGAAGCATTTTAATGTTTAAAATTAAGGAAAAGGAGAATTAACATGAGCGGACATAGCAAATGGCACAATATTAAAAACGCAAAGGAAAAATCTGATGCACAAAAAGGAAAAATTTTCACAAAGATTGGAAGAGAAATTGCAGTTGCAGTTAAAACCGGCGGGGCAGACCCAGAATCAAACGGGAAACTTAAAGACTTAATTTCGAAGGCAAAACAAAACAACATGCCAAACGACACAATTTCAAGAAGTATTAAAAAAGCAAGCGGCGAACTTGGAAGCATCAACTATGAAGAATGCAGTTATGAGGGATATGGTGTTGGCGGAAGCGCGGTTATTGTTAGATGCTTAACCGATAATAAAAACAGAACTGCGGGCGATGTTCGCCATGCGTTCGATAAGTTTGGCGGTTCTCTTGGCTCGCTTGGTTGCGTAAGCTTCTTGTTCGACAGAAAAGGTGTTCTTGTTTTGGAAAAGGGAAATTTAAGCGAAGACGATGTTTTGCTTATGGCTCTTGACGCAGACGCCGAAGATGTTAAGGACGAAGGCGATGTTTATGAAATTGTTTGCGCGCCAGAAAATTTAAGCGACGTTAAATCTAAACTTGAAGCAGACGGATTGTCATTCATTTCAAGCGAGGTTGAGTTTATCCCTCAAAATTATGTTGACCTTGATGAAAAACAATGTGACACTTTCCAAAAAATGGTTGATAAACTTGAAGAAAGCGACGACGTTCAAGAAGTTATTCATAATGTTAACTTAGACGACGAAGAAGAATAAATTAGTTAAAAAACTGCATTATATGCAGTTTTTTGAGGCAAAAAACATGGAAAAAACAAATTATAACGAGAAAATGAAGGAAATTATTTCGAACTTAAACGGTCGAAAAACTCTTTTGTTGCATTCTTGTTGTGGGCCATGTTCAAGCGCAGTTATTGAAAGACTCCAAAACTTTTTTGATATAACTGTTTTCTATTATAACCCAAACATCTTTCCAAAAGACGAATATGAAAAAAGAAAAAAAGAGCAAATAAGACTTATTGAAATCCTTAACTCAAAAAGTGAAAATAAAATTATATTTTTAGATTCCGACTATAATCCAAGCGAGTTTGCAAAAGCAATTTGCGGATTTGAAAATGAAAAAGAGGGAAGCGAAAGATGCAAACATTGCTATTCTTTCCGCCTTGAAAAAACAGCGCATATTGCAGAAAAAAATGGATTTAATTTCTTTGGAACAACGCTTTCCGTAAGCCCGCATAAAAACGCGGCTTGGATTAACGAAATTCTGATTGAACTTGAAAATGAAATTTTAAAACATGGCGGAAAAACAAAAGCACTTCTTGCCGACTTTAAAAAGGAAAATGGTTATTTGCGCTCGCTTCAACTTTCAAAGGAATTGGGATTATATCGCCAAGACTACTGCGGATGCCGCCCAAATTTAAGCGAAAACAATTGAAATAATTTTTTTTGGAAAACCTTGTTAACACAGCAAGGTTTTCTTTCATATATAAGCCAAAGAGGTTTTAAAATATGGAAAAAGAAAAAGTTCTTGTTGTTTTTGGCGGGAAAAGCGCCGAACACGACATTTCAATCATAACCGGCTTGCAGGTCTTAAAAAATATTAATAGGGAAAAATACGATGTCTTTCCGCTTTATGTTTCAAGGGACGGCGCAATGCTTTTTGGAAAAAAACTTGAAAATTATGAAACATATGTTAACTTTAACAAAAAATCGTTTAAACAAGTTGCGTTTAAACCCGGCGAAAAAAATATCTACATACAATCCGCTTTTGCGTTTAGAAAATCGTTTGAAGTTTCGTGCGCGGTTCTTTGCCTTCATGGCTTAAACGGGGAAGACGGAACAGTTCAAGGCGTTTTCGAACTTTCAACAATTCCATACACAAGCGCAAGCGTTATGTCGAGCGCAATTTGTATGGATAAAATAATTATGAAAGATGTTTTGGTTGCAAACAAAATTGAAACCCCGCTTTATCATAGTTTTTCAAAAACAGATTACTATCTTGAAACGGAAAGAATACTTGAAGAAACGGAAACTGCACTTTCTCTTTACGAAAACTCTTGCTTTGTTAAGCCAGCAAATCTGGGAAGCAGCATTGGAATTTCAAAATGTGAAACAAAAGAGCAGCTTGAGGAAGCAATTGAAATTGCCGCAAGTTATGACGAGAGGATTATTGTTGAAAAAGCAATTGAAAATGCAGTTGAAGTTAACTGCGCTGTTTTAGGAAACTCCGACTATCAAGAAGTTTCCGCGCTTGAATACCCAAAAAGTTGGAGCAGTTTCTTAAGTTTTGACGAAAAATATATTGCAAGAAATAATGCGCAAACAAATTCTAAAAAAGAACCAAAAAAACTTAGCCAATCCGTTGAACAGCAAATTCAGGAAATTTCAAAAAAAGCCTTCAAAGTTTTCGATTGCAGCGGGGTTGTTCGAATTGATTTCCTTGTTGACAAAAAGCAAAATAAAATATATCTTAACGAACTTAACTCAATTCCAGGCTCACTTGCGTTCTATCTTTTTAAAGATCAAGGCTACACGTTTGAAAAACTTATAACTCGTTTAATTGAACTTGCAAAAACCAAAATGGAAACAAAACTTTCAAACAAATATTCTTATTCGTCGAACGCGCTTGCCAATTTTGGCAAAGGAAGTAAAATGAATAAATATACAAAATAGAGAATAAAAATTAAATTTCGTAAGTTTTGATAAAGTATTTAATTGCTTTGCAAAAGAGCATGATTTCTTCTTCGGTTGTGAAATAGGAAATTGAAACGCGAACAGTTCCTTGCTCAATTGTTCCAAGCGATTTGTGTTTTAAAGGAGCGCAGTGTAATCCGCTTCGAACGCAAATTTCAAATCTGTCGCTTAAAAATTCGCTAACAATTGTTGAATCCACATTTGAAATGTTAAAAGAAACAACTCCGTTAAGATTGTCTTCGGAAGTATAAATTTTAACATTTTTTATTTTTTGAAGTTCATTTATTAGTTTTTTTGTTAAAAATTCAAGTTTATAGTTGATTTTATCTTGATTTTTTGAAACAAAATCAATTCCTGCGCCAAGCCCTAAAATGTTAGGAAGGGCAATTGTTCCGCTTTCAAAGCATTCTGGACGCTCGGAAGGTTGAAGCGTTTCAATCGATTGTGTTCCTGTTCCGCCAAAGCGAATTGGGGAAAGATTAACATCTCCGCAAATAAGTAGCACGCCAATTCCTTGAGGGCCATAAAGCCCTTTATGCCCAGCAAGAGTTAAAAGTGAAATGTTTTGTTCTTGCATATTTATTCGTCTGTGTCCGGCAGATTGCGCACCATCAACAAGATAGATAAGTCCTTTTTCTTTGCAAAGTTTTCCAATTCCTTCAATGTCGGTTTCGGCGCCGTCAACGTTTGAAATGTGGATTGTTGAAACAAGATAGGTGTTTTCTTTAATGTGTGGCAAAATGTCGGATGCACAAATTTGCTTGGTTTTTGGTTCAACAATTGTAAGTTCAATAATCCCTTTAGATTCAAGTTCTCGAAGAGGGCGAAGAGTTGAATTATGCTCATATGTTGTTGTTATAACATGACCACCTTTTCGCGCCGTTCCAAGAATTGCAAGGTTAAGCGAATCGGTGCAATTTTGCGTGAAAATAACGTTTTGTGGGCTGTCGTTTCCAAACATGTTTGAAAGTTTTTCGCGAACGGAAGAAACCTCAATTGCAGCGTTAAGGCTTGCGAAGTGTCCGCTTCGTCCCGGATTTGCACAAAGAGTTGTTAAACCTTTATTAACCGCATAAATAACTTCGCGTGGTTTTGGGCGCGTTGTTGCGCTGTTGTCTAAATAAATCATAGGAACCTTCTTTTAACCTTTTTTTTGTTTATTCAATATAGTGAATTAAGAAAAAAAATTGTTAACAAAAGGGGAAGAAAAAATGGAATATGGATTGGCAGTTTTCAGGGCGCGAAATGAAACAATAACTTTTGCAAATCTTTTGCGTTCATATGGCGTTAGAGTTATGGTTGTTTCAACGCCAAGAAAAATTAATGTTTCTTGCGGAATTTCGGTTAAATTTTCTGTTGCAAATTTGGAAGACGCACGCCGCCTTCTTGGACGGAGAAAATTCGATTCGTTTGGCGGGCTTTTCCATGTCTATCAAACCGGGGTAAACGCAAGATATGTTCCTGTTTAAAAAAAGTTGCCATATAAGCAACTTTAAGTTTAAAAAATTAAGTTTTATTTAACTTTTTTCTTGCCACCAAAAATTTTGTTGGAAACTTTAAGAAAACAGTTAATTGGGAAAAGTTTAACAAGAAAATTAAAAACTTTATATTTATTGCCAATGATATACATTGCTTTTGGCTTTTTCTTGCAAACGATTTTGTAAATCTTTTTTGATGCATATTCTTGGCTCATTCGCTTTGAATTGTTTTTTTCAACAAGCGCTTGGGCGTTTTCAACGCGGTTCTCATATTTTTCGTTTGTTTCAAAATTCTTAACACGCGAAGAAATAAATTTTGTTTTAACATCGCCGGGGTTAATTGTTGAAACGTAAATTCCCGCATCTTCAAGTTCCATTCTAAGACCATATGAAAGCATTGAAAGGGCAGACTTGCTTGCGCAGTAGTGAATTCTAAATGGCATTGCGAAAAGCGCACAGCACGAACTTATGTTAAAAATTTTTGCTCCTTTTTGCATTAGCGGAAGCGCGCATTGGACGCATTTAAGCGAGCCAAAATAGTTAACATAAAAAAGATTTTTAACTTCATTAAATTCAGCAAGTTCCGCAGCGCCCGAAAGTCCATATCCCGCGCTGTTAATTAAAATGTCGATATGTCCATACTTTTCTTTAACCATATTAAAGAAATTTTCAACTTCTTCTTCGTTTCGAACGTCAACTTTAAATTCGCCGTTTTGAGGATTTCGCCCGAACGCAAGAACAATGTTGCCGTCTTTTTCAAGCATTTCGCCAACGGTTTTTCCCATTCCGCTTGTTCCACCGCTTATAACAACAACTTTTTGCATGCTATTTTCTCCTTGTAATTGTAACATTAATCTTTGAGGAAAGTTCATCTAAAAATTCTTCCTTATCTTTTGGAGCAATGTCAAATCTCTTAAAAAATCCTTTTCCAGTGTAAATTGAAAGCCTGTCGATTGAAAGGCAAAAGGACGAAAGAATCCCAATTCTTTCTTTAATTTCCGTTATGTTTTCAAGCCTAATCCTCGACGTGAAAGGCCCACTTACGCAGATTATTGAAACGTCGGTTATAACATAGTAGTTCCAAAAAATGCACCAGAAAAAAACAAGGGCTATAATTCCAAGAAGACAAGTTGAAGCAATTCGAACTCCAAGGGAGTCGGAAGCACCAACGCCTTTTGGTAAAAGCCATATCATTAAAATTGCGCCAGTTAAAACAAGCAAAACTAGGGGAACAATAAGTCCGATTTTTCCTTTGTATTTTTTGTACTTAAGTTTTTTCATGAAAAAATTTTAACATTTTTAATATAACTAGTCAAATTTATTTTATATCAACAAGTTTTTTTGCCGAAATATCAAAACTTCCGTCCATGGAAACGGAAATTATTGTTCCGCCGCGTTGTTCGGTTTTTTCGGCAATTCCTTGGAAAGCATAAGCGGTGTAGTCAATAGATTTGCTGAAAGTTAAGCGAACGCCATAATACTCAAGAGAAAAATCGTTTAAATGGTCGTGACCGCAAAAAATTGCTTTTGTGCTTCCAAGTTCTTTAACTTTATCCCAAAAAGTTCCAAGTTCGCTTGAACAACTTATTTTTTCGTTTGGCTCGTTTGCATAGCCATAAATAAGGCTAACATTTTCGCTTTCGCCGCTTTTAAATTCTTCCCAAGCAAGTTCATATTCTTTTCCTGGAACGTGATAGAAAACAAAGGATTGAATTGTTTTTCCAACCTTATTTGAAATTAAATTAACATTTTCCTCATACCAAGATGTTTGGCTTTGCGTAACTTCCATATATCCGCTAAGTTGCGTTTCGCCGTTATACATTCCGTTGTCCAAAAGGAAAATTGCGGTGTTAAACTCGCCGTTAGAGTTGTATAAATTGATTATGTGATTTCCCATGCCGTCAATTGACGAAGGACCTCTTGAAAAAAGACAATAGGAAAGGTCACTTCCTTCCAAGAAATCGCAAAGTTCCGACTTTGAATATTTTGCGGTTGCTTCTGCGTCGTGGTTCCCAAAACAAATTGTCCATGGCGTTTTATATGCGTCAATAACTTTTGCCAAAACTTTAAGCGCAGTTAAGTTGTCGTTTGTTCCGGTCATAAGCAAAATTGGATAAACAAGGTCGCCAGAAAGAACAATTAAATCTGGGCGGGAACTTTCAATCATTTTGCAAACTGCTTCAATTGCCTTGCGGTCGCGCTTTGAGGTTAGAGGGCCGTTTCCAATGTGTATGTCGGTAAGTTGCAGAATTTTAATTGGCTCTTGCGAATCTTTTTTAAGCGATTTAACTGCAAATTCATCGGTGAAAATTTGAGTGGTTGTTGGAACATATGTTGAACTTACCATATTTGTGTAGTCTGGTTCTTTTGAACAGCCAGAAAAAATTGCAATGGAAAAAAGCAACAACGAAAAAACAAGCGCAAAAGTTATTTCAATTTTTTTATGTCCGCTTTTAATCATATTTATATTATATCACATAATTATGAATTAATTTAACAATTAAAAGCGTAAGAAAACTTTTTTGAAAAATTTTCATATAAAAATAAAAGCACCCCGTGTTTTTTAACGAATACACGCAAAAAATCATAGTATGAAATAGGTGGAACTTTATGGATAAATTTTTAATTAAAGGCGGCAAAAAACTTGGGGGAGCTGCTCGAATAACCTCGGCAAAAAATGCCTATCTCCCAATTTTGGCGGGCTGCATTTTATGTGATAGGCCAATAACTCTTCGCGAGTGCCCAGAATATGTTGACATTGTTAATATGACAAAAATTTTGGAAAACCTTGGCGCAAAAGTTGAAACTTCGTGCTCCGACGGGAAAATACATAACAATTGTGATTTAACAATTGATTGCGGAAATCTCTCGTCTTCTGCAATTCCGCAAGAACTTGCCTCGTGCCTCCGTTCGTCAATTTTCAGCCTTGGCTCAATTTTAGGAAAACAAAAAAAGGCAAAAGTGGCCTATCCGGGAGGTTGTGCAATTGGTGCGCGTCCAATTGACTTACATATTAAAGGACTTAAAGCTCTTAACGTTAAAATAACCGATAAACATGGCTATTTAACTTGCGACGGAAGCAACATGCGCGGCGGAATTGTTAATCTCGATTTTCCAAGCGTTGGGGCAACCGAAAACATTATGCTTGCTGCAACAAAAACAAAAGGTACAACAAAAATTATTAATGCGGCAAAAGAGCCAGAAATTGTTGACCTTGCAAATTTCTTAAACAAGTTTGGCGCAAAAATTTATGGCGCAGGAACAAGCACAATAACAATTGAAGGTGTTGAAAGCCTTGGCGGCGGAACATACACTCCAATTCCCGACAGAATTATTGCGGGAACATATTTAATTGCTGCGCTTGCCCTTGGCGGTGAAGTTGAATTTCAAAATTTCCGCCCAGAACATAACCAAGCACTTTTGGAAAAAGTTAAGCAAACAAACGCAAAAATTAAAATTAAAAATAACACGCTTTATGTTAAAATTGACGGACGCCCAAAAGCGATTTCAAAAATTGAAACTTCGCCATATCCCGGCTATCCAACCGACCTCCAAGCCCAAATGCTTGCTCTTCAAACAATTTCAAAAGGGACAAGCATTGTTGTTGAAAATCTTTTCGAAACAAGATTTAAACATGTTCCAGAACTTGTTAAAATGGGCGCAGAAATAACTGTTAAAGACCGAACGGCAATAATTCGCGGCGTTGAAAAACTTTATGGCGCAAACATTGAAGCTGCCGACCTTCGCGGGGGAGTTGCTCTTGCAATTGCATCTCTTGCCGCAAGCGGACATTCAACACTTTCAAATGTTAATTTAATCGACCGCGGCTATTATAAATTTGAAGAAACATTTTCGCTCCTTGGGGCAGATATTAAACGAATTTCAGAATAATCTTAATTCATTAATAAAAATATTTTGTTTTTACTTGAAAAGTATTCATATTTTTGATATACTAATTTTTATAAGGAGAAAATATGAATAAAGAGAATATGAACAAAGAAAACTTAAACGCAGATAAGTCAGAGACAGAACTTGCATGTATAATTTTAAAACCTGGTTTTAGACAATTTGAAAAAGCAGTTGTTGCTCGATTTAGCGAATATGGAAAGGTAACAAAAAGAGCAGTTATGATTTTAAACGACGCAATTCTTGCTGACCACTATCCACATCTTATTCCTCTCATTGGAGAAGAGGGTTTTAGAAATGTTTGCGACTACATGAAAAGCGGGCCAGTTACTGTCCTTCAATTTGAAGGCAAAAAAGGTTGCATTAAACATCTTCGTAAAGGCACAGGAGCAACAAAAGATCCAGAAGTTGGAACGATTCGCTACGATTTTGGAATTGGCGACATAACTCGAAATGTTATTCATGTGTCCGACAGCCCAGAAGCAGGAATTATTGAATGCAACAGAATGTTTAGAGATGCAAAAAAATATGGCGTTAAAATTTTAAGCGGCGAACAAGAAAGAACTTGCTAAAAAGCAAGTTCTTTTTTTTTAAGCGCAAAAACATGTTTTTTGCGTTTTTTTATTTAATTTTTCATTAAGACATATATTCTTCGAATGTGCATTTCTTATCAACAAATGTGTTTTCGTCAACAATATCAATAATTCTGTTTGCAACTGTTTCAACAATTTCTTGGTCGTGCGAAGCAAAAATCATAACCCCTTTAAAGTTAACCATTCCTTTGTTAAGCGCGGTTATGCTTTCAAGGTCGAGATGGTTTGTTGGCTCGTCAAGAAGAACAACATTTCCTCCTTCAAGCATCATTTTTGCCATCATACATCTAACTTTTTCTCCTCCCGAAAGAACGTTTGCTTCTTTCAAGGCTTCTTCGCCAGAGAAAAGCATTCTTCCAAGCCAGCTTCGAATGTATGTTTCGGTTTGATCTTTTGAGAAACGACGGAGCCAGTCGACAAGCGAAAGATCGCAGCCCTCAAAGAAAGAGCGATTGTCTTGTGGGAGATAGGTAACTTTTGTTGTCTTTCCCCATGTAACGGTTCCGCTGTCTGGCTTTTCAAGTCCAAAAAGAATGTTGAAAAGCGTTGTTACGGCAAGACCGTTTGAACAAAGAATTGCAATTTTATCATCGCGACTAACCGTGAACGAAAGATTGTTAAACATTCCTTTTTTAGTTAGGTTTTCAACTTTTAAAATTTCCTTTCCAATTTCTTGAGTATATTCAAAGTTAATGTATGGATATTTTCTTGAAGAAGGTTTGAAATCGTCCAAAGTGAGCTTTTCAAGTTCTTTTTTTCTTGAAGTTGCTTGTTTCGATTTTGATGCGTTTGCGGCAAATCGCGCAATGAAATCTTTAAGTTCTTTTGCTCTTTGTTCTGCTTTTTTGTTTTGTTCTTTTGCTTGGCGAGCCATAAGTTGGCTTGTTTCATACCAGAAGTCGTAGTTTCCAAGATACATGTTAATTTGACCATAGTCAACGTCGCATGTGTGTGTGCAAACTTTGTTTAAAAAGTGACGGTTGTGGGAAACAATGATAACTGTGTTTTCAAAGTTAAGAAGATAGTTTTCAAGCCAGCGAGTTGTTTTAAAGTCTAGGTTATTTGTTGGTTCATCCAAAATCAAAATGTCTGGGTTGCCAAAAAGCGCTTGGGCAAGAAGAACTTTAACTTTTTGTTTTGGGTCGATATCTTTCATTTTTGTGTCGAAAAGAGAATCTGGAATTCCAATTCCGGAAAGAAGAGTTTTTGCTTCGCTTTCTGCTTCCCATCCGCCAAGTTCTGCAAATTCAGTTTCAAGTTCGCCGGCTTTAATTCCGTCTTCTTCTGTGAAATCTTCTTTCATATAAAGTTCGTCTTTAAGGCGTTGAATTTCCATAAGACGCTTATGTCCAAGCAAAACTGTTTCCAAAACCGTGTTTTCGTCATATTTGTTTTGGTTTTGTTCCAAAACCGACATTCTTTCGTTTGGATCTAAGATAACTTCGCCTTTGTTTGGTTCAAGTTCGCCTGTTAAAATTTTAAGGAAAGTTGATTTCCCCGCGCCGTTTGCGCCAATAATTCCATAGCAATTTCCTTTTGAAAATTTAAGATTAACATCCTTAAAAAGAACTCTGCCGCCAAATTGAAGTGTTACGTTTGAAACTTGAATCATGTTTTTTCCGCCTTTAATTAATTTTTGCTTTCAAAGTATAACATATAAATATTTTATAATCAAGGGAAATCATAAGTTAAAATCGCTTTGAAAAAGGGGAATGTGTGTGATAAAATTAAAGGCAATAAAGGAGAATCTTATGGAAAAAGATTTTGAAATTGAAGCCGAAGAAGAAAGAGAACCAAACGAAGTTAATTGCCAAGAATATTTCGATGAAATCAAAAAACTTGCAAACGACATGATGGCAGAAATCGACTATACAACAAGAATTAAAAGCGATATTCGAGAAGAAGCATATATAATTCTTGACGCAATTGTTAACGCGTGCGAAATTGAAAACCTTAAAATTTTAAATGGTCTTATCGTTGGATTTGACTATGTTGCTTCAAGCATAAAATCAATTAAATTTTTGTATAAAGAAATGAAAAATGTTCTCATGGATTTCTATGAGGAACTTCAAAACTAGGGCAAAATCGCCCTTTTTTGTTTAAAAAAGTTGGAGAAGAAATGGACACTAAATTTAGCATTGAAGAAGTTGAAAAAACAATAACAACATATAAGAAAAATCAACTTGCAAACGGAATTGTTGTTTCAATTAAAGATGACGGGCTTGTTTTTAATCTTGGCGGAAAACTTGATGCTTTCGTCCCAAGCGGCGAAGTCGAAGATTTTTCAAATTCGAAAATTGGCGATCGTTTTTCAGTTCTTGTAACTGGAAATCGAACAGAAGACGGAATGATTGAAGCGTCGCAAAAAAAAGCCGCTCAAATTAAACTTGAAACACAAAACGCAAAAGAAATTAAACTTGGGGCTGCTTTCCCAATTGTTATTTCAAAATGTTTAAACGACGGCTCGCTTGCCTCCAAAATGGGAGAATATGAAATTGTTATTCCCGCAACCGAAATTTGTTCATATAAATCCGTTAACCCAAGAAGTTATGTTGGGAAAAAAGTTATGGCAATTGCAACAGAAATTAACGGCGAGGAAAAGAAAATTAAAGCTTCAATTCGAATTTTGGAAGATAAAACACACGCTGCAAACGAAGAGGTTTTTTGGCAAACAAATTTCATAAATAAAATTGTTGACGGAACAGTTAAACGCTTTGTTCCATATGGTGCATTTGTTGATGTTGGGGGAGTTAGTTGTCTTTTGCACATTTCAAACATTTCAAATTCAAAAATTAACAGCGCTGCCGATGTTTTGGAACTTGGGAAAACATATAAGTTTAAAATCCTTTCGCTCGACCGCGAAAACAAAAAAGTTTCGCTTGGACTTAAGCAACTTCAGCAAAAAAAATAAAGCCCCATTTAAGGGACTTTTTTTGGAGCTGATGGGCGGATTCGAACCGCCGACCTATTGATTACGAATCAATTGCTCTACCTGCTGAGCCACACCAGCGAACAAAAAATATAATAGCATAATTTAATAATTTGTCAAATAAAAACAAAAGATATAAAGGGGGAAAATATGGGAATTAATATTGCAATTGATGGAACTGCTGGAAGCGGAAAAGGCTCCGTTTCAAAACAACTTGCAAAGCGCCTTGGTTTTTTCCATTTGGACACCGGCGCAATCTATCGAAGCGTTGCATATGCTGCGCTTGAACAAAAAATTTCGCCAAATGACGAAAAAAAACTTGAAAAAATGCTAAAAAACATTAGTTTTTCCGTTAAACTTGAAAAAGTTGGCGAAAATCAGGTTCAAAAAAACATTTTAAACGGGGAAGATTTAAAAGAGAAAATTCGAACAGAGGAAATAAGCGAGGCTTCCTCAATTGTTTCCCAGTTTAAAGAAGTTCGCGAATTTGCAACTTCAATTCAACATAAAATTGCAAATAAGTATGACGTTATAATTGAGGGGAGGGATATTGGAACTGTTGTTCTTCCAAATGCCGATTTTAAATTTTTCTTAACTGCAAGCCCAGAGGTTAGGGCAAGAAGACGCCTTGCGCAACTCAACCTTCCAGAAGGCGAATTTGAAAATGTTTTAAAAGAAATTAAAGAGCGAGATAAACGCGATTCTCTTCGAGCAATAAGTCCTCTTAAAGTTGCCGATGATGCAATTTATGTTGATAACAGCAATCAAACGGTTGTTGAAACTGTTGAACTAATGTTTAATTATATTACTGGGAAATAGATGAAACGAAACAATTTTAAAATGTCTGACTTTCGGTTGGTAGAATTTTTTAAGTTAAAAAACAGCAGAAATTTCTGCTGCTTTTTATTTAACTTTTTAAACATTCCGAAACGGTTGTTAAGTTAAAACCTTCGCTAAGAAGAGTTTCAACAATTTTTGGAAGTGCGGCGGCTGTTTTTTCGGTTGGGTGCATGAGAATGAGGTCGCCCCCGGCTGCGTTTTTAACTGCGCGAGAGTATATTAGGTTTTCGTCTTGGTCGCGCCAGTCGATTGTGTCGCGGCTCCACATAATGCTTGTGTAGCCAAGTTCTTTTGCGGTTTCAATTGTTGTTTTGGAATAGGAACCGCTTGGGGGAGCAAAAAGGTTCATTTCAACGCCCAAAATTTCTTTAACAAGATTATGTGTGTTTAAAATTTCATTTTTGTTTTGCTCATAAGAAATTTTTTTGTGGTCCTTATGATAGAATCCGTGATTTGCAATTTCATGCCCGTCGTTATAAATCATTTTTAAAAGTTCTGGATATTGTTTTGCCCAAGTTCCGCCAACAAAAAATGTTGTTTTAATGTTATTGTCTTTAAGCGTTTTAAGCATCGGTTCAATATAATCGTTTCCCCAATAAACGTTAATCATAAGAGAAATGTTTTTTGAGGAAGTGTTGCCGTGATAAACCGCTTCAACTTCGTTTGCATTAAACGCGTTAAGCGTGCCGCCAGTGTAGGTTATAACGAAAAGACCAATTAAAACAACGCCAATAATTAGGTTGGCAAAAACATTGCGAAAAACTTTTTCTTTCTTTTCTTTCTTACTAAAAAAACCACAAATTTTCATACAAATTATGTTTATGCATTGTTAATTCCTGTTAGCACAAAATTCAATCTTAAAATGCTTTAGCAAGATTTTTAGCAATAAAAAAAGAGCATCATGCTCTTTTATTTATCTTTTAAAGGTTGGGAAAGGTTTATTTTTTCCATCTTTTAAGGGTTGGAAAAAGATTTGTGCAAAATTTTTCCATTTCTTCGTTTGTCATTCCTGCTTGCGAGCCAAATTGGGAACACATTTTGATGTATTCTTCCATTGAAACATCGTCTATGAATCTTCCGTTTTCATAGCAATATTTGCAATAGTCTTGGTTAATTGAACCGTCTTGGTTTGTTCCAAGTTCGCTTTCGTTTGAAAGTGGCATTCCGCAACTTTGACAAATTTTGTTTTCCATGTTTTTTTCTCTTTTTAGAATATGAGGAACTTTATGAAAGTTCCTCTAATATGTTATTAATTTCTGCGGTTGCATCTGCGCCTTCGTTAATTCTGTCGAGAAGTTCGTAAAGAATTGTTGCTTGCGCTCTTGCAATTTTCTTTTCTTCCTCTTTTGCTGCTTCAAGTTTAAGAGGGGAGGAACAACGAGGGCAAAAACTCATTTGTGCTTTTCCGTCGTTTCCAACATGCGCGCCGCATTTTGCGCAATATGCTTTTTTGTCTTTTTCGCCAATTTTAATTCCAAAATCCATTTTAAACCTCCTGTTGTGGGTCTTGTTGTTTCTTAGTTGGGGAAATTTTTGAAACGCTTGTTGGATTCTTTCCTTGTTTTGTTGCATCATTTTGCTTTGTTGCCTTCTTAATTGCTTTCAAGAATTGATTTGTTCCTTTTCTTGCGTTTTCTTCGGTTTTGTTAATTGTTTTTTCAAGGCTTTCGTTAACAACATTTGCAATTCCTGTTAAGGCCTCGCTAACGCTGCTTGCGATTACCGAGCTCACATAGTTTGAATCGTCAATTTGATGTTCGTGAGGAGCATTATAATCATTAAAATAAGCGCTAACTTGCGAAACAAGCTGTCCTTCTTTGTTATATCTATGTTCAAAACCAACTTTAAACCAATCTCTGTTAAGGGAGTATGGACCAATTAAAGGACGATTATAGTTAAACGAATCATATTCTGCCATTGGGCCAAAGCAAAGATAGGTGCAAGATTTTTTCTCGTTTAAATTTGTTGGGTTTGTTGTTAATGCGCCAAACGAACCATTAAATTTTGCAGTTGTGTTCCAATAGATGTCGAATCCTGGTGCAACTTTTTGGGCATAGTTATCAAGGTTTTCTAACATTTTTGCGCGAGTTGAGCCTGGGGGATTAAAGTTTGTTATTGAAATTTTTGCATCTTTCTTATATGGGTCTTTAAGATTGAAAATTAAAACTGTTCGATAGCCCGTAACTTTTTCTGGAATTCCAAGAACGTCTCCAAGCATTTTCATAAGGTCTGGACCACCATTTTTAATGATTGTTTTTTCAACCTGACCGCGAGAAAGCGCAACAATTTTGTTTTGAAGGTCGAATTGTTTAATTTTCTTTGCAACGAAACGAACTTGCTCAATGTATGGCAAAATTTCCTTATAGTTTCCCGTTGTAACTCTTGTGAAAATATTTTCCAAAACTAGGGCAGAGTTCCTTGAACTTGCAATTGTTTTAAAAACGTGGTCAATCCATTTTTCATTTATTTTGTTAAGTTCGGAGTCTGGGAAACGAACTCTTTTTGCATCTGGGGAAATGTTATATTTGAAATCATCGCCGTGTTCATTGTTTACAAGTTTATAGGCTCTTCCAAGGTTTAAGTTTGAAACAACATTAAAACCAAAATAGTTGTTGTCGACATCATATGAAAGAGTTGAAATAATTTCGTCTTCCTCCAAAGCAGAATTATCAAGGATTTCAACTTCTTCTTCAACTGCTTCAACATCAAAAGATGAATCAATGTTGTCTTTTGTTCGGAGCTTCTTGTCAATAACTGAAAGAGCTCTGTCATTTTCGCTTGCTGCTGCAACCATAATATCCTCCCTACCTATTCTTTTCCGTTGTCGTTCGAGATTTCATTTTGTTTCTGTTGTTTTTTAACAACTTTCTTGTTAATAAGTTTTCTTTGAGTGTTTGTTAAAAGCGAACTGTATGCTTCCTTATTGATTTCAATTCCTGCTTTTTCAAACAAGTCGGTTAATTCTTTTGTTTTTTCAAGAATTTCTTTCATATAATCATTTTTTGTTTGGTCAATTGATTTCTTTGCACGTTTAATGATTGCGTCTTTTTCTTTTGTGTTTGTTATTGAAAGAATTGGGATTGAGCGAGTTGCTGGAACAAATTCTCTTTCTTTAACTTCGCTTTTCGATTGTGGGTTGTAAAGAGGGTTTTTTGCGCTGCTTATTTCAATTGCATAGTATGGAGAACGAACGCGTTGGGTGTGGGTGAATTCAAAAGGTGTTTGTCCTTCATTTGGTAAAATAACGTTCATTGTTTCGTGTTTAATGCTTGTTTCAAGTTCTGGATCGAAAATTGAATTTGCTTGGGTTTGAACTTTAAGTCGATGCCAATGCCCAACAACATTAAGGTCGGAATTTGGACATTTAGATTGAAGTTTTGTGAAATCAACGCCGTCGCCATGGTGTGTTACGATTCGATATGTGAATTTTCCATCTTTGCTAAGTTTGTTTTTAAGAACAATTTCTGTAACAGCAAAATCTGGGGCATACTTATTGCTTACGTCAAGTGTTTTTGCTGCTTGTTCAATAATGTTAAGCCCGGTTTCCTTGTTAACGCGTTTTTCGTGGTTTCCTGGGTGGAGGACCTCAATTTTTCCTGCTTTTGCAACTTGCGAGAAAAGGTCAACAAAGTTGTCCCATTGTTCGTTTGGATAGAGCAGGTCGTCGAACATATTTTGAACAGCATGAAGAATTGCTGTGCTAAGCATATCGCCAAGAATGAAAAGATATGCGTTTGAAGTGTTAAGTGTGTATTCCAAAACTTCAATGCATCGGTCTATATCAAAGTTTTGGGCGCCAATGTGCCAATCGGAAACAAAAACTGCAACAATTGTGTCGAATTTGTTAGACAGGTCAATTGTGTTGTATGCAACGGAGGTGTCGGTTGTTTGTTCAAGTTTCTTTCGATAGTTCTCAATACTTTTGCTTTGATTAAGCTTTTTCTTTTGACTAACTTTAGTTGGTTTATTCATTGCGAGCCCTCTTTTTATTAAATTTTACACTTAAATTTTAACTTAAAAATGTCTTAAAGTCAACCCCCAATAATTTAAAAATTTAAAAAAAATTGATTTTTGTTAGTTTTAAACAAAAAAAGAAAATCGCCTCAAATTATGAGTCGATTATTGGATTTAAATAGTCGGGTTTTTCTTCAAAAGGAGTTGGCGTAAGGTCAATTATTCCAGATGAATTTGGGGCAAATCCATAAAGTCTGTTAGAGAAAGCATGATTTTTGTGCGCCCGCGCTTCAATAATTTGATCCATAAGTCCAGCGTTCTTAAAACTGAAAACCTGCTTTGGCCCGATTATTAAATGATCGGCAACTCTAACCCCATAAACTGAAATTGCTTCAACAATTGCAAGTGTTGCGTCAATATCTTCGCCAGATGGTTGAAGTTCGCCGTTTGGGTGGTTATGAGCAATAACAATTATGCTTGCATTATGCTGAAGAACGGTTTGAACGAAACTTGGAACATCAATTCCAACCGAATTAACATTTCCAGTTGTTATTCTTTCAACGCCAATAAGTTCGCTTTTCGCGGTTAAAAGAAGAACATAAAATTCTTCGCATGTTTTGCCAAGAAAGTAGTTTCTTAAAACTTCGGAAAATTGATTTATTGTTTGAAGAACGGTTTTCTTCTTTGGCATTGCGCCTGTTTCAAAAACGAAATGCAAAATTCTTCCATAACTTAGAAGAAACGAAGCAATTTTCGGACCAACGCCTTTAATTGCCAAAAGTTGAGTGTAGTTTGAATTAATAACATTTGAAATGTTGCCAAATTTATTAAGAAGTTCGTGTGCAAGCGGATTAGTGTCGCCTCGCGCAGTTGCAAGAGTTAATAAATATTCCAAAATTTTAACTTCGCCAAGAGAATATGGGTCGGATTGATAAATTTCTTTTCTTAGTCTTTGCCTGTGAAATTTATGAAGATCTTTTTCTTCTTTCGTAAGTTTCTTTGGCTTTGTGTCTTCCACGAGTTTTCCCCTTCTTTTTTGTTAAATTATAAAGTCAATCTTGAAAATTCCCAAATGTTTAATTGAACATATGTGCATATTATCAAAATTTTGTTTAGGTGTTTGCTCACAAGCAAATTGATGTTAATCAAATTTGTGGGGCTGTTAGCTTTAACAATGGGTTGTTAAACATCTTGGACTATGCAAGATAACAAGCCAACATCACATAGTATATATTTTAAGAAATCAATCTGTAAAAGTCAAACCCTGCAAACAATTTTAAAAAATTTTTTAAGATTGTTTGACTTGAAGTTTTTTTAAAAATATAATGAGAACATGAGAATTCTTGGAATCGACCCCGGCTATGGGATTGTTGGATTTGGCGTTTTAGATTATGAAAACAGCGAATATAAAGTTGTTGACTATGGCGTTATTGAAACACCAAAGGAGGAATCAATTCCTGTTCGTCTCGCAATGATTTACGACGCAATTAAAGAGCTTACGGAAACTTATAAGCCAGACGAAATGGCTGTTGAGGAACTTTTCTATTTCAAGAACCAAACAACAGTTATTCCCGTTGCCGAAGCAAGAGGAATTATATTGCTTGCGGGAATCCATAGTTGCGGAGAGATTTTTGAATATACTCCTCTTCAAATCAAGCAAGCGCTAACTGGAAATGGAAGAGCGGAAAAGGCGCAGGTTCAATATATGGTTAAAGCAATTTTAGGGCTTGAAAAAATTCCAAAGCCAGATGACGCAGCCGATGCGCTTGCCGTTGCAATAACACATGCAAATTTTAACCAACAAATTATTCGATAACAGCAAAAAACTTTGCTGTTTTTATTTTTTATATGTTATAATGCAAATATGATTAACTATTTAATTGGCGAAATAATTGTTAAAAATGATTCAAGCGTTGTTCTTGAAAACAATGGAGTTGGCTATGAAATTTTTGCTTCGGCAACAACAATTTCAACTCTTCCTGTTCAAGGAGCAACCGCAAGAGTTTACACTTATCTTCACGTTCGCGAAGATGAGTTAAGCCTTTATGGCTTTTCAACACTTGAAGAAAAGGAAATGTTCCTTAAACTTATTGATGTTTCGGGAATTGGCCCAAAAGTTGCGCTTGGAATTCTTTCGGGAATTCGTCTTTCAGATTTAGCCGTTGCAATTAAAACTGGCGACACGAAACTTCTTTCAACTGTTAAAGGGCTTGGAAAGAAAACAGCCGAACGAATTGTTTTGGAACTTAAGGACAAAATTTCTGTTGTTGGATTTGAAAGTCATGAGGATGCAGTTCTTGCGCTTGACGAAAACATGATTGACGAAGCAACCGAAGCACTTATTGCTCTTGGAATTAACAAAAACGATGCCTATCGCCTTGCTCGTGAAAATTCGGCTGGAAGCGAAACAACAGAAGATATAATTCGAAAAGTTTTTCAAAATATGAATTAGAGGGAAAAAAGTGGAAGATAAGGGAAGATTTATCACATCAACAAAAAACATAACCGATGCGGACATTGAAAACAAATTGCGCCCAACAACCATGGCGGAATATGTTGGACAAGAAAAAGTTAAGGCGAATTTGGAAATTTATATTAAAGCGGCAAAGGAAAGAAAGGAAGCGCTCGATCACGTTTTGCTTTATGGCCCTCCTGGGCTTGGGAAAACAACAATTTCCCATATTATTGCAAGCGAAATGGGAAGCCAAATTAAAGTTACATCTGGCCCAGCAATTGAACATGCTGCCGACCTTGCTGCGATTTTAACAAACCTTAACACAAACGATGTTTTGTTTATTGACGAAATTCACAGACTTAACAAAAGCGTTGAAGAAATTTTATATCCAGCAATGGAAGACTTTGCTTTGGACTTTATCGTTGGAAAAGGTCCTTCGGCAAGAAACATGCGTCTTAAAATTAAACCTTTCACGCTTATTGGCGCAACAACCCGCGCAGGAATGATTGCGGGGCCTCTTCGCGATAGATTTGGTGTTATTGCGCGCCTTGAATTATACACCGATAAGGAACTTGCAATAATCATTGGGCGCTCGGCAAAAATCCTTGGAATTGACATCGACGAAGATGCAAAAATTGAAATTGCAAAAAGAAGCCGTGGAACACCAAGAATTGCAAACAGACTTTTAAAACGGGTTCGAGATTTTGCGCAAGTTATTGGCGAAGGTAAAATAACCTTTGCGCTTGCCGATAAAGCGCTTGGACTTATGGAAGTTGATAAACTTGGGCTTGACGGCGTTGACAGACGAATTTTGGAAACTATGATAGATAAATTTGGCGGCGGCCCTGTTGGGCTTGAAACGCTTGCGGCAGCAACGGGCGAGGAAGCAACAACAATTGAAGATGTTTACGAGCCATATTTAATTCAACTTGGCTATATTTCAAGAACTCCGCGCGGAAGAATTGTTCTTGCGCCTGCATATGAGCATCTTGGAAAAGTTATGCCAGAATAACAACTTAATTTTTAATTGAATTTAAAAGGGGGCGGTCGCGTGGCTTTGCGACATTGCTTTATGAGAGATTACACTTTAACTTCAACCTATGACTATTTTCTTCCAGAAAACCTTATTGCTCAAACACCAGCCGAGCCAAGGGATTCTTCAAGAATGCTTGTTTTCGACGGGAAAAGAACAACAAGCGAAGGCGAATTTAATAAAGAGGATTGTGACAAGCATATCCATCATAAACATTTTTACGATATAGTTGATTTTTTGAAAGAGGGCGATGTTCTTGTTATAAACAACACCCGTGTTCTTCCTGCACGAATTTTTGGAATTAAAGAGGAAACCGGCGCAAAAATTGAAGTCCTTTTGCAAAAGAGAATTGACCTTACTAAATGGGAAATTATAGCGCGCCCAACAAAAAGACTTAAAAGCGGAACAATTGTTAAGTTTAACGACGAACTTAGCGGGCGAATTTTGGAAGTTCGAGGCGAAGGTGAATGCTTAATTGAATTCCTTTTTGAAAAAGAAAAAGACGGAAAAGTTGTTTCTTTTGAAGAAATTTTGGAAAGAATTGGGAATATGCCTCTTCCTCCATACATTCATGAAAAATTAACCGATAAGGAAAGATATCAAACAGTCTATTCAAAAATTCCGGGCTCATCCGCTGCGCCAACTGCGGGGCTTCATTTCACGCCAGAAATTTTGGAAAAACTTAAGCAAAAAGGCGTTATAATTGCAGAAGTTTTGTTGCAAGTTGGTCTTGGAACATTTCGTCCTGTTAAAGAAGAAAGTATTTTGAAACACAAGATGCACAGCGAATATATTTCAGTTTCAAAAGAAACAGCCGAAATTGTTTCACAAGCAAAAAGAGAGGGAAGGCGGGTTATTGCCGTTGGAACAACTTCAATGAGAACCCTTGAAAGCATGGCGGAAAAAGAAGTTCAAAATGGAAAGGAAACTTATGTTTTAAAGCCAGGCGAAAAAGACACGGACATTTTTATTTTTCCACCATACAAATTTAAAATTGTTGATTGTCTTTTAACGAATTTCCATCTTCCTCAAAGCACGCTTCTTATGCTAATTTCTGCGTTCATTGGGCTTGATAATGTTATGGAAATATATCAAACTGCAATTAAAGAAAACTATCGTTTTTTCAGCTTTGGCGATTGCTGCTTGTTCTTATAATTTTTAAAAGGAAAAATTTAATATGGAAAACAACTTTGAATTTGAAGTCTTGCATGTTTGCAAGCAAAGCGGGGCGCGTGTTGGTCGCTTGAAAACCCCACATGGAATAATTGAAACCCCAGTTTTTATGCCGGTTGGAACACAAGCAACTGTTAAAGGAATTTTGCCAGAACAACTTAATGAACTTGGAGCGCAAATCATTCTTTCAAACACCTATCATCTTTTTTTGCGCCCAGGCGATGAAACGATTAAGAATGCTGGCGGACTTCATAAATTTATGCACTGGGACAAGCCAATTTTAACCGACAGCGGCGGTTTCCAAGTTTTTTCGCTTTCCGACCTTCGAAAAGTAACCGATGAAGGCGTTGAATTTCGTTCGCATTTAAGCGGGGAAAAGTTTTTTATAACCCCAGAAAAATGTATGCAAATTCAAAACAATCTTGGGTCGGACATAATTATGGCATTTGATGAATGCACAAAGCCGGGTGTTTCGCATAAGGAAGCGGAAAAAGCTTGCGAAAGAACAACAAAATGGCTTGAAAGATGCTATAATGCGCAAAAGAACGAAAAACAAATGCTTTTCCCAATTGTTCAAGGCAATTTCTTTAAAGATTTAAGAGAAAAAAGTTTGAATGAAGTTTCAAAATATGCACGCTGTGGAATTGCAATTGGCGGGCTTTCTGTTGGCGAACCAAAAGAAGTTATGTATGACATTTTGGATTTTCTCAAGGATAAATACCCAGAAAATATGCCAAGATATTTAATGGGGGTTGGAAGCCCAGATTGTTTTATTGAAGGAATTGCAAGGGGAATTGACATGATGGACTGCGTTTTGCCAACTCGAATTGCAAGAAACGGAACAGCGCTAACTAAAAAAGGGAAAATGATTGTTCGAAATGCAATTTATAAAAATGACTTTTCGCCTTTGGAAGACGATTGTGATTGCTATGCTTGCAAGCATTACACCCGCGCATACATTCGTCATCTTATAAATGCCGACGAAATGCTTGGAGCGCAGCTTCTTTCAATTCATAATTTGCGTTTCTTAACGCGCCTTGCGGAAGATGTTAAAAAGGCAATCTATGAGGATAGGCTTCTTGATTTCAAAGAAGAATTTTTAAGAGATTTTAAGTGGTAAGGTGTCGAAAAACAAAGAAAAGGCTTAAAACATAAGAAAAAAGTTAAAAATTGTTTTGTTTAAACAAAAAAATTTGTTATAACAAAAATATACTTAAGGAGAAAATATGATAACAGCAGCACTTTTAGCTTTAACCGCAACACAAATTGTTGTTCCAATTCTTGTTGTGCTTCTTGTTGTTCTCGTTATTTTCGCATTTTCAATCTAGGAGATTAATATGAATTTTTTAGCAGCAGAAGCAGCAGCAAATAGCAATGCAACACAGTGGATTTTGCCAGCAGTTTTGTTGGTTTTAGTTATTGGAATTTTCCTTCTTAACTATTTCAGAAGCAAGAAAAACCAAGAATCAATGAAAAACATGGTTGACGGCCTTAAAGTTGGCGATAATGTTAAAACATACAGCGGAATTTACGGCAAAATTATTGAAATTGTTGAAACAACCGACGGGAAAGTTGCTGTTTTGGAAACTGGAAGCGAAAAGAATAAAGGAATTTTCAGCATAGACATTAACGCAATCTATGGAATTGACGAAAAGAAACCTGTTGTTTACGACGCAAACGGAAATGTTGTTTCCGACGAAGAACCAAAAGCGGAAGAAAAGGTTGAAGAAAACAAGGAAGATTTAAGCGACCAAACGGAAACCGAAAAACCTAAAAAACGCGGAAAGAAAGCAAAGAAAGAAGAACCAGTTGTTGTTGAAACTCAAACTGAACCTTTGAAAGAAGAAACTGCCGCTATTGAACAAGAACAAATTGTTGAAGAAATTTCAAAAGAGCCAGCGGCGGAAGAAGTTAAAGAAGAAAAACCAAAAAGAAAATCTAAAAAACAATAATTTTTAAAACCTCGAAAGAGGTTTTTATTTTTGCAATTTTTTGTTTTTGCAATGTTTTAACATTGTTTTTTTCTTTTTTATATAATGAATATTGAAATAAAGTTTCAAGGAGGAAAAATATGGCAAGAAAAAACAGTTGTAATTTTGGCTGCCTTCAACCAAGAAAATCGTGCCAAGAAAGGAAACTTATTGCTGTTGTTAAAGGGGCGGTTGGCCCAACGGGTCCAACTGGTCCAATTGGAAGAACGGGCGTGACTGGTCCAACTGGCCCAACAGGCCCAACGGGTCCAACAGGCGGCGAAGTTGTTGCAAGAACAACATCAACCATTGGAGAAGGCGAAGATGCAAGAGTTGTTTCATCTTTCGAACGCGGAGTTAATTATCTTGATTTCTACATTCCAAAGGGAAGCAAGGGCGATCCAGGAGTTAAGGGGGATAAGGGCGAAAAAGGCGAAAGCGGATTTACGGATATTCTTGGCGCAATGATTGTTTCCTATAACGATAACCCTCAAACTTTTTCTGCGGAAGGGCTTGAAATTCAATCGAACGGACGCTTTCCTTTAATGCATTTGCAACTTGACGTTGGGGGAATTATTAATTTGGACATTGTTGAAAACACAATTAAATTTACAAACACAGGAATTTATAAAGTTGAATTTATAACAAATGCATATATAAAACGCTCTGGTCAAGTTTTTGATTCATCGGAGGATTTCGTTTCGGTTGCTTTCCGTCAAGTTGGCTCCGACACAATTGTTGCCGCAGCAACAACATGGACCCCAAGCGAATGTGCGACAAATGTTGTTGGGCAAGGAATTTTCATGGTTAACGACGATTCAATATCATATGAACTTGTTAACACAAGACCAAGAAGCATATATCTTAACGGGTGCAGTGTTGGACGAACTGTTTCGCAATCTCTTCTCTCTGTCCCAATGGTTTCAGTTGTTATAACAAAAATGTTATAAAAAAATTAAAATAAATTAAGCCAAAGAATTTTCTTGGCTTTTTTTAATTAATTATTTTTTTATTTTGAATTGACGAATTGATTAATTTTTGTTAATATATTTATATGAATAATAAAGATTTTTGGGATAATTATCTTGAAAATATTAAAAAAAGAATTTTCAAATTAATTGAAAGCAAAAAACAAAATAATGAAAATTTTTTGCTTTGCGATTTACATATTCATTCAAATCATTCTTCCGACGGAACTCAAAGTTTAGAGGAAATTATTTGCGAAGCTCAAAAACTTGGCTTTGAAATTATTGCGCTAACCGACCACGACAGCGTTTCAATTTTCAACGATTTATATAACTTAATTAAGCAAAACAAACTCCCAGAGTTTCCAATAATAATTACTGGAATTGAGCACACGGTTAGTTTTAAAGAATATCAAACTATGTGTCACATTTTAAAATATTTTATTAATCCAAAAAGCACGGAAATTTTAAACGACATTGATAAACTTAATAAATCATATTTCACACGCGCGCAAATTCAGTTTGAAAGAATTAATGAAAGCCCCGTTTTAAATGAAATTTTTAACGAATATAACATTTCGGTTTCATATGACGAATTTGCTAACTGGCTTAACGAAAACAGCCTTTTGCCAGATTATGCGCCGTTAGTTGAGTTTCTTGCGCAAAAATTTGAACAAAAAAATGTTCCAACTTTCAAAATTTATGAACTTGTTAAAAAATATAACAACATTGACGAATGCGAAGAAAGAAAACATCTTAGAGATTTACGATTCGAATATCTCGATAAAAAATATGAAGGAGTTGACGTCCAAAATAATCGTCGCTTTCTTCTTTCAATTTTGGGGGTTAGGGGAGTTGATGATGCGCAATTTAAAGAATATAAATCAAGCGGCTCTCTTTCGGTTGATGAATATGGACAGGTTTCCATTTACGATTTAAATAAAGAAGGCTTAACGGTTTTTGCCCATCCCGACCATTTAAAATTAAATTTAATTCCGAAAATTAAAAATTGCGCAGGCGGGTTTGTTGCCTTGGAATTAAACTTTAAATCCCAGCAAGAATTTTTTAACGAAATTCGCGAGGCGGCAAAAAAAGAAAACCTTGCTTTAACTGTTGGTTCGGATAAACACAAACAAGGCGAAACAGTTTATGAAAATTTGGAATTTTATAAAATTCCAATAAATAATTTCGAAAAATTCATTAAAAAATTGAAAAAATAATGATTTTTAATTGATTTTTGTTAAATTTTTTTAAAAATGAGGAGAAAAATATGATTGGGTTAGACAAAAATTCTGTTAAAGTTGTTCCATATGATGCAACTTGGAAAGATGAATTTGAAAAAGAAAAAGTAATTTTAAAAAGCCTTTTAAAAGATTTTGATGTTCGAATTGAGCATGTTGGAAGCACGTCAATCCCAGGGCTTAGCGCAAAGCCTATAATCGACATTGCGCTTGGAGTAAAAGAAGAAAAAACTCTTTTTGAAGTTGCAAAGGTTTTGGAAAATGCAGGTTATGACATTCTTGATTCCTACAACACCAAAGGTGAAATTTTGGCAAGAAAGGGCAGCCCAGAAAACAGAACGCATTATATTCACATTGAAATTGTTGGAAGTGAATATTGGAACGAATTTATGTATTTCAAAAAGTATATGCTAGACAATCCAGATGAAGTAAAAAAATATCAAGCGCTTAAAGAGCAGCTTAGCAAAGAATTTGCAGATGAAAGAAAAATGTATACTGCTTCAAAAAACGAGTTTATAACGAATGTTCTTGAGAAAGCATATAAAACCTATAATTTGAATTAGAATAAGTATGCAAATATATTTTGTTAATGCATTAAAAAATGATAATATAAACATATATAGGGAGGGAAAATGAAAAAGAAAATTGTTTTATGTTTGCTTCTATTTGTTTTGGCAATTCCTTGCTTAATTTTAGTTGGATGCGGGCAAGAAAAGGAATTTAAATATGATTTTACCGATGCAGATGGGGTGCATTTTGTTCTTCCGGGTTCATATAATGCTGCTGCAGGCGGATTTGAAAGTGGGAACGGATATGTTAAAAAGGGGGAAAGCGTTAAGTATGACCTTATTCTTTCAAATGTATATGACGCTTCAACTCTTAAAATTTATAACAATGGAGAAGAAGTTTCTTGGACGAAATATAGTTCATACAATTCAAATTTCGAAGTTGATGAATACACACACCAACTTGTTGGATATGTTGAAGTTGAAAATGTTTCGCAAGATGTTAACTTTACGGCATCTGCCGACTATCGAACAATAAATTTCACATTCAAAATTAAAGAAGACCATTCGCTTTCAGAAGAAGATAAGACAAAGTTGAAAGATTGGAAATTTGATTCCTCTTCAACTCTTTACGACGCAATCTCAAAAGAAAATTTTGTCGTTTCAATGTCTTATGGAGAATATAAAGAAAAAGGAATAAACCTTAAAACAAATAAAAAATTCGGTTACTATTTTGTTAGCAATGGCGATGATTGCTTTATTGAAAACGGATATTTTGATAATAATTGGACAAGCGAGAAAAACAGCTATAAACTTACACTAAACTCAGTTTTAGGCGTAAACAACACACTTTCAATTATCCCAGAAAAGTTGCTTGTTAACAAATTTATAATTGAAAATCAAGCAGGAAATATAATTTCAATTTCTTCAACAGAGATTAAAGACATAGATCTTGCTTTGAGCGAAGGTTTTGGCGCAAATGACACTGGAACCGTTAGAGTAACTCTTAAAGAAATTGCTGGTGTTGACTTCTCAAATGTTAAACTTGTAATTAACGAAACAAATTTGGGAAGCCCAAGCATCAACGCGGCAACAAGCGAAAAATATTGGGAATTTTCAACTCTAAATTGTCCAATTGTTTATGCGAACTTTAAAGAAGGGGAAAGTTATTTCGACAAGAGCATATATGAATTAAAATATATTCTATCCGTAACAGGTCTTAGTTTTTCGCAAGATTCCAATGTTGGAAAATTTATTATAACAACAGAATCAAAAGATCCTTTGAGCAGCCCAGGAATTGCATATTTCGATGACTTTTCTGTTTACTATTATGACGGGGTTAACACGGTTTATGTTCCAACCGAGCAGCCAACCTTCCGAACGGAATTGTTTATGTATGATAACAATAAACCCGACTGTATAACAATTGTTAAAAATGGCGATCAAGAAAACAAAATTGTGATTTCAATTGCCGACCATTTACAAGAGTTAATTGAGAAAAGGAATTTCACGGTTGGAGAAATTAACATTTCCGTGTCGGCGGCTGATGGCTTTTCATCGATTAGCGAAATAGATTCCTATTCATTAACTATTTCAAACGAAAAAGCGACTTTTGAAATCAATTATGGGTTTTCAAATTAAAAACGTAAAAGATTTAGTTTAACGACGAAATGCGCGAAAGATGTAAATTTATAGGGGAGTTACACCTCTCGACATTAAAGATTGGAATTTCCTGTCTTAAGATGTTGCAAATTATAAAAATCAAAATTCTTTTATGCCAATTTTATATGATATAATGAAAATATGAAAAATAAATCTTTTCTTGCTGGGTTAATAATTACAATAATTCTAAACTTGTTTTTCTTGACAGGCATAATTCTTTGCTGCATTTTTGATTTCACGATGCCATATTCAACAATCTTAATAACCGCGTTTATGTTTGCCTATCATTGCGACATTCGAATTTTAATTGCAAAAATTTTCACCGTTTTTTGCAAAAAAAGAGTAAATATTTTCAAAAAAACATATAAAATAAGCGAAAAAGAGTTTAATTTTTTAAATAAACTTGGCGTTAAAAAATGGAAAGATGGTTTTGTTGCGTGGGATAAAAAGCAATTTGTAATTAAAGATCTGCGCAACCGTGAAAATTTGGAAATAGTTTTAAGAAACAATATCTCTGCCGAAATTATCCACTGGATTTGCTTTATTGCAAGTTTCTTTTCAATTCTTTTTGGTTGCTTGATGTCGCTTAGCGAATGGTGGATATATCTAATAACAGCAATTATTGTCCCTCTTTTAATCGACTTGCCTCCAATTTTGATTCAGCGCTTTAATCGCTTCCGCTTGCAAAAATTTCTCTAATCCGAGCGTGTAAAACAAAAACAGCAGCACTAAAATATTTTAGTCCTGCTGTTTATTTATTATTATTTTTATTATTATTTTTATTTTTATTATCAAGGCAGGGCTTTAACTCTAAGCCACACCACCAGGTGAAATGCCATTGTTTCGGAGTCTAATTAATAGGAGCCCAATTAAATATAATTTTTGCTTAAAACCTTAGTACGGGGGTGATCTCTCGCTGAGCCACAACAACAAATGCTGTTTTTTGATTGATTTTTACAGTGAATATGAGTGATGAAAAATTGTTGTTTTTGTTTTACCAAAACTCTGCTCTAACATACAAGAGTTTCGCTCTATTTTCTAAACTGCCCATAAAATAAGAAAATTTGAGATATAAAAAATCAATTAGTGTAGTAAGATTTTAGTTTACTACACTTTTTTACACCTAAATTAACAATTTTAGTAAAATTAGGTGCTCTAAAACTATATAAAACTGCCTAAAACTTTTGTGAACTTTTCGTATTTGAAGTACATATTTACGCAAAAATTTTGTGAGTGAAATCAATAACTTACATTTTTTCTTATTAAATTTAGAATACAACATAATATATAAGATAGTATACAAGATGTTGACTTTTTATTTTTTATTGGTTATAATCTATTTGTATAAAAATAAGTGAGGTTTTTAAATGGAAGATAAATATATTCCACCATATGAGATAACTGATGAAATGTTGGAACTTGTTTCCGAAATAATGGAAAATTTAGGCAAACTTTCGGGTGTTAATGAATTGGAAAAATTACCAAGACTTCGCAGAGTGAGTAGAATAAAGTCTATCCACTCTTCATTGGCAATTGAAAACAATACACTTTCTATTGAACAAGTAACAGATGTTATCAATGGGAAAAGGGTTCTTGCTCCACAAAAAGATATTGAAGAAGTCCACAATGCTTTTAATGCTTACGAAAAATTAAGTGAAATAAATCCATATAGCATTGATGATTTGTTGAAAATTCACGGCATTATGATGAATGGTCTTGTAAAGGAAGCAGGAAGGCTTCGCTCAGGACAAGTTGGAGTTTATAATCAAGATGGCAAAGTTGTTCATCTTGCTCCGCCAGCAGATTTTGTTCCACAACAGTTAGGACAACTTTTTGATTGGGTGAAAAACAGTAATGCAAATATGCTAATTAAATCAAGTGTTTTCCATTATGAGTTTGAATTTATCCACCCATTTAATGATGGTAACGGAAGAACTGGAAGACTTTGGCAAACAGCATTGCTTGCTAGTTGGAAACCAATATTTGCTTGGATACCTATCGAAAGCATTATTAAAGATAACCAAGAAGATTATTACAATGCAATCACTTTATCTACTAGTCAGGGTAAATCTAATATCTTCATTGAGTTTATGCTAGATGTAATAAACAAAGCAATTAAAGATATAACAACCGATACCAGAAATCACTACAACCATATTAACAATCAAATTACAGAACTTATGAAAGTGATTGAAAGTTATCCACAATCAGCAACAGAACTCATGGAAAAATTAAACCTAAAATCTCGTTTAGGATTTAGAAAAAACTATTTGCAACCTGCCTTAGACGCTGGACTAATTGGAATGACCGAACCCGACAAACCAACAAGCAAAAATCAAAAGTATTTTAAGATATAGTAGGTGTAATTATGGGCGGATATGTAGAAATTGGAAAAATAGAATATATAAATGAAGACAAAACTCCAATGAATGAAGAAAAAGAAAAGTTTTTGAAATATTTAAACTTGTATAGAAATGCCGGCAATTTTATTTCAATCGCCTTAAACACTATTGACCAACTTACTAGCAAGAAAACAAAACTGGCACAATTTGCTCCTGCATTTGTAAATTGTGTTCACTACTCTTTTTGGTCTACAAGTGTAATACTTTTAAATTGTTTTTATTCTCGTGGCGATGATTTGTCAATTTTTTCTTTTATGGAATACATAAGAAATAACTACAACAAAATTTTTACTGGTAAGTTTTATGATATTTATATTCATTCAGACAGAAAAGAAACAAAAAAAATAAAATTTGGAAAAAAAGAAATTTTTGAACGACTTAATCAATGTGAAAACATAATTAAAGAGAATAATGAATTATTGGAAAAACTTGATACATTTAGGAATGAAATGTTTGCACATTTCAGTGAAGACAAAAAGAACAAATTAGAAAATCAATACCTTAATATCAAAGAATTACAAGAACTTTTATCATTGACAGAAAAAATAATTAACAATTTAAAAATTCCTTATGATAGAACTTTTGAAAGCTTTGAACCAATAAACTCAAAGGATATATTAGGAATTGAACACATTTTAGAATTATACGAAGAAAATCGTGAATTAATAAAAAGCGAACACATAAAAAAAATATTTAAAAATGAAGACAAATAAAGTCTTCTTTTTTGTTAGATATAAATTATCGATTTGTTTTGTTTTTGAGCATATTTTAGAGTGCGATAGGCTCCACTTTTGTAAGTTTCTTCTATGTGCCAAACGAGAATGTCACAGTGGTCTATTATCCACTCGTTTCTTTTTGTGATTTTTTGTTTGTAATGCATTTCTTCTATCTCTGGAAGTATTGAACCATCATAGCATGATGGCAAATCATATTTTTCTTTGTCGTGATGATAATATGTTAAAACACGAATTAATTTGATGTGTGGATATTTATGTTTTAATTGTAAGACCGCATGTGCACACTTTTCATCAAAAGCACCATAGTGTCCGTCATAAAAGATGGTGTATCCTTTATTGATTAAATCTTCTAGAACTTCGGGCAATTTGTGGAAAAAGAAATAAGCCAATATTGTTAAAAAGAAAATTTTTAGCGACAATATATGAATGGTTAAATGCTGCCGAATATATAGCTTTAAATGGCAACAATCAAATTATTCTATGTGAAAGAGATGTAAGATCGTTTAATAATACAATCAGATATGTGTTATACTTACAATGAGTAGTAGTGGCAAAAGGTTTATGTGAGTTGCCAGTCATTATTGACCATTCCAATTCTGGAAAAATGAGAGAACTGGCAAAACCTATGAGTTTAGTATCAATTGCTTGTGGATCGGAGAGCTTAATTATTGAAGCTCACTTAGTTCCAGAAAATAGGTTATCTGATTCTAAACAATTAATATATTTGAACTACAACAAATATTAAATAGTATAAAGGAGTACAAAATGTCAATACGTGAAAAAAGAGACTTGTATGACCGAAACAGCAATTTGACTGGAAAAACCTACTTAAAAGGAGATCCTATCCCTGAAGGATACTATCCCATGGTTGTGATGATTGCAATTCAGAATTCTGAAGGTAAATTTTTAATGCAAAAAAGAGTTCCTAGAAAAGGTGGCGACTGGGGTGTAACAGGTGGGCACCCTAAATCTGGAGAAACAACTGACCAAGGAATAATAACAGAAGAAATGGAAGAACTTGGAGTGGATATATCAAATCAAAAGTTAGAAACTTTTTGCTCTGGTTGTGATGGAAAAGACTGTTACAAAATGTATTACACTAAGTTAGATTTAGATATTGAACAACTTCATATTCAAGAAGATGAATTGACAGAAGTAAAATGGTTTTCCATGGATGAATTGCAAGAAATGGTAAATAATAATGAGTTAAATCAAGATCAGGTTGACTTTTTTGCGAAATGCACAAATTATTTAAATAACAAAAAATAAAATTTAATATGGGCTACTTCGTTAGTCCATTTTTTATTTTTGCCGAGTAATATACGGAATCTCATTTTGAAAAGCTGAAAACTTTTAAAGGCAATATTGTGCAAGTTCTTAAAATGGTTGATGATTTTATTACCGATTTGGAAGAAAAGTGGTCAAATGGGAAAAAACAAATAAAAATTAAAAAAATTTAAGTTTTTAAAAAAATACTTAATTTTTGGTTAAAAAATGTCATTATATATAGAGGGACTAAATATTCAAGCAAATAACTGTAGCTACGATACTTCTTTTTATTTTGAACTACAGTATATTTTTACTAGCAAAGAAAAATGACAATAACTTTGTACTTCTGACGTATACCTGTTACGGATAGTGTCCTAGAAACATTAAAACAATGGAAAGAAAAGCAAAGTAAAAGACAAGAAACCAATCCAAATGTAACAGCAATTTTAACTGCGCCAACACCATTTGTGTTTGCTAACGATAACGGAAGTTATAGGACTTATTATGGCACAAGAGTAATCTTTGATAGGTTTAAACGAAGAAACGGACTAAATAAATACCACATTCATTTTCACGGACTTCGCCATACATTCTCAAATATGCTTTTTGAAATGAACGAAAATCCAAAAGTTGTACAACAACTTTTAGGTCACCGTGATGTGAAAACAACAATAATGAACTATAACTCAGTTGACCAAGTATACTTTGAAAAAACCAGAAACCTTATAAATGAACAGTTTAAATAAATTTAAAGCCGAGGTAGAGAGTAAAATCTTTGCCTCGGCTTTTTTTGTTTATACAAATTTTGACATTGGATGTCAAGATTTATATAAAAACTATCATTATAATGATATATTTTTTCTCCAGAAAATACTCTCAAAAAAAGTTATCTCCAAAAAAAGTGGCAAAAACACCCTTAAAAATCACATTTTTGGGAGATAAAAATAGAAAACTTGCCACTTTTCTGGAGATAAGGTTTACATATATGCTTGATCAAATAAAAATGGTGTTGTGTAGTAATTTGAATATTTGATAGGCTATTTGTAATAGTTTTTGTTGATTTTTAAGCAAAGAATAAGTCTAAAACTGAGATGGTAAGAAATTCAGCTTCTACTTTTTCTGATTATTATAAGACAAAATGCAATTATTATGGTATAATAAAAGCGTAATTGTGAGTTAAATCTATAAACTTACTATTTTGATTATTAAAAATTTTAAACAGAGGAGAAAAATGAAAAACAAAACAACACCGCAAATCAATTATGAAAGATATAAAAGTGATTGTGAAAAATTGGATGTGGCAATTAAAGATAAAGATATTAGGAATATCGCAGTAAGTGGTATTTTGGGGGCTGGGAAAAGTAGTCTTATAAAAACGTATGATAAAGCTTTTAATAATAAGAAAGGTAAAAAAATTGTTAACAATTACAATAAAAAGCAGAATTCAAAAGATTCTTCCAACACTTTAGATGACCAGTTGGAAAAAATTCATGGGAAATCAATAAATAAATCTATAAGAATATCTTTAGCGAATTTTAATGTGGTTAATGATAAACAATTGAAAAAAGAAAAGAAAGATTCGCTTAAAGGTAATAATGAAGCGACTTTAACTAATATCACAGATCAAATAAAGAAAGATATAGAAAATTTGGATTACTATAAGGAAGACAGAGAAACCAATTTAGATGTCAATGAGGTTGAAATTGAAAAAAGTTTATTGCAACAATTCATTTTTAATGTTCCTTCATGTGCATTACCAGATTCGCATATTAGAAGAGTTGAAAAAAAGTTTGCTTTTAAAACTTTTGCTTTGGTTTCTTTTATTATATTCTTGATTTCGGCTGCCGTATATTTTACAAATAAATTTAATATATTATGGACTAGTGATATTATTGTTGACAAAATTATTATATCTATTGGAATTCTTTCATTATTGGTACTTTTGAGTATTTTACCTTTTATTTTTAAATTAAAATCTTTAAAAGTTGATACATTTGAAATAAAAGCTGAATATGCTGGGAATGATAAACAAGATTTGCTAAATAAATATTCTGATGAAATAATATATTTTTTCGAAAAATCAAAAGTTAAGATCGTTTATTTTGAAGATTTAGATAGGTTGCCTAATTTAAATATTTTTAACAAATTAAGAGAAATAAATTATTTACTTAACAACACAACTTATATAAAACATAAAATAGTTTTTGTTTACTGTGTTTCAGATGATATTATTTCTGATAGTGAAGAGAGAAATAAGTTTTTTGATTTGATTCTTACAGTTTCACCATATTTAACTCAGGAAAGTGTGAAAAAATATATTAGTCAAGAACTTGGTGATAAACAAAATGTTAAGGTTTCAGATTTTTGTGAAAATATGTCAAGGTTTATTACTGATTCTAGGATGCTATCCAATATTATTAATGATTTTAAAGAAATAGTAAAAAAGAATAAATTGTCTCAAACAGAAGATAAGATAAAAGCCTTCACATTATCTATTTATAAAAATTTATATTATTATGATTTTAATAAGTTAAATAACAATAATGATTGTATTTCAAAATCGTTCACATTAGTTGATAATTATAAAAACAATGAGATTGAAAAATTGAAAGATGACATCAATAATAAAAATAAGATTTTAAAAGAATCTTTCTTAAATAAGGAAGCAAGGATACATTTTTTCAAAGAAAGGCTTATAGGTATTTTAACATTAAATATTAATAATACTCATATGGTAAGACAGGGGCAGCAAGGTAAAAATATTGCGGACATAAACAGCCTTGAAGATTTTGAATCCAATGAAAACTTTTATGTGTATTTGTCAAATTATAATTTGAGTTATTATAGCAGTAAATCTAATATTGTAAACTATTGGAACGAGCATAGTGATGTGTCTTTTGATTTGTATAAACAAGAAATTTTGTTTAGTGATGAAGATAAACGAAATGATATAATTAATGAAATTGAATTACTCAATCAAAAAATAAAAGGTATATATACTTTGCCCGTTTCTAACTTTATGAGAGATTATAAATGCTCATTAACTCAAGATACAACAAAATTTTTAAACATAAGTTTTTTAAATGGATATATTGAAAGTGATTATAGGCAATTTATTTTTGGACATGACAATGATTATCTTGTTCAACAAGATGATATTTTTGTTCGCTATAATAATTTTGGTTCAAATAATGAGTTGGTAAAAAATAACTATGATTATCAGTTGACTAATATACCTGTTATTGTTAGCCAGATACAGGAAAACAGATTTGGCAACAAAACAATTCTTAACGATATGATCGTAAGTTTTGTATTAAATAGTCAAGAAGGATCTTTGAAAAAGAAAAAAGAAAATTTAAAAAACTTATTGTTAAAGGATGATGAAGAGGTAGCTAATTATTTTGAACACTATATTAGGGATAGAGAATATTCAGATTTCTATAATCTTATAAAAACAATTGGTATACCTAAAGTCTTATTTAAGGTATTCTTGCGTATTATTGGTTCAATTTCTTTAGAAAATCAAAATAAGTATATGCAATTATTATTAGAGAGTATTGAATGCATTGAAGGGGAAGATCAAGAAATTTTCAAATTAATAAACAATTATACGGATTGGAGTGGAATAGATTTTACTGGTGAAATAATTGAGAAATTAAAAATTAGAGCACAAAACGGAAGTTGTAAATTAAAAATAGAGAGTATTTCAAAATTTGATGAGACTTCATTTGAGTTAATTATTAAGAATCAAGTATTTGCTATAAATTATGAGAATTTATCTGTTATTGCAAAACGAAAATATAATGTAAAATTGGAAGGTTTATTACAGAGTGTATTAGTTGAACAGGGGTCTGCAATAAAAAAATTTATTTTAGAAAATATACAAGAATTTTTAAAAATAGTCCCAAATTCGCATTTGCAAGAGAAAGAAATAATAGCACTTCTAAAAGAGAATAATTTGACAACTGATATTAAACTTGAACTTATAAAACAAACAGATTTTGTGATAGAAAAAGGGTTCGATGAGTTACATCAAGATATTATAAGTGAAGTAATTAAAAATGATAAATTCTCTAAAAATATTGGGACGGTTTTTCATATTTATGAAATTTGTGGTTTTGACATCATAAAAACATATTTTTCTGAAAAACATTTCAAATCATTAATAATAAATATTAATGATATTAAGGTATCAGAACATTATGATGAGTTTTTAAATAATATTAAAAGTTTGTATTTTCAAGAAAATGCATGTGATATTATGAATTCATTTGGTATAACTGATGTTGTTTTTGATGGTTTAATTGATCCCGTATTTGATGAGCATATCAAAAAATTAATTGAAGCTGGAAATGTATCTTTTCATGATCAAAACTTTAATATGTTGATAAATTGCCCTCATAGTTATATGAGTTTAGTTTTGAAAAATATTAATTCATTTAAAGAATGGATGATGATTCCAGGTAAATTGAATTTGAGTAAAGAGGCAGTTACATTTTTACTTTGTAATATCAATAACAGTGAATTTGAATCATCAATTTTAAACGATTTTGCGGATAAAATTGATTTCACTTTTGCGGATAATATAGGTGGTGCTAGAGAAAACTACTTTGGTCGTATTGTATTAAAGATAAAAGCAAGTCGAATTACAAATGCTAATATAATAAATTCCTTATTTAGCATTAGACCGAGTACTAATGAAATGAAGAAAGATTATATCGATTTGATTTCCGCTAATCAGGGATTATTTGATAATACGCAAGTTATTGATAAGTTTAAAATGGTTGATTCACAATTCATACAGGTGTTTGAAAAAATTGATAATGAGAGGAATGCTGACTTTGCTGTGAACGATACAATTATTTATTATGGTTTATCAAAATTAAAAGAAATGGGGATAATTCAATATCGTAACCCAGGTAGATCGAGTAAAATAAAAGTTTCTTGGTCAGTATAAATTTGGATTAGATATGCAATTATATGCAAATAGCCCCGTTTTAGGCAAAATAGGGGATAATTAGAGCGATTTTTAGGAAAAGAAAAGACTGGCAATTTGAAGAGAATTGCTGGTCTTTTTTATGTGCAAAAAGTATGCAATTTATATGCAAATATTTTTTGGCAAAATTTTGGCAATAAAAAAAGCCCATAAAATGGGCGTTTTAGTGGAGCTTATGACGGGAATCGAACCTGTGACCTCCACCTTACCAACACACGAACCCTAGCACAAAACTTGTGCCCACACCCCAAAACCACCCATAAATACTAGCATTTTCGCTAGTATTTTTTTATTAGATGCATAATCAAATGAAATTTGTGCACCTATTGACACCTACAAGCACTTTTTTGACTACTTTTGGTGGTCTAAATCTTTCTAAACCTATTTAAAATTTTAGGAAACTCACGACAGTTTGAACTTAGCCAATGTTCCCTAAAAAAATAATTGAAATATTTTATCAAAATTTAAGTACATTTTTTGTAAAAGTATATATAAAAAAGAAAAAATATGTTATAATCATCCTAAGATTTAGGATTGATTGCTAGTAGTATTATTAATTTGTTCTTTTTCCTTAAGAACTGCTGTAATAATTTCTTTCTTAGTTTTGCCTTTAAAACTTTTAATTAATTCTTTTATCGTCATATTTTAATATATTTAAGTAGGAGCTTACAAATGAATAAAAATTTTAGCATTATACATCTTTCAGATTTGCACTATGATAAAAAGAAGGCAACTTCAAGTTCATTGCTTGTCGACAATATTTTTAATGATATTAAATATTTAGAGAAACAAGAAGAAATTGAACCTAAATTAGTATTATTTACAGGAGATCTAGTAAATTTTGGTGGACAAAACGAGTTATTTGAAGAAGCATATAATAATGTTATAAAACCTCTATTAGATAAATTAGGACTTAACTGTAATAAGTTTATTTATGTACCAGGTAATCATGAATTAGATAGAGAAAAAGTTGATGAGGATTTTCAAGCTGGTTTTGTAAATAGAATAGGTTCGGCTGATATTGATAAGGAAAATTTTGGAAAAGATGTTTTAACACAAAGATCTAACAACTTCTTTAATTTTATAAATAGTTTATATAAATGGGACAAAGAAGATGTTATAAAAAATACAATAATCAGCATAGAAGGTTTTTCTATAGGTATTTCACTATATAATACAGCTTGGTGTTCTTCTACATATAGTGAGCAAGACCAAAAGAAAATTTTTATGCCGCCAATTTTAGCAAAGCAGAAATTAAATGAATTAAACGATTGTGACTTTAAAATAGCAATGATGCATCATCCAATTGACTGGTATGATGATGAAAATGCAAATAAATTACAACACACATTATCGCAGTATAATTTGGTATTATGCGGGCATAAGCATTTAGAAAATAATAAACTAGAACAAAAAGGCCCACTAAAAACGGTTTATAGTTATGCTCATAAACTTTTACCTCTTAAAGATAGAGAATCAGGATATTCTATTATAAAAATATTGCCTAATGAAAACAAGTTGGAAGTTTACTTTAGAGAATATAATGATAAGTTAAGCGCTTTTTCAACTGGTATAACTAGTATTGATCAAGAAGTATCAGGATTAAAATATTCCGAATACGAAATTGGTAAAAAAGATGAAATAATCCAATCTTGCTATAGAGTGTTTTCGGCAATTAAAACCAACTTTATTAAAGGTTTAGATGAGTTGTTTATAACAAACACAATTGAAAGCAGTAAGAAGAGTTATGATAGCCTATTTGTAGATTTTTCATTAACCGATTATCCACCATATAGTGAACCAACAAAAGAGAACTCAAAAAAAGACAAGAAAAACAATTATCATATCAATGATTTGACTAACCTAACTGGCGAAATAAATATATATGGTAAAAAGGAGTCTGGAAAAACAGTATTCGCTTATTCAATTGCAAAATATTTTCTAGACGAATTTGAAAAATATAAAAAGATACCGGTAGTGATTAATTGCAAAAAATATGGGAATACGAATTCAAATTTAAACAAAATTATAAATTGTATAATTTACGATTATTTAAATGAAAATAGTGATGTGTCAAAAAGAGAAATTTCTTCACTAGTCGATAAAGAAATGATAGTATTGATTTTTGATGAATTTGAATTTTTAACACAAAAGCAGCTTAAAGAATTAGCAAACATTAACGTTACTAAATACTGTATAAAAGATTATAACCCTTTAGTTTTTGGTGAAGATGATAAGGGGTTTATTCAAAATGAAATAACTAAAGAAAAGAAAAATTATTTTATAAAACCTTATACTAAAAATGATGTCAGAAAGCTTGTAAATAATGTTTCAGTAATTGAAGGAGATAATCAATATGTAGAAAATGTTATAACATATTTCTATACAACATCTTTACCTAGAACTCCATTTGTTGTTTCACTTATAGCAACTATTTGTGCAAAAAATAAAGATACAATTCCTACTAATCAAGCAAAGATACTCGAACAATTTTTAGAAAATGTTTTAGAAAAAATAAATCCAATTGAACAATTGTCAAGAACTTATGATTTTAGCAATAAAGAGGATTTTTTAAGTCATTTTGCTCATAAGTTATATACTCTTAATTCATTTTCTATGTCATATAATGATTTTTGTCAATTTACTTTAGATTATCATACAGAGAGAGGATTTTGTTTAGAGGACTCTAAATTTGATACCTTGTTTTTTGAGAAAAATATTCTCGTAAAAGAAGATAATTTGGTTTATTTTAGATTTTCATGTTTTAATTACTATTACTTGGCAAAATTTGCTATTAAGAATTCTGATTTTAAAAACTCGATAATTAACACAGAAAAAATTGCAATTAATGCAGATATACTATTTTATTACACGGGTTTAAAAAGAGATGACGCACACATGTTGACTGATGTAAAAAATCAATTAAATGAATATGTGCAGCAAAATTTTGTTGACGTTGATATTTTTGATCAAGACCCAATAAAAACAAATCTAGGATTAACCGACGACTTTGTAGAGGCGGTGAAAGAAAAGGCGGAAACAATAAATCAAACAGAAAAAGATGAAATTACGGATAGAGGTGATACATCATCCGAGTATAATCCAACGAATAATATTGTTAATGTTAATGGACAATCGTTTGATAAGTTATTGTCAATATTAGGCTTTTCAATAAAAAACTGTGAAGAAGTCAGCGCTAATCTAAAAAAAGAATCAATGAGAGTTTATCTAAAAGGTTGCAGAATACTTTGGAATAACTTTAGAAATCAAATGTTAAATTTCGCAAAAGAGGTTAATTTATTAATTTTACAAGATTCTGAAAATGTAGATGAGCAATTAAAAAAAGCATTCGAAATATTTGAGGACATTTTAAAAATAACAATCCCTATAGCAATATCACAAGCTATGTTAGAGAACTCAGCTACTGAAAAAATGAAAACTATTTATGTAGAGATTTTAAATGAGTGTGATTACAATACACCTGAAAAAATGTTGTTGACTTTCTTACTGTTAGATTTAAACCACAAGGATAGTGAAAAGTTTGTTCATGATTTCATTAACAATACTAATAACAAAAATTATCTAATGGTTTGTTTATTTAAATTATTGTATAATTTCTTGTATGGGACAATGTCTAACAATAAAAAACTTTTAAATCCGATAGCGGAATGTTATATTAAAGCAACAAATTCTAAAAAGAGTGATAAGGGAAAAATTATTGAAAGTGTTAAAAAACAAGAATTTTATGATAAGTTTTTAATAAATGATTCTAAAACTAGCAATAATTAAATTTGCTAGTTTTTTGTGCTAAAAACCACCAGACTATCTGGTGGTTCAGTAGAGGCTTTTGCCGTTGAACAAAATATCTCCTTGTGTTAGAATTAAATATTGTCTGCAAACAAAATTTAAAACACAAGAAGATAAAAGTCATGAATGACACGAATAGTTTAGCACACACAACTTGGAATCGCAAGTATCACATTGTATTTGCACCAAAGTATAGAAGATTAGTATTCTTCAGTCAAAAGAGAAAAGAGATTGGAGCAAGCAAAGTTGAAAGTTATTAACTATCTAAAAGAATTGATAACTATAGCGCCACAAGAAAAGGCCTTTATAAAAGAATTTAGAAATCAAAATTACAAACCTGAATGGCTATTTGATGATAAGAATATGGTTGAAAACATTTCACAACTCCCAATGGCATTGTGTGGAGATGTAAAAAATAATATTAATCAAATTTACTCAAAATCACCACTATTATGGGTAAAATATATAAATATGGTTAAGATGCTTGTATTTTTAATACAAGTTTTAAAAGAATATGCTATAATAAACTTAGATTTAACTTCCTATAATATGAAATTATAGGAATATACAGAAGGAAAAAATATGTCTAAAGGAATAATTTATGTCTGTTCAACAGTTGTTGATGGTTTGATTAAGATTGGAAGAACAACAGATTTTGAAAAAAGAATGGAAATATTGGAAAATAATGGTTATCGTAATGTTACGGGTTTAAAAAGGCAATTTGCAATAGAATTGGAAAACCATGAAGAAATAGAACAATTATTAGATGATTTATTTGCAAAAAGTAGAGTTGGTAACACCGAATTATTTTCTTTAGACATAAATAAAACTATTCAATTATTGTCATCTTTTTCAGGTAGACAAATATATCCTATGGATAAATCAAAACAAGAAGTATTTGAAAACGCAACTGAATTGGTTCAATCTCAATTAATTCCCAATGGAGAATATGTGTTCAATAGAAAAATTAAAGAGATGAACAAAACAATTATTGCAAAGCTTAATGTTGAAAATGATAAATTTTTACTAAAAGCTGGTTCAATGATAGCCCCATACAAAGAGTATAAAACGCCAGCTTGGATTGTAACAAGAAGGTCAATGAAGATTGAGAATAATATATTGTTAAATGATGTTGAGTGTTCTTCTCCATCTATGGCAGCTGCACTGGTTGTTGGTCAAGCGGCTAATGGCTGGATCAGTTGGAAAAATAACAAAGGACAAGCTATAGATGTTTATCGAAGAAAAGATAGTGAACTTGATTAAATCCTATAATTGCAATTTTATAAGGGAAAAGTTAAATGATAAAGATACAAAGATAGATAAAAGGAGTAATTCGAATGAAAGATAATTCGATATTGAACAAGGCGCGATATTCGGAAAATACTGATGAATGGTATACTGATTATAAAACAGTTGAAGAAGAATTATCTCATTATGTAAATCAATTTTGTGATAAAATAGTTTTATGTAATTGTGATGACCCATATAAATCAGCATTTGCTAATTACTTTTTGAAAAACTTTAATGTTTTACAGTTAAAAAGATTGATATGTACATCATACAAAGGCTCTAGAATTGTTGATGAATTCAATTTGAAAGATAATAACGATTTAATTTTAGATAAGAAGTTTGCCTATGTAATGATTGTCAACGAAATAGATATTGAAGAAGAAAAGGAAATTAGTGATGATAAAATTTTAAATTTTTTAAGAAATAAAAGGCTGGTTAAAAAATTAAAAGGTGATGGTGATTTTCGTAGTAATGAATGTATTAGGTATTTAAAAGAAGCAGACATTGTTGTTACTAATCCACCTTTTTCAAAATTTACCGAACTGTTTTCACTTCTTGTAAAATATAAGAAAAAATATTTGATTATTGGAAATCAAAACGCCATAACATACAAGGAAGTTTTTCCAATAATAAAAAGTGGTGAAGCTTGGATTGGTTATAGATTTGGAGATATGGCATTTAAAGTTCCTAACGATACTCAACCAAGAGAAACTAGATTTTGGGTTGATGAAAACGGTCAAAAATGGCGAAGTTTAGGAAATGCAATGTGGTTAACAAATTTGGATACTGAAAGGAAGCATTTAAAGCTGGATCTTACTTCTTATTATAACCCTAAAAAATATCCAAAGTTTGATAATTATGATGCAATTAATGTATCAAAAGTTATGGATATACCCAAAGATTATGCAGGTATTATGGGGGTCCCACTTACTTATTTAAAATATCATAATGAAGAACAATTTGAAATAGTTGGCGAAGCAAATCATGGCACTGATAATGAATTTGATTTATTTAAACCAACAATCAATGGTAAAGAATTATTTAAAAGGATATTAATCCGAAACAAGAAATGTATGTTAGATGAAAAACAATTTAAAATTTTAGACTTGTTTTGCGGTGCCGGAGGTATGTCTTACGGAATGCACCAAAACCCTCACTTTAAAACAGTCGTAGCGTTAGATATTGAAGAAAAACTAGCAGAATCTTTAAAGAAAAATATGCCAGAGGTAAATGTTATTATTGGAGATATTAAGAATCCAGAAGTAAAAGATAAAGTAGTAGAATTGTCTAGAAAAAATGGTGTCAATATGATAATTGGTGGTCCACCTTGTCAGGGTTTTTCTTTAAAAGGCAAGAAACTAGGATTAAAAGACCCAAGAAATTTCTTGTTTGTAGAATATCTTAATTTAGTTGAGAAATTACAACCTGAAGTTTTTGTAATTGAAAATGTTAAGGCACTTTTATCAACATCTAATGGTTGGTTTAAAAACGAAATTGTATCTGCAATCGAAAAGTTGGGATATAAGGTAGATGTTGGCGTTCTTAAAGCAACTGATTTTGGTGTTCCACAAACGAGAGAACGAACTATATTTATTTGTTGTAAAAGCAATAAGATAGAGCTTCCATTACCTACCGTAAGTAAGCCTATTACAGTTCGAGAAGCCATAGAAGATTTAGCATATTTAGAAGCTAATGAAGGAGATTTTGAACAATGTTATAAAAATACAGCCAAATCTAAATATCAGCGAGAGATGAGAAAAAATTCGGCAAAATTATATAATCACAAAGCTTCAAATCATGCAAAAATTGCAATAGACAAATTAAAGATGATTCCACCTGAAAAAGGTAAAGAATATCTTCCAAAAGAATTATTGGGAAAACAAAAATTTCATTCAACTTGGGGTCGATTAAAATGGGATGAACCTTCACCAACAATAGATACTAGATTTGATGCCGCTTCTAACGGAACCAACAATCACCCATTTTTGAATAGAACTATAACACCAAGAGAAGCCGCAAGATTACAATCTTTTGATGATAATTTTATTTTTTACGGAACAAAAGTGGCTGTTAGAACACAAATAGGAAACGCGGTTCCTCCATTAATGGCAAAGGCGATTGCTGATCAAATTTATAAAACTTTATCTAATAAAAAAAACAAAGGAGATGAAAACTAATGAATACACAAATGGCTTATTTGATAGGCATGATTTTAGGCAATGGAGAAGTCCAAAGAAAATCAGACGCTACAACAATTACAGTTGAATTACCTCATAAGAATTTAATTGATGATGAGGGACGTGAGGTTTCGGTATATGTAAAAAGCAGTTTGGCTGACATTAGAGGAATTGTTGAACCTTTAATTGGTTATTCATTACCTATATCTCAAACAAAGAGGGCTACTCAGTTTTCATTTACAATGCCAAATGCAGATTATACGATGCGAGAAATTTTAAGATTTATTGGGAATGGTGTACATCACTCAACGATGACAATGAATGATGAATTATTTGGAATGAAAACAGATGAAAAGAAAGAATTGTTAAGAGGAATTGCAGATGTAACTGGTTATATTCGAAAAAGCAACATTGCTTTTGGTCAAGATGGTTGCCATAGGGTTTATATTGAAATTCCGGGCAATTGGCAAATGGTAATAGACATAGCAAATATGTTAAAAGATTTAGATATACCTGTCCAAACGATTGATTTTGGTCATCCAAATTTTAGAGATTCTAATTTAAAGAAATATAATGAGGGTAAACCATACTATTGGAAAAAAGAACATCAAATTAAAATTTGGGCTAATGAGTTTTTACCTATTGGATTTAATATCGTTCATAAGCAAAGAGCTTTAGAAAAATATGCTGATGAACTATTAGATTATCTAGATGAGAAAAAAACACATCAATTTTATTGGCAAAAAACAATTAGAAGAAAAGAAAAACCTATACATCCTATGGAAAATGATGAATCTTTGCCTTTGAGTATTAGAGGTAAACATTATGAATCTTGGACGGATTTGGCAAAGGATTTGGGTTATGGCGAATAATGTGGCAAAAGAAGTTGAATTGTATGCAGAAATGACAGTTTGGCTAGATACATATCTTAAAGATAAATATAAAAGTAAAAAATGCAAAATAATAGTTGTCGACTGTCATTCTGTCTATTTAGATTCTGTTTTAGGGAAATATGGGATAATAAAATATTATCCACAAGTAGTTGGATTAAAAATTGAAATTGATGTTTTAGGTATGGTTATTTGGAATAATAAAGCAGAAATATATTTTATAGAAGCAAAGAAAACACAACTTAATTTGCAAAATTTAGGACAGCTTCAAATATATTGTAAATTATGTGATCCTGAAGGAGCTTACTTGTTATCTTCTGCTGGTTTAGGTGGTTTGGACAAAGTTTTAAAAATATTAAAAAGAGAAGATTTATTAGACTTTGGTTCTGGAAAAAGAATTAAAAAGATTAAGGTTGGCAGATGGGATTTATCAAAACATTCTCTAGATAATCACTCTGTAATACCAAAAATTTAGCAAAAACACTCAATCTTAATTGATTGGGTGTTTTTTTGTTGCGTTAATAGAAAAATTTGAATTTTAACAAAATACTTTTACTTTTTTTAATTAAATTTTTAAAAAACACCCTGACGATTTGAAAAAATATGTAGTTAATAAAGTGAGGAGATTAAAAAATTTAAAGAAATTTTTCAAAAAGTGGCAAAAAATGGGCAACGATTTTAGAAAACGTGTGGTTAACATTATAGAGAGGTATAAAAAAATTTTTAGTTTTTTTAAACTTTTTTTGAAAAACGGCTCAAAAGGGGTTAACGATTTCGAATATCGAGTGGTTAACATTATAGAGGGAGAATTTTTTTTGAAAGGCATTATAGTTCTCTTACAAAGAAAAATATGCTGGTGTTATTAAAAGCAAACAACTTAAACAATCAAACATATCTAACAAGAAAGAGTGTCACCCATTTCCCATTCCCATAATATTTATAAATATATTTTTAATTATTCTTTCATTGTTAGATAAGAAAAGAAAATTTAATAAAGAAAAGAATTTTAAGTGCTGGCATGGTTGATAGACGTGAATGCAAAACTTATTCCGGCCGTTTTAGAAAGATGAACAATTAAGAAATCAATTTGTGGTTTCTTTTTTTGTTGTGAGAAATTTATAAAAGGAGGTATAAAGCCAAAATCAAGCCATTATGACAAGAAAATAGTGTAGACAGATAAATTATCATCAAAAGGAGGATTGGGCAAATATGGACTAATTAAACAACTTTAACACTTATTTCAAAGTTAACACTTATGCAAGTCCTGATAGAAATAAAAATATTTTTTAAATTATGAAGAATTATGAAAAGTGATGAAAGTTGTAATTATGCATTGAAATTTCGAGGAAGAATGGCGTTTATTTTAACGAGCAGGATAAGAGATTGGCTCAAAATGACTTTTTAAGTGCTTGAAAGCCTTGAAAATACTGGTATTTTTACGATTCAGCTAAAAATAAAAAAGCATCATTTTTGAGTCATCTCCCTTAACAAATTACAAGTGTGAAACCCACTTTATTTTTATGGTAGTAACCTACCACTTCTATCTCGCTTTGATAGTGGATAGATTTTAATAAATTTAGATTTAGAAAGAGATTGTAGAAAGAAAAAATTTTACAAACAAAAGGAATATTAAACTATGAATTTAAACAATACAAATCTAAATTTAAACAACTTAATACAATCGGAAGTTGACCGAATTTCAACTAAATACAATAAAGATTTTTTGGATTGTGAAGACCTTATTAAAATCACTGGACTTGGCAGAGATAATGTTAGAAATTTACTTAGAAGCAAATCTTTTCCAACAACAAAAGTTGGTAAACGACAAGTCGTGAGTGTGCTAAACTTTGTTACATGGCTAACACTAAACAACAACCAAAGCGAGGTTCAAAATGGCTAAGAACAAAGTTTTAACTAAAACACGTGGTGCCAATAATGAAGGCAGTATTTTTAGACGTAGCAGTGACAATCGTTGGGTTGGAAGCATCACCACTGGAATTAATGAAAATGGCAAACAAATTAAAAAAGTTGTGTATGGACGAACACGGGCGGAAGTTTCAAAAAAGTTGCTTGAAATCAGTGGACGAATTCGAAGCAATTCTTATGAAATGATTGAAGGTCAAACTTTTGGCGAACTTATGAACGAGTGGCTTATGGTGTTTAAAAAGTCAGCAGTAACACCCCGAACTTTTGAAGGTATTATTCGAAATTTCAAATTACACATTCAGCCACAAATTGGCAATATGAAAATTTACGAGGTGGATACCTATGTTGTTCAAAAAGTGATGAACAATATGATTGACCAAGATTACAGTGTCAACACCATAAAAAAGAACAAACATTTGCTCGCCCAATTTTTTGAGTACGCCATAGACAACAAATGGGTAACGCAAAACCCTGTTTACAAAGTTAAGGTTAGGGCTCACGACAAAGTCCACACTAATAGCGATAAATATAAAGCACTTACTCCCGAAATACGTGTAAAGTTTTTGGAAGAACTTGCGAAAGATGATGGTAATTTTATTAAGCCGCTTTGCATTTGTTTGATGTTTGGCGGACTTCGAATTGGTGAGGCCTTGGCACTAAAATGGGAAAATGTAAATTTTGAAAATAAGACCTTAAAAGTAGAACGTGCGATTACTCAAATTCCAAAGTTTGATAACGATGGCAAAGTGATAAGTCGTGTAACAGTTATTGCAGACACAAAAACCACTTGCAGTGTGCGTGAGATTCCAATTGCAGACATTGTTGTTGAAACGCTCCAACGTTGGCGAGAAAAACAAATTGAAAGACAAAATACAAATCCAGATGTTACGGCTGATTTAACCGCCAAAAACGCCTTTATTTTTGCCAATGATGATGGAAGTGTGAGAACATATTTTGGCAGTCGCAAAATCTTTGATGGCTGGAAGAAACGACATAAATTAACCAATTACAATATTCATTTTCACGGACTTCGCCATACATTTTCAAATATGCTTTTTGAAATGAATGAGAACCCAAAAGTTATTCAACAACTTTTAGGCCATCGTGATGTAAAAACAACAATCACTGTTTATAACTCTGTTGATAGCGAATATATTCGACAAACAACTGACAAGTTTAACGAAAGAGTTAAAGAAGACCAAATGCTTTTAAACGATAAAAAGCGAGAAGAAATTCTTGAACAACGCAAAGACGAGTTTGTTGCAGATATGGACGATGACGAATTTGATGAAATTCTCACAAAACTTCTTGAAGAGCGCAAAGAAAGAAGATATAAAAAAGAAAGTGATATGGAGATGTAGAAATTTTATAATTATTTGAAATAAAGATGAATTTTATAGATTTATATGTTATAATTACAGAGAGGAATTGATATGAAAGGAAACAAAGAAATATTTGAAGAGTTTTTTATAACTATGATGGAAAGTAAATTTTCTGGGAGTACAAGCTATGTAGAAATGCCTAATAATAATTGCTTTAGATTCTGTTTAAAAGAGTGTATTTATTGTTTAAGTAAAAATGAAAATAAAGAAAGTAATATAAGAGATTATTCAATCGCTGTATTTAATAATTTTTATAAGTTTATGCAAAAAGATATTATATTTAAAAATATCAATGATTTTGAATATAGAAATTTACTTTTAAAATTAAAGCATTATTCAGAAGGAAGTAATAATGAAGTCTCAAAACAAAAATTAGCGTATTTTGATAGAATTAATAATTATTATTCAAAAAAATATTTTGAAAAGTGTTATTTAATGTTAATAGAATTATATAACAGTGAGAGCCCTTTAGACTTCGACGATTTATATTTTATTGAAAATGTTTTTTTTAATGAACTTTTAGCATTAAAAATGAATTACCAATTTATTGGTTATTCTTTAGAATTGTATAAAAAGGGTAAGTTTAATAATATCTTAGATTATATAAAATATTTATATTATCATAATAGAGACAATATGGAAATTTATATACCTTTGAAAAATTGTAGCGAAAAAGACTTGAAATTTTTAAGGAAAAATCAAGAAATCATAATTATTGAATCAGTTGTCTATTGTAAAACTTATGAAACTCGTTTTATAGATTTTTATTCATGGATCGAAAAACAAATTATTAGAATAGAATCATTATTTAATGCACTTAGATTTTATACAGAAAGTGAATTGGATTTTGATTTGGAAAACGAGATAATAATACACTCTTCTTATTTTGATGATAAGATAAAAATCCCTTTTAAGAATATTATTTCATATTCTAATAAATTAGTTAACTATTCAAATATGCCAACTTTGATGGAGTCATTAAATAAATTAAAACAAGTTGATAACACATTGAGTTTTAATGACGATATAACCGATGAAGGTGCAAATATAGATAATAAATTAAAAAGTGGAACTAAAAGAATAAATACTGAGTTTAATGAAAGTAGAAAGATACTATATTATAAAATTTTAAATATTTTGAGTTTCGTTGAAAAGGATAAAGATTATTTAAATCACAACTCATTTGTTGATAATTGGTCCGCATTGGAAACATTGTGTGGATTATCTGGAATTAAATCGGGGTATGAAGCGGTGAAATATTTTGTTCCTAAAATTATTCGTTCAAAAATTATCCTTAAAGATATAAATGACGTTTTTTATAGATATTTTTCTGTAAGTAATCCTAGTTTTAGAGCTCAACAATTTATTACCTGCATTAAAAACGGAAATTTCGAATTTGCACGAATAAATAATGCATATTTTATGTATAAATTAAAAAACTATGAAAAGGTTTTTAAAAGTATAAAAACATTTGAAAATTATTTAAAAAACATAGAAGATATAATCTCTTATGATATAATGAGAATTTACATGATAAGAAATGAATATGCTCATGATAGCAATTTAAATGTTTTTAATTCTATGCAACAATATAAACTAAAAGTTATCGTTCCACTTGTTTTAGACGAGTTTTTTAAGGTTTTAAATAAAAACATTGATAATTTTGATACAGAAGAAGGTTTATCGTTCGATGTATTTAGCGATATATTGCAAAGATATGATGCTCAATGTGGAGCTTTTGAACTTATAGATAAGGGCTTAAAAATAAATAATGGTGGCAAAGATTTAAAAATTGATGTTAAAAATTATACAATAAAAGAAGATGAGTTTATTTTTAATGTATTAAAAAATAATACGCAACCATTTAAAAAATATAATTAGAATCACCTTTTTAATAATTATTAAAAATAATTAATTAAGCCTACAATTTGACACCTATTGACACCTATAGTGGCAGTTTTAGGGAGTTTTAAGGAGAATTAGACCGAAAGTTGGCAAGTTCAATTTTCGGTCTTTTTTTATGCAATTTTTGTGTACCTAAAATGACAATTTTGTGTACCTAATGTATTTTTTGAAGAGAGTCGTGCCTTAAAAATTTGCAAATAAAAAATCGCTAAAAGCCTTTATTTATCGGCGTTTTAGCGACTTTTGTTTAATGGAGCTGGTGACGGGAATCGGACCCGTGACCCCCACCTTACCAAGGTGGTGCTCTACCGCTGAGCCACACCAGCAAGTGCTGTTTTTTAATTGATTTTTGCGGTGAATTTGAGTAGTAAAAAAGTGCTGTTTTTGTTTTACCAAGGCAGTGCACCGCTGAGCTATAGCAGCATTTTAGTCGTTTGCGTTTGGATTTTAAAAAGTTAAGCAATGAATTTTTGTGCATCCTTGGACATTTCAACAGGTTGAATTGCATTTGGGTGGGGCTTTGGCTTAAAACAATTTTGCAGATGCTTTTTTAACAGCGCGAGGCACAATTTTTTACATTTTGCGCCGCCCAAATATTTGTGCAAGAGCTAAAATTTGTTTTACGAAGGAATGCACCTCTATTTAGCGTTTGATTTTTCGCCTTTAATTTTTGAATTTTTAAGTTCTTAAAGGCGGCGAATACTTTTTTTGTACTTAAATCCTAACGCATGTTAGAGTCTACCTTATTTTGTTTTTTATGTCAAGAAAAATGGAACATATTAATTTAATATTTATGAGAAACAAGCAGAGGGGTGAATTTGTTAAGTGTGTTCTTCGTGATTTTCTAATTTAATTGTTTTAAACTTGAATTAATTTTCTATTTCTAAAAAAACATCATATTAAGCAAACTAAGCAGATTGGGAAGTCTATCTATTCTTTAATTCTTCTTTTTGTTTTATTAAAAATTTATTGCGTTTTCTTTTGCTTTTGTAAGGTTGGGACTATAAAGTTGTTTTTTGCCTTTTTGATGTCATTTACTCGGTCTAATTTTTTCTTAAACTTTTTAGATTTCACTAAAAATTTTTAAAGGTTATTAAGTGGGGGCGCAATAAATTTTACAACTTTTTAAATACTGTTATCATTCTGTCTTCGTAATCATTTTTATAATAAAAATTCTTTGCATTTTTATTATATGCAAACACATCAATTTCAGCAAACTCACAGTTTATTGATTTGAAATAACTTTCAATATGTTTTAATAATTTTGTTCCAACGCCTTTCGTTTGGCTGTTTTTATCAACAATTAGTTCTGAAACTATTCCTTTTTTAGGGCAGGAATAATCTAGGTTATCTCTTTCATCATATTTTTGAACAAAACCGGCAACCATGCCAACAACGTTATTCCCTTCCGTTGCGATAAATATTTTACCTTGATTCTCGATGCAATCTTTCAGCATAAATTCAAAATATTTTTCTCTATAATCCTTTGAGATAATGTTAAGGTTATATTTATCAATTGAAATAACGAATTTTTGCAAATCAATAAGTAAGTTTTTAACTTGTTCATAATAGTTAGGTTCTAATTCTAAAATTTTCATACTCTTTTAATATCTCCACGCTAAAATGGTTATGTGTCTGCATCATTATGGGGCGTTCAGCAAAATCAAAATTTTCAAAAAAGTTTTCTTAATAATTTTTGTTTTATTTTAATACAATCCAGCCGGCGCCATTGCTTCTTTGAACTTTCATTGGCTTAATTTCTTTAACATCATCAAGCCAAATTAAGGTGCAATATTTTTTTTGGAGAGTTGACTTCCAATCTTCTAATTTGTCAGTGCCAATTTGTTTGCCGTATTTTATTCTTATATCATCGACAAGTTGTGGGGTAAGTTCGAAGTATTTTACGTCTTTTACTTTTGCAGTTGCCGTCACATCTTTGCCAGTTTCTTTTAACAATATTTCATCGCCAACAGAAACTTTGTTATATGGAGCAACCTTATGCATGCTCCATCTGCTTTCAATAGTTTTTTCACCATTTAAAACCATGTCATAATATGATTTTCTTAAAATTGCGATATGTTGCATGTAAACTCCTAAAATTGTTTCTAAATAGATTATAACATAAGAAAAGGGGATTTTGATTAAAAAAAATTAAAAAGTGATAAAAAACTTGAAAAAAACTTGATTTTTACGATTTGATTTAAAAAATTTTTAGTTTCATTTGTTAATATTTGCATATGAACAAATTTGCACATGATTTTAATTTTTGCCGACTGGAACGAAAAGAGCGTGAAATATTTTTAAGATAGGTAAAGTTTGTTTATTAAAAATTTTGAAAAAATTACTGAGAATGTATGGAAAATTTTAAAAAGAGAAGTATATTATAACCGAACAAATGGTCGGCCAATGAGGTATGGGCCAACAGACAAAAGATAAAATAGGATGGGGAAATTATGAAAGTTAGAAATGACTTGGCTTTTAAAGAAAAAAAAGAACAAATCATGCAATCGTGCTTTGAATGTTTTGCTGAGAACGGATTGTATGGAACGGGAATTGCTTCTCTTGCGAAACACTCGAACATTCCGAAATCGACATTATATGTGTATTTTTCAAGCATTGACGAACTTATAACGCAATCAACAGAATATTGTATGTCAAAAATTGAAGGCGACTTTATGCTTAAATCCCCAAAAAGCATTGATGACGTTGAAGCATTTATTGATGATGTTCCATATTGGACGGCAGAACGGCATGGAAAAAAATATAGACTTATGTATCAAGTTTACACTCATCCAAAATATATTGAGAATGGCAAAAGTTTTTGCGCTGGCTTACCTTCTTCTTGAATTAAATTATATAAATTTGTTTTTGATTAGTTTTATTGTTCAAATTCCTTTCGGGTTATGGCAAACATGAGCATGTCGTGGTAGCCGTCGGAAAGTTTGATGTTGTCTTTCAAAACGCCTTCTTGAATTAGGTTGCATTTTTCCATAACTCGCCTTGAAGCAATGTTTTTCTCGGCGCAACCTCCTTCAAACCTGTTAACTTCAATAACATTAAACGCAAAATCTTTTGCCGCGTTTAGCGCTTCGGTCATAAATCCTTTTGAGGTGAAACGGTTGTCAATTGCATAACTAAACGTGACGCAGTCGATTATGGCGTTAACTCTAAAGTTAATTGCGCCAATAATTTGATTTGTTTCTTTAAGGACGATAACCCAGTTATAGTAGTTTAAATCTTTATATCTTTCGTCAATTCCGCTTAAAAATTCTTCTTCCATTGCAAGTGTTATTGGTTCTTTCGCGGCATAGTATAAAAATTCCTTTTGATTTCGAAACCCCTCAACAAATTCTTTTCCATCATTTTTCGTGATTTGTCTTAAAATAAGTCTTTCTGTTTCAATTTCTTGAGTTCCAACGCTTTTCAATTTTTCTCTCCTTAAGTTTTTTTCAAAACAATTATATCACAGCAACTTAAAATTTTTACTTAAAATTAAATAAAAAAAGCGGGGGATTTCCGCTTTTTTATTACAATGTAATATTGCTTTTTAACAAAGAAATTATGTCCATGTTTATAATTTTGTTTTTGCCTTGGCGAATTTCTTCAATGATTTTGTTTCCAACGGCGTAGGCAAATTCATAGTCTTTTTTCGAAATTTTCTTTTGTTTTAACGCGCCCAACAATTCGTCTTCGTTGTCAAATCTTAAACGGTTTTCGTTTGGATAGTTAACTATGTCCAAATATAAATCAACATAGTATGGAACTTTGTTTCTTTCCCCGTTTTTTAAAGAAATGTCAACATAGAAATCTATAATTTTGAAATCTTTTGTTATGTAGAAACGAACATTATAGTTGTCATTTTTTGGTGTTACTTCAACAAGATATGAACCATTGTCAATATAGTTTACAATTTGATTGTTGTTATCTTTAAAAGAAACAGGTTTTGTTAATTTTAAGTATTTTTTTATTGTTAAATAGAAGTCGTCATTATTATTTACAACAAGAATTTTATATTCCAAGGCTTCTTTCATTGTTTTGTTGGTTGTGAATCTAATTCTTTTTTCTCATGCATTCTCCGTTAAAAATTTATCGTTATTTAAAAAATATTAAATAAATTACATTTCAAGTTGAGACGATAGTGCTTGGATTTTTTGAACAACGAATGTTGGAGTTTCGTTAATTACGTCTTGTGTTATTGAAATTTTTTTTGTTTGTGCATAGTTTTCAACGCTAAAATTTTTGTTGTTGCAAAACTCAATTGCAAAGTCGAGAATTTCGGTTTTTGTTAATATTTTTTCTTTGTCAATTATAACAAGATTATGTTCTTTAAAAGTAACATATCCGCGGAAATAGTCCATATCTTCAATGAAAGAATCTTTAATTTTAACTTCCTTTTTAAATTCTTTCATTGAGTTTTTAAAAAACTTAATCTTCTTAAAATATTTCATTGAAACTCCCTATCTTTCGCCAGATGCGCAAGCGTTAACTCCTATATCAATTATAGTATATAACATTAAGGCATTAAAATGTCAATATGGTTTTTTTGGAATTTTTAAGCGGAAAATGCTTTCTTTAAGCGTTTGACATGAAATTGCAAAAAAAGCTATAATTAAAAAAGAAATTTAAAGGGAAAAATGGGCTATGGATAAATACATTATTTTTGTTGACATTGACGGAACAATTGCCGAAGTTGGAGCAAGAAACATTAAGCAATGCATTATTGATGAAATTGAACGATTGAAGCAAATTGGACACATTTTAGTTGTTGCCTCTGGAAGAACTTACAATAACATTAAATGTATTAAAGGAATGGAGAGCTTTAACTATATTGGGTCGATGTTTGGAAATATAATTTTTGATGAAAATGAAGATTATGTTGTAACCGGGAAACCAATGAATGAAACTGATGTTCGAAAAATTGCAGAAATTTCTGAAAAAAGCGGAAGAAGTTTTATTTATAAAACTATGTTTGTTGATAAAACATTTGGAACCGATGAAAGAATTAGGGCGTTTAATAACGCTGTAAAAGTTTCAAGAGAGGAATTTGAAAAAGACATGGGAAACAACGCGATTTTTCAAATGCTTTGCGTTGGACAAGTTTTTCCAAACGTTAAAGAAGAATTTAAAAATCTTGAATTTTTCCAAATGCCAGGGAACTATTTTGATATAATTCCAAAAGCAAACACAAAGAAAAACATTGTTAAATATTTTAAAGAGAAATTCCCTGGGTATAAAACAATTGCAATTGGCGATTCCGAAAACGACCTTGCAGCGTTTGAAAACGCCGACATTTCAATTGCAATGGGAAATTCAAGCGACGAAATTAAAGCCGCGGCAACTTATGTTACAAAACCGCTTAGCGAAGACGGCTTTGTTTATGCATTTAAAGAAATGTTAAAACTATAATTGTAAGTTTATTTATTTGCTAAGAATTTTAATTTTGATATAATAATCAATATTAAAAAGGATACATGTTTGAAAAAATTATTTAGATTTTTTAAGGGATATAAAAAACAAATGGTGGGGGCGCCCCTGCTTAAGTTTTTTGAAACCGTAACAGACATTGTTATTCCTTTGCTTGTTGCAAACATGATTGACATTGGGGTTAAAAACCACGATGTTAAATATATTGCAATTTGGGGTTCTGTTGTTGTTGCGCTTAACATTATTGGAATTGTAAGCGCAATTCTTTGCGCAAAACTCACGTCAAAAGCATGCTCGGGCGTTAGTTATCAAATGCGCAAAGGGTTATATGAGCATATTAACACATTATCCCATGCCGAACTTGATAAATTTGGAACGGCATCGCTTAACAACCGCATGACGCATGACGTTTCAAGAATTGAAACCGCGCTTGGAATGTTCTTGCGAACTGTTATGCGAACACCTTTCTTAATTATTGGTTCAACTGTTATGGCAATGATAATCGACATAAAACTTTCGCTCTTGTTCCTTGTTGTTGCTCCTTTAATTTTGCTTGTTGTTTTTTTAATTTTGAAAAAAACAGAGCCGCTTTATGATAAAACTCAAAAAGATTTGGACAAAGTTTCGGAAATAACACGCGAAAACCTTCAAGGCGTTCGCGTTATTCGCGCGTTTAACAAACAAGACTATGAAGAAGAACGCTTTGCAACAGCGTCGAAAAAACTTAGAAAATCGGCAATTAAAGTTGTTTCAATTTCCTCGCTTATGACTCCAATAACCGGAACAATAATTAATTTTGCAATCATCGCCGTGATGTGGTTTGGCGGGCTTCAAGTTAACGCTGGAAGTTTAAGTCAAGGTCAAATTATTGCGTTTGTTAACTATCTTCTTCAAATTTCGGCGGCTCTTGTTTCGCTTGCAAATTTGATTATTGCGTTTATTAAAGCGTTTAACTGCGCAAACAGAATTAACGAGGTTTTCGAAACAAAACCTTCGGTTGTTGAAACAAACAAAAACGAAATTATTATTGATGTTAATAAAGATGTTCCAAAAATTGAATTTAAAAACGTAAGTTTTTCCTATTCAAATTCTTCAAAGACCGCCGTTAAAAATTTAAGTTTTAAAGCATATGCGGGCGACACAATTGGAATTATTGGCGGAACAGGAAGCGGAAAAAGCAGCGTTATCAACCTAATTCCAAGATTTTACGACGCAACAAGCGGGAAAATTTTGATTGACGGAATTGATGTTAAGGACTATTCTTTTGCCCAGCTTCGCGGAAAAATTGGAATTGTTCCTCAAAAAGCGGTTTTGTTTAAGGGAACGCTTAAAGAAAATTTGCTATGGCGAAAAAAAGACGCTTCAATTGAAGAAATTCAAAAAGCGCTTAAAGTTTCGCAAAGCGAAGAGTTTGTTAAAGAACTTCCCGACAAATTTAACTTTAAAGTTCAAGCCGGCGGGAAAAACCTTTCGGGAGGGCAGCGTCAACGCTTAACAATTGCAAGAGCGATTGTTGGCGACCCTGAAATTTTGATTTTGGACGACAGCGCTTCCGCCTTAGATTTTGCAACAGATGCCGCGCTTCGAAAAGCGCTTAAAGACGAAATTAATTCAACCGTGATTTTGGTTTCGCAAAGGGCAAACACCGTTCGAAATGCAAACTTAATTATCGTTATGGAAAACGGAAATATTGTTGGAATGGGAACGCACAAAGAACTTATGGAAAACTGTTCGGTCTATCAAGAAATCTATTCATCTCAAACAAAATAACGAAAAAATTGCTTAAAAACGCAAAAAAAACACTAAAAATTAAAGTCGAAAGCCAAAAAGGAGAAATAAGTTGGCAAAAAAAGAAACTGAAATTAAAAGAACAAAAGCGCAGGAACGCGAGTTTAGAAAACTTCAAAAAGCAATTGCGGCTTTGCCAAAGCCTTCTTTTAACAACCCAGAAAAAATTCAGCCCGCGAAAGATGTCAACGTTCCAAGCATTATTCCTGCGGCAATCAACAGCCCTGCGATTTCAAGCGAAGAAAAAGCTCAAAAAATTGCTGATGTGCCTTTAATTTTAGACACAAATGCCAAACGAATTGAAAGCGTTGCAAGAATTCGAAAACCAAAAGCAAAATCAACAATTCTTCGAACTCTTGGCTACTTGAAAAAACATTGGTATTTGCTTGTCCTTGCAATTTTGTTTGCAGCAATCAACTCCGTCTTCGAAATTTTCATTCCAATTTTAATTGGTAAAACAATCGACCATATTGTTGGGGCGGGCGAAGTTCAATTTGAAATTATTGCTAAATATATTGGCTACCTTTCAATTTGTGTTGTTGGGTTTGCAGTTTTCAAATGGCTTTTGTCGAGAGTGTCAAACGGTTTGTCCTATCGCGTTGAACAACAACTTCATAACGATATTTTCCAAAAATTTAATAAAGTTCCGCTTAAATATATCGATAATTCAAGCCATGGCGACTTGCAAAGTCGTATGGTTAACGACGTTGATTTAATAACCGACGGGTTCGTCCTTGGCCTAACAACTTTCTTCGACGCCCTCGCAACTGTTGTTTTAACGCTTGTTTTCATGATAAGAATTAATGTCACAATTTCAGTTGTTATAATTTGCGTAACTCCAATTTCAATTGTTGTTGCAGTTATAATTGCAAAACTTTGCCATAAACTTTTCAGAAAACAGGCAAAAGCCGTTGGCGATCTTTCTGGAACGCTTGTTGAAATGGTTGGAAATCAAAAAATTGTTAAAGGCTTTTTATATGAAGACCGTTCAATTGAAAAATTCGACGAAATTAACACAAAACTTAAAAATGTTAACGAAAAAGCAATGTATTATTCGTCGCTTTCCGCGCCAATTGCAAGATTTATTAACGGGCTGTTATATGCAACCGTTGCAATAATGGGGTGCTTATTTGCGCTTAAAGGAAACATGTCGATTGGTGATATCTCTGTTTTGCTTTCCTTTGCAAATAAATATACAAGACCATATAACGACATTGCCGATGTTTTTGCCGACCTTCAAGCAGCCTATGCTTCCGCGGTTCGTGTTTTCAACGTTTTGGACATTAAAAACGAAGTTAGCGATGTTGGACTTCCAGAAATTAAACACTGCACGGGCGAAGTTGATTTCGAAAATGTTGATTTTTCCTACACTGCGGATAAAAAACTAATTCAAAACCTCAACTTGCATGTTAAAAAAGGACAAAAAGTTGCAATTGTTGGCCCAACCGGCTGCGGGAAAAGCACGCTTATCAACTTACTTATGCGCTTTTACGACGTTGATAAGGGTGAAATCATTGTTAGCGGACATCCAATTAAAGAAGTTACGCGAAAAAGTTTAAGAGAGCAGTATGGAATGGTGCTTCAAGAAACTTGGCTCTTTTCTGCCTCAATTCGCGATAATATTGCCTATGGAAAAACAAACGCAACCGATGCGGAAGTTAAACGCGCCGCACGCCTTGCCGGGGCAGATTTCTTTATTCAAACAATGCCAGAAGGCTATAACACAATCATAAACGAGAATGGCGACAACCTGTCGCAAGGTCAAAAACAACTTATTTGCATTGCGCGCCTTATGCTTGCAAAACCTCCAATTTTAATTTTGGACGAGGCAACAAGCAACATCGACACTCGAACCGAACTTGCAATTCAAAGCGCGTTCGATAAGATGATGAAAGGAAAAACAAGTTTCATCGTTGCCCACCGCCTTTCAACAATTGTTTCTGCGGATTTAATTCTTGTTATGAACAAAGGAAATATAATTGAGCAAGGAACCCATAAACAACTCCTTGCCCAAAAAGGTTTCTACTATAATCTTTATAACAGCCAGTTCAGCAGATATTAAATTACCTTGCTTTGTTTATAACGAAAAAAGGTTGCTTGAAAATTTGTGAATTATATAACAAAACAAGGTAAGAATTCTTAAATTTCAAAAAATTTTTGGCTCTTTTCGCGCTTTTTCGACAAGTTTGTTTGGGTAATTTAAACAAAACTTTAAATGTAAATTTAAAATTGAAATTGCTTAAAAGCGCCTAAATTTGGGGCAAAAAATTAATATGCTTAAATCTTTTAAAAATTTTTAATGTCGAATTTTAAAGAATTAAAAAATATTTTTAGAAAATGTGTGAAAATGTTTTGAAATTTTGGGAATGCTAAGTATAATAATAAGGAAATCTAAAAAAGGAGGGGGTGACGATATGAAGTTAAAAGCTAAGTTGATCTCAACAATCGCTGCATTCGCAATGGTTCTTTGCTTAACAATCGTTGGTGTTTGGGCTGCTGCATCTGTAACAGTTAATGTAACAGGTAATGTTACATACACCGCTGAAGATGTTGACGCAACTGTAACTGGAACAATCACAGGTGTTGTTGGAGCAGAAACAAAAACATATTCAGTAACTTTCAATGCTACTGAACCAAAAACTGCTGACACTTGGGCTCTTGGTGACATTGTTTTTGAAAAAGGTCAAGATGTTGTTATTACTTTAAATGTAAAGAATAATTCAACTGAAAGAAGCCTTAAAGCTGAAATTGCTAACAACAGCGCTGCAACAGGAACTAACACAACAGCTACTTTAGGTGTAACAACACCTACTACAATCAATGCTGGCGACAATGCAGACCTTACATTCACAATCCATGTTGTAGATTGGAATAAAGCTGCAAGTTATGAAATTAACCTTGGGTTAACACTTACAAATGTTGCTGCTTAGTCACTGAATTGAAAAAGAGTTATTTTAAGTCTATTAAATAAAATCTTTATTTATGGCTTGAAATAGCTCTTTATTCAATTTATTACTAATTCACTTTTAAAAAGCAAACTATTAATTAAATTAAGAACAAATAAATTTTGGATTATAAAAACACTTTAAATTTTAACTGTTATAGAGCAGACCTATTAATTTGAAAACAACCAATTAAAATTTCTTTGAAAATTGGATTAAATAATATATAATATAAAAGAGAAAAATAAATTAGATCAATTTAAAGAAGGGGGAAAATGAAAAGACTTTCGAAAGCATTTAACATTGTTACCGACGTTATTTTCTTTTTGGTTATGATTCTTTTAGTCATATACCTTGTTATTTCATTTTCTGCTAAATTCTCAAATGGTGTTCCTTCCTATTTTGGCTATTCCTATGTTCGCGTTATGTCGAATTCGATGAAGGCAAGCGGAATTAACAAAGGGGACATTGTTGTTTTAAAAAGAGTTTATGTTTCCGAACTTAAAGAAGGAGATGTTATTGCCTACTATTTCTATGACGGACCTAGCCCAAATTTCACAGGGCAACCTTCCGAAAACCCATTAGATTTTAAAACAAATCAAGAGGCTCATAAAACAACAATAATTTTCCACCAAATTGCTTATAAGAAAGTTGATAAGGACGGAAATACTTGGTTCAAAACTTACGGAACAAGCAACGTAACAGAAACGGGCGATCCAATTTACGATCCATGGGTTCGCGCCGACTATGTTATTGGAATCTACACTCAAAGCAGCGTTGCAACGTTCATTAAATTTCTGACATCAACAACAGGAATTATTGTTGTTGTTGTTGTTCCTTCGGCGGTTGTTTGCTTAATGCTCCTTTTCAGCATGATCGACACAATCGACAAAATGATGAAGATGAAAAAACTTGCAGCAGCGCTTCCAACAACGGCAGGGCTTATCGACGAAGAAAATCAACAAAAAGAAAGCAAAGAAGACGACTAATTTAACAGCAAAAAATTAGCAACAAAAATCAAAAAAACGCTTGAAATCAAGCGTTTTTTTGTTTGAGGCAAAAAAGGGAAAAATATTAAAAAGGAAATTGTCAACTTAATTTTTGCAATTGTCAATTTAACAAAATGAATTATTAACTTAAATTTCTTAAATGTTATTTTAGCGAGAAGAATTATAAGTCTAATTTACAATTCATTTTTAAGCAATTTTTTGTTTTTTTGGGAGTTATTAGAGCGCGAGGAGTTCGAAATTTGATGCGGAACAGGGGCAACTTAAAATCTCTTTTAAATTTATTTTGAAAATAGATAAATTAAATATATAATATATTATATAAGGAAAGAAAATGAACTATAAAGAACAATTTGAAAAAATTTTTAAGGAAAACATAAAGCGCGAAGGGGCGGACAAACTTTTGGAGTGGCTTGAAAAAAGCGATTTTTTCACTGCGCCAGCGTCAACAAAATTCCACAGCGCTCATGAGGGCGGGCTTTGCGAGCACAGTGTTAAAGTTTATCACAGATATTTAAACTTAATTAAAAATGAGTTTGGCGAAAATTTTGAAGAAAAAATTTCGAAAGAGAGCATTGCGCTTGTTTCGCTTTGTCATGATGTTTGCAAGGTTAACACATATAAAATTGAATATCGAAATGTTAAAGAAAACGGAACGTGGGTTCAAAAACCATACTATGCCGTTGACGACAAATTGCCATATGGTCACGGCGAAAAATCTGTTTACATAATCAACGGGTTCACGCGGCTTTCTCGCGAGGAGGCGCTTGCAATTAACTGGCACATGGGCGCGTTTGATGTTCGCGTTCAAGGCGGAAGTTATTCGCTTAAAGATGCTTTCTTAACCTATCCAACCGCACTTCTTTTGCACATTGCCGATGTTATGGCAACATACATGGACGAGGAGCAAGGTTCGAATTAATTGCAAAAATCAATCAAATTTTTGAAAACTTTGGGCAATCCAAGTTTTTTCTTTTCAAATGGAAATTAATGTGATACAATTTAGTTATGAAATTCTTTAAGAAACATAAAAAGGCAACAATAATTTGCTCAATCGTTTTTGTTTTATTGATTATTTTAGTGATTTTGATGTTCACTGTTTTTTCGCTTAAAGATGTTGAAGTTGAACTTAAAACAGGAACTGAACATTTAACGCAAGAGGTTGTTTCGGAAATTGAGGATGAAGCGCTTAAAACTGGCGGTTCGGTTTTGTTTTTGGGAAAAGAAAAACTTATTTCGCGTCTTGAAAAGCAATTTCCATATTTAAAAATTGTTAACATTGAAACGCAAATTCCAAACAAACTTGTTATTCATGCGGCGGAAAGGGAAGAACTTTTTGCTGTTAACTCTGGCGAAAAGTCATATTTCTTGGACGAAGAGTTTAAGATTTTGCGCGTTGAAAATTCAAACTATTCCAAACAAGAAAACGGCGCGGTTTTGCTTTCGTTTGGAAGCGTGTTTATTGACACGGAGGACAAGGCATATGCTGCGGGTGTTGACCTTAAACTTGACGGCGCAGAGGCGGGGCAAACTTTAAACATTGGGAATTCAAGCGAAGAAGAAAACTATTTTTCGAAAAAACTTGAAACAATTTCGCTTTCAATTTTAACCTCTTTTGAGGAAAACGGGCTTCAAATTCAAGATGTTCGAAGCAGATTCCAAAGTTTTGAAATTTTCTTTAAGCCAATTGAAATTGCAAACACAATTTCGTGGCAACCATGTTTAAAAATTGTTGACGGCGCAAATTTTGAGGTGCAAATCATTTTGGCAGATTCAAACTTAACCGAAAAAATTGGAACATATAACCAAGCAATTTCGGCTGCTTCGAAAAATCCAAATCTTCTTGTTAACAAAGTTCTTTATGTTTTTGAAAACAGCAATAATGAATTTGCCTATTCATTTTTAGATAAGTAATTTTGAGGAGGCTTTAAATACATCTATTCGGTGCTTTCCTTGTTTATTGAGGGGTTTAAAAGTCTTTGCACGTTTCATCTTTTTTTCTAGATTTAAAAATAATGATTGACGAAGAGAAAGTTAAGGTATATAATTAAATTAATTAAGGAGAAAAATATGAAAAAATTTTTGTTATCATTTTTAACATTAATTCTTGCTGGGGCGATGGTTGTTGCTCTTATATTACCTCTTGCATCGGTTCAAACAAAGAATAAAGAAACCGGGAATGAGGGCGCTCAATTTGCTCAAAGCATAACTATGATGGATTTCATTCAAAGCCTTTTTGCAAATGATGAAAAGAAAGAAGATGCAGAAAAACAACTTATTGCTAAAACAACAGAAGTAACTAAAGAAGTTAACAAGGAAGTTGCTGACGGAACTGTTAAAGCAGAGGACACTGCAAAAGAAATTGCAACTCGTGTTCAAAATTCAAAGGAAATGGCTCTTCGCGACACATACAACTTTGCAACAGAAGAAAGTCTTGCTGTTCCATATGGAATTTCAGGCGACGAAAACTTGATTGTTAAAACAAAAACAGTTGGCGGGCTTTCAATTGCGTTTATTGCTTGTGTTGGATTGGTTGTTGTTCTTAACGCTTTAACATTAATTATTAACAGTTCGAAACTTAGAGGGCTTGGCTCGTTCTTCACTTTCCTTGCTTGCGGACTTAGCATTGCAATTGTTGTTCTTTTGGAAGTTGCATTCAGCGCAACAGGACTTATTAATGTTCTCTTTGCAAAAGTTAAATGGTTTGGCTACATTATTATTGCATACACTGCAATGTACTTCGTTCTTAGATTGCTTGTTAACAACAAATTAAAGAAAATGTAATTTAAATTTTTCAAATTTCTAAAAAAACAGTTGACTTTCTCAACTGTTTTTTTTATAATTATAAAAAAATTGATTAAATATACATAATCAGTTTTAACAAAAGAAACACCAAGGAGAATTGCTAAGATGCAAAAGAAATATGCAGCAATAATGGACATTGGATCTTCGAAAATTTCCGTTTTAATTGGTCAACAAGGGGTTAACAACTCTTTTGTTATTAAAGGGAAAGGCGAAGCCGATTATGCTGGATTTTCGGACGGAGAATTTCTTGAAACAGAGGAGCTGAAATATGCTTGCGGGTTTGCTCTTTCAAAAGCGCAAGAACAAGCAAGAATGAAAGTTGAAGCTCTTTATGTTGGAGTTCCTGCCGAATTTTCTTTTTGCGACTGCACAGAAGTTGAAACCTGCTTTAAAAGAAAGGTTAAAGTTACGAATGAAGATGTTTCCTATCTATATTCAAAAGCACTTAACAAAGAAGTTATGAAATCGAAAACGCTTGTTTCTTGTTCCCCTCTTTGGTTTAAACTTGACGACGGACGAAGAACATTCGATTGTGGACAGCAAAAGACAACATTGCTTAGAGCAAAGGTTAGTTTGGTTTATGTTGAAAACTCGTTTATTTCGCTTTTCAACGAAACTTTGGGGCAACTTGGAATTGAATCGGTTGAATACATTTCCGCGCCTCTTGCCCAAGCAAACTATCTTTTAACTCCATATGAACGCCAACGCGGCGCAATTATTGTTGACATTGGCTACATAACAACAAGCGTTTGCGGTGTTCTTGGAAATGGTCTTGCGGGGCTTAGCGCGTTCTCGCTTGGCGGGGCACACATAAGCGGAGATTTCTGCGAAGGGTTTGAAATTTCATTTGCAGAAGCCGAACAACTTAAAAAAGAAATTGTGCTTAGTGTTAATTCAAAAAAGGCAGGGAATTATGAGATTAATGTTGAAAATCAAGTTTTGTTTGTTCCAATTGCTTCTGCTAATGAAATAGTTCGCGAAAGAATTGAAATGATTGCGTCTTTCATTAAAAGAAGTTTCCAGAAGTTTTCGGAGCAAAATTTGGAAAATGCCCAAGTTTACTTGACAGGAGGCGGTCTTTCGTATATAACTGGTGGTAGAGAATACCTTGAAAAATGCCTTGGTCGCGATATACAAATTCTTGTTCCCGATGTTCCTGCATATTCAAAACCTAACTTTTCAAGTTCGCTTTCGGTTTTGAGCGAAGCTCTTAAAAAACAAGTTAAAACCACGAATTGGTTTGTTAAATTATTTAGTTAAGGAGAAATTTATGTATTCAGAAAACAGCATTGGCCCAGTTGCAAACATTAAAGTTGTTGGAATTGGTGGAGGCGGAAACAACGCCGTTAACCGCATGATTAATGCTAACATAACAAGCGCACAATTTGTTGCAATTAACACAGATAAACAAGCGCTTTTAATGAGCAAGGCAGATTTGCGCCTTCAAATTGGCGAAAAATTAACAAGAGGACTTGGCGCGGGGGCAGACCCTGAAGTTGGCCAAAAAGCAGCAGAAGAAAGTAAAGCAAGCATAACAGAAATGCTTAAAGATTCCGACCTTGTTTTCATCACTGCTGGAATGGGCGGAGGAACAGGAACTGGGGCGGCTCCTGTTGTTGCTCAAATTGCAAAAGACATGGGAATTTTAACCATTGCTGTTGTAACAAAACCTTTCAATTTTGAAGGCAGAAAGAGAATGGAAAACGCCGAAAGAGGATTGGAAGGACTTAGAAAATATGTTGACACTTTGGTTGTTATTCCAAACGATAAACTCTTAAAACTTGTTCCAAAAGGAACTCCAATTGTTGAAGCATTCCGCTATGCCGACGATGTTTTGCGTCAAGGTATTCAAGGAATTTCCGATTTAATTGTAACTCCAAGTTTAATTAACCTCGACTTTGCCGATGTTCGTTCAATTATGAAAAACAAAGGTCTTGCCCATATGGGAATTGGCCGCGGAAAAGGCGAAAATAAAACAATTGAGGCTGTTCGTCAAGCTGTTTCAAGCCCACTTCTTGAAACAACAATTGAAGGAGCAACAGGTGTTTTAATTAACGTTAAAGGCGGAAACGACTTGCCTCTTGACGAAGTTTATGAAGCAGTTGACCTTGTTAAAGAAGTTGTTGACGAAACAGGAAACATCATCTTTGGTGCTGCAATTGACGAAGCAATGAACGATGAAGTTGAAATAACAATTATTGCAACTGGATTTAAAGGAACTCCAGACGAAGAGCCAGAAGTTGAAAAAGCACGCGAAGATGTTCAAGCATATGGAAGTTTCGACAAGGAAAAATACGACCAATATGTTCAAAAGAACGAAACAAACGCTCTTGGACTTGGCGTTAGAAGAGTTGTTGAAGAAAAACGCCCAGAACCTGTTGTTGAAGAAGATGAAGAGCCGGTTCAAACTCAAACTTCAAGAATTTCAATTCGCGAAGCAGACATTCCTCCATTCCTTAGAAAAATTAAGAAAGATAGATAATTTAAACAGGGCGGTTGCCCTGTTTTTTATTGCAAAGCGCATTATGTTTAAGAGTTATTATTTTGCTCTAAAAATTTTTTGTGGTAAAATAAAAATATGGTAACACTTTTAATTTTAGATGGATATGGTGAGAGAAGCGAAAAGCAAGGCAATGCAATTCTTGGAAACTCGCCAAAAATTAAGAAACTTAGAAATGAGTTTCCTTCGTGTTTGCTTGAAGCAAGCGGAACTGCGGTTGGGCTTAGCGAAGGGCAAATGGGGAACAGCGAAACAGGACACTTGAACCTTGGAAGCGGAAGGGTTCTTTATCAAGACTTGGAAAGAATTAACAACTCAATTAAAGACGGCAGCTTTCAAAAAAACGAAGTTCTTAAAGAGGCTGCGCTTCATGCAAAAAAGAATAAAAGCAATGTTCATATTATGGGACTTCTTTCAAACGGAGGAGTTCACAGCAAAATTGAGCACGCGAAACAAATTATTCTTTGCCTTAAAAAGCAAGGCATTAAAAACATTTTTTTCCATGCTTTTTTGGACGGGCGCGACACTCCAATCGACAGTGGAATTAGCTATCTTGGCGAAATTTTGAACTTTTTTAAAGAACAAGAAATTGGTCAAGTTATAACGGTTTCGGGGCGCGTTTATGCAATGGACCGCGAACAACGTTTTGAACGTGTTCAACGCGTTTATAATATGTTAACAGGAATTAGCGCGGAAGGTTACAGCGAGGTTTTAAATCTTAAAAAAGCAGTTGAAATTAACTATCACAAAGGCGTTTACGACGAATTTATGCCTCCAATTAAACTTATTGGAAGCCCAGACATTGAAAGCGGCGACGTTATAATTTCATATAATTTTAGAACAGACAGAATGCGCGAACTTATTTCGGCGCTTTCTCAAAAGAATTTCAAGGCGTTTGAACGAAAAAAACTTGAAAATCTTTTTGTTGCAACAATGGCGGAATATGACAAAACTTTTAAGAACGTTAATGTTATTTTTAAGCCAGAAAAAGTTAAAAATTGCCTTTCCGAAGTTCTTGCAAAGAACAATTTAAAACAACTTCGAATTGCGGAAACAACAAAATATGCCCACGTAACATTTTTCTTTAACGGGGGGATTGAAAAACCTTTCCCAGGGGAAGATCGAACGCTTGTTGAAAGCATAAATGTTCAAAATTTTTCGTCCGTTCCAAAAATGAGAGCAAAAGAAATAACTCAAAAAGCAGTTTCGGCAATTAAAAGTAAGAGATATGACTTTGTTTTAATCAACCTTTCAAACCCAGATATGATTGGGCACACTGGCGATTTTATTGCAACGAAAAAGGCAATTAAATATGTGGACAAATGTGCAGATTTAATTGTTAGGGCAACTCTTAAAGCGGGGGGAGATGCAATTGTTACGGCGGACCACGGTAACGCAGAGCTTATGTTTGAAAATGGAAAAGTTGTTACAACCCACACAACAAATCCTGTTGTTTTCATTCTTGCAAGCAAACGCTTTAAAAAATGTGAACTTGTGCAAAATGGGAAACTTGCGAATGTTTCACCAACTGTTTTGGACCTTCTTGGGGTTAAAAAGCCAAAAGAAATGACAGAAAACTCGCTTTTGGTTTATAAAAATTGAATTTTGCTTTGTTATTAATTTATAATTGTATATAATAATATTTAGATAAGTTGTCGAATTTAGGGGCAACTGGAGGTTTTATGAGAATAATTCCTAGAAAAATTAAGGTTAAAACAGAGTTTATTAAGGGCGTCACATTAACTGATGTTATTTTTGCGTTCATTGGTGTTGGCGTTGCTGTTGCTCTTTTCACAGCAAATTTCCCATATCATGTTTGGGTTGGTGTTGGCTGGCTTATTGTTGCGTTCAGCCTTTTCCTTCCTGTTGCCGACGGAATTCGTTTCTACTACACTTTGGGCTATCTGTTCCGCTTTTTTGCGCAAAAGAAAAAATATTCAAAAGAAGCAAAGAAAGAAACATCAAACATTTCGTCAATCATTCCTTTTGTTGGATTTGATAAGGACAGATTTATTAATTATGGGGACTATGCCGCTCAAGTTATTGAAATAACACCTGTTGAATTTGGGCTTTTGAATGAATTTAAACAAAACATGCTTATTGAAACATTTGCGAACGCTCTTCGTCGTTTAACAGAAAATCAAACAGCAAACATTGTTAAACTTAGCAAAGCAATGATTTTGGATAACTATGTTTATGTTGAAGACAGAAAGTATGATTCGCTTATGGACCTTCAAGTTGAAGGCGAAATGACCGCAAAAGAAGTTGAGGCAAGAGCGGGAATTTTTGAGGACAGGGTTTCAAGAGTTGAAGCCATGAACCGCCAGGAAAAAGTTTATAAAGATTACTACTATTTTGTTGTTTATGGAAAAGATAGGGAAATTTTGGAAACAACCGTAAACGGAATTATGACAACCCTTTCAAACTCGGCAACTCCAATGACAACTCGTCGTCTTGCAGGGCGCGACCTTGTTGTTTTCGTTAAAGCAACCTTTGGAAAAGAGTTCGACGAAAGAGAACTTGACGCAATTCCAATGAATAAATACTATGATTGGGCTGTTCCAAAAGAACTTAAATTTAAAGCGGCAGGATATAATGTTGACGGAAGAGGCTATCGCCAATTTGTTATCAGCGACTATCCACTTAATGTTCCAAACGCTTGGGGATTTAACTTCTTCTCGCAAGACAGAACGAAAGTTATTGTTAAAATTAGACCCGTTCAAAAATTGAAAGCCGAAAGAAACATCGATAAGGCAATCATGGAAATGGAAAGCAAGGCTGCATATTCTGCAAAGAGCAGTCGTGTTATTGAAAATGAAACACACCGCGAAACCTTGAAGCAACTTCTTGTTAGTCTTAAAAATAACAACGAACAACTTTTTGATGTTAACACCTATGTGATTTGCGAAGAGGCGGCAAGAAAGGAAGTTAAAGCAATTTTGAAACAAGAAGGCTTTAAAATTTCAGAACTTTTCGGACGCCAAGTTGACGGGTTTATCAGTTCCAACATCTCAATGAGAGATAACATTAAAGAAACAATGCGTGGAATCCCAACAACAACTCTTGCAGCAATTTTCCCATTTATTTCGGGCGCGCTTCAAGATAAGGACGGATTCTATATCGGCTATAACGAATATCCAATTTTCGTTGATTTCTTCGTTAGAAACCGCGACAGAGTTAACAGCAACATGATGATTGTTGGTAAATCTGGTTCTGGTAAATCCTTCGCAACGAAAACTCTTTTAACTAACATGGCAGCGGATAACACCAAAATCTTCATTCTCGACCCAGAAGACGAATATACGGTTCTTGCGGGCAGGTTGCAAGGAAAGGTTATCGATGTTGGGTCGTCGGCAATGGGAATTATCAATCCGTTCCACATCATGACAACCCTTAAAGACGATATTAAAGATGTTAACGAGGTTTATGACGAGGAGGAAGAAGAGGAACAAGACGACGGAAAGCTTAAACTTAAATCGGAAACCGACACATTCTCAACCCATCTTCAATTCCTTGAACAATTCTTTAAAGTTATTCTTAACGGAATCGACAGCGACTCGTTCGAGGCTTTGAACTCGCTTGTTGTTGAAATGTATAACGAAAAGGGAATTAACTCAAAAACCGATCTTGAAAAACTTAAGCCAGAAGATTATCCTATTTTCGACGATTTGTATGCAATTATTAACGACAGAATTGAAAAAGAAACCGACGAATATCATAAACGCAACCTTTTAACAATTCAAACATACATTAAGAAATTTGCAACCGGCGGAAGAAACAGTAACCTTTGGAACGGGCCAACTTCAATTTCAACAAAAGAAAACTTTGTTTCGTTCAACTTCCGTTCGCTTCTTGCAAACCGAAACGAAGTTATTGCTAACGCGCAAATGCTTTTGATTTTCAAATATTTGGATAACGAAATTATTAAAAACAGAGATTTCAACATTCGTTTCAAAACAAACAGAAAAATTATTGTTGCCGTTGATGAAGCCCACGTTTTCATTAACCCAGAATATCCAATCGCTTTGGATTTCATGGCGCAAATGGCAAAGCGTATCCGTAAATATTCCGGAATGCAAATTGTTATTACGCAAAATATTAAGGACTTCGTTGGAACACCAGAAATTCAACGTCAGTCAACCGCGGTTATTAACGCCAGCCAATATTCAATGATTTTCTCGCTTTCTCCAAACGACTTGAACGACCTTGTTGAATTGTATCGTAAATCGGGCGAAATTAACACCGAGGAGCAAAACAGCATTGTTACCGCCGGAGTTGGTCAGTGCTTCTTCATAACAGGCGCAATGAGCAGAACAATGATGCAAATTGAAGCGCCAGACACAATTAGAAAAATCTTCGAATAGAGAATTAAAAAAGAACCTTTGCTTAGGTTCTTTTTTATTAGTTTAAAAGTATGAAATATAACTTTGAAAGTTTATTTAAAAGTGAGAAGATGAAATTGAAAATTTCTTTATAATTGTGAAGATGGGATTGAAAGTTTCGTCGAAAGAATATATGAGGAAAAGAAAAAACTCCACGAAAAATTCGTGGAGTTTTAAGTTTTTTAAGGTTATGCTTTAATTGAAAGAATTTTATATTCAATTTCGCCGCCTGGAGTTGTTACAGTAACAACATCGCCTTTTTTCTTTCCAAGAAGTGCTTTTCCAACTGGGCTTTCGTTTGAAATCAATCCTTTAAGAGGGTCACTTTCTGTTGAGCCAATAATTTGATATTCAACTTCTTCGTCGAATGTTTCGTCATATAACTTAACAGTGCAACCAACGGAAACGCTGCTTGTTGAAATATCTTTCTTATTAATGATTTCGCAGTTACGAAGTTTAACTTCAATTTCTGCAATTTCTGCTTCAATTTGTCCTTGTTCGTCTTTTGCTGCGTCATATTCTGCGTTTTCGGAAAGATCGCCAAATTCTCTTGCAATTCCAATTTTCTTTGTTACTTCTGGTCTTCTAACTGTTTTAAGTTCAACAAGTCTATCTTCAAGTTGTTTTTTCCCTTCTGGTGTTAAAAATGTTTTTTCCATTCTGTCCTCCTGTTAATAAAAAGAAGAGACATTGACAATTCAATGTTCTTCCAAAAGCAGATAGATAATACAACAATCGAACAAACAAGTCAACTATTTTTTTGCATTATCTTCTTAAATATATTTTTAGTCTTAAATTAATAAAATATTACATTTCGCGCAAAGATTCAAGATGTTTTGCCGAATTAACAGTGCCCTCATATTGTCGGATAATTGAGTTAAGTTCGCGCTTCGACATTCTTTCAAAAATTTCCTTAACTTCTGGGGAATTTGGATCGTTTCCGCCAAACTCGCAAACTCTTTCAATAAGTTCTTCTTTTGTTTGAGTTTCTTTTTTGCTGCGAATGTTTGAAGCAAATTTGTTTTTTGAAAATTTATTATTCATTTTTATAACTTCCTTTTTCTTTTTTAGTTTAATATGAAAATGAATAAAATGCAAGAGAAATTTTTGTTTTTTTTACATCTTATTTGAGTTATTGGCAAATTATTATGATAAATTTAAGTTTTTTTAATCTAACACCAAACTTTAAAAGTTTGTTTATGCTAATTAATTTTACATTTTGCCTTTAATTAGTTATACTACAACTATGGAAATTAAATTCGCAGCAAGCGGCGACATTGGAAAAATTTTTGAACTTTCGGCTTTAAATTTTGACTGGACAAAAGAAGGAATTGAGGGGGCATTTAAGTCGAAAAATATAATTTTGAAAGCGGAAGAAAACGGGAGGCTTGTTGGCTTTTTAATTGCCGCTGACCTTGTTGACAGTTATAACCTTCTTCTTGTTGCGGTTAAAGAAGAGCAAAGAGGGAAGGGAATTGCATCGAAACTTATCGAAAAACTTGAAGAACTTGCAAAAGAAAAAGACATTGAAAAAATTTGGCTTGAAGTTCGAGAAAGCAATTTTAAGGCAATTGGATTGTATCAAAAAAACAACTATAAAAATATTTACACACGAAAAAAATACTACTTTGACGGCGAAAACGCATTAATTTTTGAAAAAGAAATATAAAAAACATGGAATTTCCATGTTTTTTTGTTTAATTTTTAAGGTTTGCTTCGGCTTGGCTTGGGCGAATGTAAAGCGGAACAAGTTCTTTTTCGGTTGTGAATTTTCCTTCTTCTGCTTTTTTTGTTGCAACTTCAAGAAGCGAGGCGGGGGAAAGCGAAACATATTCAGTTTCAAAGGGAAGTTTCTCAATTGAAACAAGGTTTTTAAGATTGTTAATTTCGCTTGTGCTAATCATTTTTGGCTTTTCAACTTCTTTATTTGCTTCAAAACTTGAAACGAAATAGAGCCCGCTTAAAGCGTCTAAAATTGGTGTTTTATCTTCTTTTTGGCTTTCATGAGCAATAAGAGTTAAAGAATCGATTGCAATTGGTTTAATTTTTTCATAAACAGAAAGAATTGCTTTTGCTGTTGCAATTGAAATTCGAAGACCTGTGAATGAACCAGGACCAACAACAACGGCAAGGGCGTCAATTTCGTTTAAGAATTCGCTTGTGTTTTTTGCTCCTGCTTGGGCAAAGATTTTTTCAATTTCAACAAGCAAATTTTCGGAGTGTTTGGAGTTTGCATCAATTGTTTTAAAAAAGTTCTTCCCATTATAGGAAAGGGCAATGTGCGCTTCGGCAAAAGCGGTGTTTAAACATAAAATATTCATACTATTTCCTCAATTTTAATTTCTCTTTTTGTGTTTGAAAGTTTGTTTAATGTAATTTTTGTGTAGGGAGGAGAAAAAAGCCCTTCAACATTTTCTGCCCATTCAACCAAAACAACGCCATCGTTTTTATTGAAATAGTCTTCAAAACCAAGTTCATAGGCTTCTTCTTTCGACGAAAGGCGATACATATCGAAGTGATACATTTTTTCTCTGCCTTCATATTCGTTAAGAAGAGTGAAAGTTGGACTTGTTATAATTTCGTCAATTCCAAGTCCCTTTGCAAATCCTTTCGTGAAAGTTGTTTTGCCTGCGCCAAGGTCGCCCGAAAGAACAATAATCTTTGGTGCTTTAATTGTTTTTGCAAGTTCGCATGCAAAATCCATTGTTTCATTTGCGCTTGATGTTATCAATTTGTTTTGCCTCCTTTTTCGCTTTTTTTATAAATTAAAATTCCAATTGTTGAAAAGATGATTCCAATTGCAACAGCAACAAGGGTGTCGGAAAGATAGTGCTGTCCAAGATACATTCTTGAAACTATAACAAATCCAACAAGAATTGTAAATAAAAGTGTTGAAAGAATTCTAACCCAAAGTTTTTTCGATTTTGTCCAAATTAGATATAAGCAAAAACAAGATATTATTGTTGCGCTTAAAGTGTGGCCGCTTGGCATTGAATCTCCGCCCCCAGGGAAAACGTTTTTTATTTCGCCGCAGGCAACATATGGTCTTGGGCGCGCAATTATTGCTTTCAAAATCCAATTTGTTAAAAGAGAGATGAGATAGGTTGCAGAAAAATAGACTGCATATTTTTTGCTTGCTAAAAAGTAAATTACAACAAAGGCAATTGCAAAACCAAAATAGTTTCCAAGTTGGGAAATAAATTTAAAAAAACAATCCCAAAATGGAGTTGATGCGCTTTGAAGTGTTTTAATTATCTCAATTTCAAATTTCATTTCTATATTATTGCAAAATCTGGCTAAAATTATTTTTTAGCCTTTTTCCCTCCCTTTTTCTTAACGTTAAAAAATTTAATTAAATATGGGGAGTAGATAATTATTGCGCTTGCGCCAACGCCAATTAAAACAATTTGCCAAAGTTCAAATTTATATGTTGTGTATTGAACATGATTTGCAACAAGCGAAAGTTTTCCAACAGTTGAAACGCCAACAAGAATGTTGCCGTTGTTATCTGTTCGATAGATTGAATTGGTGCTAACTCCTGCGTTGGCTAAACGATCGATTGCCTCTTGTGAAGGATGGCCATAACTATTTTTGCCAACAGAAATTATTGCATATTCTGGTTTGACAAGGTTAAGGAAATTTTCGGAAGAAGAATATTTGCTTCCATGATGCGCAATTTGCAAAATGTCAACATCAAAATATGTTTTTGAAAAACCTGTGTAGCCGTTTTCTTGCGCCTTTGAAACAAAATCTGTTTCAATCTTTTTGCTTCCGTCGCCCGTAAGCATAATTTTTCGCCCCATGTATTCAACAATGATGATTGAAGAATATTCGTTTGTTATCGCTTCTCCTTTTGAAATGTATTGTTTTCCTGTTATTGGGGCAAAAAAGTTGACGGCCCACATTTCGTTTGACGAATTTGCGCTCTCTTCGTTATATGATGAAGAGCGAATTCGAATATGTTCGTTTGCGTAAACTTTTTGGCAACCAAAAGAAGAAACTTCGTTGTCTAAACTTGTTATAAGCTTGCGATAGGTTTCGTCGCTGCAAGTTGGAGCAGAGGGCGGAATTGCCCAAGGAATGTCCTCTGGAGATTCGGTGTTATAGTAATAGATTTGAGGAAGATAACAATTTTTAACCAAATAGTTTTCAAATACATATGTTGCGCCGCCAATATGATCGGCGTCGGGATGAGTTAAAACAAGATAGTCGATAACTTGTTCGTTGTTTTCTTTTTTAAAGTTAAATTTACTTAAATAGTCTTTAAATTTATCAAGGCTTGAAGATTTATAGTGGCCGCAATCAACAATCATAGTTTCGCCGGTTGGAAACTGGATTAAGGCGGCAGAACCTTGCCCAACATCAATAAAATGTGCTTTAAGCCCGTTTTCGTCAATTTCGGTTGAAAGAGCATTTTTGTTTAGGTTATAGTTAACAAGATTTTCAACTTTTTCTTTAAAGAAAAATGTGCAACAAAGAGCAAGAACAATCAACGCAAATATGATTGTTCTTGTTATTAAAGCAGTTTTTGCCTTCTTTGTTTTATCTTCTGTTTTCTTGCTCAAAATTTAACGACTTCCTTTAATTATATTTTGCTAATTTCGTAGCCTTCTTTTGTGTCTTTAACTAAATATCCTTTCGATTTAATCAAATCGCGAAGTTCATCGGATTTAGCCCAATTCTTTTCAGCTCTTGCCTGAACTCTTTCGTTTGCAAGATTTTTAATTTCTTCTGGAATTTCAACCTCGTCTTCCTTTCCAAGGTCAAGACTTAAAACTGTGTCGAATTTCATAAGAAGGTTGTAAACATCTTTGCTTTTTGGTTCATTTTTAAGCATTTTCCAAACAACCCCAACTGCAAGAGGAAGGTTAATGTCGTCGGAAAGAGCATCACGGAATTCTTTTTCATATGCGTCAAGTTTATCTTTTGGAACTTGCGCCGTTCCGTTTTTGTGTTCAATTGCAAGTTGTTTAAGCGATTTCAACGCTTGCTTTGCTGCTGTTAAGCCTTCAAAAGTGAAATTAAGGCTTTTGCGATAGTGCGTTAAAAGATTGAGATATCTGAAATCAAGAGGAGAGTATCCTTTTTCAATAAGTTGGTCGAGAGTGTATAAGTTTCCAAGACTTTTGCCCATTTTCCCGCCGTCAACTTGAAGGAATTCAACATGCATCCAATTTTTAACAACTTGTTTTCCTTCTTTTGCGTCATTTTGTGCAATTTCGTTTTCATGATGAATTTGCTTATGGTCAATTCCGCCAGTGTGGATGTCGATTGAGTTTCCAAGATATTTTTCGCCCATTGCCGAGCATTCAATGTGCCAACCAGGGCAGCCAACTCCCCAAGGGCTGTTCCATTTCATAATATGTTCCGCTGGAACAAATTTCCAAAGCGCGAAATCGAAAGGGTGGTGCTTTTGTTCGTTTTCGTCAATTCTGTTAACCCCAACAGTTGAAAGGTCTTTTCCAGAAAGTGCGCCATATTTTTTAAATTTTTGAACATCAAAATAGACCCCGTCGTCAATAATATAGGTGTAACCCTTTGCTTCAAGGCGTTTAATGAAATCAATCATTTCTTGAATATGCTCTGTTGCTTTTGCAATGTGCTCTGGAAGTTCAATGTTAAGACGCGAAACGTCTTTCATAAAACAATTTGTGTAGAACTTTGCAATTTCATAGGGGTCTTTGTTTTCGCGTTTTGCAGCAAGCTCCATTTTGTCGTCGCCTTCGTCCGAATCGGAAACAAGATGCCCAACATCGGTTAGATTCATAACTCCGTCAATTTTATAGCCACAATATTTCAAACTTTTGCGCAGAAAATCCATGAAAAGATAGGCACGCATGTTGCCAATATGTGGGAAATAATAGACGGTTGGGCCGCAGGTGTACATTTTAACTGTGTTGTTCTCAACCGTAAGTTCTTCTTTTTTTCGTGTTAATGAATTATAAATTTTCATTTTTGCTCCTTAAATTAATATATATTCGATTTAATTTTTGCTGGTGCGGGTGTTATTGCAATGAACTAACAACCGCGGTCATACACAAATCGAAATATCTTGGAGGAAGCGACATAACCGAAAGGGCATTGTTTTTTGAGTAGATATATTTTTCGCCGTCGCGAAGAAGATCGGTTGATTTGAAGAAATAGATGCTTCCAAGGTTGCAGTAGACGCTGTTTAAGTTAATTGGCTTGTTAAATTCAACAACGCAAGAAAGTTTTAATCCTTCGTTAATGTTAATAAGCGAACTGAAAGTTATTTCTCCTTCATTTCGATTTATAACAAAATCGTAGGTTTGAATTTTTTCAACAAACTTTTTCGCATCAACAAACATTCCGTTAAAGTTACTTATTTCCGTTGTTTGTGCTTTATAGTCTTTAACATCAAATTTAATTTTCTTAAATTGTTGGAAAAGAGGATTTTCAATTGCGCCAATAATTTTTTCAAAGCGGTCGTCAATGTCAAGAGTGTGGAGAATTGAAATTGAGAAGTTTTCTTGCGGTTCATCCAAAAGCATGAGAAGATATTTTCGCTGAACCTTTCCTTCCTCGTTTTCTTCCAAAACAAAAGCATTATAAAGTTTTCCGGTTTTATATTCTCCCCAAATCAATTTTTTGAAAAGAGATTTGAAAGGTTCATAGTTGGAAATCTTTTCAAAGTTTTTATTTGAATATTCTCTTCCGTTAAGAAAAGCAGTTTTAAGACGTTGAACTTGTAAATCAATTTCGCTTGGGGAAGTTTTTCCAATTGCAAGTTGGTCTTCAATGTCCAAAATGTTAATTTCTGCTTTCTTTGCAAGCGTTTGAAGCATGTCGCGTTTCCAATTTTCGTCGTCAAAGTTTTTAATTGCGGTTGATGCAAAAATTTTTGCTGCTTCGTCTTTTCCGCAGTTAACAAGACATTCGGTTAAATATTTTGCTTCTTTAAATCTTCCAAGCCCGAAAAGTTGGCATGCAAAATTTGTCATTTCTTTAATTAAGTTTTCGCTTCCAAAAAGAGCGCAGAAACGAATTGCCCATTTTGCTTCTTTAATGTCGTCTTTCTTTGAAACAACATCGTAAAGTTTTTCGGCGAAATTTTCAAGTCCTTCTCTTTCAAAAACATTGAAAAGGTAGTTTAAGTTAGCC
>ENA-ORPK01000057-ORPK01000057.1-human-gut-metagenome-genome-assembly--contig:-NODE-57-length-96690-cov-9.271641_pt1 | contig 96690 bp, 96 predicted proteins | sample MGYA00242139_ERZ509068 | MGnify/ENA primary metagenome ERZ509068 (study PRJEB26280, sample SAMEA2338687) | human gut metagenome | biome: human gut; feature: human-associated habitat; material: faeces...
GATGGTTCCTCGGTCTGGAAATGATGGACAAGGTTCCCCATTTCTCTACGTTTGGAAAGAATTATACCAGACGCTTTAAGGATACTGATCTTTTTGAACAGATCTTTTCCCGTATCCTGCAGGAATGCTATAAATACAGACTGATTGATCCTTCCGAGGTCTTCGTGGATGCCACCCATGTAAAAGCACGGGCAAACAGCAAAAAGATGCGGAAACGGATTGCAGATGAGGAAGCACTGTTCTTCGAAGAGCAGTTAAAGAAGGAAATCAATGAAGACCGGGAAGCGCATGGGAAAAAGCCTCTGAAAGAAAAGAAGGAAGATCCCAAAGATCCCCCCTCCTGTGGTGGCAGCTCTGATGGAAAAGAAGAAAAAACGGTCAAGGAAAGTACAACGGATCCGGAAAGCGGATGGTTCCGAAAGGGTGAACATAAAAATGTTTTTGCGTATTCCGTGCAGACAGCCTGTGACAAAAACGGATGGATTCTGGGTTATAGTGTAAATCCCGGCAACCAGCATGACAGCCGGACATTTAAATCCCTGTATGATAAGATAAAAGACATTGGCATTCAGACACTGGTAGCCGATGCAGGATACAAAACACCAGCGATAGCAAAGTTACTTCTGGATGATGGTATCACACCGCTTCTGCCGTATAAACGCCCCATGACCCAAGATGGTTTTTTCAAAAAAACCGAGTATGTGTATGATGAATATTTTGACTGCTATGTATGCCCGAATGATCAGGTGCTGGCTTATCATACGACGAACCGTTCCGGATACCGGGAATACAAGAGCTGCGGAATCGTCTGTGAAGGATGTCCATATCTGAAGCAGTGCACAGAAAGCAGGGATCATGTGAAGGTAGTGACCCGGCATATCTGGGAGCCGTACATGGAAAAGTGTGAGGATATCCGGCATACGATTGGGATGAAGGAAGTGTATGCGCAACGGAAAGAGACCGTAGAGCGCCTCTTCGGAACAGCAAAAGAAAACCACGGATTACGCTATACACAGATGATAGGAAAAGCCCGGATGGAAATGAAAGTCGGGCTTACGTTTGCCTGCATGAATCTGAAAAAACTGGCAAAGATGATAGCCAGGAAGGGAAAAAGGGGAACCCAAAAGTGTTTATTATTGATCAAGTACACACTTTTTGAACCCAAAACAAGAAAAACGCTTCTGGAGTGCTGACCAAAAGCGTTTTGTCTACATTCTGAGCGGACGCATCAGCGTCCGCCTTGGTACTCGCTATTTAATTTCCGAACGATACTTCCACATCAGGGTTCTGCTCCTGCCACTTCTTCAAGCCGTCTTCCTGCGTGGGTGGGGTCATCGACCAGCCTACGTTCGAGGATGACGTGTCAGTGTTCTCGTCGGCAGTCTTAGGAGCTGCTGCGATGGAGTCGTCCTGCACAGGAGCGTTGATGGTTACAGAGCTGTTTGTTGCGGTGTTGTTCAGGTCAAATACCTGATAGTGAATGTGGATATTTCCCAGTGCACCACCCATCAGCGGTACGATTCTTACAGCTACAGCGCTGTAAAGATAGTTAGGACGCATGTATGTGTCATGATGTCCAGGGCTGTCGTGCCAGCTCTGATAGATTTCTTCAGCGGTCTGCTGACCTTCTGAATAGTTTTCTGTAGTTCCGGCTCTTACGCCTTCGTGAACATCATTTTCATAGCACCGCTGTACAGCGATGTTGTACATGTCTTCACTCCAGATGAGTGCAGGAATACCGTTTGCTACACGTTCTTCATTGACCAGTGCAAATACCTGTTCTGCCATGGCTCTGTCGAAGTATTCTCCAGAGGTGTCCGTCGTACTTGTCGTAGTTGTCTGCGCAGGCGCAGGCGTTGCAGCGGGTGTTGCGGTATTCTGCTGCGCATTAGCTGTAGTGTTTCCAGCAGGCTTTTCGGATACGATGTACTTGTCACTTACATAACCAGTGGTGTTATTTAATTCAAAGCGATACCAGCCTGTCTGGTCACACTTGCCTGTCACGGTGATTTCCTGGCTGGCTTTCAGGCTGCCAATTTTCTTACCATCGGTGCTGGGCAGGTCTCTGACATTTACTGCAGATTTTGCGTACATGGTCTGATTAAGTTCCGAATAAGTATACCCTGTGCTTACAGCAGTGGGTTCTACGGGTGCTGTTGTGGGTTCCACGGCAGGTGCAGGAGATTCTGCAGGGGTCTCGGTAGGAGCTTCGGTCGGCTCTACGGCTGCTTCTGTGGTTGTCATTTCAGTGGATTCTACAGAAGTGGCTTCTGTAGCTGTTGCAGAGGTGGTCTCTGTGCTGGCAGTTTCGTTACTGGTTGTCTCTTTGCTGCCGCATGCGGTCAGCATCAGTGCTGCGCAAAGGATTGCTGCTACGGCTTTCGCAGTAGGCTTGTGTGTTCTGTGTTTCATAGTTGGTTTTCCTCGCTTTCGTTGAGAGAATTTATTTCGAGCGATTAACTTTTTTTCACGTGATCGTTCTCTATCGTTCTTACATTATAGTCAATATATTAGGTATAGTCAAGAAATTAAGTATGATACTCTTTTTATAATATTTGATAGGAGGTTCAATCTAACAACATGATATCATACAAGCCTTTCTTTGACACCTTACTTCGTAAGAACATGACAGAATACGAGCTGATTTTTAAGCACGGTGTTTCCGCCAATACCATTCATCGCATGAAAAAGGGGGAAGCAATCACTACAAAGACACTCGATGTGCTCTGCTACATCCTCGATTGTCCTGTTTCTGACATTATTGAACATGATAAGACAAAGTAAAATCGACAGGAGCTAACGCCCCTGCCGTTTTTTTGTTTTATGAAAATCATTCGAAAACTACATCTTCATCTACGGAAATGCCATCTGCACCGATCTCATCAAATGCAAACGCCATGTCACCCTTCATTCTCATCAAGTAATATTTTCCATCATTTGCCATAAATCCGCTATAATGTGAATCATAGACATCGCCCGATTTAATCTTATTGGTGCTGGAAATCTCTATCCAGTTTTCCCTCTCTAAAGCCAATGTTTCCTTATCCACATTGTTTCCCGATGCATCTGTATAAACAGAAAAACCGTAGCGAGGTTTTGCAATACCGCCCTGCTCTGCCAATTTCGTATTTATTTCATTTATAATGTAATCCTTTGCAGCATTTACCTGATCCTGCACACTATTTAGGTAATCTGGGTCTAATTCCTCTCCACCTTCTGATGTAGTTCCACTAATTTCCCTATATGCATCATCAAGTGCTATCATTGCAATTGTATCACTATCTGTTGAATCGGATATGGAATTCTCTGCATCTTGTCTAAGTTCATCTTTATGTTGATGATAATACATCAAAACTTCATTTCTGTTGTTCCAATCCTCCTCTACCCATGAAATGATCTCTTCGTCGGTCATTTTCGATAACTCTGCAAATGTCTTGCTCTTTCTCGTGTCCAAATTAAGGTAAGTTCCATCCCCATACATCACATAAATGCTCGGCGTTTCTTCCTTGTCAATTGCCTCACAGGAATACCAGACACCTACTTCATTGTTTGTAAACAACTGGCTAAATGTGCCAACGTTTTCATTCTTTGTGTCAGCTTCTTTTTCTGTGTTTGTTCTTGCGCTGCCATTACTGCTGCTTGTAGTATCTTTGCTGCCGCAGGCAAACAAACTCAGAGAGAGAATCGCCATCATACTTACCATCATTAGTTTTCTTTTCATTATTATTTCTCCTCATAAATAAGATTTTTTGTAGCTTTCTATATTATAGTCAATCTATTGAGTATAGTCAAGAAATTAAGTATATAAAACAACCACCTACAGCAATCAATCACTGTAGGTGGTCTTTATTACTCTGCTTCTACAAACGCATTCAGGGTGTTTTTCTCACGATTATAGTAATACACGTTGTCTGTCAGGAAATCATCCGCACTTACTTCTGTGCGGTTGACCTCACAAACCATCTGGTACAGTTCTTCTGCACTTGTGCTTCTGCTTTCGGGAACTATCAAAACTTCATGGACAGAACTGGGAAGGATGTAGAGGTTCGCATTTAATTTTTCTGCTACGATTTTCAGTACATCCTGATAGAGCATATTTACCGCACCGTAGTAATTCTGCTTATTGGTCATTATATACATCTGCCAGTCTGGATCCTGTACAATCTCCATCATCAGTTCCTCTGTACTCGCTGCCCGCCGTCTTGCATCCCTGTCTTCTTTCGTCTCAAATAAGATTCTTTGCAAAGGTGTCACGGTAACATGAAGCAGGCTTTTCGTGTTATGTCTGGCATATCTGTTTAATTCCTCTTCATCTACGCCCCACAAAGCCACAAGCTCATTCGTAATCTTTACGACTGCCGTTCTCTGTGCATCCCTGCCCAGAAGAATATAGTAGATAACAGCCATATCATGTACTATGCGGTGGGGGAGCTTTTCTAACAGCTCTCTGTTCTTTTCTGCATTTACAAGCTGCATACAGATTTTCCCACAGATTTTCGAGAAATCTTCAAAGTCCGGTTTCGGCATATCCTTCATTCCGTTATCTTCGTAGATTTCCGTGACTTCATCGCATATCTGTTCTACGCTGTAGCCATTCTGAATGTATCCATCAATATAGATGGTCGGTGCCATGATGCTTCCCGGAGCATATATAGAAATACCGTGAAGTAACAGTCCGTTGTTCTTTCTCACCTCTGCCAACTGTATTCTACAGTTCGGGTATCGCCTTTCCATTTCTTCCTTTACCGCTTCTTTCATATCTACTACTTCTGCTAACATACTTCTCTACCTCCATCTTTTTTCCTGCTTTCCTCACGCTTCACGTAAAGTTCTGCGTGCTTTTCTCTGAAACTGTAATAATCGTCTCCTGCTACAATAATGTGGTCGAATAATTTAATCCCCATAATTTCGCAGGCTCGCATCAACCCCTGTGTCACATCAACGTCCTGCGTTGATGGATTTGCTGTACTTCCAAGTCCGGGGTGATTGTGTGCCAAAATGATTCCTGCCGCATTGGTCAAAAACGCTCTTTGCATTATTTCCCGGATTCCTACGGTTGCCGAATCAATTACTCCATGACCAACTTCCGCATAGTCTATCACATGAAGACTAGCGGACAAAAACATCACATACAATTTTTCTTCCGAAAAGTCTTTCATGTGAAAAACATTGTTCAGCACGTTTACCACTTTCTCCGGGGAATTTACTTTCAGCCGTTGCTCTCCCACATATCCCCCTCGGTATTCAGCCACCGTCTCGCTGACCAGATACGGCAGCTTTCTTTCATCCAGTCTCACATCTACAACATCTATATTCATTGCCGTTACCTCCTTCATGGTCTCTCCCGGCATTGCAAAATGCAAAAGCCGCCAAAAAGATGTCAATAGATTGCTCTACATCTTCCTGGCGGCTTATCCTTTGATATATTCTTCTTTTATTCGTATTGTTCTAAAAATTTCAAAGCATCCCTGCCCCTTCTGTGCCGTCAGGCATGGGGATGCTTCTTTTTGTCTACTCTCTTCTCCACAACCGAAAAGAACCCCATTACCGATATTTCTACCAGTAACGAGGTTCTTATACCCTATATTTATACTACTATCCACATCTCCGCTGTCAGATCATACCACTGTCTTTTGCGGAGATATGCCCCATAATTCTTGCGATAACGCAATGCCTTCTCGTAATCTATCTTCACCTCATAAAGGTAAAGCAGATGATTACCTTTTAGCCTATCTTTCAGCGATAGCAGCCTGTGCAGCAGCCAGTCTTGCGATAGGTACACGGAAAGGTGAGCAGGATACATAATCCAGACCGATCTTGTGGCAGAACTCTACGGAAGAAGGATCTCCACCGTGCTCACCACAGATACCAACGTGCAGCTTAGGATTTACAGGCTTACCAAGCTTGATAGCCATCTCCATCAGCTTGCCGACACCGTTCTGATCCAGCTTAGCGAACGGATCATTCTCGAAGATCTTGGTGTCATAGTAAGCGTTCAGGAACTTACCTGCATCATCACGTGAGAAGCCAAAGGTCATCTGGGTCAGATCGTTGGTACCGAAGCAGAAGAAATCAGCTTCCTTAGCGATCTCATCAGCAGTCAGAGCTGCTCTGGGGATCTCGATCATGGTACCTACTTCGTACTTCATATCTACACCGGCAGCTGCGATCTCAGCATCAGCGGTCTCTACAACTACCTTCTTAACGAACTTAAGCTCCTTTACTTCACATACCAGAGGAATCATGATCTCGGGCTCTACATTCCAGTCGGGATGTGCCTTCTTAACCTCGATTGCCGCACGGATAACAGCCTTGGTCTGCATCTTGGCAATTTCAGGATAAGTAACAGCCAAACGGCATCCTCTGTGACCCATCATAGGGTTGAACTCATGCAGAGAAGCGATGATGGTCTTGATGGTCTCTACGCTCTTGCCCTGTGCCTTAGCCAGCTTCTCAATGTCAGCTTCCTCGGTAGGAACGAACTCATGCAGAGGCGGATCCAGGAAACGGATGGTAACAGGGTTGCCCTCCAGAGCCTCATACAGCTGTTTGAAGTCGTTCTGCTGATAAGGCAGGATCTTCTCCAGTGCTGCTTCTCTCTCCTCTACAGTATCGGAACAGATCATCTCACGGAATGCTGCGATTCTGTCCTCTTCGAAGAACATATGCTCAGTACGGCACAGACCGATTCCTTCAGCGCCCAGCTCACGAGCCTTCTTAGCATCAGCGGGAGTATCTGCATTGGTACGAACTTTTAACTTACGATATTTGTCAGCCCAAGCCATTACACGGCCGAACTCACCTGCGATGGTAGCATCAACAGTCTTGATCTCGCCATCATAGATGTTACCGGTAGTACCATCGATGGACAGCCAGTCACCTTCATGGAAGGTCTTGCCAGCCAGAGTGAACTGCTTGTTCTCCTCATCCATAGCGATATCGCCACAACCGGATACACAGCAGGTACCCATACCACGTGCAACTACGGCTGCATGAGAGGTCATACCACCACGAACGGTTAAGATACCCTGAGAAGCCTTCATACCGGTAATATCTTCTGGGGAGGTTTCCAGTCTTACCAGAACTACCTTCTCACCTCTTGCATTCCACTCTTCAGCATCAGCAGCGGTAAATACGATCTTACCACAAGCAGCTCCAGGAGAAGCACCTAAGCCCTTGCCCATTGGAGTAGCCTTCTTTAATGCTGCTGCATCGAACTGTGGATGAAGTAATGTATCCAGGTTACGAGGATCGATCATAGCAACTGCTTCTTCTTCTGTCTTATGTCCCTCATCTACCAGGTCACAAGCGATCTGCAGAGCTGCCTGAGCGGTTCTCTTACCATTACGGCACTGTAACATGTATAACTTCTTGTTCTCTACTGTGAATTCCATATCCTGCATGTCATGGTAGTGATTCTCAAGAGTCTCACATACCTTGATGAACTCTGCATATGCTTCTGGGAATTCCTGTTCCATCTGAGCGATCGGCATTGGTGTACGAACACCGGCAACTACGTCCTCGCCCTGTGCGTTCTTTAAGAACTCACCCATTAACTTCTTCTCACCTGTTGCAGGGTCACGTGTAAATGCAACACCTGTACCAGACTCGTTATTTAAGTTACCGAATACCATAGGCATTACGTTAACTGCGGTACCCCATGAGTAAGGGATATCATTATCTCTTCTGTATACGTTAGCTCTTGGGTTATCCCATGATCTGAATACGGCTTCAATAGCCAGCTTCAACTGTTCTACAGGATCTGAAGGGAAATCTGAGCCTAACTGGTTCTTGTACTCAGCCTTGAACTGTTCTGCCAGAGTCTTTAAGTCAGCTGCTGTCAGCTCAACATCATACTTAACACCCTTCTCTTCCTTCATCTTGTCAATCAGCTGCTCGAAGTACTTCTTACCAACTTCCATAACAACGTCTGAGAACATCTGGATGAAACGTCTATAAGAGTCATATACGAAACGCTCGAATGCAGGATCCGGATTACCGGCGATCATAGCTGCTACAACTTCATCATTCAGACCAAGATTCAGGATTGTATCCATCATACCCGGCATAGATGCTCTTGCACCTGAACGTACAGATACTAACAATGGATTCTTAAGATCGCCGAACTTCTTACCGTTGATCTCTTCCATCTTCTTAACGCCTTCCATAGCCTGAGCCATGATCTCGTCGTTAATCTTACGTCCGTCCTCATAGTACTGTGTACATGCCTCTGTTGTAATAGTGAAACCCTGTGGAACCGGAAGGCCGATGGTAGTCATCTCTGCAAGGTTGGCACCCTTACCGCCAAGAAGATTACGCATGGTCATGTCGCCTTCGCTAAACATATAAACCCACTTGTTTGCCATTTGTTACTTACCTCCTAAGTGTTGAATATTCTTGCCTGCACCTATAGATACAGCCACTGTAAGCTATTATATCATATTTTCTTCTTTTTTGAAGTCATTTTTGTGAAATATTTTAAATTTTACCCATATTTTTCATGTTTCTAGTGAAAGATTGCCAGTTGCCCTTTTTCACTGTTTTTCCTCTCCGCCATAACGCAAAAAAACCGATGCCGCAATGGGCACCGGTTCCGTTAAAGTGTTGCCACACACACAATTACTACTGAACGATTCTTCTTGCTCCGATCGGAGAAGTGTAATACATATTTGAAATAATAATACCGGTTGACTCTGTGCTGGCATGAACGATCTGTCCACCACCAATATACAGGCCTACATGACCGGAATAACAGATGATATCACCCGGCTGTACTGCATCTAAGGATACTGCTGTACCCTGGCTCATCTGAACTGCGGATGAATGACTTAAGGAATAACCGAACTGTGCATAAACAGCCATTGTGAAGCCACTGCAGTCCGTACCGTTTGTCAGGCTGCTTCCGCCATATACATACGGATTACCGACAAACTGGCATGCATAGCTGGCAATCTGCTGTCCGAGTGCAAGTCCTTCTGCCGATGTATTAACCGGAGGAAGTACTGCGATCTCAGAAGATCTGGTTGTCGTCTGGGCTGCCTTTGCCGCTTTCTCAGCTAATGCTGCCTCGATCATAGCCTGTTCTTCTTCCAGTGTCATAGCTGTCGGATAATTCCAGCCAACCTCGACAAACTCCTTTGCCACATAACCAACTGTATCATCATTATACTGAATCTCTACCCATTCATCGGTCTCACCTAACACATCCAGCTCCTGTCCACCTGTGACAGAACCGATGCACTCGCTCTCCGTGCTCTGATCCTGACGAACATTCAGTGCAGGAACCTCAACGGATGCACAATACTTATAATTCTCTGTAATATAAGCACCTGCCTCATCACCAAACATCAGGAACTCGTTTGCTACATAACCGGAAACCGAACCGGACTCAACCTTAGACCATTCCTCGCCCCGCTCTACTACATGAGCGACTGCATACGGATATAACTTACCAACGATCTCTGCATCTGTACTTGCTTCTGCACGTACCCGAAGACTTCCTTCGATATTAGCTACCGCATATTCCTGCCACTCCGGATATTCACACTCCGGTGCTGCCTCGGTAGTCTCCTCTGTCACTTCTTCTGCCTCGGTCATTTCTGTAGCCTCAGCAGCTTCCGCTTCATCATTGCTCTTAAGAACTGCAACCTCTCTGGCTGAAATTCCGCTTTCCATCGCTTCATCCTGTACAACTGCTACCGTCTCCGGCTGCTGATGTTCTGTTATTGTGCTCGTGCCGAATGCTACACCGGCGCCCATGGCCAGCATAACTGCGGCACTGATTAATGTCTTTTTCATTTATTACTCCATCGTTTCACAATTATTACAAATTTGTTACAACTTGTTACGTTTGTATTCTAGCAAACCATACCTCCTATGTCAACAAAAAATCGTCATTTTTTTATTTTTTCGAGTTAAATTGTTGCAAAAATATACATTTTAGCTATAATTATAAATAAGTTATACTATTCGCCATCTTATATGGCAGGAATCTATGAAACACGGGGGTTTTAATTATGGCAATAACAGATTTCATGGATCTTTCATTATTAGAACAGGTTTTGGAAGATTGGACAATGTCCACCGGTATGTCAGCCGTAGCAATTGACAAGGACGAGAATTATATCACAAAAGAATTCGGTTATACAGATTTCTATGAGAAGTATCATCGCAGTGCTGCTGATGACCTGCGTCGTCATATCAGCCGTAATGACAGTGATATCAGCTGGTTTACCCACAGTGGTCTGACCTACTTTACTGCACCGATTCAGGTAGCCGGCAGCTGTGTCGGCAAGATCATTGCCGGTCAGTTCCTGGCAAAAGAGCCGGATGATGATGTATTTTCCACAGAAGCTTCTGAACAGGGGATCAATCCGGATGCTTATCTGGAAGCCCTGCATCAGGTACCGGTCAAGGAAGAAGTTGCAGTTCAGGCTGCTGCCAGACTTCTTCAGACTCTGGTAAACAATCTGGCGAATCTCGAATATAACCAGTCCACTAACAGTTCTCTGGTAAGCGCTCTGGAGGAGAATATTTCAAAAGCTGCCGATCTGATCGACGAGATCAATGGAGAGTCGTTAGCACTGGACAAGATTGAGAGCAAGCAGAAGATCTTATCCCTGAATGCTTCGATTGAAGCTGCCAGAGCCGGTGAGTTCGGCCGTGGCTTCGCAGTCGTTGCTTCCGAGTTCGGCAAGCTGGCTGTTAACTCCGGCGAGATCAATAAGTCTATCAAGACTTCCTTGAAATCCTTGACCAGTGTGATCAATGAGCTGGAAGAACAGTCTAAATAAGAAGCAGAATATAAAGAATTCGGGCATAAAGAATTCTAAAAAAGGAACATAAAAAGAACTCCGGATTCGGAGTTCTTTTTATGTTCCTTATCAGATGATCCGTAACATTCTTTATCATCAAACTAGAATGCCATCTTCTCTTCAAAATAAGCCTTCAGGTCTTCGATCTTAACACGCTCCTGTGCCATTGTGTCACGATCACGCACCGTTACAGCACCATCCTCTTCTGATTCAAAATCATATGTGATACAGAACGGAGTACCGATCTCATCCTGACGACGATACCGCTTACCGATATTTCCTCTGTCATCATACTCACAGTTATAATATTTAGAAAGCTCTGCATAGATCTTCTCTGCACCTTCATTCAGTTTCTTAGATAACGGAAGCACGCCGATCTTAACCGGTGCCAGTGCCGGATGGAAATGCAATACTGTCCGGACATCACCGCCCTCTAACTCTTCTTCATCATAAGCGCTGCATAAGAATGCCAGAGTGACACGGTCTGCACCTAACGAAGGCTCGATTACATATGGGATGTACTTCTCCTTCTTCTCATCATCGAAGTAATCCATCGGCTCACCGGATGTTTTCTGATGCTGCGTCAGATCATAATCGGTACGGTCTGCAATACCCCACAGCTCGCCCCAGCCGAATGGGAACAGGAACTCAATATCTGTAGTACCTTTACTATAGAAGCAAAGCTCTTCCGGAGAATGATCTCTTGCTCGCATCTCTTCTTCCTTCATGCCAAGATTCTTTAGCCAGTCGATACAGAACTGTCTCCAGTAGGTGAACCATTCCAGATCCGTTCCCGGCTCACAGAAGAACTCCAGCTCCATCTGCTCGAACTCTCTGGTACGGAAGGTAAAGTTACCCGGTGTGATCTCATTTCGGAATGATTTACCGATCTGACCGATACCAAACGGAATCTTCTTGCGGGAGGTTCTCTGTACATTCTTGAAGTTTACGAAAATACCCTGTGCGGTCTCCGGTCTCAGATATACAGTATTCTTAGCATCCTCCGTAACACCCTGGAAGGTCTTGAACATCAGATTAAACTGACGGATATCTGTAAAATTATGCTTTCCGCAGGTCGGACATGGAACCTGATTATTCTCGATAAAGTCCATCATCTGATCCTGACTCCAGCCGTCTACAGAACCACCCAGATCAATGCCATGCTCCTCTGCATAGTCCTCGATCAGCTTATCCGCACGGAACCGCTCATGACACTCCTTACAATCCATCAACGGATCTGCGAATCCGGCAAGATGTCCGGAAGCTACCCATGTCTGCGGATTCATCAGAATCGCACAGTCAACACCTACATTATATGGATTCTCCTGAATAAACTTCTTCCACCAGGCACGCTTTACGTTGTTCTTCAGTTCAACACCCAGATTACCGTAATCCCAGGTATTTGCCAGTCCGCCGTAAATCTCTGAACCCGGGTATACAAACCCTCTCGCTTTTGCTAATGCAACGATCTTATCCATAGTTTTTTCCATTTTTCCAACCTCACTCATTTTAGTCTCATTCATTGCCTGTGGCAATTATTTAAATACGATTACAGCAACACCTTCACCGTTCGCCGTATACGTACCGTTCACTTCTGTTACATACGAATTATAATACTGCACCTTGCCTTTACAGACAATGTCCATTGCATCACTGACCTCCAATACCTTCAGTCCGTCTGTATCAATATCAGCAGCTTTCACCGTTGTTCCATCCGACTTCACGATCAGATCACCGGTCAGTTCCGCCTGTGCGGCATCCGCCAGCACATACTCCGTATGATTGAATGCATTATACGTTGTCATATCCTGATATGTCAACTTAAGCTTCGCCAGACTGTTCTCTGTCTGTATCTCCTTAATCTCAATACTACCCTCACCATTGGCGGTATTATACGCATTCACCTCATCCGTTACAAACTGTTCCAGGTCGGTCATACTGTAATCTCCGTCCGAAAAATCCTCAACCGAAACATCTGCGATCTTTCCGTCCTTATGAACCGTCATGGTGTTCGTCATAATCGAATCCATGCCCCCGGTGCATCCGGCCAAAAGCACTGCACTCAGCATGATTCCAACTATCAAAAGCCCCTGTTTCATTCCGAAATCCTCCTGCTTGATATACGATATCCATTCTATAATGGCTTTATCATTGTAACGTTTAATCCCACGGATTGCAAGAGAGAGAATCAAGAAATTCTGCGGATTTAAAGCTCCGGTCCGTATATTCCGCCAGAAAATCCGTGCAGATCCGGTTCAGTTCCTGCTGTACCTCCGCCGACACCTGAAAGGAATACAGCTTTTCCAACGTTGTACTCAGGATAAACTGCAGCGTATATACCGTAGACGGATTCAACAGCTCACTGATATCATAATCCACCATGCAATGATCGACGCAGACCAGTCCGCCCTGTCTCGCCCGGAATACATATCCGGTTCCCTGGTTGCCGCAACGCACGCAGGAAAACACCTGCATTTCCTCTCCGTCCAGTGCCATCGCCCGGATCTCATAGATCCGCCGGATCAGTTCCGCCGGAACCTGCTTCTTCGCAATTGCGCGAAGTGTCACATACAGAAGCTTCAGCTGTTCTCTGTCATCCAGATTCTCATGTGTCAGATGCTCCGCCAGTTCGCAGAAATACGTACCGTATGTAATTCCATCCAGATCTGTCTTTATCTCATCGAAATAATTCTGCACCTCAATACTCTGCACCCGATACGCATCCCGTCCGGAAAACAGTGTGAATCTTCCATAGGCAAACGGCTGGCTGGCCGCTGTCAAAGGATTTCCGGCACGTCGGACACCCCGGACAAAAGCAGAAATCTTTCCGCGTTCCTTCGTCAGGATCACCAGCCGCCTGTCATAGTCACCTACCTGTGTCGCCTTTAACACCATTCCGGTCACTTCCGTCTGCATACTTCATCACTCCCTCTGCTCGAACCCAAAGTTCTTCAACAGATAGTCACTGTCCCGCCAGTCTTTTTTCACCTTTACCCACAGCTTCAGGTTTACCTTGGTATCCAGTAGCTTCTCCATATCCAGCCGGGCCTGCGTTCCGATCTTTTTCAGCATAGCGCCCTGCTTTCCGATAATAATTCCCTTATGCGAATCCCGCTCACAGATGATCGTAGCATCAATATCCACGATATTCTTTCCCGGACGATCCTTCATGGCATCGATCACCACTGCGATCCCGTGCGGGATCTCATGATCCAGACAACGCAATGCTTTCTCCCGGATAATCTCTGCCACGATCTGCCGCTCCGGCTGATCCGTGATTGTATCCTCATCATAATACTGAGGTCCTTCCGGCAGATATTTTAAAATTGCCCGGATCACATCCTTCGTATTCCGGTCACGCAATGCGGACACCGGAATGACTGCATCAAAGGAATACTCCTTCCGGTATGCCTCCATTGCCGCCTCGACTGCCTGTTTCTCTACGGTATCAATCTTATTGATCACAAGAATGATCGGTGTATGCACCGTTTTCAGCCGTTCAATGATTGCCCGTTCTCCCTTACCGATATAGGTGGTCGGTTCTACCAGCCATAGTACAACGTCCATCTCGCTCAGTGCCGAATTCACAGCGCTCATCATATATTCACCCAGCTTGTTTTTCGCCCGGTTAATCCCCGGTGTATCAAGAAAGACAATCTGCCCATCCTCACAGGTATATACCGTCTGGATCCGATTTCTCGTGGTCTGTGCTTTATTACTGGTAATGGCGATCTTCTGCCCTACCAGATGATTCATCAATGTGGATTTTCCTACATTGGGTCTGCCAATGATCGTAACAAATCCGGATTTATATGTCTGTTTCATGCTATCTCCTCTAAAATACCGTTCTGATATTCTTGAAATGCTCTGCTTCCTGCTCGATCTTCTTCTCATTACCGATCACACAGATGGCGCCGGATGAAACGACAGACTGAACCAGTTGTGCCAGTCCGCGAATCGTTGCCTGATTCGTAGAAAGCAGTTCATCTCTCCTCTTCTGCCGATATTCATCGCTAATACCGGTCAGATACAGACTGAAGTCCCGCTCGCCACGGTCATATGCATTTAGCGGAATATCCGCTGCGCCGATCGTCCCGATAATATATTTGGTCATGTCTCTGTCTTCGGCCCGGAAGCCTGCCACATACTCTGCTGCCTTCTGATAAACCTCGTAGGTCTCCATCAGCTTCGGATCCCGGTATGAGGTCAGATAGCTGGTACCGTTATCCCCGAAGCCGCACATGCATCCATATGCACCGCCCTGTACACGCACATTGATCCACAGATAATCATAGGAGAAAATCGTCTCCAGCACCCGCAGTGCTCCGGTGGTCTCAAAGCCCGCCTTCTTATAGTTTCCGGCAGTTGCCACGTACTGTACCTGACTGGCTGTCTTAAATGCCTCATTGCGGAGCTCCGGCTTCAGCTGTTCTACCGGATGTGCCACACTCCGGTTGGACAGATAGACAGAAAACAGCGTCACATTCATACCGATCGCTTCTTCCACATCATTATCTCCGGTATAAGAAATCACCAGATTCTCCTTATGCAGTAACTCCTCAAGCACTGCCTGCAGCTGCTTTACCAGATCCTCTTTCTTCGCCTCAAAGTTCTGATTCAGATCATCAATAAACTCATAGTAATCAATGCCCTTGGCACGTTCTTTCACATATTGTCCAACCGAGATATAAGACATGGCACGGGCTGCTGCCGTGGAATGTCCGCGGCTCAGCAGATCCGGCTTCATGGATGCCTTGATCTCTGCCAGAATCTCTGCCAGCCGTTTCGTATCATCCAGCCGGCTGTGCAGCAGCAGTTCTTCGATCAGCTTAAATGTATCCTCAATCTGCTCATATAACATCTTCGCCTTCACATCAAAGGTCGGCAGATACTCATCTGCATTCAGACTGCCCCGTACATCAAAGGAGGTCTGGATGCTTCCGGATTTCAGCCGGATCTCGCTCGCCAGCTCATTATAACTGTAATGCTCTGTGTCGATCATACCCATAACAGCGGCCAGCAGATTCGCATACGGCAGCATCTCGACCGGAAGCTTATCCAGCTTAAAGCACAGATGTACATAAGCAATTCCGTTCGTAAAGATCGGATGTACCACCACCGGGATCCCCAGCATATCCTTCACCACATTCTGCTGTGGCTGAATCTTTGGCTCAATATCCGCGATCTCAAGCAACGGAATCTTCCGGATATCCTCTTCCGGAGACGGATCCTCCTGATACTTCTTTAATGCCTTCGTATCTGCAATCAGCTGCTCGATTTGTCCCGGATCCAGGGATGCCTTGTACTCTGCAAGAGAAGCCTTCACTGCCTGCTCTTTCTTCTCGTTTAAGCCCTGCTCCGGCTTCAGCACCACCAGACTCCGGTGTGTATTGTCCAGAAGATAGGTCCGGATCGTACGTTCAAAGAATCCATTCTCCAGTCCACGCTTCATGAATCCAAGTGTCTCATCCATCTTAATATGAATAAACGGTGCCCGGTCATCATATAACCAGCTGTCAAATACCTTCAGTCCGTACATAAGTCCCTTCGGATACCGGCCGAAATCAGACTCCCGAAGTTGGAACTCCAGCGAATTGATTGCCGCCTGCATCGCCTTCTTCGGTACTCCTTCTTCGCAGATTTTCTGCAGGGTATCGCGGATCACCTGCTCAAACCGCTCCTGATCCTCCTCGTTCGCATTGTGAGCAATGACCGAAAAGATCGGCTGCTGGATGGTACTGTCATAAGACGACTCAATATCCTTACCGATCCCGGCCTGGATCAGTGCCTGCTTTAACGGTGCTCCCGGCATATCAAGCAATACAGACTGCAGCAGCTGCAATGCCATATAAAGCTCCGGCTGCAGACTGGTCCCGATCACTGCATTATAAGAAAGGAACGTATTATCCTTCATGTCCTCTGACTCTGACAGAGAGTAAGAATATGTCTTCTTCACCGGTCCCGGATACTCGATCTGCATATGGATTCTTGAATCCACCTTCTGATAATCATAGTGGCACAGATACTCCTCGTCCAGAAACCGAAGTTTCTCCTCCACATCCATATTTCCATAGAGATAAATGTAACTATTGGACGGATGATAATATTTCCGATGGAAATCAAGAAATGCTTCCTGTGTGAGAGTCGGAATCGTTGCCGGCTCTCCACCCGACTCACAGGCATAGGTCGTATCCGGCAGCAATGACATCTGGATCAGCCTTGCCAGCTCCTGATTCGGATCGGAATAGACACCCTTCATCTCGTTGTAAACCACACCATTATAGGTCAGCTCACCATCCGGAGTCTCCAGCTCATAATGCCAGCCCTCCTGCTTCATAATCTCCGGATGAATATAAATATTCGGATGGAACACCGCATCCAGATAAACGTCCATCAGATTCTGAAAATCCTTATCATTATAGCTGGCGATCGGATATACCGTCTTGTCCGAATATGTCATAGCATTTAAGAATGTATTTAATGAACCCTTCGCCAGCTCCACGAACGGATCCTTTGCCGGGAACTTCCGGGAACCGCAGAGTACAGAATGCTCCATGATATGCGGGACTCCGGTATCATCATGCGGCGGTGTGCGGAATCCGATGGTAAATACCTTATTGGTATCCTCATTACTGATCACGACCACTCTTGCCTTTGTCTTTCTATGTCTGAAAATATATCCGGTTGCCGACAGCTCCGGAATAGCTTCCTGCTCTAATAAATCATATGCGCCCATGCGTTTCATCGCTGTTCCTCCTTGTTTCACTTTCTTCTATATTATGAATCCGTTACACATCATGCCAGTATCACAAGATATATCCTACCATGTTTTCCCATGATTGGCAAACCGATTACCTCTTTCTGAAAAATATTATTTGAAATTTCTTGCAACACCATACATCCTATTTTACACTGATTAATATAACACTAAAAAATAACGATTCACAGACTTTATAAAGGGGGTTATGAATATGAAATCAGGAACTAATTTTTTAAAGAAAGCTTTATCTTTTACATTACTCGGTTCTCTGGCACTATCTCTGTGTGCCTGCAACGCTTCACCATCCATGGTGACATTAAAGAGTCAGGAGCTGACCGGCCGGCTGCCGGATGAATCCGTTACCGGCAAGGATCCGGATGATACCTTCTGCAGCTCTACCGCTGACTTTTCCATCCGGCTTTTCCAGACAGCTCTGTCCGGAAGCGGCACCGGTGAAAATGTCCTGCTCTCGCCGGAATCCGTTCTGTCTGCACTGTCTATGACTGCCAACGGAGCCGGAAGCACAACCCGCACCGAAATGGAACAGGTTCTTTGCGGCGGCATGTCTATGGAGGACTTTAATCCATATATGTATAGCTTTCAGAATCGCCTGACTACAAGTGAAGATGTGAGTTTTCATCAGGCCAATTCTATCTGGATCCGTAATCAGGAGGACGCGATTCAGGTGAATGAGGACTTCTTGCAGACCGATAAGAATTATTATCAGGCAGATGCTTACTATGCAGCCTTTGATGACCGGACCACAAAGGAAATCAATCAATGGATAAATAAGAATACCAACGGTATGATTCCTTCTTTATTAGATGGCCCGATTGCAGATGACATTGTCCTGTATCTGATCAATGCCCTTGCCTTTGAGGGTACCTGGGATACTCCGTATGAGGATTCACAGATTACAGAAGATGCTTCTTTTACCAATTATGCCGGTGAACCGGAGACCGTTGCCATGTTACACAGCACGGAGGACTACTATATCCACGATGAACATGCCACCGGCTTCCTTAAAAATTATAAAGGTGGTGGCTTCGCATTCCTTGCTCTGCTACCGGAAGAAGGAATGACACCGGAGGACTATGCAGCCACCCTGACCGGCGAAGATTACCTTACCATGTTCCGGAACCGTGAGACCCGGGATGTCATTGTACAGATGCCGGAATTCACCTATGATTATACCACGGAATTAAAGGATGTCCTGTCTGAGATGGGTATGCCGGAAGCATTTCAGAAGCATGCAGATTTCTCTAATATGGGGACCACCAACACCGGATATCTGTATATCAACCGGGTTCTGCACAAGACCCACATCGAAGTAGACCGTACCGGGACCAAGGCTGCCGCAGTCACTGCCATTGAGATGACGGCCGAATCCTGTGTGATGGAGGAGGAAACACCGCCCCAAGTCATTCTGGACCGTCCATTCGTCTATGCGATCATTGATACCAATACCGGTCTGCCGATCTTTCTGGGAACCGTAAACACCGTACAGTAACGTACGGTGTTTACCGCACCTGCTGTAACACTCCCATCTCCATCTCATAGACATGATCACAGAGAATATCAATATCTTCTTTGTTATGGCTGGCCATCACGGCAGTTCTGCCCTGCTCCTTTAATTCCATAAAGAGCTTTCGCATATCCGCAACTCCGTGTTTGTCCAGCCCATTCATCGGTTCATCCAGAATCAATATCTTCTGATCTTCCATGATTGCCTGCGCAATTGCAAGCCGCTGTCTCATACCCATGGAATAATTCTTCACATGTTTCCGGCTCTTCGGATCCAGACCTACTTTTTCAAGAACCGCTTCTATATGCTCCGGATTCTTCGGATTCCGAAGACGGTACAGATAATCCAGATTCTTATATCCGCTGTAGTTGCCAAGAAATGCAGGCTCTTCAATGATCACACCTGCCTCATTCAGCATATCCAGATCCTTATGCATCTCTCTGCCCCGGATGTAGATATGTCCGCTATCCAGATATAATAATCCACATATACTCTTAAACAGTACTGTCTTTCCGGAACCATTATGCCCAACAATTCCGGTAATACTCCCTTCCATGCAATCGACGGAAACATCTTTTAACACCTGCTGTTTTCCAAAGGACTTGCATGCATGCTGCACCGATATAACCGGCATCTTCCCTACCTGCACTTCCTGTTTGTTCTCATTCTCCATTCTTTCCCTCTCCTCCTATTCTTCATTATTCCATATAAATTCTTTCTTCCTGATTCGCAGCATTGCTGCTGTAACACATATCACCAGACCAAGGATACTGGCAATCAAACAATAGGCAAAGGAGGGGTAATAGATGTCAAGGAATGCCTGCTGACCATATATTGACATCCTACACCAGTAAAATGGAAGTACATAGACTAATACGCGCATCAGGGGAGCCAAATACACTGTCATCTGCATTGCAATGATTGCTATTGAAACCGCTACTGCCAATGTCCTGTTTATGTAAAGACTTAATGTAAACATAAAAATACCAAGAAGCGTTATTTCCAGCCAAAGCATTAAAAAACAGATCAGCATAGCCTGTATGGGCTGATATTTATCAATAACTGCCTGTGAGCCCCTTGCCACAATATTGTATTTATATATACTATTTGAATATGCAAGTGTATAAATCACCTTTCCCCAGTCCCAATCAAACTGCACTCTTGGCAAAAATATTAATATTGTCATTCCTATTGTCAATATTGCCATAATCAATCCCTGCAGTGAAATTGCCAGGATTTTCTCTGCACACCAACGTTTCTTCCCTTTTCTCACTATCTTATACAACTCTGTTTTTTGCATAAACGGTACATCTGAATACATATAACACATGGCAAATCCATAGGTCATAACAAAATGTGCATTATCTATGATATTGGGTGCCATCCATGGTGTAATCCACTCCTGTGTGTCAATCATCAGACGATCAATGCCGGTTGCCGTCGCTGCTACCAAGGCAATCATCAATATAACTGTACCAATAAAGCGCATAGAGCTAATTCTCTGCCGGACTTCTATCCAGCATCCACTTAACAATCTTCTGCTATTCATCCATTCATCACCCAGCCTTTCGCCTTACCCATATGATCATGCTGCAGCAAAGTAAAACAATTAAAATCTCCATATAATATAACCATCTCATCTGTTCTTGCATTGGATATGCAATGCTAGTTACACCCATGCTATAAAGCCCAACCTTAGAGCCCACTTCTAATCCCAAAAAGCGAACAGCTACATTATCCCAGACAAAAAGAATTGCTACCGGCAATGCATAAACTATCATACGATTTCGAACGAACAAAGAAAGACTCAAGCCAATCACTCCCATTGCACTCGCCAGACATGCCAGTTGAATTCCAATCAAGCAAATAAATATGCCATACTCTTTCTGCTCCAATACACTTCTATAAGGAATACTAAGATTTAATATGTAATTCAGGTTTTCTTCACTTGGATTTCCATATTTAATCCAATAAAATACTGCATCCAATACAAACGCTATAAACATTGTTATCCCTGACGAGAAAAAGGTTGTAATTACTTTAGAAATCCAATAAGCATTCCCCGTCCCCCGCAATGTAAGCTGCATGTCATATTTATATTCCATATCTTCGCAAAAAGACGTTGCATACGGAATAGACGCCAGTACCAGCGCAATTTCTATAAAATAGGAATCGCTTGGCAATTCTGTTATCCATAATATCACGTCTGTAACCAGTGTATCTCTCGTACAAAACAGAGCAACAACAATACCTAATACGGCAACTGGCCACTTCCACGTAAAAAACGCTCTCCTACAATCCATTTTTATATAATCTATCAATTTTGCTTTCAATATTATATTCCTCATCTCATTTTCCCATTTGCAGCATCTATCCTTATTTCATATTTTGTTATGTATCCATCCGCTTGTGTCTCAACAATAGAAAATGCCCATACCGGTCGGATTTCCCTCTCCACCGTAATTCCTTCATTCCGTTGAAAATCGCAACAAAGCCGAGCAGATACCACCTGATATTCACTGTCATCCAGCAGATTATCATAATGCTTCAGCAACAGATCCGCAATCTCGTTAAATTCTAATAAACTTTCCTCTTGCCCATCAGATTCATAACTATATAAGTCTGCTATATTAAGATATATAATTCCCGGTTCTCCATATATCACAGCAATCTGGGCATTACTTTTCTGCGCGTTACTTGGTCCATAATCCCCTTTGTGATAGTCCCGCATTCCACTGTAAGTCTGGTGAATATAATATAAATAATAATTATCTTGTTCTGTCCAATCCTGCTTATATTTGTCTACTTCTTTATTTCCATCAATATCATAATGCTCCTCCTCTTCCTTCATTGTTTCAAAATCCAGATAATAGGTATCTACCTCCGGATCTTCCAATGTAATCCCCAGGTTTTTCAGTTCCTCCATTACGATATCCAAACCTTCACTCGCTGTTCCGAAGGAAAACTCCCTTTCCTCTGCGTATTTATATAAATTATAAGCAGAATCTCTTTCATCCTCTCTTAAACTCCCATATATCTCACTATACTGATATGTCTGATATGTACCTCCTTCTCCTCCCCACATAAAAAGTTTCTTATAAAATCCCTTGTCTCCTACCGTCTCTTTTGTAACAATTGCCTGTGTGCCGGGATCCAATTCTCCGGCTTCCTCTTTCGGAATCAATTTTCTTCCAATCTCCTCATAATCCAATTTCTGAGGTGTCGCTTTACCTTTTATAAAATAAGATGAATCCGGTGCTTCCACCACCATATTCAACTCCACATTTTCCCCCTCCGCTGAGTATTCTTTCGGAAATGAATATGTCTGCATATGGCTCATACTATCTGCTTCTGTTTGCTGCGTCTCATTCACTGCATTACCACTACATGAACATAATACTAATGACAATACCAACCCAATACCAAGAATACTTGTATTTCTTTTTACCATCATGTCCTTCTCCTTTCTCTATTTCAACTTTATGATCAAGGCAGTGTTCCTTTTCTTAACAAGGAACACCACCTCATACTTATCCTATGGACAATATGTACCGATTGCCCTTACATCTGTATAATACAAATCAGGTTCCGCATATAAATAATACTTTCCTCCCTGTACTCCGTTCTGAACATCATATTTATGAGATCGGGTTGTTCCTACCTGACTATTTTCTATCCTCAATCTGGATGAAACTCTTACATGTGCACTGGAATATGATATAAACGACATTGCATTTCCGTTACTTAAAGATGTTAACTTCACATAAAAATTCTGATCATTATCATCTTTTTGCGTAAGTAATGAATAAGGATCTTTGGATGTCACTCCTGTCATATTCGATGCAGTTACATCTAGCTTAGAGTTTCCTGCATACACCAGACCAGTCACTCCAACTACACTTCCTAAAATGGTTAACGCACATAATGCTGTGCTTAAAAATCTTTTTACTCTATTCATGCTTTCTTCCTCCGCTCACTATTTTTCTTTGTCTTCCACCGGCCGTTTCGGTTGATAAAAAACGTTCTTTTCTTCTCTGACATAATCGTACCGGTACCATTCCGACATCACTCAATTTCATCATATCTCTCCCCCCTTTCCCTGTCTTATTTCAAATCAGATGATTACCAGTACAAGGAGAACCCAGAATCTGTCCTCTCCTTGTACTCATCCTACAATTTTCGCCTTAAAAAACAATCCTCTATGCATAATTCGGCGGTTTTATGCATAAATCGGCGGTAAATCTGCATTCACTTATACATTTAATCCTTTATCCTTCCACTATGTATTCCTTTTATACTTATTTTTTAAAATTACTGTATGCAAAAACCTTCCCTTTTCACATGCTACAAAATCATCTCCTTGATATTTTTCCACTACTCTGTGAATATTCTCCATACCAATTCCATGTTTGCGTTGATTTTTCTTTGAAGTCCGAAATGGCTTTCCCAACCGTTTTGGTTCCTGCTCAACCGGATTTTCAACTGACACCCGAAGTTCCTGCCCTTCTATCAAACAACAGAGATAGATTCGCTTCTCCTTCTTACTCAACCGCTCACAAGCCTCTATTGCATTATCCAGAAGATTTGTAAGTACCGTTACCAGATCCATGTCTTTTACAATTACTCCTGCCAAATCTCCTATATTCAGAATCATTGTAATCCCCTTCTCTTCTGCCTGACGATTTTTCTGTCTGAGAATGCTGTTCACAATTGGATGATTCGTATAGTAGGTTCCCTGTGTCGACCGGCACTTACCATAGATTTGTTTTATATACTTCTCAGCCTCTGTAATCTGTCCATCCTCCAGTAATCCCTGTATGCAAAGCAGATGATTTTGAAAATCATGTATCATTTTTTGTTGTTCTCGAACATCCGATTCCATTGTCTGATAAAACTTTAGCTGTCGTTTCATGATACTAAATCGTTTCTTGCGTCTTACAGCATTCTTCCAAATAGCATAAATCATCTTCTCCCTCCCTTCAGGTGGTAGTAGATCTCGCGTATCTTTCTATATTTGTCTCTCGGCACCGGTAATATCTGCATATTATCCAAAACCACCTGATAATTAGATAATCCCTGCATATGACAGTAATTCACCAGATAGCTTTTATGGATTCGGATAAACTCTTCATTATTTAAGTCCTCTTCTATCCGATCCAGCTTTCCGGTCATAGTCCAGACCTCCCCCTGTGTCAAATAAAAATACAGTGTATGACGAACACTCTCTATATACAGAATCCGGTTGAGCCTGATCTCGCGAAACCCTTCCCGAAACTCAAAAGATCGTGTCACTTCCTGCATAGCTACCAGTTGTATGATTGCCTCCACTGCCTCTCGCAGCTGATCCTGATCATTCTTTAATACATAACGAAGTGCCCTCACATGGTAGCCCTCCTGCATAAACTCTACATGTGAAGTCGCAAAGATCAACGGAATCTCCCTGTCGGTCTTCCGAATCCGTGCTGCTACCTGCATACCACTCTCCTCTTGCATTTCAATATCAAGCAGAATTGCATGATAACAGCTGATTCCTTCTTCGTTCTCCAGCAATTCCCTGCCCGAACTGTAAGTATCCACCTGATATCGTGATACTTTCTGTTCCTCCAGCGCCTTTTCTGTCCACTCTTTTATTTGTTTCCGGAAATACGACTCATCATCGCATATTGCAATTCTTAACATACTTTTTCCCCATGTACTTACCCTCTATTTGTTTCTATAATAGACCATTCTCTATAATTTGTAAATAACTTTTTAAAAAGTTAGAACAGAACTTGAATTACATAATCTCTTTACATCTCCGCAAAGTCTGTTATAATTAATTAGATATGGTTTTTTACATAATCTGACAGTGTTTCCAGAGAATACAACCACTGTCATAAGAATATTACAAAGGAGTCATTACCATGAGTCACACGATTGAAATCCGGTGGCATGGCCGGGGCGGTCAGGGTGCAAAAACAGCTGCACTTCTACTCGCGGACGTTGCCTTTAAGACCGGAATGCATGTTCAGGGGTTTCCGGAATATGGTCCGGAACGTATGGGAGCACCGATCACGGCGTATAATCGAATCAGCGATGCACCGATCCGCGTTCATTCCAATATCTATACCCCACAGTATGTTGCCGTTGTAGATGAGACACTTCTGGAGTCTGTAGATGTTACAGCCGGACTTCGGGAAGATGGTGCCATCATTGTAAATACCTCTCGTCCGAAATCCGAGATTCTTCCTCATTTAAAAGGATATAAAGGTAGTGTTTATACCGTTGATGCACACAAGATTTCTATGGCTACCCTTGGAAAATATTATCCAAACTCCCCAATGTTAGCTGCTGTCGTAGCTATCACAAAGGTTATGGAGCCGGAAGCATTCCTGCGTGAGATGGAATTATCCTTCCAGCATAAGTTTGCCAAGAAACCAGAGGTGATTGCGGGTAATATGGAAGCCCTCAGGATGACCTTTAAGGAGGTGCAGTAAGATGTCAGCAACTGATATTTCAAAGATTACAGAAAAAAGCAAATGGCAGGATATCACTCCCGGCAATCAGGTATACGGTGCCGGTACTTCCCGTGAATTTCATACCGGAGAATGGAGAACTCAGACCCCTGTATGGATTCCCGAGAAATGTAAGCAGTGTCTGCTCTGCGTACCGGTCTGTCCGGATAGTTCGATTCCTGTAAAGAACTGTGAGCGTCAGGAATTCGACTATGATCATTGTAAGGGCTGCGGCATCTGTGCCAAGGTATGCCCATTCGATGCCATCACTATGAAGGAGGGTCAGTAAGATGTCTATTCGTGAACGTTTATCCGGAAATGAGGCTATCTCCTATGCAATCAAACAGATCAACCCGGATGTTATGCCTGCATTCCCTATCACTCCATCCACGGAGATTCCGCAGTTTGTTGCAAACTATATCGCCAATGGCAAAATGGATACCGAATTCATTCCTGTTGAGAGTGAGCACAGCTCCATGAGTGCTACCATCGGTGCCTGTGCCGCAGGTGCCAGAGCCCTTACCGCTACTTCTTCCTGTGGTATGGCCCTGATGTGGGAAGAGCTTTATGTGGCAGCTTCTAACCGTCTGCCTCTCGCACTGGCACTGGTAAACCGTGCCCTGTCCGGTCCGATCAATATCAACTGCGATCATTCCGACAGTATGGGTGCCAGAGATACCGGATGGCTGCAGATCTATGCTGAAAACAATCAGGAAGTATATGACAACATGGTACAGGCATATCGCATTTCAGAGCATAAGGATGTACTCCTGCCAATTATGATCTGTCAGGATGGTTTCATCACCAGCCACGCAGTCGAGAATATCGAGCTGCTGGAGGATGATGTTGTTAAGAATTTCGTCGGAGAATATGAGCCGGAGAATTACCTGTTAAATGCCGAGCAGCCTATGGCTGTTGGTCCATATGCCGTATCCAATTATTATATGGAGACAAAGATGGGCCAGCGTACCGCTATGCACAATGCAAAGCAGGTCATCTTAGATGTTGCGAAGGAATTTGAAGCGATTTCCGGTCGTCATTACGGATTCTTTGAAGAGTACCGTCTGGAGGATGCCGAGTATGCGATTCTGATCATCGGTTCTGCTGCCGGTACCTGTAAGGATGCTGTGGATGCCCTCCGGGCACAGGGTAAGAAGGTCGGTCTGTTAAAGCTCCGTGTCTTCCGTCCATTCCCGGCAGAAGAGATTGCAGCTGCTCTTGCTCATTGCAAATCTCTGGCAATCATGGACCGCAGCGACAGCTTCAACGGCAACGGCGGACCTCTGGGTGCCGAAGTTTCCCAGGCATTATACAATGCCCATTCCTCCGTTCTGGCCGTTAACTATATCTACGGTCTGGGTGGTCGTGATATCCGTGTGGAGGACTTCGAGGATATCTATTCCCGTCTGGAGACCATTGCTGCTACCGGACAGATTACTGACCAGTTCGATTACATTGGTCTGAGAAAATAAGGAGGGACGTATAATGGCTACTAAATATAATTTCAAAGAAGAAATGAACAAGCCGGAGCGTCTGGCTCCGGGACATAGAATGTGCGCAGGCTGTGGCGGAACGATTGCAGTCCGTGCAGTCCTTCGTGCTCTGCATGAGGGTGACAAGGCAGTTATCGGTAATGCGACCGGCTGTCTGGAGGTATCTTCCTTCATGTATCCATATACAGCATGGGAAGACAGTTATATCCACAATGCATTTGAAAATGCAGGTGCTACTCTTTCCGGTGTAGAAACCGCATACAATGTATTAAAGAAAAAAGGTAAAATCGATGACACCTATAAGTTTATCACCTTTGGTGGTGACGGTGGTACCTATGACATCGGCTTCCAGTCTCTGTCCGGTGCTATGGAGCGTGGCCATGATCTGGTCTATGTCTGCTACGATAACGGTGCCTATATGAATACCGGTATCCAGCGTTCATCCGCAACTCCGAGATTTGCGGACACCACTACCACCCCTGTCGGATCCCAGTCCAACGGTAAGCTGCAGGGGCGGAAGGATCTGGCGGCCATCATTGCAGCACATAATGTTGCCTATGTAGGTCAGACCACCTTCCTTGGCAATTTCAAGGACATCCATACCAAGGCAGAATCTGCAATTTATACTCCGGGTCCTGCATTCTTAAATATTATGGCTCCATGTCCTCGCGGCTGGCGCTATGATGCCAGTGATATTATGACCATCTGTAAGCTGGCTGTTGAGACCTGCTACTGGCCACTGTTTGAAGTGATTGAAGGCAAATGGATCTTAAACTATGAGCCAAAGAAAAAGCTTCCGATCGAAGATTTCCTGAGAGCACAGGGACGTTTCAAGCATCTGTTCAAGCCGGGAAATGAGCATCTGATCGAACAGTTCCAGGAAGAGGTTGACCGTCGCTGGGAAGACCTGCAGTACAACTGCTCCAGAGGATAAAATAAAGAAGCGAGAAATAAAGGAAAGGGGTTGCCGGATGGCAACCCCTTTCCTTCTGTTCCTGCTCTATGAGATCTTAACGACCTTTGCTGCCTGTGGTCCTTTTTCTCCTTCAACGACTTCAAACTCTACCTTTTCGCCTTCTTCGAGAACCTTGAATCCCGGCATCTCAAGTGCGGAGAAATGTACAAAGATATCCTTGCCTTCCTCATCACTGATAAATCCATAGCCCTTCTTTGCATTGAACCATTTTACTGTTCCTGTTTTCATGATACTACCTCCACTTCACTGCCGAAGTCCTTCCTGACACTTCGCTCGTATGTCATTCGTCCTCCGGTTAAACTAATGAGACAAGGGCATACAACCACCTCTGTTGTACGCCCTTGTCTAACTGATGCTATTATAGAAAATCTCATTTCGATTTTCAAGTGATTTTTCATTTTTTTCTCTATTTTTCTCAGTTCGTCTGTTTTTTTCAAAGTTTCCTTTTTCCTCTTGCATTTCCGGTCTCTTTCCGATAAGATAAGACATAGGTACATGACTGGCGGAACTGAGTATATTCAGGTAGAGATCACTACAGGGAGTGTACCGGCAGGATTTTCTGCAATGGACATTGAGCCGACCGCCTGGGCAGCATTTTAATGTTTGCCCTTTTTTTATTATACGGGAACATTAATATGTCATACATCAGGAGCCTTGCTCCAGCTTATTATTCACAAGGAGGACATTCAGATGAACATGCAATCATTGGAACAGGAATTAAAGAACAATCCTTATCCGGGACGGGGAATTGTAATCGGCAGATCATCCGATGGTACGAAAGCAGTTACTGCTTACTTCATCATGGGCAGAAGCTCGAATAGCCGGAATCGTGTATTTGTTACAGAGGGAGACGGCATCCGCACCGAGGCCTTTGACCCATCCAAGATGGAGGATCCGAGCCTGATCATCTATGCACCGGTTCGCGTATTCGGTAATCGTACCATTGTCACAAACGGAGACCAGACCGATACGATTTACGATGGCTTTCAGAACGGACTGACCTTTGAACAGTCCCTGCGTTCCAGAGAGTTTGAGCCGGACGGCCCGAACTACACCCCTCGTATCTCCGGCGTTATGCAGGTTGAGAACGGTACCTATCACTACGCAATGTCGATCTTAAAGAGCCATAACGGTAATCCGGCTGCCTGCAACCGTTATACCTTTACTTACGAGAATCCACTTGCCGGTGAGGGGCATTTCATTCACACCTATGCAAGAAATGAAGAGCCGCTTCCAAGCTTTGAGGGTGAACCGAAATTAGTGGATATCCCGAACGATATCAACGCTTTCACAGATCTGGTATGGAACAGCTTAAATGAGGATAATAAGGTATCACTTTTTGTCCGTTTCATCAACATTATCGACGGAACCTGCGAGACACGAATCGTAAATAAGAACCGGTAATTTATTCTAAAACAATCAGATAAGGAGTATGTCATGAACGAAATTCAATTAAAATACGGATGTAACCCAAATCAGAAGCCTTCCCGCATCTTTATGGAGGATGGAAGCGATCTCCCTGTTACCGTTCTGAACGGCAAGCCTGGATATATCAACTTTCTGGATGCATTCAACGGCTGGCAGTTAGTAAAAGAGCTGAAGCAGGCAACCGGCCTTCCGGCCGCAACCTCTTTCAAGCATGTATCACCTGCCGGTGCTGCTGTTGGTCTTCCTCTGAATGATACTCTGGCAAAGATTTACTGGGTAGACGATCTCGGAGAATTATCACCGCTTGCCTGTGCATATGCACGTGCCAGAGGTGCAGACCGTATGTCATCCTTCGGAGATTTTATCGCACTTTCTGATGTCTGTGATGCCGACACTGCCCGCCTGATCAAGCGTGAGGTATCCGATGGTGTGATTGCTCCCGGATATACCGATGAGGCTCTGGAGCTTTTAAAACAGAAGAAAAAGGGAAATTACAATATAATTCAGATCGACCCTTCCTACGTACCGGCAGAGCTGGAACGCAAGCAGGTATATGGTATCACATTTGAACAGGGAAGAAATGAGCTGAACATCGATGCAGACCTGTTATCCAACATTGTTACCAAGAATAAGGACATTCCGGAGTCTGCTCTGATCGATATCAAGATTGCATTAATCACTCTGAAATATACACAGTCTAACTCTGTATGCTATGTAAAGGGCGGTCAGGCAATCGGTATCGGTGCCGGTCAGCAGTCCAGAATCCACTGTACCAGACTGGCCGGTCAGAAGGCTGACAACTGGTATCTGAGACAGTCTCCACAGGTTATGAATCTGCAGTTTGTAGACGGTCTGGGTCGTGCGGATCGTGACAATACGATTGATGTATACATGGGTGATGAGTATGAGGATGTTCTCCGTGAGGGCGAATGGCAGAAACGCTTCAAGGTAAAGCCACCGGTCTTCACCAGAGAAGAGAAACGTGCATGGTTGGATGGCAATCAGGATGTTACCCTTGGTTCCGATGCATTCTTCCCATTCTCCGATAATATCGAGCGTGCACATAAGAGCGGTGTGAAATATATTGCTCAGCCGGGTGGTTCTGTCCGTGATGATCTGGTTATCGAATGCTGTGATAAATACAATATGGTTATGGCATTCACCGGAATCCGTCTGTTCCACCACTAATCTATGATGAAATCGCCTTCCTGCTAATATCCATCTTTTCGTCGTTCCTGACGATTCTTCTTACGCAGGAGGGCGGCTTCCCATTCTGCCTGCTGACTGATGGTCTCTACGATCAAAGGCGGCACCCTCGTCGGCTTATCATTCTCATCCATTGCAACCATCACAAAAAAAGCACGGTTGATCGGCCTGCGTACCCGTTGCCGGTTCTCCACATAGGTATCGATCCGAACCTCTAAGGATGTATTGCCTGTATATGTCACATATCCGATCAACACCAACAGATCTCCCGCATAAGCACCGGATTTAAAATTCAGATTATCGATTGCGGCCGTTGTTACCGAATACGACTGACAGTGTCTCTGTGCTACAACCGCTGCCACCTCATCAATCCGCTGTAACAGTGCTCCGCCAAACAGCCGGTATGAGCCATTCAGCTCTCCGGGACTGACAACATGAACCTGCTCCGTTCTGGAAAATTCTACAGTATGTCCTGCCATCGCATCTTCCATATCCTGCTTACTCCTTTCAATCTTTCCAGTCTCATGGATCTTAACCTTAACCATCTGCTGCCATTCTTCATCCATCCGCCTGCATTAAAACCTGTGCGGCCGGTAGCTCCTGCTACTGCCTGCATAGATCAGTAGAAATACAAGTGCCATCACAAGTAATAGTCCGACTCCGGTCAGCCACATATAGCATGCCCATTTCTCCGGTAATAATCCTGTAAATCCCGGATCCATGCCAAATAATTCTCCGTACCGGTTCTTAAATACAAAAAGCCGCAACGGTCTCCAGAGTACCGTACCCAGGCATAACAGTCCTGTACCGATCCCGGTCACCACACTTCCATAACGAAAACATTCATACCACTTCTGATTTCGCAACAAGATCAGACATCCTACAATCAGGACAATTCCGATTCCGCAGACCCACTCACTGATCTGATATACCATCGCCAGCTGTGACAGACGCTTCTGCAGATGCTCACCGGATGCAAAGCTCGCCATCCCGGTCACCGCCTGATGCCCCATAACCTGATCTATCATGTAATCATAATTAAACTCCGCTTCAAAGACGGATACTCCGGTCGTCTCGCTCATGCCCTGTCTCTCATACAGATAATGATACCAGCTCTGATTCGGAACCAGAATCAGAACCGTCCCCGCTGTCGCTACCAGCATAAGCAGAACTGCCGTCAACCATTTCATTACTCTTGCTCTCTTCATTGATGTACACTTTCTATTCTTTCTCCAATGGTCTCTTCTGCTACTATATTCTCATATCGATCACATACCCGAATGAACCTCTGCTCAATCGCATACCGCTTCATATGGCCCAGCTTCTCCTCCTGATCTGCCGGAATAAATCCGCCTGCCATACAGGCGTGTCCGCCACCGCTTCCGATATCCTGTAATGCCTCCTGCACGATCACTCCCGCATTCAGCTCCTTAATCTCACTGCGCACAGAGAACTTCAGTCCATCCTCCCGCACTGCATAGACCACTGCAAACTCCACAACATCCAGATTCAATATAAAATCCGCTACCATTGCGATCAGTCCATCCGGACAGTCAAACGGAATCTCCGCAAATCCCAGATTACTGTATATCTTAATATTCTCGATTGCCGCACCATATGCCTGTAGATCTTTTAACTCCATCGTACTCCGATTCATCTCTGTCAACTTCTCTTCATCCACATAATGATACAGGTACGCATACATCTCGATATCCAGCTCTGTCACACCTCTGGACAGGTTATTCGTATCCACCCGCATACCATAAAGAAGTGCGGTCGCAGTATTGGAGTCAATCTGAGTCCGACTCTCCTTGAAATACTGTGCAATCAATGTCGCACAGGCACCCACGATTCGAACATCCTTATATTTATATGCATACTGTACAAAGGTCGGATGATGATCAATGCATGCCACCTCGTTTCCGACAAAATCTGTAATATTGGCATTATATTTCTGTGAATCTACCGTCACAATATAATCTTCTGCCCGCATATCCGGAATCTCTGTAATATTGTACAGCTTAAAATCGAATATCTCCATCATCCGCTTGGTGCTCAGTTTCTCAATCGTCCCGGCATAACAAAGCATTGTCGGTACTCCATGTGCCTTTAAGAACACCTGTAATCCAAGGGCACTCGCCAATGCATCCGGATCCGGAAAATTATGTGTCTGTATATAAACCTTATGGTTCTTCAGTAAATCAACCAGTTTTCTCCAATCCATTGTACTTCCTCGTTTCTACTCTGCATTGTAAATCCTGCATTTGAAAATATTGTAACATCTCAGAAATACACTGTAAATCCATTTTTTCTTATTGACAACCGATTTATTTTTCGTTATAATGAGTGAGTTGTGTGACGAGAGTAATTCTTGATCAGACATATGCGGAAGTGTCGGAACTGGCAGACGAGCAAGACTAAGGATCTTGTGATCATTGCGATCGTGTGGGTTCAAGTCCCATCTTCCGCATTATATTTTTAAAGCCTTGATTTTTCAAGGCTTTTTCTAATGATTGGAACAATACAAGATTTACATACAGATGTGATATAAAGCCTCTGCTTCTTCATCTATTATATATAAACACCATCTCAACATTTTAATTTTCGAATATTCGGATTGACATTTCTTCTACCATATTGTATTATCTATTCATAAAAGAAATGGGTTTTGTGCCAAGTAAAGCCTTATGGCTCCAACGGGGTGCTCGTTTCTTTTTTTATATCCAGAATATCGTACAAATACATTTTTCCATCATTTGCATGCCTTATTATCAAAGATGCATGAAATACGTTATATCTTTCAATATCTTCATTATCACCATATACCGGTAATGCAAAATAAGTATCATATCTATACCAGCCATTCCTTGCATTCCAATTATGTTTCCCCTCATTATTTTCTCTAAAATATCTGCCTGTTGAAATTTCTATCATTTCAGGAATTCCCTGTGTTGCATTCGCTTTAGCCTTTGCAACTGCTCCGTTCAGTCTTTTGGTATATACTGATCCAGAATATTCACTTGGCAGATCGGATCCAATATATATAACATCGCCGGTAGACGCCACCTTATAAAAATCACCGACATATTCTTTCAAATATGCCCGCACTTCTTTCCAATCGATGGAACGTTTTCCTTTAAACCGGATATCGTTAATCACCACAATATTATTTCCATCAATATCCTGAATGACAGAAACATTCCGCTGCTGTTTCTTGGACTGGGCGCTATCATTGATTTGCTTACAGACATCTAGAAGTGCAAGGTAACTGATCATTCTTCGTCTGCTCTCTGTATCTGATCGCCGATAAAATTCAATTATATAATTTTCATCTGTTACATAATCTATGTGGGCAGTCTGTTCTGCATTTTCTTCGTAACAAAGCAATGCCACAAGCGTCATATCCAGTGCCTTGCATATAGACACCAGTTTATCCGCCTGTGGATTAATCTGCTTCTTCCGCCAATCGCTGATCGTACTGGTCGCAATACCGGTTCTTCTGGACAGTTCTGTCTGGCTCATATGCAGTTCTTCAAGTCTTGCAAATATTTTTTCATATATCTTCATGACACAACATCCTTTTCTCTATCTTTTTATTTCCGATTTTTCGGATATTGTATCATGAATAATCTCTTTTAGCAATACTCTAGCAGTTCTATAAATTGCGGTTTGTACAGATGTTTCCGCTCGCCGTCGCTTCCTGTCATATGACTCCTGTGTGGCAAGCTCTCGCATCTGCCAGCACGTAGTGGCACGTAAGGCCGTAAAGGACACAGCCTAAGTGCCAACGTGCTTCTAGAGCCCCACAGGAGTATATGAGAGAAGCTCCGGCTACTGCAATTTTCCATCTCCCCAAACCGAATTTGATGAGGGGAAGGATTGACATGTACCAGACTCCGGTTCCTTGTGGGCAGGATTTCAGTACAGTGAAAATGGAGCCTCTGTCCTTGTTTTATGTGCGGCCCTAGAAGCACGTCGGTTCTTGGACTGCGTATTTTGCAGTCCTATGTACCGCTACGTGCTGGCAGGTGCGAGAGCTTGCCGCACATGAAATATAGGACAGAAGGCGACATCTCATATTTAATGCTAAATCCTGAATCCGCTTACAGCCGGAGCGGCGGTTACCTCATCAAACCGCAATCTGTCTGCTCGTTCAAAATAACGCAGAGCCGGTTCTATCCCTTAAGCAATCCCTCCAATGCTTCAAGCTTCCTGCTGACCACCTTCTTATCCTTCGTCCCCTTATCGCGATCGTATTCGTCAAAGCAGAGGCCGTCCAGCTTCTCCAGTCTCCGTGTACGATAACTCCTCTGATACTCATCCAGGAACTCGGCAAACTGCCGGTCCTCCAATCCGTGTTGCTTGGAACGATAATATAACGTAATCCAAATAAATGCATTCTTGGACGTAAACAATTCATAGCATCCCCCATCACAATCTTCCAGCAACGCTTCCAGATGATCCAGACATTCCTCAAAGACCTGGAACTCCTCTGCTGTTCCATATTGGTTCAGATACGAGCAGAGTGCCTTCGGCGAGCTCTTCCACTGCTCCATATGGAACATCGCCATGACCGACTCACATACCACCCGATTATATAGTCCTCTGGTATGTTCCCGCTCCGTGAATGTACCACAGTCCTTAAAAAACCGATGTTCACTTAACGTACGGATATCTCTTGCATAATTATCTATATATGTAAATGCCTTCTGCATCGCATTCATGCCGGTATGATTATTATATCTGCGAACCAGCTTCGATATCTGTTTCATCGTACAGTCCTGATGAATCACAGTCTTTAACTGATAATCATTAAACTGATCCTTCAACTCATCCGGCAGCTCACTGTATGTCTTATCCCGGATGTCAAATGATGCCGATTCCCATAAGATATTCCCATCTGCATCCCGACATACCTTACCGGAAGCATCCCGGCACTGACGCTCATACTCTATCTCGGAATCTTCGATTGCCGATGTAATCTTATAGTTGCCAAATCGGAAATTCGCCAGCGAGGAACTTCTCTGCAATCCGTCAATAATCCACGCCTGATGCGTTCCTGCCTCCTCCCCCAATATGATTTCCGGAATATAATCATCAGTCAGTACCGTTACGATCAGTTCGTTGATCATTGCGGCATTGAACTGACCGGATAACCGCTGTACATCCTGATCGGAGCGAATCTCCTCCTTATTAATCTTTGTCAGAAATCGTTCTAATGTAAATGTCTGTGACATCACTTTCTTTGCTTTTCTTGCCATAATACCTATTCTCCTTCCGTTCTTCCGTTCGTCTGTTCCCTATTTGCTATCCCCTAACAAGATTCTATCAATACAATATCCTGACATTCTCATATGCCCGGATTCCAAGGATCTGATCGGTGTAATCCTGCTTCGTCATATGCAGCTGCTCTCGGATCTCCTTCTCGCCATAACCATCCATCATCAATGTAACCACCTGCCGCTGCTTCCGGGACAACCTCTTCATATATAATAGGATTCTCTCATCTGCCAAAGCGTCTACCCGCTCTATCACAACCTCTTCCATGTTGAAATCCGATGCCAGCTGTTCTACTGCTTCCATATCCTCCTCCCGGTATCCCCACATAGTGTACTTCTTACGATTACGATTCCTGATATAATTAACGAATCGTCGATTAATATTCCCGCTTAGATACTGTTCAAACTGACAATCCTGCCCCTCGTCATAGCGTTCCACACTATCTCGCAATGCTTCCAAAGCAATGCTATAGAGATCATCATAATCCATCTGAGAAATACCACCTATCTTCTGTATTTTCGGATAGCACATCTGCTTTAACCGCCGCATTTCATTTTCACAATAAATTTCTAAAATCTGTTCCTTTTCTGTTTTATTCATATGTATCTGTCTCCTTTCATTCTCATTCCTTGTCCGACCGCGTATGATTTATTCAAATAATAGAACAAGTGTTCTTGCTTGTCAACTACTTTTCTAAATTTTCTTATTTTGCTTTTTGCAATTCTCATTTAAACCATTTTATCTTCGCATTTTTCATTTTCAGTAGATTGGACCCGCAAAGAGTGAATGAACTATATGAGACCGGTTCCATCGACATCACCGGTCAGCCAATGAATAAAACCATAAAAGAAAGGATGACACACTATGTATTTAACACAAAATCAAACATCAAACCCACGTATATTTCACGGTCTGATCTACCAGTCAGACTTCAATACATCCTGTAATGAGAGTCGGCATATCGCCGAACGCATTACACAGGATGAGAGCTTCAACCGGCTCTGTGCACAGAATTATTCCAATATGCAAAGGAGGGCTTACTATGAATCCATACGGACTGAGAATTAAAACCATCGAGGCATCTACCCTGTTAGAATATCAGGAAGGCCGACGTGCCTTTTATAACTACAAGGAATCCCTGTTTCCTAACAGTCTCTTCCTTGATTTCCTGTTATCACAAGGCATCACTGTACAGAAAAACGGAGCGACCAGAGACCTTCTCTGTTTTACATTCCAATATAGCACTGAGACCTGTAACCGACTGGCTATCCGTGAACGTTTCTATCAGAATGGCATAACGATAGACTATCAGACACACCGCCGGAACGGTGAGATTACAACCGAATCGATTCACTATCAGATGCTATATCGAAGTACCGGAAAAGCCAAGCGCGGCTCTTGCCTGTTCATCTGTGACCGCCTGTACCAGACAGCCCATGACTTTCTATATATGGGAATTCAGCTTCCGGCTACAGATGCACCCTTAGTCGAAATCAGTGCCTATGCACCACTGGTTTCCAGTTCCATTACGGATCGTATCCGTATTCATCCGGAAAATATCCTGATACTAAAAGATGTAACACGCACCTTTCAGACGAATGTAATTTCTGTTGAAACCGATGAAACCAACCATTGCATAGCAAAACACCTCACCGATTACATGGTGCAAAACACGCTTTTTGACGGTCAGGCACTCATCGATGACGGATTATTTCCGCAATGGGCAGATGGCTATATCCTGCTCCGACACCATTTCTGTAAGATGGCCGCCTTCCGAACCAGGATACAGGAATTTTTCCGTAATTATTTCGGAGATACCTATGCGACTGCCACGGTAACCGATATGTTCGGCATTCAGCATAACATCCGCGATATTGAGGTCATCACTACGGACAACGCAATGAAATGGCTGAAATTCGATGTGTCCTATCCGGATTGGTGTCAGAATGTCCATGCCAACGGCTGCCAGTTCGGCATCGTAAAGACCGCACATGAAAGCAAACTCGGCAACGTCCAACGTATGAGCTATCAGATGGTCAACTCCTTAGACCTGTCCTCTATGGAAGCGGTCACAAAAGAGTCCGTTAATTATGTCAACCAGTTAAAGCAGGATGATGATGTATTCCTTCGTTATTTAGAGCAAAATCAGAACTTTTCCAATGATCATCAGGTGCTCCTGGCATTATGCCGCCAGAATCCTGACTTTATCCGAAGCACTTATTTCAGAGACCGGCGCCGATCCATCATCCATGGCTATGCCTGCCATCTACGAGAGGGACATCTGATTCAAAATGCAGATAATCTGGTCGTAATCGGATCGCCTTACGCTATGCTCTTATACGGAGCCACCGGTGATGCTTCCTCGGTTGACCTTGATACCACCTTTCAGGCAGAACCGGGTACGATTCAATGCTATACCACCCGATTCGCAGACGGTGACTACCTGGCAGGCTTTCGCAGTCCATTCAACGGTCGTGGTAACTTAAGCTATCTCCATAATGTATATGATTCACGGTTTGATACCTATTTTCCATTCGGCAGACAGGTCGTTGCCGTAAATCTGATTGGGACGGACTTTCAGGACCGCAATAACGGATCCGATCAGGACTCCGACAGTCTCTATATAACCAATCAGCCAGACATCGTAGCTCATGCCGGCTACTGCTACCAGTCCTATCCAACAATCGTCAACAATCTGGCGAGAGAACAGACTCACTACACCAACACACCGGCTGCCTATGCCGCAATGGATCATATGCTGGCCGGTGCACAGGCAGCGATCGGAGATGCCAGTAATCTGGCTCAGCTGGCTCAGACCTACTCCTATAACTACTCGGACCCATACTATGAGGATGCCATCTGTATCCTGTCGGTTCTGGCGCAGGCAGCAATCGACAATGCCAAACGCCGATTCTCCATCCGGATTCCGGAAGAGATCCATCGCATCCGCCATGCCATGGATGTTACAGCTCACGGCTATCCGTTGTTCTGGTCGGTCATCAAGCCGGATATCGATCCGCAGAGATTAAATCCGGAATTAACCTGTCCTATGAACTACCTGTATCAGCTTAAGCTTCCACGCTGTCCCAAGCAGGCACCGGCCCTCCCCATGTCACACTTCTTCTGTAAATATGAAATGAATACCAATATCCGCACCTGTCGCAAGGTAGAGCAGCTGATCGCTGACTACTCCTTACAGCTCTATGGCTATAACACTTCGGCAAATCCGGATGATACCGACTATCTCCTGCTCAGGGAGGACTTTGAAAATCTGATATCGGACATCCGGCGTATCCGTATCTCTTCCAATTATCTGGGTCTCTTCTCCTGGATTATCGACCGATGCTTTAAGATTCTGCCGGGAACGATCCGCAACCAGAAGAACATTTCCTCCACTGTGCACAAAAATCGCTCACTGATGCTGAAGGTTCTATATGAGATCAATCCGGATAATCTTCTGAAATGCTTTGCCGGTCATTCCGACGCCGATTCCGATGTCCACTCCGATGTGTCGGAAACTGTACAGACTGAAACTGTGCAGACTTAATTCCCTCTGCCTGCCGTTTCCCCTTGATTCTACCGGCTTTGCACCACATCTCCGAAATCCTCTTATGAAGAAGGAGTGTGCACAACTCTTATCATCAGTCAGGAGGATCTCAAACCATGGATTCCAGAAGCTTACTCCTGCAAACGCAGGTAGACCTTGCACCCGGTATTGCCATTCGCATCCCTACGGTGGGCGAAATCCTGCAGAACGAGCGGTTGTATTATCAGACAACCTACTCTCTGACTGCCACCCCATTCCAGAACATGGTGCAGCTGGATGATCTGGGGATTGACTTCACCACCATCAGCGAATGGCAGCTTTTCATTCAAACCTTCTTAGCCTATGCCCACTCCGGCGATCTGCTGGATTATGTGTTTGCAGATCTGCAGACACAGGGCTTTGGCATCTATCAGGACCCTCAGACCGCAGCGCTCTACTTAAGCAATCCGGATACCGGTGTTCAGATTCATGAATCCACCTATCTGCAGATTGTAGAACTGATCCGCAAGATCAATCTGTACGAGCATATAACAGCCAGGCCGGCAAATGAGACCGCCAGGCAATACCTGATCGAGAAGGAACGAAAACGATTAAAGCGTCTTGCAAAGAAACCACCTGAGCCATATCTGGAGCAGATGGTGATCGCACTGGTAAACACAGCCGAATTTCCATATGATTATGAAAGCTGTATGCACCTATCTATTTATGCTTTTAATCAGAGTTTCAAACAAATCCAGCATAAGATCAATTACGACAACACCATGATCGGTATCTATGCCGGAACCCTGAATGCCAGGGACATGAAGGACAAGTCTGCCTTGTCCTGGATACAAATCAACTAACATATCTAAAGGAGGACATCAATATGAATATTGATAAGTTTACAATCACATCTTATGACAGCATCCTTGGTTTCGACCGTGTTAACGGCGGTCTGGAATTAGTGATGGACGAGCTGACAGATTTCACACTGTCTCAGGCTCAGGAAACAACTGACATCACCGGTAAAGGTGGCAGGATCATCTCCCGCCTGAAGCGTAACAAGTCTGTTACAGGCTCCGGTACAAACGGACTTCTGTCCGGCGGTACACTGGCAGCTATGCTTGGTGCAACCGTTACTGCAGATGACAACTATTCTATCCACTATACAGATACCATCAAGGTCGCTGACAACTCCGGTATCACTGCTCAGAAGGCTCTGGGTACTGCCGGAAGCGAGATCGGTACGATCTATATCAGAAATGATAAGAACGCATATGTGACAGACGGTAAGAAGCTGGTTCAGGTTGCTGAATCACCAAAGACCGGTGAATTCACTTATGATGCCGACACAAAGAAGATCTCATTCTTTGCAGGAGATGTAGCCGATGGTACAGAAGTAATCGCTTTCTATGAAGCATCTGTTGCCGGCAGCAAGATCTCTAACAGTGCAGATTCTTACAGCAAGGTATTATCCCTCTATGTAAACTGCACCTGTCAAGATGCCTGCGATAACATCTTCAAGGGACAGTTCATCATTCCAAGAGCGGACTTCTCCGGTGAGTTCGACATTGCCGGTGGCAATGAGCCTGCAACTCAGGCATTCAACTTCACCAGTCTGCCGGATCTGTGTACCGGTAACTCAAATCTGTGGGATTTCATTCTCTTTGAATAATCCTCACCGGGCTTTTGTAAAGTTTACCCCTCTGCCATATCGCAGAGGGGCACTCAAAAGCCCATTTTTTCTTTAAAGGAGGCTAACCTATGTCCATAAACTGGAAAGTACGATTCAATCGTAAAAACATCCTATTTCTGTCTCAGGTTCTGCTCTCTGTACTCGTACCGATCCTGACCTATTTCGGTATGCAGCTCAGTGACTTCACCTCCTGGCAGATTGTCCGGGACACCCTGCTTCAGGCGGTCAGCAATCCCTATGTTATCATCATGAGTCTGGTCTCCCTCTTCAATGCCATTACAGACCCGACCACTCAGGGAATCTCTGACAGCCGACAGGCACAGTCCTATCGTTCACCCAAAGAATCTTAAAAGGGGGAAATCCGTATGAACCACACCGCCACCCTGCTTATGGGTCTGACATCTATCCTGACTATTGCCGGATTGTTTGTCGAAATTTCCCCACTTAAGATTAACCCATTAAGTACCCTTTTAAAATGGCTTGGAACTGCTCTGAATAAGGATATGTATGAACAGCTTGCATCCATATCCAGACAATTAGAAGCGGTCTCTGACCGCATTGATAAGATAGAACTCAATGATATGCGTTCCACGATCCTCGACTTCGCCAATTCCTGTATGAACGGCTGCCAGCACACCAGAGAAGAATTTGAACACATCATAGATCTCCACTCGCAATACGAGACCATAATCATACAGAAAGGCCTTCGCAACGGTCGGATTGATCTGGCTTTCCGCTATATCAGTGAGGAATATATGGCTCAATACGTCCAAGTAAAAGAACCCACAGGGTGTCAAAATGTCGGGAATTTATAACATTATCAGCACGTAAAAAATACCGATTCATAAGAATCGGTAACAGAAACACATCTATATAATAGAGATTATAATATCCGTATCCAAGATGAAATCTTCCATGCCATCATATGAAAGTCTGTACTCGCCGGTAACCAGGCCGACACGGAATCATTGGATTTCAAGAAGCAGTACAGAGTGAATATTGAATAGAATTGTAATTGAATATCTCTTTAGAATATACCATTAATAATCGCACTTTTTCCTAAAACATATTTTTTACAAACACTTTATAATTTTCTTCATCCAAGTAAATAAGGCTCTTTTCTCCTTCTTTCCATTCAATAGAAATAAGATATTCTTTTGATTGCTTGCCGCCAATCCCTGCTACTGCTCCGAATTCACCCCATAGTGCTACACCTAAAGCACCATCCCAGAATGAATACTCTTCCTTGTTGAATTCGTCTATGACAGTATAAGAAGAAATGGATAATTTATTCATTACTGCAATATATGGGTCACATATTATGCTTATTGTATCATTACCGTGGGCAATTTTGCAATTTTTATACTTTCCTTCCATAACATAACTTTTCCTCATATAATCACTCCTAGTATTATAATGGTGTAGCCCATCAGGACTACCTGGTTAATAAGTTTCTATAAATAAGATAGCAAAAGAAGAGATTCTTCCTGCATCACATAGCTACGTAAAATAGTGCCGCCTACTGAAACAATATCTTTTTTAATAACATTCTTACAAAGATGCAATTACTCCTTTTTTAGGAAAAATATTTCTTTATCTACCTATTTCCTTTTGTTATCTAGATTTTTATAGAATTATACCAAATTAATTAATTATATTCAATATTCATAAATAGAAAGAAATAGAATGCTTCTCAACAGCAAACACAACGTATGACACTGCTGCTCTGCATACAACACTTATGAATTCTATAGATAGCGGTCAGAAGCAAATATCTCTGGATAAAGACTTTTCCGAGAACTTTGACAGTCAGACTATGCTTAACTCTATTACCGGGCAATTAAATGAAGAATTAGGTACTAATCTGAGTGCATCCTATAGTGTCTGGAGCGATTCATATTTTCTGGATCTCAGTTCCTTAACGGATGACCAGTATGCAGATGCATTTAAACAACCTATCAACCTTACACAACCAACATTTTAAGGAGAACTCTTATGTCAAATCAGATTCAGTATGCGTTCTCGCAACTCCGAGAAGTAGATACCATTCTCATGGATATCCGCAGACTGGATGCATCCCTATCCGAATCTGAATGCAGTGAATCTGTCCGATCTGGCTGCCGGTATGGATACCATCGGAGCATTACCTCACCTGATAGCCGTAATAACCACTATCCTTGGACAGGATAAACGATTTTGTCCCATATGGCAGTGATACCATATGGCACATCCAAGTAAAAGAATCCACAGGGTGTCAAAATGTCGGGAACTTATACCATTAGCAGTACGCTATCTTTTTCCACTGAATGTTTTTAGTTTTTAGCTTTTAGCTTTATATTCTATATTTTTATAGACAAATGTTTAGCATCAGATGTATAATATATTTAGCAAATTAAATTTTCACAATTGGAGGGAACTATAATATGGAGAGAGATGAACTTATTGCTGAGTTAGAAGCAATCATGCCGATTGTAAACAAGTGGGAAAGACTTTCCAATTTAATGGCTCAGAATCAACGTAGTATCAACGAGCTTAATTTTAATATCAGAAATGAAGAACTGACTTTTTCAAACATTATGGCAATGGCCTTTATAAGCATCCTATGTTGTTTCTCCTTTGATGGTATCGTTTTTCTGATGATAAAATTATCATCATCCATTAAAATTACATTTTTGTTTTACTTTGTGTTTTCTAGTATTTTAGCAATTATTCTAACTATAGTATTTGTTGCAAGAGGCAAAAGAAATGCAGCTATAAGGAGAAATACTCTTTTCCACATACAAGAAAAACATGAAGATCTAAAAAGACAATTTGCCAACGAAGTAACTGCAAACTTACCTGATATATATGCTATCATTCCACAAAATTATGCCTATCCAAACGTTATCAAACAGTTATATTCATATCTAAAAGAGCACCGAGCTGACACCCTAAAGGAAGCTATCAATCTATATGAAGAAAAGCAAAAAACAGATGCTCTCAAAAAACAACTTGCACAAATTCAGAAAACGCAAGCTGAAATAAAACAGCAAGCTGACGAAGCGGAATCTCTAGCAGCTCAAACACTTTTCTGGACTATGTACAATAATGACAAGCATTAAAAAACTTTGCAAACTTCTGTTCATTCAATTCGTATTTCGTAAAACGACAAAATAGCGTAATCCAACTAAATATATTCTAGGACATATTTAATTCATAGCTACATGTCACTTATACCGATCAGGAATAGATAAATCACTATCCGATTCTGATTTAGTGAATATCGGAACTCAAGCCTATGAAATTGCAGAAAAATATGGAAGAAGTGTCACAGAATATCTATCCTGTGTTGAAACACTATCAAAATCCGGCTATCAAAACGCCGCCTCTTTAGCAGAATTAGTATTTGCTCTCCAAAGCGCCGGAAACCTCACTTCAGACTTATCTCAGCAATATGTCATCGCTACAGCTAATGCCTACTCCTTGGATTCCAATATTCAAGCACTTAACCAATCATTAGATGGTGCCAACAATATTTCCAACTTAAATGCAGTATCACTTTCTGACCTTGCAGAAGGAATGTCTATCATTGCTTCACAGGCTGCAAGTGCAGGCATTCAAATTGACGAAGTAACTGCTGCCCTGGGCACAATGACATCTACCACGCAGTTAAGTGGAACTGAAGCTGCTGCTGCCTTTCGTTCTATTTTGAACAGTCTGGATACCCTGTCAACAGACGGTCAGAATCCTATGGAACAGCTGCAAGCTATGTCTAAACTCACACCTCAGTCATCAAATCGCAGTAATCTATATAATAGCTTATCTACGGATGATGAGCGTGCCGCCTTAAACGCTCTGTTAAACAATTGGAGCCTTTATGAAAAAATGATACAGGATTATTCAAATGCCAGTGGATCCATTACGACAGATGCAATCCAAAATACAAACACCTGGGAAAGTGCTATCAGCAGACTTTCTACCAGTTTTACCAAACTGATAGATTCTTTCACAAACCAGGACGTTATTATTGATGCTACAAACGCATTAACACACCTGTTGGATCTAATTGCTAAAACAGGTCCTGTTGGTGCAATAGGATTTACCGGTCTCAGTGTCGGAATCACCGCCTTTATGAAAAACTTAGATTACCCAGTCCGATTATACGGTTATGGGGCTTAAGAATTTACCTGAATTTTTAAGTTGGTCTAGCATAGATAAGGAAATGATAAAATGGTTCAGATTACAAGTCTATGTGTTTGGGAGTTTTAAAATAAACCAACGAGGAGTAATTGCTGGAACTCGTTCATGAATATTCTACGAAAGCGGAATCAGTAATGATATACGTAACCGTGCGAAAGCAGAAAAAACAGAATGATTCGGTACATGGCAAATTATGTGCAAACATAATGTATACCTAAATACTCATTATAAGACGACAATCAGCCACATACATTCCTGAGGCCTTCATCTAAGATGTGAAACCCCTATAAACGGAAATAACACATCTGAACAGGAATGGATGCTCATCGACTACCAATCCTCAGAGCATACGCTACCTAACTGCGTATACTCTTAAGGTATAGTGTCATGCAAAGTTATAGGATTCTTATACATGACTTTACAAGCAAAATCCTACCATGTGTAACCACAGTGCCTGCATTCAAAGCTTTTCCCGATCTTCTTACTGCCAAGTCCCATCAGTCCTACTGATATTGTCCGATCAATTGCATCCAGCCGTTTAACATCTGTTGATTTACAGCTTGGGCAGCATACGCCAGTACTTCCGCCACCACCGGAACCACCTCGTAGCCGCTCTGTCTCCGCTTCAAACTGTAACCGCCTATCAGAATTATATTCCTTAGGGATCTGCCTGGTAAGCTTTATTCGATCCCACAACGTCCATACATGTCCTCCAGATCCCAATCCGCAATGCTCTTTAAGATATATTCCTGGTCTATAATCTCCATTGTCAACATTTTCTAATAATTCCGTCAAATCACATGGCACTCCATCTATCACACAAATATTCTTATTCGGTCTTAAATCAACTTCTCCAATCGGAAATCCACAGTTCATACAGATTGCAGCCTTATCACTGACATCTTTTCCACATTCCGGGCACTTAATTAACATACTCCTACCTCCTTTAATAATTTATTCTAATTATATCAATTCTTTTATTTTTATGCAACTTGAATCTACAGGTAAACTCAAGGCGATATATGCAGAATTAAAGAAACTTGGAGACTTAGACGCAATTTCTGATGAAGAATCTGATTATTTAGAAAAAACTTTCAAGAACCTAACTGCTTTTGATCTAGCCGATAAGCTGTCCGACTCAGGTCTCAATGATGAATTAAAGCAACAGATTGCACAAAGATTAAAACATTCTTTAAGTACCGAACTGCTATCTAAAACACAGACCAAGTCTGCAGCCGCCACGGCGAAGCTAGGTACAGCATTCAAAGGACTGGCTGCCGACACCCTGTCTGCCACCGGAGAGATACTGACCTTTCTCGCAACCTCTCCTGCCGGCTGGGCACTCCTGGCGGTTGCTGCAATTACTGCTGTAATTACCGTTACGAATAAGCTCAAGGAGGAGGTCTCAGAACAGATTCGTGAATGTACTTCTGACTATCGGGAAGCCACTAGCGAATTATCGTCCTATCAGTCAAGAGTGCAGGAACTGAATGACTCTTTAAACTCCAGCACATTATCTCATAAAGATGCCATAGAAGCTCGAAAGGAACTACTGGATATCCAGAATCAATTACTCGCCAAATACGGTAAGGAAACCAGTTCTATTCAGACGGTTACTGATGCAATTCAGGGAGAATCCAGTGCCTTTGACGAATTAAAGGAGATTGGAGACTTTAAATCACTCTTATAACCTGAATAATCCACAATCAGACAATACCACAATAATTAAACAACCTATCAACCTTACATAACCAACATTTTAAGGAGGAATCTTATGTCAAATAATAATCTCTTCGACAAAATAAAGCAAAGCTTTTCAAACTGGCTAATCAGCCTTCCGATCAAAACTCTGTCAGGCCAAATCCAGTATGCTTTCTCGCAGCTCCGCGAGGTAGATACCATTCTTACGGATATCCGCAGACTGGATGCAACTTTATCTGAAGCCGATTTGGCAGACATCGGAAAGAAAGCCTATGCCGTAGCCGATAAGTATGGTCAGAATGTCACAGACTATCTGTCTACTGTCCGATCTCTGACTCAGGCAGGTTATAAAAATGCTACAGAACTGGCAGATCTGACTCTCAGTCTGCAGAATGCCGGTGACCTGACTGCTGATCTGGCCCAAACCTATATTACTGCGGCGGATCATGCCTATGATCTGAACGGCAATATCCAGCAGCTTCGTACCACTCTGGATGGTGCCAATAGCATATCCAATCTAAATGCCGTTAATCTGTCAGATCTGGCTGTCGGTATGACTACCGTCGGAACACAGGCTGCAGATGCCGGTGTACAGATCAGTGAAGTAACTGCCGCTATCGGAACCATGGCTACCGCTACAAATGTCACTGGTGCGGATGCCGGAAATGCTTTTCTGAATATTCTGAATAATTTATCTTTTTCCGACAATTCCCTGCAGACCCCAATGGAACAGCTCGCCGCCATTGCTGACACCTACCAGAATCTGGATGCTGACAGCAGTGAACGTTCCAATATCCTGTCACTTCTTGGTACAGAAAATGATCAGGCCGCGATTGATGCATTGCTCTCCAACTGGAATCTATATCAGACCATGCTCAGTGAATATGCGACAGGTAGCGGATCTATTTCTGAAGAAGCAGCCCTCACCGCAGACTCCTGGGAATCATCCACGAACCGTCTGCAGAACTCCTGGGTAAACTTTATAGATACCCTTGTTGATCAGGATGCAATTGTCGGAACTACAAATGCCCTGTCAGATCTCTTAAACGGTATCGCATCCATCACCGATACCGTCGGTGCATTACCTCCCCTGATAGCCGGAGTAACCGCTATCCTTGGACAGGATAAACTATTTTGTCCCATATGGCAGTGATACCATATGGCGCGTCCAAGTAAAATAATTTCCAGGGTGTCAAAATGTCGGGAACTTATAACATTAGCATCATGCCAAAATATCGATTTGTAAGAATCGTTATGATTGAGCCGAAAGGCAGGAAAAGTTGATGCTTGGTCATATGCGAACCAATATTGCTACGTGACCGGTATGTCAGTCATACAAGATTATAATATCCGCAGCCAAGCTGAGAGAATGTAAGACTCTCAGGACAGACACGGAACGTCTGTCCTCCTACGTTGAACGAGGGTGAAGGTCCAGAGACTAGAAGGCACAGTACCTCTCCAGAGATACAGAAGTATAGTCCGGTTTCTTCCATGTCATTTCATGGGAGTCTGTGCTCGCCGGTAACCAGACCGGCACGGAATTCCTTGATTCCAGGAAGCAGTACAGAATAAGTTGAATATAGAAATTTCAAATATAGATTTCAAGTACCTATTTATATTTGATAATTAAAATTGTGACGCAACAAATTTCTTATAATAATCCTGATCAAGGCATAATAGCGACTTGCGCCCAAATTTCCATTCTATTGATATCAAATACTCTTTAGTCTGAATTCCACATCCATACGGATATCCTATGTCAAAAATAGAAATTTCTTCCTTAGTTGTCTCATCAATAACAGTATAAGAAGCAATATCTTCTTTAGATAAAGGTGTCACAGAATTAATTACCAAACACCTTCTTTTTCTATCATAGTATACCCCTCTTCCTTCATATGCTCCTGCTAAAAACGCATTAACATCTTTCATTTCTATCTTCCTCCTTTTTATTTATTATATATTGATTATATAATAACATGTATTTTCTCTATATTCAACTTATATTTTGAAAATAAAAAATTACCTAAAAGAACTATCAGACCTAAAAACAAATATCGAAAATTTCCAATCTGGTCCACTGAACCTTGACTCTTTAAGTGCACCTCAAATCAATCTCCTGCAAAAAGGTACATTAACAACTCCTGATGACCTTCGACCCTATATCAGTGAAATTGAAAGAATTCAACATATGCAGGCTCCCTCCACATCTTCCAGCCACCTTAAACTTTCACTTGATTTATTCGATCAGTACGCTACTGCACTTTCCGATATTGACGGTGCCCAAGCAGCTCTACTTCTCTCTACACAGGGACTGACCAATGCAGACATTCAACGTACTCTGGCTGCTAAGGGTCTTTCTACCGAAATGCAATATCAAGCTATGGCCGAAGCCGGATTACTCTCCAGCAAGAAAGAATTACTTGCTTCAGATCTGAAGTCAATTCTGACCTCCCAATTACAATCAGAAGAACTTGCCAATGAGGTTCTTGCTTCTATGGGGCTTTCAGTTGCTACCGAAGCCGAGGGTCAGCAGACAGTTAAACTCACCACCTATAAACTGGCCAGAGCACAGGCATCTGGATACCTGACAGAGGCTGAAGCGAAAGAACTTGGCCTGACCCTTGGTGTATCCGCTGCTACAAATATTCAGGCAACCACTACCCTTCCAAAATGGATTGCAAGCCTGAAGGCTTCCACCACTGCCATCTGGGAACAGATTGCTGCCACCGTCACTTGGATGGCAACAAACCCTGCCGGATGGATTACCGCCGGAGTCCTTGCTATCGGTACGGCTATTACTGCTATCTTTGCTATTAATAAAGCCATTGATAAGCATCGTCAGAAAATCATTGAAACCGGCGAAACCGCTTCTGAAAATATTCAGACCATCAAGGATAATTTAAGTAACATGAAGAGTTCCGTAGAAGATGCATGCAACACCTATGAACAGTTGCAGGCAGGTGTCGATATCTCCACCAATACCAATCTCAGCCTCTCTGATGAGGATTACCAGAAATTTCTGGATACAAACAATCAGTTAGCCGAGCTCTTCCCGGAATTGATCAAAGGGACAGATATAGAAGGTAATGCCATTCTAAATCTGGGTACCAATGCTGCCGAAACAACACAGATTCTGAATGATCTGGCAGCGGCCAAACGCAAGGCTCTCGGTACCGAGATCAAGAATAACATGACCGATGTAATGAATGGTATATACGAAAGTACCCGAAATGCACGGGAAGAAATCGATAGATTCTCATCAACGAATACCAAATATGACACTGCTGCTCTGCATACAACACTTATGAATTCTATGTATAGCGACCAGAAGCATATATCTCTGGGTAAAGACTTCTCCGAGAACTTTGACAGTCAGACTATGCTTAACTCCATTGCCAATCAGTTAAACCAGGAGTTAGGAACCAATCTGAGTGCTACCTATAGTTCCTGGAGTGATTCCTATTTTCTGGATCTAAGTTCCTTAGCAGACGATCAATATGAAAAAGCATATTCTATCCTTGCTAATCAAGGGGATCATATATTTGAAACCCTGTCCACACAATATGCCGCTGCCTCCAGTGATGCCAGAGAAGAAATCAATCAGGCATATAAAGCCAATATCATGGATGTTCTGACAGGTCTTGATGTTGATTCCAACTACAGCAATCTTGACACCAATCTTCAGAATATGGCAAAGCAGATGGTTACTAACCTTGATTATGCACAATATGCAGATGAGATTAATGACAACTATTCCGGTGATATCTATCAGTTCTTTCATGATAAATTCTTAAATGCCATGTCCACAGCTTCTTCCGAGGACAAAGATAAAATCGACCAGCTATACTCCAATATTTTATCCTTAGATCCGGATGCTCCTCTGCAGGAGAATGCTGCCGCCATTGAGCAATACACCTCGGAACTTTCGAAATTGCTTGGTGATACACTGAGTGCGGATGATCTGGTAAATATGTTTGATCTTGGCGATTTTGATTCAACTCTGATTACCAGAGCCCAGACTGCGATTACAGATGACCTTGCCGAAAATGACCCACTGAAGGAACAGTTAAATGACTATATTGCCGGATTAAATGCCTCTGATCTGAATCTGATTCTCTCCATGTCTATGGATGAACGTTCTCAGATTGATTCCCTGGATGAACTGGAGGACTGGCTGGACCGGGCTCATACCCGTGCGAATGCAGTCCACATAACGCCAATCGTCGATACAGAGGCCTTCAAGGAAGCGCTGGCTGATGCCAGCGAAGAGGTGGCTGATGCTCAGTTGCGCTTAAACGATACTCAGCTGACCGCTGCGAACGCTTCCCAACTGTTAAAGGATGCTACGATCAACGAGATTGCAGGCCTGATCAATGAGAACACGGCCCTTGGGAATTCCTGCGACGGTCTGTATTCTTATATGAATATGAAGCTCAGTGCAGCCGGCAGTGCCTTATCCACATCCAGTGATATCGATAACCTGATCAATCTCTGTTCTGCCCTGGATGCAACCAGTACCTATCTGGTGAAATACTCAGAGTTCAAGAAGCGAATGGAAAACGGAGAATCTCCGACCGGCTATTGGAAATCAGATGAATATACTCTGGAGAGTTATCGGCAGTCTGCGGTCAAAGAAGTAAAGGATGCATTAACCAAATACAAGAAGCAGTCTACATCATCTGCCCCTTCCACCGCCGCACCATCCTCCTCCGGTCAGAGCACCAGTGCCAAAGAATACAACTGGATGGAGACTGCCATTACCCGGTGCAGTGAGGCTCTGTCACGCTTAAAGACCATTCAGGAGAATACCTTCCTCGCATGGTCATCCCGGAATCAGGCTCTGAATCAGGAGATAGCAGAGACCGCCAGTCAGATTTCCATGCTGTCACAGACTTATGCCAACTACATGGCACAGGCTGACGCATCCGGTCTTTCCGAGGATTATAAGGCGAAGGTCCGGAACGGCAGTATGCAGATAGAATCCATCAGCGATGCCGGTCTGCAGGATCGGATCGACCAGTACCAACAGTGGTACAAGGCCGCCGCTGATATTCAGTCGCAGATAGAGGAACTGAACCGTTCCCTTGCGGATCTCGCATTGCAGGAATTTGAAGCGATCCAGTCACAGTTTGAGAACCGTCTGTCTGACTTTACGAACACCGCCAGCCGGATTCAGGATGAGATGGATCTGATTGAGGCGAAGGGTCATGTGGTCAGTCAGTCCATGTATCGTCAGCTGATTGCCAATGAAAAGGCGAATCGTCAGGAACTGACTGCCGAGCGTGAGCAGCTCCTTCGGAGTCTGAATGCCGCTATCGCATCCGGTCATCTGATCTCCGGCTCGGAACAATGGTACGAGATGCAGAAGAAGATTCAGGATGTCGAGGCCGCTATTCGTAAGGCAGATCAATCCCTGCAGGACTATAACAACTCGCTGCGCCAGCTGAAGTGGGATGCCTTCGACCGGATGCAGGAGAAGCTGTCCGGTCAGATCGATGAGTCAGAGTATCTGCGCAAGCTCTTAGAGCAGGAGGATACCACCGATGCTTCCGGTAAGCACGGACTCAGCAAATACGGTGTAGCCGAACTGGATATCCGGGGTGCCAATTATCAGATTTATCTGGAGCAGATCCGGAAGTACAAGTCCGAGATTGCATCCTTAGATAAACAGATTGCCAAGGATCCGGGCAACCAGACCTTATTAGAGCGCCGCCAGAAGCTGGTCGAGGCTCAGCGTGAGAGTACGCTCGCCGCCCGCGAGGAGAAGCAGGCGATGATTGAGCTGGCAAGGAAGGGCTATGATGCCATCATCGACTCTATGGAGGAGCTGATCAGTAAGAAGAAAGAAGCTCTGAAAAGTGAGCAGGATCTGTATGAATATCAGAAGTCCATCACTGAGAAGACGAAGAACATTGCCACCCTTGAGAAACAGAGAGCCGCTTATTCCAATGATACATCCGAAGAAGGCAGAAAGCGCCTGCAAGAGATCACAGTGAAGCTGCAGGAGGCTCAGGAAGACCTCAAGGATACCGAATACCAGAAATGGATCTCTACCCAGGAAGATATGATGGATCAGGCACTCTCTGACTATCAGACCTTCGTGGATGAGAAGTTCAGTGATACCGATGCTCTGATCGAGGAGCTGCTCACCACGACAGATGAGAATCAGTCTACCACCAATCGGGTATTGGCAGAGCTGGCTAAGGCTGCCGGGTACAAGCTATCGGAGGATCTCTTAAAACGGATCCGTGCCCACAATGAAATAATCTATCACGTCACTCCTGATCTTCCGCTTGTTTACGGCAATGTGACCGGTGCTGCCGCACCTGTACAGAGCTATAGCCGGGAATATGAGCTGGCCCTGCAGAATCTTCTGCAGACTACTGCCCACCCATCACTGCCTGCTCAGTCGGTGACCTCCGGTGGTGTTTCTATCCGGATCGATCAGATGAATCTGCCGAATGTAACACGTCCGGAAGAATTCAGCCGCAGCCTGATCACAACACTTCAGAACGACTCCAATGTCGTGAAATCCATTCAGGCAGTCAGTACGGATCTGATTGCCGGCAAGAGTATTCACCGTGTCAGAAGATATTAAATAACCGAGGAGGAATTACTATGAATGAAACCAAATACGAGAAGCGTATTGCGCTTCTGCAGAAAGAAGTAACCCGCTTAACAGAAGAGAATCTTGCATTAAAACAAGAGCTGCAGACCTGCACCTCCGGTTCTGCTGCGGACAGCTTAAGCGCTGTCCGCCGGGCGGAGCAGGAGTTCTATCAGCTCTGTGATGAATTAACGGATCTGAAATCACAGTATACAGATCTGTTGCAGGAATTCAGCCGCACCATGAACCGGGAACGCACACATTTCAAACGCCAGACCGACCAGTCGATCCGCCGGATCAACCGCAGTCTGAAGGATTAGGAGGAATCGATTATGATTTATGATTTTTTATTTGATGGACACTGTGCCGGTGATTTTGATCTGGTACTCGCCTCCGTTGACGGTGCGAGTCTCTCAGAATCACTGGGTATTGCGACTCCGGAGGCAATCACTGTCCAGCCGATTCTCAGTGATCGGCAGTTCTTCATCCGGAATCGTTATAACACTATGCTGCAGAAGACGTTAAGGCTGCTGCACTTTGACCGGATCAGCTGTCAGGTAACGCCGCTCTCCACCGCCATGCAGGAGGAGATCATCCGCTGGCTTTGCCGGGAGGATGGGTACCACCCGTTCTGCTTTCTGGATCCGGAGGAACCGGAGCCGGTATATTTCGATGTACGGATGACTGCCAATGTTCTGGAGCTTGCAGGCAGCCCCTGCGGCTTCGAGCTTACACTGGGAACCAATTGTCCGTATGGCTATCAGCCGGTGCATATTATCCGAAGCATTTCCGCAGATGCACCTGCTCTGACGATTCAGGACTCTTCATCCCGCGTAGGCTCCAGTCCTGTCAATCTGTTCCTGCTGTATCAGGGCGAGGAGGATCAGACACTGGAGATCGAGAACTCCTTTGACCATCGGAAGACCCGCATTACCGGCTGTCATTCCGGCGAGATGCTACAGCTGACAGAGCTGCATACCATCTCTTCCTCTATGCGTCAGGATGAGATTGCCAATGCTTTTAACTATGTGTTCCCGACTATCTCCAACACACTGGGACAGCGTACCAATGTATTCACCTTCTCCCAGCCCTGTCAGGTAGAGCTGGATTATAAAGCTTACAGAAAGGTGGGATTCTGATGCCAATGAATATTTCCTATGACAATCTGGAGCAGATGGCACCCCCGACCCTGCTGCTCTGCCGCCGGGACCGGACCGTACTCGGTGCCCTTTATCCGGTCACGGATCTGACGGTCACCTGGACTCTGGACACCTGTCAGGAGCTGAGCTTCCGGGTATATAAGGAGCTTTTACCCGATACCCTCTGGAATGGACTTGATCAGTTCAAGCTCCTCTATATCCCGGAGTTTGCAGAATATTATGATCTGGATGTCGCTGTTTCCGAGACTGAGCAATCCGTCAAGACAATCACCGGCAAGTCTCTTTGCGAGGCAGAGCTGTCCCAGATCGTCCTGTATGATACCGAGATCAATACCGAATCCGATATCAGCCGGGAGGATTATACGGTGGCTCCGGTTTATGATCCGGAGCATCCGGCAGACTCCCTGCTGCTCCGGATTCTGAACAAGGCTCCTCATTACTCCATCGGCGAGGTCGATGCAGAGATTGCGGAACAGGTACGTCCATTCAGTATTCACGGGAAGGACATCTATGCCTTCCTGACGGAGGAGCTGTCCAAGGAGCTGAACTGTCTGGTGTGCTTCGACTCGGTTCACCGGCGGATCAGCCTCTATTCCGCTGATTCTTATGGCAAGGATACATCCGTATTCGTAGATCGTGAGAACCTGGCGACCTCCATCTCCCTGAATCTGGAGAAAGACTCCGTAAAGAACACCTATCGGATACAGGGTGGGGATGATTCCATGACGGCTGCCGTTGCCGCCTGTAATCCAAACGGCACGAACTATATCTATCATTTCTCGGATACCATGCGTCGGAATATGTCGGATACACTGTCACATAGTCTGACCATCTATCAGGAGCTATATGAATCCAGACAGCAGGAATATGCTGACAATATGCACGCTCTGTATGCTTCGATTGAGACTACGCTCTATCTGACCTCCGGTATGATGCCGAAGGAGACTCTGCCGGATATTTCAGCCACTGCAGAGCTGGCGAAGCTTACTGCGAAAACGATTGGAACCATCTCCGTCCAGCGTCTGTCCACGGCGAGCACTACAACCGTTACCAATGCGGTTCTTGCCATGGCTAAAACCCTGCTGGCTCCCGGCTATCTGGTAACCGCTCCCGAAGCGAACTATTCTGCTGCTACCCATACATGGGTCGGCCGGTTCTGTGTCACTGCTTCTGCTGCCGGGTCTCAGACATCCACCTCTCATACATCCGATTCTAAAAGTACTACAGATACTGCCGAGAACAAGTCTGCGATCACCCTGCCTGTAGATGAGAATTACCTGAACTACACAAAGCAGCGGATCTGGAAAAGTCTGAACCAGTATCAGGTCAAGTCGGAAACCACCTATGATTACACCCTCTACGGCCTGAATCCGCTGATCAACTTTCTGGATGCCTACCAGGCATGTCTGGATATTCTGATAGAGATGGGTGCTGCGGATGCTGATCCAAACCTTGGTCTGTCAGACCTTTATGCCTTCTATTATCAGAAGCGGTTGCTGGTCAGTCATGAGATTCAGGTGCGGGAAGGCCAGCTGAAGAAAACGCAGGCTAAGACAGACACCTACCTGAATATCCGGAATACCATTCAGAAGGCACTGGATCTCCGGACCTTTCTGGAGAAACGGTCTGTATGGGAAGAATTCTGCTCCTTCCGGCGTGAGGAAAGCTATCAGAATGATAATTATATCTCAGACGGCCTGAATGATGCAGAACTGTTTAAGAATGCACAGGACCTGATGGATACCGCGGAGGCAGAGCTTATACAGGCTTCCGAGCCTGCAATTACGATGGATGCTTCCCTCAATAATCTGCTTGCGATCCCGGAGTTCCGTCCTCTGGTTGGACAGTTCCGGCTGGGGAACTGGATTCGTCTGGCATGTGACGGTCATATCTACAAGCTCCGCCTCTCTTCCTGCACCTTGAACTATGCCGATCTGTCAACGATTTCCGTTACCTTCTCCAATGCTGTTTCTCTGTCATCCGGGATTCGCACCATCCGGCAGACCCTGTCTGACATAAAGCAGCGCCGTCTCAGGCAGAGTCATGTCTCTTCTGCTGCAGGCTCTACTGCGAATTCTGAGCCGGCCGATACCAGTCCGAACTATGATCCTGCGTCAGATGCCACCCGGAATGTCACCTATCACAGTAACTGCCTGCTGGGTCGGAGCTATGACCCGGATCTCGGGGCTTACTCTGATGCACAGCTTAAGATTATCGGCAATTCTATTGTCTTTACCACTGACAACTGGGCGACCACCCAGACCCTGATCGGCTATCACTCCTTACGGGATGACAGCACTTCCGGCAGCGAGTCGGGAGCCGGTTCCCGGATCTATGGTCTGAATCCGGCCTTGTTCCCCGGGGACTCCTCTGCTACGATTCAGGAGCTGCAGACTGAACTGAATACTTTACGCACAGAGCTGAATGCCCTGAAGAATGGTTCGACCCAGTAACATCCATGCCACTCTGAATACAATATTATAAGAAGAAAGGATTACATTATGGAAAACAAACAATATATTTCAATTGATATTATGAATCAACATACACTCGACCATCCCTATGCGAAGCAGTATGATACCGGACGAGAGCTGATCTTCTCCGTAACGGAGAATGGCTGTGCCTTTGATCTGACCGGCTGTACTGCCCGGATCGGCATCCATAAGCCGGACCACACCGTGGTATTCAATGACGGCAGGATCTCCGGGAATCAGGTAACTATCCTCATGACAGAGCAGATGACTGCTGTAGCCGGACATCAGATTCCATTCGAGCTGATGCTGTCTGACCGGGAGAAGGTCTTCCAGACATTTACCGGCTACATGGTCATCGAGCCATCGGTCATCCCGCAGGATGCCATTGTCAGTACCGATGAGTTTCAGGCTCTAACCGATGCCCTGAAACGTGTGAATGCCAGCCAGGCTCTGCATCCGGCCGGTACGGTCACCTTCCCGGAGCTGCCGGATATTACAGAGGCTGCCGACGGTGATATGTATAATATCTCTGATGAATTCATCACAACGGAACAGTTCCGGGAGGGTGCCGGTCATACGATTGCTGCCGGTGCGAATGTCTATCGGACGATCGATGGCTTCTGGGATGTCCTCGCAGGCAGCTCAGTCACCGGCGTCAAGGGAGCTGCAGAAGACACCTACCGCCAGGGAAATGTTGATCTGACACCGGAGGATCTGGGTGCCGTACCGGCTTCCGGTGGAAGTATCTCTGGCAACCTGACCGTACAGGGCAGCATTCTCGGTGCTGCTGTCACAGCTGCTCCCGCCATGGATTCCGAAAAGTTGCTGACTGCAGGCGGTGCCTATGAAAACCTTGCCCGCTTAAATGCCAGCAATACCTTCCTCGGCAGTCTTTCTCTGAATACAAGTGACGCTTCCGCCACCACCCAGCGCTCCTTATGCATTAATGACTATCATGCAGGCGAAGCTCCAATCGGCAGCACCTCTGCTGACGGTGTTTTACGCCGCTGGTATGCTACCTTAAATCCTGCCAATCACTATGCCTATACCGGACTGCATAATGTCACCGGCCAGTACTGGGAATCCGGCTTCGCCTTCCAGCAGGATAAGATCGTTGCCATGGGGGCTCGTAAGGCTTCGGATGGTTCTCTGGAGAAGGTACCGACTCTGCATATGAACAACGGTGACATTACCAATGTCGGTGCGATCAGTGTCGGTACGCTCAACGGTTATAAACCGGGAGCTGCCTGTGCAAAGAATGTCACTACCTCTGCCATCTCCGGCAACGAGAATCTGATCACCTCCGGCGGTGCCTATACTGCCATGGCAGGCAGACTCAGCACCGGAGGCGGCACCTTAACCGGCCAGTTAACCATGAAGGCCGATGTCGTTCCATCCGGAAGCCATAATCTGGGTGCCCAGAAATCCAACTGGAATTCTGTGTGGACACAATCATTAAAAAGCGGAGGCACTTTAAAGCTCTCATCCGGTGCATCCAGTCAGGCGATCCTCTGCAAAGGACAGGATCTGCGAATGCTGACTTACACATCTGCGGATGACGCAGCATCCATGACCTATGCTCCGGTCTATGCATCGAAGTTCAATACCTCTTCCTCCAGACGATACAAGGACTATGTCCGGGATATTACCGATGAGGATGCGACAGCACTTCTGGCCCTGCATCCGATCGTATATGACTATAAGAACAAGGCAAACGGAACCAATTGTGAAGGCTTCTATGCCGAGGATGTCTATGAAGAAATCCCTTCTGCCGTTACCCTGGCAGAGATTGACGGTGAAATGCTACCGGATTCTATTGATTATTCCAAGCTGATCCCACGTATGATACGGCTCCTGCAGATGCAGCAGGAGGAGATTCAAAAATTAAAGGAGGCTATCCATGAGCAATAGTTCACTTGTAAGCTATACCCGTATTTCTCCCCATAAATATTCTCCACGCGACCACGCCATTGATACCATTACCATTCATTGTATGGCAGGGAATCTCTCCCTGCAGACCTGTGGTCAGATCTTTCAGACCCGGCAGGCATCCTCCAACTATGGCATCGATTCTGCCGGGCAGATTGCCCTGTATGTTGATGAATCGGATGGTTCCTGGTGCAGCTCCAGCCGGAGCAATGATATGCGTGCTGTTACGATTGAGGTGGCCAATGATGGCGGTGCCGAGACCGGCTGGCATGTATCCGATGCAGCCCTGCAGTCTCTGATTCGGCTCTGTGCCGATATCTGCCGTCGCAACGGGATCGACCGTCTGCGCTGGGAGGGCAATCCTGCCCTGATCGGCCAGACGAACCGCCAGAACATGACCGTCCACCGCTGGTTTTCCAATAAAGCGTGTCCCGGTGATTATCTGTTCCGGCGTCATCCCTATATTGCAGATTCTGTAAACCGGCTGTTAAATGACAATCCGGCAAAGGCTCCCGCACAGGAGGCGAAAAAGAAAGGAGACTTTTATTCCATGACAGAACAACAACGTACTGCCTTTATCCATAATCTATATGTCACTTACACCGGACGTGTCGCAGACCCTGCCGGTATCACCTACTGGCTGTCTCAGATAACCGAGGCCACTTCTCTGGTTACACTGGAACGGCGATTCGCCGCTCAGGCGGAATGCCGGAATTATGCTATTCGCTCTGCTTATCAGAATCTCCTGCACCGCCAGCCGGAAGCTGCCGGTCTGGAGTCATGGATGGTATATCTGCAGAGCCATACCGTTGCCGATATGTATCAGGCGATCATGAGCACCGCCGAATATCGAAAGCTCCGAAAATAATATATGCGATACAGGCATAAAGCATTTTCAGCACTCATAAAAAGGACGATTCCTATACCCTGTCGGATAAAGGAATCGTCCTTTTTTCTACATATGAAGGCTTCTATCTATGAAGCTTCCTGTATATAATATCAAAGTCAGAATTAGATGTTTGCCTTAGCTACTTCTGCTAATTTTGCAAATCCTTCTGCATCACTGATTGCCATCTCTGATAACATCTTACGATTGATATCTACACCTGCAACCTTTAAGCCATGCATTAACTTGCTGTAAGAGATACCGTTCATTCTGGCTGCTGCGTTGATACGTGCGATCCATAACTGTCTGAACTGTCTCTTCTTCTGCTTACGTCCTGCATATGCACTTGTTAAGCCTCTCATTACAGACTGCTTAGCTACTCTATACTGCTTAGATCTGGCTCCTCTGTAACCCTTAGCCAGCTTTAATACACGGTTATGCTTTTTCTTAGCGTTTAAGCCACCTTTTACTCTTGCCATTATCGGTTCCTCCTATTCCTACATGTATGGTAAAATCTTCTTCATTGTCTTAACATTGGTTGCATCTGTCATAGTTGCTTTTCTAAGATTTCTCTTTCTCTTAGTTGTCTTCTTTGTTAAGATGTGGCTCTTGTAAGCCTTCATTCTCTTCAGCTTTCCAGTTCCTGTTACTTTGAAACGCTTAGCCGCAGCTTTCTTTGTCTTTAATTTTGACATGTTACTTCCTCCTTAATATCTATCGTCTATTTTGAATTTAACGTTTTTCAGCTAAAAACATTACCATGCTTCTTCCTTCTACCTTCGCCGGCTTCTCAACAACTGCTACGTCTTCCAGCTGTGCTGCGAAGTTATTCAGGATATCAATACCGATCTCTGTATGTGCTAACTCTCTTCCGCGGAAACGAATGGATACCTTTACCTTATCACCCTTGCTTAAGAACTTTCTTGCCTGATTGATCTTGGTATTCAGATCATTGGTATCAATATTCGGTGAAAACCGTACTTCCTTAATATCAATGGTCTTCTGCTTCTTCTTAGCTTCTTTTTCCTTCCGCATCTGTTCGTAGCGGTACTTTCCGTAATCCACAATCTTGCATACTGGCGGCTTCGCTGTCGGAGCAATCTTAACCAGATCCAGCTCTGCTTCCCGCGCAAGCTTCATTGCATCCTTGGCAGACATAATACCAAGCTGCTCACCGTCTTCACCAATTACACGCACTTCTTTGTCTCTGATTTGTTCATTAATCATTAAATCGCTAATAGTAGTACACCTCCAAAATATCTAATATACAAGAAAAGTGGATAGCATAGCTATCCACCTTATAAAAAGTCTATTCGCGATCAATACTTTTTATGAACCCAAGTCGCCGCTGCGCTAAGGTGAGAGTGGATACTCTGCTTTCTTTTCGTCAACTACTAGACTATACCGCATTTGACCGTATATGTCAAGCGGTTTTTCGTATTATTCATATTAATTATAAATTACCTCGCAGGTTACTGTACTTCCGGATGTATTCTGAATAAATACCCGGTAGCTTCCTGTCATAGCCAGATCTTTAAAGGTAAATGAGAAATTACCGCTTACCTTGATTGCCCGGATCGAGCCATCCGGCTGTGTGATTCCGATCGTCACATATTTCTCACTCGGACTGATCGTTCCGGCTACATATACCTGACCGCCCTTATCCTTATGGAAGGCCGGTGTTTTCATCGTATAACCGTTCTTAATTGTCCAGTTTGCATAGGCTCTTGTAATATTGACCGGTGCATCCACTACGGTCGTACCGGCAAACATCTCTTCCTCGCTGCAGGTGAACTCCTCATACTCCGGCTGTTCGGCACTCTCATACTCTGCAGTCTCATCCACAGCATATGCCGTTGCCTCATAAGCCTGATCATATGCCTTCTCTATACCTGCCTCCGCTGCGAATACAGTGGTGCTTCCGGTAAGCAGCATACCTGCCGTTGTCAATACAGCTACCCAACGCTTTAAACTCTTGTCCCGATTCTGTTTCATACAATCAATCCTCCACTTCAACTCAGTTGCTGTCGCACCCCATGTAGGTGCAAAGGTTGCTAAACTAATTGTCCGTTCTCCCATTCTCAGAATACTTTCAAAATAATAAGTTAGAGAATAGCCATCCCTGTAGCATCTGTGATCACAGGATGCCTCCGACCATTTCTGCACCTGCTTCGAGATATACCAGATCAGCGGCATAAACCAGTAGACGCAACACAATATGACCATCAATGGCTTCCAGAATACATCCCGCTGCTTATAGTGGTTCAGCTCATGATTCAGAATCATCTCCAGCTCCTCCATCGGGATCTCATCCATCGGCAGATAAATCTTCACCCTGCGAATTCCACGAACACATGGCACCATAATCCGATATCCCTTATATACCTGTACCGGTCGACGAATGTGCTTGTGCTCACACAAGCGTAATAAAAGCTCCTGCTCCTCTACAGTTCCTCTGCAGGTACTGCGTGTAGATGAACAGAAGCCTTGGAATCGTACCAGATATATCCCGGCAGTAGCGCAAGCGCCTATCAGCCAGACTGCAAATCCAATCACCGCAACCAGCGCCAGCCTTGGTGTAAGTACCAGCATCCAGCCACTGCCGCCAATCAAATCTGTCTTAATTATCCGCATCACAGCAATCCACGGCACTGCAAAACCAAGCAATGAAATCCGTAGCAGCCGGTATACAAACTCCGCATTACTACGCTTCGTACAGAACAAAGCAATGATTCTCCATAAAACAAGCCAAACTGTCCCTGTCAAGCAGGTCAGGCCAACAATAAACAAAACTCTAACGGCAAAATTACTTAAGCTCATCGATTAACTTCTTAATCTCTTCCTTCTCTTCTGCCTTTAACTCTCTGATTTCAAATAAAGTAGATACAAAGCTTACCGCTGATCCGTTAAACCAGAAATCCTCAGCCTTTCTTAACTGATCGTTACGATACTCTACCTCACTGCGTAATGACCAGTAGTAAGTAACACCCTTACGCTGGGAAGCAACGAATCCCTTGCCCTTCAGACATTTCAGGAAGGTATAAACAGTTGTGTCCTTATATACAAGACCATACTTTTCCCTCAACTGATCCATGATCTGATGACAGGTAACTGGTTCTCCTGCATCCCAGATACACTTCATTGTTAATAATTCACACTCAGATAATTCAGCACGTCTCATCTCTTACTCTCCATATCTTATAATATTATTTATTAATAGAAACCTATTTGTATTAATTCTATAATAAAAGCCTTGCCTCGTCAATGGTTTATTCATCAAAACCAATTATATTTCTTTATTTTTCACGCTTTTTTCGTACATTTTTCCTAATTCTGTTATCTTTATATTTCTTCTAATTTCCCACGAAACTTCTCAAGGAACATCAGTAATGTACTAACCAGCAATAAACCACCGGATACCCAGATCGCCCGATATCCGATTTCTATGGATATAACACCACCCAGACCGGCTCCGATCGCAAAAAACAGGATGATTCCGAAATAATAAAGTGCCTGCTTCAGAAGACCCGTTTTCCGTTCCCGCAGATACATGGAAAGGGATGCGGTTCCGTTTCTCAGATTGCCGATACACATGGTACTCGCATACGAATAGCCATCCACCTTCCGGAATGCCTGTACCTGCATGGCACACGAAAAGGATACCAGCACCGTCGCCAGCATATTAAGCTTCTCCGGCATAAAGCCTACCAGTATCAGGATCAGAATCTCGATCAGCAGGATGCCCTGTCTCCAGTGCAGCTTCTGCGACAGCCGGAACTTCGCCTGTATCTGTTCTGCCACAAATACTCCGGCTGCAAATGCGAACAGCGGGATCAGGTATTTCAGTCCATCCTGCCACTCTCCCTTCATGAAATGCTCACTCATCAGCACGACATTTCCGGTCTGTGCGTTGGAAAAGACCTTATTTCTTGTAAAATATGTATATGCATCCTGAAAGCCTCCGGACGTCGCAAGGAATACACTGTTGATGAATGCCTCTGACATCTGCTTCTGTGGCAGCGTTCCCGCCAGCCATGCAGACATTGAAGTTTTTCCGTTCGCCATATTGTCACCTCCAAAATTCACACTCACTATACACTAATTGCCGAAATATGTAAATGCCGGTTTTTCCCATCATCATACCTATTTTCCCTTATTTTCCCTTATTTTCCCTTATTGTCACAATAAAAAAACGTACCCCAGATACTATTTCAGCACCTGTGATACGTTGGATTCTCTGATTTCCGATCTGCTTATTTTCCTGCTTGTTTTCCTGTTTACCTTAACATTCCCCAGACCCAGTAGATCAGTCCCAATACCCAGCTTGTAAAGATTCCATATAGGATAACCGGTCCGGCAATCGTGAATACCTTCACTCCGATACCGAATACCTGTCCTTCCTTCTGATACTCAATACAGGGTGCTGCCACTGAGTTTGCAAACCCGGTGATCGGTACCAGTGCTCCGGCACCTCCGAACTTCGCCAGTGAGCCATAGAGATTAAAGCCCGTCAGGATAACACTGGTCAGGACCAACAGCATTGATACATAACTGCCTGCATCCTCCATCCCCAGTCCCGCCTGCGTCTGCAGCAGCCGGGAGATTGCCTCTCCGATCGTACAGATCACTCCGCCGACCAGAAACGCTTTCAGACAATTCAGTGCGCAATTATGCTTCGGTGTTACTGTTTTTACATATGCATTATATTCTTCATTACTAGGTTCTTTCAGCATGATCTTAATCCACCTTTCACTTCTTGATTTCTGTCTTATTAACTGCTATGAACCGGTATAAACCGGCACCGCTTTATAATGATTTATATTGGTTATGATGGTTTTGTAAAACAGAAGAACTGGATCCAGCTTCCGGCCAGCTTCCCGGCTCCGACTGCTACGATGATATAGGGCAGCCCTTTCCGGAGGGATACCCGGCGGCAGAGAATCGGGAACAGCTTCACCACATCTGCCAGTGCTCCTGCCAGACATCCGGTAAACATTCCGAAAAACAACCCGCTGACCGCCAGTCCGATCTGTCCGAGATGTATCGGAATTTCATATAGAGTCAGCAGATTGCCCACCGTTGTTCCAAACAGGATCAGTGTCTCCAGCCACATGGTATGTTTCCCCTGGTTCGCCCAGCTTTCCAATCTTGTATACACTCCGAGCGATGCCAGAAATGCAACATAGGCTCCGGCAATTGCACCACCTGCCGCCAGCCCGAGTACTATCATCAGGCATGTTTTAATCCACATCCCGGCTGCCTCCGTTACGTTCTGCATCTGTGATAAAAGTCTGATTTACTCCCTGCTCATACTGGCGCATCTGTACCTGCAGCGGAGAAGGATCATTCGTCAATTTATATCTTCCGCCATGATTGAAGAACAGGATGATTCCCAGAAAAAGGCCAACCGAATATGCTGCCTGCAGCACACCCGGCCCATCCGCTTCCTGTCCGGTAAACAATAAATACATCTGACTAAAAAGCTCCGGCGTTGCTACATCTGTATTAAAGGTCATAATGGAGAATGCGGCGCCGAAAAATGCCAGCAGTCCTACCAGAATTCCTTTCAGCCGGTCCTTCCATTTTGCCTGTTTTCCAATTGGTTTATAATATACGATAAAGTCTGTTTCCCCAATGCTTTCCACCTGACAGTTCGGAACGGCTGCGGATATCTGCCGGATCAGATAGCAGGCAGAAAACACCTGTTTTGCTTCCTGATTTCCCTTAAATTCGGTCAGAATGAGCTTCTGTACCTGCTTCTGAACACTCTTATTTTCACAGAACACTTCTGCTACATCCTGCAACCGCACCACCGGACGGTTGATCGCAGAGCTTTGTTGTACATTCAGATAGATCGTTTCGGACATATCAGGCACCTCCCCCGGTCTCAGGTACCGATTCATCCATATACATCACAAGTGTTCCATCGGCATAATCCGGTCCGGTCTGTCTGACACTGAACAACCACAGGATTCCCGCCAGTACCATCAGTACCAGCAGCCACCATATCCATTGATACCGTTTTTTCTGCATAATTTCATCCACACTCCTCGACTTCTTCATTTACGAGTAGTATTTCCGGGATTTCAGTTTCTATGTTTTATTTTTTTAATTCGTCCCGGGAACTTTTTCCATGATTCATCTGTTCCCGCATTTTAGTCAATACCTTTTTCTCGATTCTGGATACCTGTACCTGTGATATTCCCAGAAATCCGGCGATCTCCGTCTGCGTCTTATCCTCAAAGTAACGCATTCTTATGATACTGCGTTCCTTTTCCTCCAGCTGTCCCAGCAGCTCCTCCAGTGCCAACCGGTCAACCGCCTGCCGGCTCTCATCCTCACTGCTCACCAGCTTATCGATCAGATAAATAGAGTTCCCGTCATTCTGATAAATGGTCTTATATATGGATTCCACCTCCGAGCCGGCTTCCAGAGCGAGTACGATATCCTCTTTCTCAATCTCCAGAGAACTCGCCAGTTCTTCAATTGTCGGCTCGATTCCATGTTCATTCATCATCTGCTCCCGGACAGAATAGACCTTATATGCCGTTTCCTTCAGGGAACGGCTCACCTTCACCATCCCATCATCCCGCAGAAACCGCTTGATCTCCCCCATGATCATAGGTACGGCATAGGTTGAAAACTTCACATCATAAGCCGGATCAAATTTATCAATACATTTCATCAGTCCGATGCAGCCGATCTGATACAGGTCCTCCAGTTCATGTCCTCTGCCTGCAAAACGCCGGACAACACTCCATACCAGTCCGAGATTCTCGGTTGCCACCTGCTCGCGTGCTTTTCTGTCTCCCTCCTTCGCAAGCTTAATCAGTTCAATCGTCCTGTCCATCCCGCGCTCCCATCGTTTTTACCATTGTGACACACGTTCCCTGTCCCTGCTCCGATTCTACCAGAAGCTGATCGGTAAATGCCTCCATAAAGGAAAATCCCATACCGGAACGTTCCTCCTCCGGTTTTGTCGTAAATAGAGGTTCCATGGCCTGCGGAACATCCGTGATGCCACATCCGTGATCCTTTACCTGAACGGTTACGGTATGATCCGCTATACACACCCGGAGCTGTACAGTGTCATGGTCGGTCACTGCTGCGGGTGTCTCTCCGGCTTCCTGATTTTCTTCTGCGTGTTTCAGCTTCGGATCATAACCGTGGATGATCGCATTGGTCACTGCCTCCGAGACTGCCACCTTCAGATCACTTAATTCCTCTAACGTAGGATTCAGACGGGAGACAAACGCTGCCACAACCACTCTGGCAAAGCCTTCATTCTCTCCCACTGCATCAAATTCAATCATCATTTCATTCGTGTTACCCATTGTATCCTCCTTATTATCCGCATGATCATGCCTTTTTTATACTGTTTCATTGCCGGAATTATTCTCCGGATGTCATTACCTGCTCCAATGGTGTTACGATCCGGTAGATTCCGGACAATGTCAGTACCTTCTGCATCTCCCGGCTGACATGACTGACATATACCTGTCCACCCCGGACTGCCAGCTCCCGATACCGTCCGGTGATCAGTCCGATTCCGGAGCTATCCATTAAGACTGTATTCCGGAAATCAAACACCACATATTTCACATATTGCTCCTGCATTTTCTGTTTTACTGCAGTCCGGAGCCTGTCCGCCTGATAATGATCCACCTCCGGCGGAAGCAATATCCACAGCCACTCCTGCTCCAGTTTTAATTCATATTCCATATCTCTGCCTCCTGATTCACGATCGTCAAATGCTGTCAAAATATACCGTATTTTCCACCGCTATAACTGTGACGAAACCAAAAAAAGAGAAACCCCGGTTCCAAGGTTTCTCTTTTGCTTCTATTATATATAATTGCTCTGTTTGTCTTATTCTTCCGGTATGGTATGCTCTGTTGATGTTGTGCCACCGGCTTCCGTACCGCTTTCTGTACTTCCGGATGTATCACTCCCGGTGCCTGCATTCTCATCCCGGTTCGCATATTCCGAATCCGGGAATCGTTTATTAATATCATCAAACAATGCATTCGCAGATGCCAGATCTCCGGTACTCTTATAAGCACTTGCCAGATTATATCGTGCTTCCACATCATCCGGCTTCAGATTACAATACACCTTAAGCTGGGTGATCGCTTCTGCATAGTTCTCTGCACTGAATGCTGTCATGCCTGCACTCCGGTATGGATCCAAAATATCCGCACAGTTGTCTACTACGGTCTGTGCACAGGCTCTTGCTGACTCTGACAGCTCCGTATTACTTAAGTCTACACTACCCAGTGCTGCGATCGCCGCTTCCCGGTCTCCGGTCATATATGCCTGCAGAGCCGTCAGAAGATTATTATCCAGACTGGTTCCGTTGTTCGCCTCGTTCATCTTTCCGATGGTTCCCTGCAGTTCATCGATTTTTGTCTGAAGGTCATCCGCCTTCTCCTGCATATTGGCAATCTGCTCATTCTTGCTAGCCAGCTCCGCACTGTAGGATGACTTCAGCTGCAGATTCTCATTCCGCACCTCTTTGATGCGATTCGGCATAATAAGGAAAAACATGGCTGCCACTCCAAGCACCAGTCCTGCACACAGGTATAGTACATTATGCTTACCATACTTGATCTCCTGATAGCTGCCGATCTCCAGATTGGAGTCCTGTCCGACATCCTCCGCAGCAGCACCCCGCTCAATGATCTCACGGATCTTCCGCTTCGCAGTCTCTTCTCCGTCCAGCTCTTTCTCGGACTCCCAGCCGCTCTCGCCATCTGCATCCATCGGCGGCAGATCCGAAGCATCATCCTCATCTGCCTCATAGCTGCTATATCCATGCTGCTTCTCACTCTGATCGATCGCATCCAGATATTCCTGCGCCCGCGGATTGTAGCGGTCAATCTTCAATACCCGCTGCAGCGCCTTCTTTGCCTTTTCCATTGAGCCTGCCCGCATATAAACCAATGCCAGCAGCAGATATGCATTCACAAAATGCGGATTCGAGCTTAAGATCCTTTTTAACTGGATCAGCGCCAGATCATCCTGCTTCTGCTTCACATAATGAAGGGTCAGGTTATATTTCTTCGCTGCCTGATCATAGGCTGACAGCTTATTCTGATTGCCCTGTACCAGCTTCAGATAGCGGACCGCCGGATTCTCCTCTGCCTGATAGTTGGAGCTGATGACCCATTCCATCAGAGCCTCCACTACCTGTCCGCTCTCATAATATACCAGTCCCAGAAGGTTTCTGGCATCTATATTCAGCTTACTGTACCGCAGAGAGGTCTTCAATGCTTCCTCTGCTCCGGTCAGATCCCGATTCTTTGCTTTTGACAGTCCCTCATTATAATAGTAAAGAGAGGTGTTCCAGGCACGAATCAGATATTCCTGTTTTAATCCACACTCACTGCACACATTATTTATGAGTACAGGTGCTCCGCAATGTAAACAATTCATAACTCTTCACACCTATCTATTCTTTATTCTGTGGTGGCTGCTGTGCCTGCTTCATGACCTCGATCAGTACATCTGCCACATCACTGAAATCATTCTTATATATCGTATCCTCCAGCTGATTCATCTCTGCTGCAGGCTTAAACTTCTTAATCTCTTCATCAAAATTAATCACGCCTAATCCTCCTTCTCGGCTTCCAGTTCTCCTACCAGATAAAGAGAACCCACACAAAACACACGGTTATGTCCGGTCAGCAGCTGTCCGGCCGCCTTCAATGCCTGTCCCGGTTCCGGAATGGTCCGGACTACAGCTTCCGTATTCCGCTTAAACTCTTCTTCTACGATCTCCAGCGGAGTCGCCCGCTTTCCGCCGATCGATGTCACGATCACCTGCTGTAACGGCAGACTCCCGCATAAGATATGTATCATTTTATTATACTGCTTATCACTGGCTACTGCAAACACCAAAATAATATCCTTATCCGCATACAGCCCGCTTACCGTATCGCAAAATGCCCGGATTGCCGGCTCGTTGTGTGCGCCATCCACATATATCCCCGGCTCCAACTCTTCCATACGGCCGGCCCATTTCATAACCTGCAGTCCGGTTCGGATCACATCCTGTATCTCCGCTTCCGCATCCGGTCCGGCTCCCTGCCGCAACAGGTATTCTGCCGCCCGTACCGCCAGCATGGCATTCTCCGTCTGGTAGAGTGCTGTTTTCGGGATCCTGTACTCCCTATCATACTGGCTTCCGTACGAAAAATCAATTGTCTCTTCACCGATTTCCTTTATGGTTATCCGCTCTTTTTCGACCCGGATTAACGGTGCATGCATCCGGTCTCCGACCTGCTCGATCACCTGTGCAGCCTCTTCCGGCCGGTCCAGATAGACGCATGGTACTCCGGTCTTTATGATACCTGCCTTCTCTCCGGCTATTTTCTCAATCGTATCTCCTAAATACTCCATGTGATCCATGCCGATAGATGTAATGACCGTAAGCACCGGCTGCAACACATTCGTTGCATCCAGTCTGCCGCCCAGTCCGGTCTCATAGATCACGAGATCCACCTTGCTCTCCGCATAATAGCATGCCGCCATCATAAAAAGGAACTCAAAGAAGTTCGGGTGAATCAGCCCCTGCTCCATTCCGGTCCGGACTACCTCATAGACCTGTCCGAATGCCCTTTCAAAGTCTTCGTCCGATATCACGGTTCTGCCAATCCGGAACCGTTCATTCATTCTGACCAGATGCGGGGAGGTGAACACTCCGACCCGGCAGTCCTTCTGTTCCAGGATTGCCGTAAGGAATGCACAGACAGAGCCCTTGCCATTCGTCCCGGCAACATGCACAGCCGGGATTCGATCCTGTGGATTCCCAAGCAGCTTCAGATATCCTCTTAAGTTTTCATGTGTTGTTTTCTTTGCAAATCTTGGAATATTTAACAGATATTCCTCTGCTTCTTTTCTGTTCACTATCGATTGTCCACCTTTTCCGGATACAGATCATGCTGCTCCAAGCGATTGGCTGCAACCGCCTCCCAGCGCGTGCCCGGCTTGCCGTAATTACAATACGGATCAATGGAAATGCCTCCGCGCGGAGTGAATTTTCCCCATACCTCAATGTACTTCGGATCCATTAACCGAATCAGATCCTCCATGATAATATTGACACAGTCCTCATGGAAATCTCCGTGATTCCGGAAGCTGAACAGATACAGCTTCAGCGACTTGCTTTCTACCATCTTAATATCCGGCACATATGAGATGGTGATCGTGGCGAAATCCGGCTGACCGGTGATCGGACAGAGACTTGTAAATTCCGGACAGTTAAACTTCACGAAATAATCATGATCCGGATGCTTATTAATAAAGGTCTGTAACATCTCCGGTGCATAATCATCCGGATATTTTACTCCCTGATCTCCCAGTAATGATACGTTTCCCATTTCCTGTTTTTCTCTGCTCATATAACTCTCCTTCTGTCAGATGTTTCTGACCATTGCCTATTATACCCTGTCTATGCCTGTTTGCCAAACAGATTTTCCGGGATCCGGATCGTCTGCTCCAGACTGAATGAGTAAATATAGGTTTCTTTTACGTGTTTTCCTGTCAGCTGTTCCAGAATCCTTCTGTAATACTCAAGCTGTGCATAATAACGCTTTATCAATTCTTCTTCTCCGTGCCCGGCAGAGACTGCATCGGTCTTATAATCCAGCAGAACCAGTTCACCGTCTTCTTCGAAATACACATCAATCACGCCCTGGATCAGCTCCAGATCGGTTTCCTGTGTATCCGGATGGATCTCATTCATTGGAATGCCTGCTACAAACTGCTGCTCCCGATACAGCTGCCCGCGATCTTCCGCTGCCTGCATCCGCTGTCCCAGTTCCGATTCCACCATATGATATATATGATCAACCGGTAATCGCTGCCGTTCTTCTCCGGTCAGCACTCCGGCCCGTTCCATTTCCAGAAGCTCCCGTTCCACCTGTTCCCGGGTCTTGATCCCCCGGAAGGATAGTTTCTCCATTGCCAGATGTACCAGTGTACCATAAGCCGCCCCGTCTGTAACAGCCATGATCCGTTTCTTCCGTTCCCGGCGTTCCTTCTGCCTGATCTGTCTGGCTTCTCCGGACAATTCAAGCTCTACCGCTGCCTCCTCATCTGCGATCTGACTCATCTTCTTAATCTCCGATACCGACAGCTTGCCCCGTCCGGTCGCTGCTAACGGATATGGATACTTCCAGCCGAAGCGTTCTGCGATCCGCTCCGCGATCTCAGCACATTCCGGATATGCCGCATACTCTTCCCATGCCTTCGCTCTCTGCAACAGGTCCTGTACGGTCCGTTCTATATACAGTGCCTGATTTCCTGCCTCTACAATCCGGTATTCCATCCATGTCTGCCGGATTCCTCGATTTTCAAGCTGTGCGATTCCCTGAATAAACCAGGTCAGATAAGAATTACACTTCGTGATCAGTGTCTTGGTAAGTGGCTGCAACATACGGATATCCGTGTCTTCCCTTCCGACCGGAGTCCTGTGATCCAAATATTCTGCATACAACTTCCGATATGCCTCGTTATTCTTAGCTGTCATCCGGTCGATACTGCCCACCAGGATCAGCTTCTCCTGCGCGCGGGTCATCGCTACATAAAGGATCCGAAGCTCCTCTGCCAGATTCTCCTCCCGCATATACCGCGACAGGTAATTGCGCTTAGAGGTCTTTTCATAATAATGTTGTTCCAGATTCTTATAATTCACACCCAGATAGCACTCTGCATCCACCAGAACCGTATCCTCCGTATCCATCTGGTTAAACCGCTTTCCGCAGCCGCATACGAATACTACCGGAAACTCCAGTCCCTTGCTCTTATGAATGGTCATGATATGAACCTGATTCTCACTGCTTTCCTGACCTCTGCTCTCGCCGAAGTCCTGTTCCGTCACACGCACACGCTCAATGTACCGCAGGAAGTCAAACAATCCCCGATAGCTGGTAGTCTCGTATGCGGTCGCCTTTTCGATTAATTTCAGGATGTTTCCCTGTCTCCGCATACCGTTTGGCATGGCTCCCACATAATCAAAATATCCGGTCTCATTTAAAATATCCCAGATCAGCTCCCGGATCGTACAGGCCGACTTCTGTTTCTTCCACCGGCTGACCCGCTCCAGAAATGCCTCCAGCTTCTGCTCCAATACCGGATCTGCATCCTGCTCTCTACCTGCCTCTGTCACATAGCGGTTCACGGCATCCCACAGGCTGATTCTCCGGTGCCGGATGCGGATCTTTGCCAGTTCTTCACTGTTCACAGCTGCCAACGGACTGCGCAGGGCTCCCGCCAATGCGATATCATCCCTCGCATTATCGATCACTGCCAGCATACAGAGAATGTCCTTCACCTCTGCCGAGTCGAAATATCCCTTTCCACTCTCTGCATCCACCGGGATGCCTGCATCGGTCAGCACACTGCGGAACACATCCGACCATCCGCGGACCGTCCGCAGCAGGATCACAATATCCTGATATCTGCATGGACGGTATGCCCGGATCGACTCATCCCAGACCGGCAATGCCTGCTCTCCGCCGCATAGCTCCTGGATCCGGACGGCTGTCATCTGTGCTTCCAGCGACATCTGATCCTGCGTCTCTTCCTCATCTCCGGCATCCTTTCGTCTGCTTCCATTGCCTGTATCCGCTGTCGCCGGTGTTTCTTCTCCTCCATATTCCGGCAGATTGGCAGAACAGGTATCCAGCATCAGAAGCTCTGTCCGATACATCTGCTCCTGCTCATTTTCCGGAAAGACCCTTCCCGGAACCAGTGCCACCTGCTCATTATATGCGATACCGCCCAGCGCCTCCGTCATGATCTGATAGAAGAACAGATTCGCAGACTCCAGTACCTCTGCCCGGCTTCGGAAATTCTGCTTCAATTCGATCTTATGCCCGGTTCCCGGTGCCTGCAGGTCATCGGTAAAACGCTGATATTTCTCCTGAAACAACCGTGGTCTCGCCATCCGGAACTTATAAATGCTCTGTTTCACATCGCCTACCATAAACATATTCCGGTACTCACCGGTCTCCGGATCCCTCCGGGCTATGCTTGTCAGAATCGCCTCCTGCAGATCATTGGAGTCCTGATACTCATCGATCATGATCTCAGTATACTGCTCCTGCAGCTGTCCGGCCGCCTCGGTCGGATACCGTTCCCCGTCCGGATCACACGCCATCAATACCTGCAGTGCATAATGCTCCACATCACCGAAGTCCATACAATTCTTTCTCTGCTTCTCCTTTGCAAATGCGGTGCGGAATGACTCTGTCAGCCGGATCAGCGTCTGCAATACTCCGGCCGTCTCCTCCTGCTGCCTCAGGATTTCAAGCATCGGCATCGCCACCTGGGATGCCGCATCCTTCCGGATCTGACTATAAGCTTCCCATAGCTCTGTTGCATAATGAGACTCCGGTACCCCGCTGTTTTTCCATGAGAACCGCTTGTAGGTTCTCCATGCATTATCAAAGGCCGCCTGCAGCTCCGTATAGGATTCTGCCTGCCCGATCATCTCAAGCATCCTGCATTCCTCTGCAAAATAATCACAGTATTTTCCGTATGCTTTCGGCCGGTATTCCGCGTCCAGATTCTCATATTCTACCCGGATCCGTTCCGGAAGCTCCTTCACCTCTGCCATCCGCAGCTTAACATCTGCAACCAGTCTCCGCATCCACGGCTGACCGTTCATAGTCTCTTCATCCACGATTCCGGCATCTGCCCTCGCCGCACCCAGCCACTCCTCCGGATACGGGAAGCTTTCTGCCTGCCGGTAGATCTTACGCAGTACCTTTCGGATATTCTCATCCGAACGCATAGCATTTAAATACTGATGCAGCTCCATCATCTGCTCCGGGCATTCCTCATAGGCCTGCTCAAGAACCGCCGTCAGTACATCCTCTTCCATCAGTACCCCTTCTGTCTCTTCCATGATCCGCATGGAAGGATCCAGATCCAGAAGCTGAAAGTTATCATCTACGATCTTTTTACAGAAGCTGTCAATGGTCGTAATGCTGGCCCGGTGGATCAGTGACAACTGCTTTACAATATGCTGGTTTTCCGGCTGTTCCTCCTGTATCTTCTCCAGTGCATTCCGGATCTTATTCCGCATCTGGCTGGCGGCGGCTCTGGTAAAGGTCACGACCAGAAATTCATCAATATTTCTTCCGTCTGTCACGACCCATTCCAGAATCCTCTGAACCAGTACGGCGGTTTTTCCGGAACCGGCTGCAGCAGAAACCAGAAGTGTTCCCTGCCGGTTATCAATGATTGCCTGTTGTTCCTTTGTCCACTGCATGGTCTCTGCCTCCTTTCCTCGCAGCCTGTCGGTCTGCTATCGTATAGATCTGATTACCGCCATCCCGGCAGTCGATCTTACATACATCCTGATAATCACAGTATTCACACGGAAGTGTACGCCCGGTCTGTACCGGCCGTATCGGAATCTGTCCCTCGGTGATTTCCTCGCCGAGTGCCGCTACCGTCCGGTTCACCTCTTCCAGAAGCTGACGATATTCCTCACCTGTCAATACGGTATCACTTTCCTGAAGCTGCTCCTCACCATCTACCTTCTTCACTTTCACCGGAAGGATCTCATTGCCTCCAAGCAGTGTGATACACGGCTCCTCCCGGTTGATCACACCGGTCAGTGCGGTTTCCCGGCTGATCTTCCGTTCCAGTGCCTCACCTGCCACCCGGGCAGACTTCTCTACCATCGGAATCCGGAAGCCATAATACAGGGAGCCTGCCGGTACGATCTCTTTATCCGGAAACCGTTTCTTCAATACCTCCATGACAACATTGGTATATACCAGAAGCTGCAGCTGCAGTCCGGCATTCACCTGATTCACATCGATTGTTTTTCCGCTGCTCTTATAATCCAGCACCTTTACATACACATGCTCTGCATCCTGACAGATATCGATCCGGTCAATGATGCCTTTCAGAAACATCCGGCTGCCGTTTCCCAGCCGGATCTGAGTCGTATCCAATCTGACGCCCTCCTGCTCCAGCTCCTCGGAAGGGAATGCCATCTCAAACCGATACGGGATCATCTTCCCCTGAAGAAGCTGGTTTCTAAGATCCAGCACAGCATAGGATGCGGTTCTTCCGATCCGTTCCAGCAGCTGACGACTGCTGCCACTCAGGTTTAAATGCTCCTTCTCCTCCTGCGCAATAGCTTCCTGCATCTCCTGCTCCACCATCTGAAGCAGTGCCTCATCCGTTACGGTTTCCCATTCATTCTCTGCCGCATCTGAGAGCTCCAGTGTCTCTGCATTCCGTTTCTCCACCTGAGAAAATACACCTTCCACAATGCGGTGCAAAAGGCTTCCCATGTCACTTAAGGATACCTCATTCTGCTCCCGCTTCTTTAACTGCAGGCCATATTCCAGAAAGAACTGATACGGACACCGACTGTAGGTCTCCAGTCTGGATACACTGGTATGAAGCTCTTTGCCGTATAACTGCGCCGCCGTTTCCGCAGACAGGATCGTATTCAGATTGTTATATAAGAGTCCGGCCTGAATCCGGCTGATCCGCTCCGGCTGATTCTTCTCATAATAGCTGCACAGCTCCTTCCAGAGCCCCGCCTCTTCCTCCGACAGCGGCTCCTCCCGGAACAGGGTAGCAATCAGATTCTCCGTACTATCCTCCGGTGTCTCAATGTTCTCCCAGCTTAATTCTCCGGTGGAATATCCGTCCACCTCCAGCTGCGGAAAGATTCTCCGGATCCGTCCGATCAGATAGGCCGGCAGCACCTCATTTCCGTCCTGATCCTGCATATGATACATCAGATGCAGTTCCCCGGATGGCTTCGTCAGGTTCTGATATAAATAAAACTGCTCCGTAAATACACGGCTTCTCGGATCCGGTGCCAGCTCCAGCTCCTGTCCCAGGATTGCCCGGTCAGCCTCTGAGAGGATACCACTGCTTCCGGCAGCCTTTGGAATGATGCCGTCATTAATACCGAGAACAAACAGCACCTTGACATGGTTCAGACGGCTCCGCTCTATATCACCGATCATGACCTGATCGATGCTCGGTGGAATAACGCCCAGCGTAATATCATTTAATCCGGTCTCCAGAACCTTACGGAATTCTTCCGATGAGAGTATCTCCTCTCCCAGAATCTCTGTCATTTTATCCCAGATATTCGTAAGCTTATCATAGATCTGCTCGTAGGCCTTGGACAGCACCAGATTCCCCTGTTCTTCATAATCGTCCGCCGCTGCCTCCAGCTGCTTCTCCAGCTCAAAGCTCTGCAGAAATTGTTTCAGTACCTCCACATAGTCCCGTACCTTCTGTGCTTCCTTCAGTGCCTGTGTAAACGGTGCCAGCATCTCCGATACCCGGCGGCCGATTGCCTCGACTCCGCTTCCTGTCACTTCTCCTGTTTTAAAGACCTTTCTCCACCAGCTCTGTCCCCGGATGCCCTTCTTTAAGACATAGTTTTCCAGAAGCTCGATCTCATCCATGGACAATGATGTAATGCCGGTTTTTAAGAACCGGAATACACTCTCGTAGGAATAATCGGATTCCGTGATATCCAGAATCGCCCGAATAGCCTCCAGACAGGGATTCATATAGATGCTCTGGTTCGTATCTATGAAATACGGGATCTCAAGCTTGGGAAAGATCTCCTCTACCATCGGTTCCAGACCGGTCAGATCACCATGAATGACCGCAATGTCCCGGAACCGGTATCTGCCTTCCCGCACCATTGCCCGGATCTGACGTCCTGCTGCCTGCAGCTCCTGCCTTGGTGTGCCAAAGGCCTGCAAATATATATTCTGTACAGCCTCCGGATATACCTGATATGGAAAACGGAACAGATTATTCTCCAGATGTCCAAGCTCCGGAGCTCCCTGAAATCTCGGTCCCTTCTGCTCCAGAAACCGTTCCTCCACATAGACCTCCAACCGTTCTCCCATCCGGCAGAGCCTCCGGATCGTATCCTTGCTTAGATAGAACAGCTCATGCTCCGCGCAGCTCTCCTTCTGCGCACTTTCCGCATCAATGGTAACTGTGATCGTTATCGCATCACATACCTGTGCCAGAGCCTCCAGCACTTCATACTGTATCGGTGTAAATCCGGTAAATCCATCCAGATAGATCACACTGCCGGCTAACAGCTCCGACTGTGGAATGTGCATTGCCAGCATTTCCAGGACATGTTCCGCTATGATATAGGAGTCCTTCACTTCCTTCTGAAACTCCTCATATACGAGCAGCAGGTCATCCAGCTTGCCCTTCAGCATTGTATGCCCTTTCACGGATCCGCAGACCCGTCTGATATCCTCCGGTCCCACCCGGTACTGGAACAGCTCCGTCATCAATGATTTCAGCTCATCGATAAATCCCGGCTTGTTGACACACGGGCCAAAGCATGGCAACTCCTTGCGATGCTCCAGCAGGATTCTCTGCAACAGCATGCTCTTCCCAAAATCCTCAAGGACATGATCCGTCCGGATATTCAGTTCTTCAAAAACCCGGTATGCCAGCCGCTTAAAGCTGACAATATCAATATTCATGGTTCCGTGGCTGGGATGCATGGTTACAATATCCCGCTGCGCCTGCATGGTAAACTGCTCCGGCACCAGAAGAAAAAAGGTCTTCTCCGGCTCCCGCATGGCGGCCCGAATGATTTCCTCATATACCAGCCGGCTTTTACCGGACCCGCTGGCTCCCTCTATAATCTGAATCATATGCTACTCCTTACCTGTCTGCTTTGTTTTCGTCTGCATTCTCTGTTCCCGCTCTATCCCATCTGTTTGATTTTCCTTCCCGGCTTCTGTCATATTTTCCAATGGACTGAATATATATAACTATAGAAAACGAGAGGTGACAGTTATGGGTTCGAATACCAAAATCTTAATATTAAAAGCAAAAGAACTCATCTATACGATGATTTTTGTCGTTCTGGGGATTCTTCTGCTTCTTCTCCTTCTGTTCATGTTTCTGCCCGAAAAGCCACCACAGGGAGATCCGGAAGTTACCGAAACCTCTGCCTATATCCCCGGTGTCTATTCCTCTACCGTTCAGCTGGGGGATTCCAAGCTGGATGTCCGGGTCACCGTAGACAGTAACCGCATCTGCGATGTCTCCATCGTAAACCTGAACGAAACCGTAGAAACCATGTACCCGCTCCTGACTCCTGCTCTGGAAGAGATCAATGCCCAGCTTCCGGATATCGGATCAGTCGATGACCTGACCTGCTCCGCAGACAGCCAGTATACATCCGTGATCCTTACCCAGGCGATCAAGAATGCACTGGAAAAAGCAACTGTAAATAAATAATCCCGTTCAGACCTTTTCAGGTCCGTTACTACAGGAACAGCATCCGGATATTACATAGCGTTATCTGTCCCCGGATGCTGTTTTTCTGTTCATTGCGTGTTAATTCTCTCTTAATTGTGCAACTTCTCCCTGCTTCTTATAAATACTGTCTGCAGGAACCATACCCCGTACCATGGATACCGGATATACATGACTCTTTCTGCCGACCACGGTACCCGGATTCAGTACGGTATTACAACCGATCTCAACCCAGTCACCGAGAATAGCGCCGAACTTTTTCAGTCCGGTCGGAATCCCCGCCTCTCCGGCCTTCACGGTTACCGGGGTCTTATCTGCTTTTACATTGCTGGTGATACTGCCTGCTCCCATATGGGAATGATAGCCGAGGATCGAATCGCCCACATAGTTGTAATGCGGCACCTGTACGGAATTAAAAATGATGACATTCTTAAGCTCTGTGGAATTTCCGATCACACACCCGGAGCCAACCAGCGCATTGCCCCGGATAAAGGCTCCCGGCCGTACTTCCGTATCCGGTCCGATGATTGCCGGTGCCAGAATGGTCGCGGTCGGATATACCTTCGCTGACCTTGCGATCCAGATCTGCGGCTCCCGCTCCTCATAAATATCCTCCGGCAGTGTCGGACCCAGGTTCAGGATCAGGTCATGGATGCCCTTTAATGCCTCCCATGGATATGTTACCTGTTCCAGTAATTCCTTCGCCAGAGTTTCCTCCAGCTGATGAAATAACCGATCTACCTTACATGCTTCCTGCAATTCTTCCTGTCTCATTTTCCTCTTCCTTTCTTATAATACGCTGCTGATTTATCAAACAATGGAGTAAATGCATACTGATTCTGCAGGCCCTTGACCAGTTCCGTCTTTTTCACGACAAAATCCTCCAGAATCTTCATATAATGCTCCTCTGTGATCTCACCCCGTTCCACCTGACCCAGCCCTTTCTCCCAGCTGGCTGTCAGCTTCGGCTGCAACAGGGCATTGATCGAATAATATACAATGTCATAAATCATCTCACCCTTTAAGGTCGGTGTGACCACCTGTGTCTTCTTATTCAGTGCCATGTACTGGATATTGATCAGCTTCTTGATGATCTCCGCACGGGTCGCACTGGTGCCGATTCCACTGCCCTTCATGTAATCCCGCAGCTCCTCTTCCTCAATATCGGAGCCTGCCTTCTCCATGGCAATAACCAGTGTACCGGAGGTATAACGGCTCGGTGGCTTCGTCTCACCTTCCCGGATCTCAAAATCCTGTGCCTCAACGCTGCTGCCCTTTTTCAAACCGGCAATGTATTTGATCAGGCCCGGACTGAACTTCTCTTCTTCCTCATCTTCGCCCTTTTTTCTGGCACTGTTGAATGCATTTCCTGCGACCTCGAGGAAGCCCTGCTTATACAGGACCTTAAAGCTGGCGAAGAAATGCTCACCTTTCCGCTCCAGTGTCAGGGATGCCTTCTGATATTCTGCCGGCGGATAAAATACGGACAGAAACCGTCTGGCTATGATCTCATATACGCCCTGTGCCGTCTGGGATACCGAGTTCAACGCAGAGAATCCCTGACCGGTCGGAATGATGGCATAATGGTCTGTGATCTGCTTATCATTGACATATTTGGTCTTTGCAATTCCTTTATAGCTGCCCTCTTCCAATATATGGGCCGCATAGCCTGCCAATGCCTGATAGTTCCTCAATCCGCCGATATTCTTGTGGATTTCTTTACTGACAGCCGTAGACAGCACTCTGGCATCGGTTCGCGGATAGGTGACCAGCTTTTTCTCATATAGTTCCTGCACGATCTTCAGCGTCTCATCCGGGCTGATCTTAAACAGCCGGGAGCAGTCATTCTGCAGATCCGCCAGATTGTATAGCATCGGTGGATTCTTCTTTTCTACCTTTTTCTCGATCTTCTCCACCTTCATCTCATATGGAGCCGGATCCTTCATCTCCCGGATCAGCGCCTCTGCATCCTCCCGGTTCTTAAATCCATTCTCCTTATATAGCTTCGGCGACTGATAGTACCGGCTGCCTTCCACCGTGCGCCATTCCGCGTCAAAGGTCTCATCCTCTGCCTGTACCTTTGCCATGATTCGGTAGAACGGTGTCTTGACAAATTCCCGGATACTCCGCTCTCTCTGTACGACCATGCCTAGCACACAGGTCATGACCCGGCCGACCGATATGGCTCCCGACCGATTCTCATTCAGATAATTCCGGACCGCATAGCCGTATTTCAGTGTCAGCGCCCGTGAGAAATTAATACCCATCAGATAGTCTTCCTTCGCACGCGAATATGCTGCCGCACACAGGTTATCATACTCAGAAAGGTCCTTCGCCTCCCGGACTCCACGCAGGATTTCTTCCTCTGTCTGTGAGTCGATCCAGACCCGCTTCTTCGTCTTATTCGCATCAACCTCCGCCATCCGGTCTACCAGACGATAGATATATTCTCCTTCCCGTCCGGAGTCCGTACAGACATAAATGCATCCGACATCCTCCCGGTTCAAGAGTCCCTTGACGATCTGGAACTGCTTCGATGCATTCCCGATCACCTCATATCGGAACTGTTCCGGAATAAACGGGATTGTATTCATACTCCATTTCGCCAGTGCCGGATCATACACCTCCGGATAGCTCATGGTAACCAGATGTCCGACACACCAGGTAACGATACTGTTCTCATCCTCGATGTATCCGTCATGCTTACCGCCATTTACTTTTAACGCCTTTGCAAATTCCCGCGCTACGCTCGGTTTCTCTGCAATATATAAATTCTTCAAATTATATCCTGCCTTCCTGTTCTTAACTTATTTATTATACACGAAAACTCTATCCGGGAAAAGAGCGGATTTGCTCTTGACAACTCACTGCTTTGTAATATAGAATATTTTTAATTTCAGTAACGGGAAGCAAAGGGACTTCGAATGATAACTTATCATTTCGTGGTCCCTTTTTCTTTTCTGTTACGATGGTTATGTGCTTTTGATGTGCTTTATTCCGGTCATTGACCGCAGGAAGTAAAGCAATAAATAAAGCGGGAATTGAAGAGGAGTGATTATATGGATAAGTTTTCTGAAATTGTAAGTGCCGTTGATGGGTTCGTGTGGGGGCCTGTCATGCTGATTCTGCTGGTAGGTACCGGTGTTTTCCTGACCATCCGGACCGGATTCCTTCCATGGAGAAATCTGGGCTATGCCTTGAAAAGCACATTAAGTAAAGAGGCCCGTAAGAAAAAGGGAACCGGTGATGTCTCTCCGTTCTCTGCACTGACAACCGCACTGGCTGCCACGATCGGTACCGGTAATATCGTCGGTGTTGCGACCGCTATGGTTTCCGGTGGCCCGGGTGCCCTGGTCTGGATGTGGATCTCTGCCTGCTTCGGACTGACTTCCAAATTCAGTGAATGTATGCTCGCGATCAAATACCGGGAAGTGAATGAAAAGGGAGAAATGTCCGGCGGTCCGATGTATACTATGAAAAAGGCCCTGAAGCACAAGAAATTCGGCAGTGTACTCGGCTGGCTGTTCGCATTCTTTGCAGTGGTCGCCTCCTTCGGTATCGGCAATATGACACAGGCTAATTCTATTTCTTCTTCCATCCATGAGACCTTCGGTGCACCGACTGCAGTAGTCGGAATCGTGATCACGGTTCTGGCGCTGCTGATCATTGTCGGCGGTATCAAGACGATTTCCAAGGTATCTTCTGTTGTGGTGCCGCTGATGGCTATTTTCTATGTCGTTGCCGGTCTGATCGTTATCATCCTGAATATCCAGAATGTTCCGTCCGGTATGGTTCTGATTCTGAAGTCTGCCTTTAATTTCCGGGCAGTCAGCGGTGGTGTTCTGGGTACGGTCGTTGCATCCTTCGCCAACGCAATGCGATACGGCGTTGCCCGTGGTGTCTTCTCGAACGAAGCCGGTATGGGTTCTGCCGCGATCACGGCCGCAGCCGCTACCACCGATAATCCGGTACGTCAGGGTTATATCAATATGACCGGTACCTTCTGGGATACGATCGTGGTATGTACGATTACCGGTCTCTGTATCGCCAGCTCCGGTGTGCTCGGTAGCACGCATGTCACACAGGATAATACCTATTCCTATGAGGCGGATACTCTGATGCTGACCTCCGTGAATTCAAAGTCGGAGACTGTTACAACCGGGTATGCCATGGATATTATCGATGATTCTTCCGTGGTTCTTACCAGCAGTGACGGAAAGACGATCTACCAACTGACCGCCTGCAGTGCAGATGAACTTGAGAAATCAGATATGACTGCGCATCCATCGGAAAGTGGTTCCGTTACCGACCGGCATCTGACCGGTGCATGGCGGGATGCGGATGGAAATATATTCAAGTTTAACTCTGACGGCACCTATTGCTATGAGGAGCTGTATGTCGGTTCTGCCTTGACGATTCAGGCATTCTCCACCGTCCTCGGCAAGGCCGGTGCATGGCTTGTCACGATTGGAATCGCGCTCTTCGCATTTTCCACAATCCTTGGCTGGGAGTACCATGGTGAGAAAGCCTTTGAATACCTGTTACATACCCATAAATTCAATATCATTTACCGAATCGTATTCTCACTGATTGCTTATATCGGTGCAACCACGACCCTTGATCTGGTCTGGAACCTGTCAGATATCGCTAATGCCCTGATGGCTATTCCGAATCTGATCTGTCTGCTGGCATTAAGTGGGGAAATCGCTTCTGATATGAAGAACTTTCAGCCGATTCTAAAGAAGGAGCAGGCTCTGAAAAAAGCTGCGAAGAATTAATCTCAGCGTACGACCTGCATAGATTTCAGTATACTACCTGTATCGATTACAAAGGTCGGAGACTCCGGTGATTGTCCGGAAACCTCCGACCTTTTATTTTGATTCTTGATTTTTATTTGTGTTTTACTCGTTTAACGTTTTCTTATTTCTGAAGTTCCTTACTCGATGGAAATGCGCTTCTTCTCTTCGACTGCCGGCTTCTTATCCTTCGGGAATGCAATAGTCAGAATACCATTCTCATACTTCGCCTTTACATCCTCCTGTGTCAGATTCTCGCCAATATAAAAGCTTCTGGAGCAGCTGCCAAGATAACGCTCTCTGTGAATGTATTTACCACATTTCTCATCCTCATCCAGCTTGTTGGCATGTACACCGCTGATTGTCAGGTGTCCCTTCTCCAGTTCTGCATGGATCTCATCCTTCTCAAAACCCGGCATCTCAATCTCCAGCAGATAATCTGCACCGATCTCCTTCACATCTGTCCGCATCAGAGGCTTCACTGTCTCTCTTCCTCTTGCGGTGTTGAAAAGTTCATCAAAATAATCATCATTGAAAAAACTAGGTACTATCATAATCGTGTCCTCCTGTTATATGCATATTCTGTGGGAATGTATCCCTTGTTTCCTTGTTCTATATGCAATATAACATATGTTGTTAGCACTGTCAAGTGATGAGTGCTAATTTATAAATTATTTATATAACAGGTTTCCTTATTTTATGAGTTATATCCTCAACCTCCTGTCCGCCGTTACCTGTTTATATGTCATATCCATTTTCCGCGAACAGATTACGCGCAGTATCTACGGAAGCATCACCAGCTTTATTCTTTATCGGTTGTACATGCACCGCCAGACTGTCAGATTTATCTGTCATCAATTAGATTGTCCCTTCAGATAACGTATTATATTTCTCTGTAATTGATGATACCTGGCTTTTGTGTCAGGATTCTTTCCACAATACTCCCTTTGCATTTGCTCATTTGGCTCATATTCGATTGGAATGTCATATAGGTCAAATTGTTCACGAGTAAGATCTACATACTGTCCATCTATTTTATTAAAATAATGAGTTCCTCCACCCGCTACCCGAATACGATGGATACTTCCGCCAAACATATCAAAAACCAGCATTGCCGTAATTGCACATTGACCATAGGACGGATCGTTTGAAACCCATTCTATCTGACAAGATCTATATGCCGTCTCTGCCTTCCAAGATTGCCTTAATACCGCATACAATTTATGCAAGGTATCAATACCCGGAAATGCTTCTACCTCCCGGCACTTTTTCTCCGCTAATTCCTGACCTTGATAATAATAACCATCTTTGCCGGCCGGCAATATAGTTGCCAATTCTTCCAGTGCTTTTTCAACCGCCAAACTCATAGACTTCTCTCCTTTTCACATTCAAAAAGACACTGCTTATAACAGTGTCTTCTATGCTTTCGCATCAGCCTTCATATTCCGCGTTTCCATAGCCCAAAATCAACATCGAAATGCCCGGAAGCAATGCCGAAAAGATTGCAAATCCGGTACCTTTACCGAACTTCTTTGCCGTCTGAAACCACATGATAATTCCGACGATTACATTTGCACCCGGTATCAATGCTAACAGTCCCAGCAGACCACTACCAAATGCAATCCGCCCCATACAGATCAAGTTATAGATTGGAATAATACATCCCCAGCCCGGCTGTCCTGCCTTCTTATAAAGCTTCCATAGTGCTACGATTTCAATCACTGCAATAATCAAGGAAATAATACTGCCGACAGCTGCGGCGGCTGCACTCACTCCATCCATTGCATAATAGCTATCATTATACATGCTCCATTTCCCCTTCTTTTTATTTTAGAATTTCATTATACTCTATGCTCTATATACTGTCAAATTCCGGTCATTTCTAGCTTAATCTTCATAATGACCTCTACAAGCAATTATCCATAAGAACCCATTTTCATCCATATTATAGACTAATCTGTTAGCTTCATCTATCCGTCTGCTCCACGCTTTTCTATGCTTGAGGGGTTCAGGCTTTCCAATTCCTTGCGATAGTCCTTCACGCTCGATCACTCCATAATTTTTTCATTAGTCTACCTCACTAATCAATTCGTGTTCCTGACCTTTGCCAGCTTCTAACTGTGCCATACTTCTATCAATCATAGCAAGATATTCAGCATTCCTTGCAGCCTTCTCCAACTGGTTATATCTCTCCAAACTCAAAATCACAACATTTTTTTCATCTTTACGAGTAACTATAACCGTTTCATGAGAATCAGTAACTTTATCACAATAGTCCTTCAGGTTGTTCCTGATTGTAGAATAATTTACTGCTAACATAGTTACACCCTCTTTCTATTGTACAAAATATTGTTCAATTTCTTGTACAATCATTGTGCTGTATTAGTATTCCCGTGTCAAGCATATTGGTCTTTTTTCGTACATGGACACGATATGTCATTATCCGGTTCTATAAACTGAGTAATTTTATCTTACATCAGTTTGGAGGTTTACACAAACTTTGGGATACTCCCTACTGACCTTGTTCCCAAGCCCATTTTTTGAACTTTTCATAAGCTTCTTGTGCTTCTGGTGTTGGATTTTTGAGTTGATCTCCATCCATAAAAGGTTCAAACGTTTCTATCATCTTTTCAATTTCATCAGGAAAGGACCTAACCATACCAAATCACCCCTTTTTCATTCCTAGAACCATAAATTCTGCTTCAACTTCATCATATCTTCCTGCGTAAAATTCTCTTCTCGCATATACACTTATATTACCTACATTATACGCATTTATACCTTTTTCTTGAATCCTTTTTTTACAATCCGCACTTAACAAGTGAAGATATTCGCCATAATTTTCACGCGTGATTACATAGCCATGTCTTTTGCAAAATTCATAAGCCTGCTTCATGTGCCACATTTCATGTTTCTCCACACTTTCGAGTTCAACATCTTCCATAAGAGCAACTTTGCGTTGAACGATACACCATTTTTACCGGGTCATTCAAGTAAAAAGCATCCCGAAGGATTAATGTCATTAAGTTAAGATGACATTGCCCGAAGGATGCTAATTCTTTTTGTTCAATTATAGCCCATTATTGCCCATTATTGCCCCTGATCAAATGCCCATTTTCTTATTTTAGCAGCTGCCTTTTTTATTTCTTCAGGAGCATCAGTTTTCAATGCAGCCCCATCCATATATGGCTTACATTTTTTGCGCAATTCTTGTATTTCTTTTGGTTCTTCAATAATCATATTACGCTACCTCCTCATTCTTACCATATACTCTGCTTCAACTTCATCAAATCTATCATCAAAAAACTTTTTAAATGCATAGTCACTTATTTCAGTTGAACGATACACCATTTTTACCGGGTCATTCAAGAAAAAGCACCCCGAAGGATGCTTAATAATTGATTATCTTTTAAAAATCTAATCCAACCAATGTCCTATTATCTTTTGCTTCTAACAGTGCTTTATAAAACACTTTTGACAAGTTTTGATCTACTATTTTACTATTCAAGCACTTTAATACATTCTTTTCATCAATAATTTCACTTTCATAATCATCTATCAATAATCCACAATTTTCGTTTATTAACATGAATACATTGTTACGAGTCAATTCCAAAAACTGATCTTCCGGCAATTTGTAAACTGACATATTTTCGCTATGTTCAATACCATTTTGATATTCAGTTATACCTTCCATATTGTGTGGAACCGTTAAATATCTAACTCTCATAAAATCACCTTCTGTTATTTTATATTCTTAAAATGTGTAACGCTCTCATATTCATCTTTTGGTTGAACGATACACCATTTTTACCGGGTCATTCAAGAGCAATTAACAAAAATCACAACAGAAATTGAAAAGATGGAAAATTCATTGAGAGAAATGAAGAAAGCAAAGAAGGAACTCGAAGAACAGATTCGTCAGGCTAGATTGTCTGAGTTGGATGAGTTGATTCAAAAGAAGGGATTAACTTTTGATGAACTAAGGGGAATGTTAGAAAATAAATCTTCCGAGTAGTCGATCGGCTACTCTTCTATTTTACAGAAATATTGCATATCATTTATATATATCATATTTTATTTGATTTGTCAAGTTGACAACCAAATAAGAAATGAATATACTAAACATAAGGAAATATACAAAATTATTATTTTGAAAGGTGGTGATTTTTATGAGACGAGATATTGATCATTAATAAAAAAACAAAAGATGAAGGGGAGGATAGTGTTGAATTTTGGAGAGAATTTATTAATTGGAGTAGTTTCTGGTATTGTTGCTTCGATGTTTTTTACAGTAATCCTATTATTAGTAAAGCCAAAAATTAAAGTATCTGATAAAATTTGTTATGACTCTGATAATAAAATACATAGAATAAAAATTGTTAATAAAACTTGCTATATGCTTACTAATATTAGATATAAACTTTTTTATTGTAAAATACATGGAGATGGGATAATAACCATCGAAGAAATTGAGCCAAGGAAATCTCCTATTATTTGTATATCTAAATACGATTTTTTTGACAAAGATGCAAATTATGCATATAGAATTTCTTATGATATTGATTTTAACAAATATCCTATGGATAAAAATACAAAATTAGAATTTATATTTATTGCTGACCATGCAGTATCAAATACTACAAAATGTGTAAAAAGAGATTATTTCGAAGAAGATATTTGGGAAGGTGTATTTGAAAGTGGTGCATCTACAAAGATAATAAGAAAAGTATAAAGAGCAGGATATTAATAACATCCTGCTCTTTCTCGTTGCAACGATTAATATTTAATACTTTCTGCTTAAAGAAGATTAACTCTCTACTCTTTCGTTAATCTTCGTCTTCATCATCATCGTCATCATCATCGTTATCATGCTCATCATAACCGTATGGATCATTAGCACCAGGGTTTCCTTCATTGTTTTCAGTTGTTGTAGTATCTGGGTATTTTGGATCGTATTTGTAACACATAAAAAAACCTCCTAACAATTTTATTAAAAATATAAAATTAATAAGTTGCATGACAGAGGCTACGCACAAAGCTATGGTGCGTTCATAGCTATACCTCTATACATGTCTTATTTTATCATTTATTGTGAAAAATGGGAGTCTAAACATTTGTTTTGTCTATTTTCACTAAGTTTACCACTTATATCCACAATTTTTGCAAACCATAGTTTTACCAACGTCACTACTAGCTATTCCAAATAATCCTGTTGAAAGCCAACGCTTTGTTCCTGATATTTTTTGTATGTTGGTAGATCCGCAGGTAGGACATTTGGGAGTGCATGTTTGTTGTTGCTGTTGTGATATAATATTATGCTCTCTCTCATAGTCCCTTTTTCCACGTTCATGGATTTCTTCTTGACGTTTTTTTGAGAATTTATCTCTTTCTATTTGCAATAAGTATGATGCTATTCCATCAAATCCACAATATTTGCAAGATCTACAAGAATCTGAAATTTTATTTCCACATTTCGGACATTCAATTATTCCCATATTTGTTTTCTCCCATAAAATTTGTAGTGTATAGTCTCAAACACTATATATTATACAATGTTATAGTACGATATTCAAGACAACAGATAAGCTTTATGCTAATAATTTCGAGAAAACAGCAATAACACCAGGTATTACCGGAATTAGTGGATTTTTTTCTAACCTTTCCTCTTTATTTAAAGATCAAAAAGTAGATGCTTCTTCTATTTTTTCTAAAGAAGACATTCAAGCAATTCAAAACTATAATAAAGAGATAGACGCATGCGTTGGTTCTCAAACTGCATTTAATAGAACTATGTTAAATGCATCAGAGGAAGCTCAAAATTTCGTTGCAGCTGCAAATGGGAATGTCGTTTCTCTTGACAATATAACTAAGTCCTCAAAAGTTGAACGATACACCATTTTTACCGGGTCATTCAAGTGCCATATTTCGTAGTTATAGGAAACGTATCCCCCATATATTGATATAGTCCCAATCTCTAGTTTTATACTACTAACTTTATTATATCATTATATGGCACTTTGCACCAACTGTTTTTTCCTGATAATCGTCTTCACCTGTCACTATACAAATATTATTATATTGTTTTTCCGTAAGTCTGAGTAATCTGACCATTTCCATCTTTGGTGCCACTTCCTCTATTCTCCGATAATGTTTTTCAGAAGTTTTTCTATTTTGTACTATTCGCATATATACTTCCGGGGCAATTCGAATATATCCATCTTTCTGAAGAAATTTTCGTAACTTTGTATACTCCGTCTTGGTTCCCCATTTATTAGTCGGACTCAGTATTGCTATTAATCTCATTCTGTGATTCCCTCCAAACTCTCAATCGGGAGAATCCGCAGAAGCATTAATTTCTCATCCGATTGTCCAAGAATAATTCTTTTTAAGCTTTCAACCATTATATCAATTGCAGACATGACATTTATCTTTATACCATCTATCATACAAGCATTATGTAATACATGTGCAATTTCTCTTCTTTCATTTTTCGTAAGTTGTATATTGAAGCCTATATCAACTTCGTGTCTTATGATTGACGTATTTTGCCTTATATTTTGAATAAACGATTGTCTGATCCTTATACAACCCATAATATCCGGAAGCCGCATAGCTGATGGAGATTGCGATCAGATAGAAGGAAACGCCTTCAAAGCCAAACAGTTCAAATGCAATGAGGATGGATGTGATCGGGCAATTGGTCACACCACAGAATACCGCTACCATACCGGCTGCCGCACAGATAGAAGCCGGCATTCCGAGAATCGGTCCCAGCACACAGCCGAAGGCGGCACCGATACAGAAAGACGGCACGATCTCACCGCCACGAAACCCTGCCCGCATCGTCAGTGCTGTCAGGATCAGCTTCCAGAAGAATGCCAGCTTATTGACCTGTCCGCCCTCGATCGCTGATGTAATCAGTCCGGTGCTGGCTCCCATGTAATCGGTCGTATGCAGAAGCATTGTCAGCACAATAATGATCACACTGGCTACAACTACCCGAATATATGGGTTCTTCAGCCATTTCTGATAAGCATCCTCGGTTCCTTTTAATACCATGCAGAACAGGATGCTGACCAATGCACAGCCCAGCGCCAGTACCCCCATCTTGATTCCGGTCTCCAGTGTCAGCTCCGGAATATTGGTAACATGGAAGGTCTCCGGATGAATTCCCATGCTGGCTGCGAATTTCGTTGCGATCAATGCCGCAATGACACACGGCACTAATGCAGTGTAATACATAACTCCTACACTGACCACCTCCATAGCAAAAACAGCTGCTGCCATCGGTGTACCGAACAATGCCGCAAATGCGGCACTCATTCCACACATTACCATCACATGTCGATCCTCTTCATCCAACCGAATCCATCTGCCCAGCTGATTGCCGATACTACCGCCAAGCTGGATCACCGCGCCCTCTCTTCCGGCCGATCCACCGACCAGATGGGTCAAGGCGGTAGAGACGAAGATCAACGGTGCGGATTTTAACGGAACATCATCCTTTGCACTGATCGTAGAGAATACCTGATTTGCTCCACGGTCATCCTTGCCAAAGGTCTGATATAAAAATACGATCACAAGTCCGGCTAACGGAAGGCAGAAGAATATCCACCCATGCTCCTGTCGGAAGTCCGTTACGGATGTCAGCACAAAGGCAAATAATGTGCTGGCTCCTCCGACGACGCAGCCGGTCAGGGCTGCCAGTATCAGCCATTTTCCAAGGCTTGTCATATCCTTGCGGATTCGTCCACTATAATACTGTAAATGCTCTTTCTCCTTCGCATGCCGCAGCTCCCGTGCTTCCTGACGTGCTTCCTGTTTTTCCATATCTGATTCGTTTTTCATGATTCTCTCTTCCCTGCTGTTGCTTTATTGTTATTACTTTTCTGCCGTTGCTTCTTTTTGATTACTTTCCTCATTTTATTCGAAAACATTTATTTTTTCAACGTTTTTCATTGATTCTTCCTTTTATCTTCTCCAAAACGGCTTGCATTCTTTGAAATAAAATGTTAGGATTTTAACAGCATGAAACGTTAAGGGGGTTTTACCTTGAGCTATATTAAACATAAATCGGAGGAGTCGGTTGAAGATTATCTGGAGACGATTCTGATCCTAAGTGAGCGGCTGCCGGTTGTCCGTTCCGTGGATATTGCGAATGAATTGAATTACTCAAAGCCAAGTGTCAGCGTCGCCATGAAGAATTTAAAGACCCGTGATCTTATTACCGTAACCGATGATGGATATATTTATCTGACAGAGGAAGGGAAACAGATTGCTGAAACCGTTTACGAACGGCACACTCTTTTCTCAGACTGGCTGATCCGTCTGGGCGTTGATCCGGAGGTTGCCACACAGGATGCCTGCAAGATGGAGCATGACATCAGTGCCGAGAGCTTTGAGGCAATCAAGAAATGTATTCTTGAGACTCTGAGCAAAGATTTGTAATTAAAGTTAATAATTAAAAATTCAGGAGTCCTTTCGGGTTATTTATCCCGATAAGGGCTCCTGTTATTTATCTTCCTAATATTCCTCTGCGATATCAAGCTCTTTCTGTTCTTCTTCCACGGTTTCCTTCGCATACGGAGTATGCTTAAGATATGCCAGCCAGTAACCGACACCTACTACCCCGGCTCCACCGACAATATTTCCAAGTGTGATCGGCAGCAGACTCGAGAACAGAAAATGGCTCCAGGTCAGCCCTTCTGCTGCGATTCCATACTCTGCGGATGTAAGAAGTGCCGCTACCCCAAAGTACATATCCGCAACACAGTGTTCAAAACCACATAATACAAACAACATTACCGGCCAGAAGCTGGTCATTAATTTCCCGGATACCCGTTTCGCTGCAAATGACATCCATACGGCAATGCATACCAGAATATTACATAGAATCCCCCGGATAAATGCCTCCGGAATACTTAAATCCGTCCGTGCCTTTCCGGCATTTACAATCGCCTGTGCCAGAGCTCCGCCGAACAGCTCCGGTGTATGCCCATAGACAACCATGCATGCTACAAATGCCGCCCCCAGAAAGTTACCGATATATACGAACAGCCAGTTTTTCAGCATACTGCCGACCGTTATCTTCTTCTCCAAAGCGGCCAATATCATCAGGTTATTACCTGTAAATAATTCACTTCCCGCAACAAGAACCATTGCCATCCCTGCCGGAAACACACAGGCCCCCACCAGCTTTGCAACAGAGGCTATACCAATGGTACTGGATGCCGTTGTAGATGCGATCCCCGCAAATCCGATAAACAGTCCGGCAAAAAAGCCCAGCACCAACATCTTAAATACGGACAGATGTGCCTTGTGAACTCCTACTTCTACGTAACTTCTAGCAATTTCAAGTGGTGAATGCATTCCCATACCTCCGATTTTCATTTGTACAATCATACCATGACCGGGGGCAGGGCCGCAATTGCTTTCTTATTATGGTCGAAATTTGTGATTTCATTTTGTCGGCAAGCTTCTCGCCACACACAGCGCTCCCCACCCCACCTGCTCATTCGGATATACCGGATATCCCGGCAGCCTTCTGGCTCCCCGGATCAGATATGCTTTTAATTTTTCTCCATACAGGAACGGATCGTTGCCCTGAATGATTCCCCATTCCATCAGAAGTGCTGCCCCTCCGGATACAAACGGTGCCGCCATAGAGGTTCCGCTTTTGGTATCATATCCGCCTCCCGGTGCTGCTGCGGTAATTCCTACACCGGGAGCTACCAGATCCGGCTTTCGGTCTGTCATATCTCCTCTGCCGGAAAATGCGGCATAGCTATCTGTCCGTGAATCATATGCTCCCACCGTGATTGCTCTGGAAGCTGTGGACGGTATCGTAAGCGACAGATCCGGACTGGGCTGCAGGAACATCGTCCGGTCATTCGTTGTCCCTGCTACCGGCAGCCAGAGTGCGTATTCCCCATATCGGATATCCTTCGGATAAAGCAGGATTGCCCACAGCCCCTCCTCTATATAATCCTTAGTCGGAATCAGGGCAATATATATTTCCTGCGCTGCACTATACGGTGTCGGCTGCCCGTACAGGACTGCAATATCCGTATTTCCAATGGTGACGGACTGTCTGCCCTGCCTGCTGCCAAACGGCCCGGCAAGCATCCCCGACGGTGTCCGGACTGCGACCTCCATTTCATCTGCATAATTCTTCCAGAGCTGTATGTTCAATCCGCTTTCATAGGGGGATACTGTGAATTCCACCTCTGTCGGCTGTGTCTGTCGCCGATTCCCGGATGGCAATATTCCGGATGCATGCCGACCGGTGTTGCCTTCATTGCCCGCCCCTGCCGCAAGGATACTGCGCCCCAGATTCGCCACATCATCGATATACTGTTCCAGCAGACTGCCTCCTTTGTGATTGCCATAATTATTACCATAGCTTAAGTTTACTGCCAATGGCAGTCTTCGCTCCAGCGCATAACGCACCACCCAGTCAATCGCCTGCATCAGCTCTGAGGTTCTGGGAAACGAACCCGGTTGTGCCTGTGCCAGTCGGACGACCAGCAGCTCCGCCTCCGGTGCCACTCCGGTATAAAAACCACCGGATGCCCTTCCGTTCCCGGCAGCAATACCCGCCACATGGGTACCATGCCCGGAAAGATCTGTCGTAGGCACTATTTTCTGCTGCTCCATCCGGTTATCTGTCTGCAATGCCCGGTTAATATCCTCTGCCGTATAGACACTCCCGATATTATATGGCTGCGGAGGATTGCCCGGAATCGTCTGATCCCAGATTGCCTGTATCCGGGTCGCTCCGTCTGTCCTCCGGAAATCCGGATGACTGTAATCAATGCCGGAATCGATCACCGCCAGCAGGACTCCCCGCCCGGTCAACTGATCGGGTGGATATCGCAATGCTGAAATACAGGATGCACGGATTCCTTCCATTTCCTCCAGAACCAACCCCTTCGGTTTCTCAACAAACTCGATCTCCGGATATTCCACCAGCTCCGATATCCGATCCTCCCGGATCCGGATAATCGCATATTCGTTTAGAAGCGGCGTTACGATTGCCGATAAATCTCTGCCGATTCCCTCCAAATCCCCGCTGTACTTCACGATCAGCTCCCACTCCCGGAAGGCTTTATCATAACCGACATCCAGATCCAGACTCTTCTCCCGCTCCGCCGGTGACAATGTCAACGCCAGCTGCAGCTCCGTATCGATCTTACTCTCATCCATCTCCTCTATCACACGCATAGCTTCCGCTTCCCTCCTCATTGCTGCATCCGCAATAAACCCCTGCATTTCCATAACGTAAAATACCGGAAGAGGCATTCTCTTCCGGTATTTTCACACACACATTTTTCTTATTATATTCGGGTTATTCTGTATAGCTACCTAATGTTACACTTAATTCCTGTTCACTGTAATTACCGTTCTCATCGGATCTGGAGATCTTAACGGTTATCGTATCACCGGGGTTCTTCTTCGCCAGAATGGATTTGATCTCACTCATTCCACTGATATCCTTGCCATCTACGGATGTGATGATATCACCGGAATGCAGACCGGCCTGTGCTGCCGGACCATTCTCTACAACACCGATCAGATATACACCCTCCGGCATATTAAAGGATGCTGCATCATAAGCACTCAGATCCTTACCCTGGATTCCCATGTAAGCACTGCCCTGTGCAATACCGGATGTCTGCTTACCATCAATAATATCCTGAATGATTGGAAGTGCTTCAGAGATTGGAATTGCATATCCCATACCTTCTACGTTATTATTGTAGTTGGATGCCTTTGCGGAGTTGATACCGATCACCTGACCCTGCAGGTTGAACAATGCACCGCCACTGTTTCCTTCGTTGATTGCTGCATCTGTCTGGATCATATTGATTGTTGTATCATTGATCGTAATCTCCTTATTTAATGCACTGATATAACCGACCGTTAACGACTGTCCGTATCCAAGTGCATTACCGATAGCAATTGCAGGACTTCCAACAGCTACACTATCAGAATCTCCGATTGTTGCAATCTTGATATTTGAGTAAGTATCTTTTCCAAGGTCTGCTTTCTTTACACGTACAACTGCAAGATCGTCATCTGGATCTGTTCCTCTGATTTCTGCCTTTACCACTGAATCATCATCAAACTGTACTGTGAGCTCCTCTGAATCTGCCACAACATGATTGTTTGTAGCAATATAAAGATAATCATCATCCTCACTCACAATAATTCCTGAGCCACAGCTCTGAGACTGCTGTGACTGCTTTCCGAAAAAGCTGTTGTAGGTGACTGTTCCTGTATTTGTGATAGCAACGATGCTAGGCATAACCTCATCGACAATGGATGATACGTCTGTCAGATCCTTTGCATCCCCTGAGGATGTCTGCTTAGTCCCACCAGATGTTGTAGTTGTAAGCTTTGCACTTGCAGTAGAAGAATTTGAAATAGCTCTCGTGCCAATATAGCTTACTCCTGTG
>ENA-ORPK01000060-ORPK01000060.1-human-gut-metagenome-genome-assembly--contig:-NODE-60-length-95481-cov-9.390627_pt1 | contig 95481 bp, 78 predicted proteins | sample MGYA00242139_ERZ509068 | MGnify/ENA primary metagenome ERZ509068 (study PRJEB26280, sample SAMEA2338687) | human gut metagenome | biome: human gut; feature: human-associated habitat; material: faeces...
ACGCGCCCGCAAAACCGCTTGTAGCAAGGCTTTTTCTGCCCCTACTGCGTAACAAAGGGCATGAAAAAAGCGGCGTTCCTGTTCTCCCATGTAGAGAGTAAGAAACGCCGCTTCTGCGTCGTATTCAGTTTTTAGTACAATACCCTGCTTGTCCGTCGCTCGAAAAACCTTGATTTTCCAGTGTTTTCAAAAGTATCGTTATCTAACGTCAGCTTTTTTTATACCTATTAAACCTTGCAATCGAATTAATTGCAAGACATCGCAGGACACCTCGTCATAATTTTTTACTTCAAGCGAATGAGCTCGTACTGGCGGGTACCCATGCCGATTTTTTCGCCGTGTTCCAGAGTTTCCTTCCAATGTACATTAGGATTGCTATCCAACCAATGGTCATGATGGCAATGCCAGTCTGGCTTAGCCAGATTGTCTCCCAACTGGGAATTGCGAATAGGCTCTGCCTGCTGACAAAGGTCGGCACAAGCCTGATCCAAGGCAATAGGATCAAAGGAAGCAGCCATACCGATATTTGGCAGAATGGCAGCATCATTCTCCACATGACAATCACAATTTGGTGAAATATCCATAATCATGTTGATATGGAAGCACGGTCTATCCTGAACCACCGCCTGAGCGTATTCTGCCATCTTCTTATCCAACAGATCTCCCGCATCCCACTGCTCATTGCGGATAGCACCAAAATTACAAGCACCTATACAACGGCCGCAGCCCTTGCAGGCATCATGGTCAATAACCGCCTTGTTGTCCACATAGGTAATAGCATCAGAGCCACACTCCTTGGCACATTTCTGACAGCCACGGCATTTGTCCGGATTCACTACCACCTTGCCAGAGGAATGCTGTTCCATCTTGCCAGCACGACTGCCACAACCCATGCCAATATTCTTAATAGCACCACCAAAGCCAGTAGTCTCATGGCCCTTGAAATGAGCCAAGCTGATAAATACATCTGCATCCATTACCGCCCGGCCAATTTTGGCTGTCTTGCAAATCTCACCATTCTTTACAGGTACCTCCACATCATCAGTACCCTTCAAGCCATCGCCAATAATAATCTGGCAACCAGTAGAAATGCTGTTAAATCCGTTAATATTAGCACATTCAATATGCTCCAAGGCATTCTTTCGGCTGCCTGGATACAGGGTATTACAATCTGTCAGGAATGGCAGACCGCCCTGCTCCTTCACCAAATCTGCAATAGCCTTGGCATAATTAGGCCGCAAAAAGGACAGATTACCTAACTCACCAAAATGCATCTTAATAGCTACGAACTTTTTATCAAAATCAATATTCTTAATGCCAGTTGCAATACACAGACGCTGCAGCTTCACAGTCCAGCTGGTACCAACCTGAGTACGGAAATCTGTAAAATAAACCTTGGATTTTTCCACGAAAACTCCCCCTTGTAAATATAATACACTAAGAATAGTATAACACCTAAACCCTGCTTTAAGTCAACTAAATATCATGAAAATCCAAACAGAATTTCCTAGAGCTAAAATAGGGTGTTCCCCGCAATAGCTCTATCAAAATTTCTGATATTTCTTCCAAGCCCCAGTATAGTCATGAATCCCAAATTTATCCGGATTGAACACAGGGTCCTGTCCCTGAGCCTTCTGACTTTCGTAGTCCTTTAAAATAGCCACAGCCTTAGGAGCCAGCAAAATAATAGCAATGATATTAGCCCAACCCATAAGACCATAACCTATATCGCCCAAGGCCCAGATAGCATCTGCATTAACCAGACAGCCAAAGAAGGAGGCCAGCACAAATACCACCCGTACAGCTGTCAAAGCTGTTTTGTTGCGCTTAAACAAATAACGGATATTGGTTTCTGCCTGATAGCAATAGCCTGTCAAGCTGGTGAAAACAAACATGACAATGATTATGGCCAAAGCCTTGCCACTCCAGGTGCCAAAGGTATTTATCAGGGAATACTGAGCCCATTTAATGCCTGCCTCAATATTGCCTACACTGTTTACCAGCAAGCCTCCCTGTCCATCAGATACATTATAGGTGCCAGTCAGCAGTACAATCAAGGCGGTAGCTGTACCAATCAGGAGAGTATCTACATAGATAGAACAAGCCTGTATCAAGCCCTGCTTGGCAGGATGGGAAGTTTCCGCTGCAGAGGACACTATGGCTCCACACCCCATGCCAGCTTCATTGGAATATATGCCTCGCTTAACACCCCAGGACACAGCAGAGCCAATAATGCCTGCAAATAGGGGATCCATACCAATAGCAGAGGTAACAATCATATGAAGCATGGCGGGAATCTGTTCCCAATGGCTAACAAGGATAAAAGCGGCAAAGCCCATATAAAACAAACACATAAAGGGTGTCAAAAACTCTGCCAGCTTGGAAATACGACGAATACTGCCAAAGATAATAAAAGCCAAAAAAGCACAGCAAATAAAGCCTACAATCACCCTATCCACAGCAAATGCTTCCTCAAAAACCAAAACCAAGGAATTTATCTGCACACCTGGCAACAGAAAACCGGGGCCCAGAGCTGCAATAATAGCAAAAAGCTTGGCATAGGGCCTGCATTTCAAGCCATGCTCAATATAATAGGCAGGGCCACCCATAAATACCCCGCTGGAATTGCGGATTTTGTAGGCCTGTCCCAAAACAGACTCCGTAAAGGCCGAAGCTGCCCCAATAAAGGTAATTATCCACATCCAGAAAATAGAGCCAGGTCCGCCAATAAATATAGCTGTGGCCACACCGGCAATATTTCCCATACCTACCCTTGCTCCAACAGTGGTGGCAAAGGACTGAAAGGAGGAAATACCATGCTCGCTTTTTTTGTCACCAAAAAGCAGCCGCAGCATATCGGCAATAAGCCGTACCTGGGGAAAGCCCAGCCGCAGGGACAAATAAAAGCCTGCCCCCAGACACAGCCCTACCAGAGCCATGCTCCAAATTAAAGAATCCAATTGATTTACTACAGTGGAAAACACTTCCATAAACTCATACACCTCATAATTTTATATGTAAATTTATTAACACAATACTGAAAAGCCAGCAAAAATTATTCTATATAATTATATATTTTTCGTCAAATCATGGAAAATAGTAAAATTCCTAATATATCCTTGTTTAACTTCTGGGAAGAAAAAGGATTGCAGGTAGGAAAAACATGCACAAAAAAAGCGGGTAGGAAAAAAGCACCTACACCGTTTTTTTGTAGTTTTCAAGGAATTTAGTTCAAAGCACTGCGGACATTTGCCAAAACTCCCAGATGAACATCCATAGTAAGATTAAGAACTGCACTGACACCCCAGCCCCACCAGTTAGAAACACCGCTGACCAGGGCAAATGGTTTATACAATTTGTCAACTAACCTGCCTTGGTGTAATAGATATACCTGCCAAAACAAAAAGGGCCATCAGCCAATAGCTTGATATAGCTACTGACCAATTGGCCCATTCCAATCATTGTATTTAGTTTATTAGCAAAGCCACCATGCCATAGTCTTAATCCAACAGGGTTGCCTTGCCGGTATAATCCAGATATTCCTGAATAACAGCCTTTTCAATACGGCTGAGAGTTTCTGGATCCTTGCCTCCAACCTTTTTGCCCTCAATCTCAGTGGCATGCTGACACATCTTGGAGGAAGCAGTAACAATAACCTCATCTGCATCATATAGCTCTTCCAAGCTAAATGGACGCTCCATAACGGTAATTCCCAATCTGCGGCAAGCCTGAATCATATGAGTCTTGGCAATACCGCGCAGAATAAACTGATCATCAGGATGACTGATAAGCATACCGTTTTTGAGTATCTGCACATTGCTGTGACAGCACTCTGTAACAAAACCATCGCGATGCAATACACACTCATCAGCTCCCAATAGGGTAGCCTCCTGAGTACCAGCCACTGCTGGCAGCAGGTTCAAGGTTTTGGCATTACCATGCTGGAAGCGGGTATCAGGACGAACAATCAGTTTCAGCTCCTTCTTGGGATCCCCAGCCTTGGACTGCTTAATCCATACCCAGAGCTTGCCAACCATGTCCTTGCTATAGGCATGATCTCTAGGTGCTATACCACGAGTTACCTGCCAATATACAAAATGAGTCTCACCCTCTACCTGCTTAAGGAGATCTGTCAAAAGCTTGCCCAGCTCCTCTTTCTCCATAGGCACCTTTATATCAAAGTAGTTGGCACTGGTATAGAAGCGATCCAGATGATCCTCCAGCAGATAAACTACATGGTTGCCACCGATAGTTGCATCATAAACACCATCGCCAAAGAAATGTGAGCGGTCATTAAATGGAATCATTACCTCATCAGGGGTACCAATCTTTCCATCATAGTAAGCTAATTCTTTAAACATATAATCACCTCATAACCAAAATTCTAAGGCATATCTGTTTTTCACAGTTATTACTATAGCACAGACCTGGATATTTGACTACATTTTTTTAGTATAACAAAACATGTATACAATGTACCATCAACGATAGTTCTTTTCCCATACATGCTGGGTGTGCAGTAGTTTTTCTGCCTTTTCACTAAGAGGTTTTTCCAAGAAATCCTTGTACAGCTGCTGTACCTGTGGATTCTCATGAGAACGGCGCAGCTTCCGCTTCTTGTCCAGATTATAAAGACGCTGGCCTCGCTGAGGTGCCCACTCGCAACCCTCGTGAATTGGCTGTCCGCCACCGCCTACACAACCTCCTGGGCAGGCCATAACCTCCACGAAGTCATAATGAGCCTCCCCTCTTTTGATTTGCTTGATAACCCTTTCTGCATTTTTCAAGCCGCTAACCACACAGGTTTTCAGGGTTCTGCCAGCAATATCAAAATCTGCTGTGCGAATACCGCCTAAATTAATGGCATTATCCCGGCCCTCACTGCGGGTATCCCGCACCTTCTGGAAGGCATCCTCTGGCGCCTCCTCGCCGGTTACTACCTTGTAGGCAGTTCGCAGAGCCGCTTCCATAACACCGCCAGTAACACCAAAGAGGGCACCCGCACCAGTACCATCACCAATTGGTGAATCAAATGGCATTTCCTGCAGGCCACGAGGATCTATATGCTCTGCTCGCAGCAGACGCACCATCTCTCTGGTGGTCAGTACATAATCCACATCCTGATAGCCGCTGGCCTTCATGGAAGCCAAGGCTGCCTCTCTCTTCTTAGAAACACATGGCATAATGGAAATGGAGCAGATATTTTCCGGTGCCACACCAGTTTTCTTGGCAAAATAGGTCTTGACCAAAGCACCAAAAATCTGCTGAGGACTCTTGGTGGTAGACAGATTTAACAGCATTTCAGGATGGTTCATGGTCAGATAAGAAACCCAGCCTGGACAGCAGGAGGTAAACATTGGCATCTTCTTGTTATCAGACAAGCGCTCCAACAGCTCTGTTCCTTCCTCCATAATGGTTACATCTGCCGCAAAAACTGTATCCAGCACATAGTCAAAGCCCATGCGCTTCAAGGCTGCCACCAAACGGCCCTCAGTATCAATGCCTGGCTCCATATCCTTGCGCTCCAGCCATGCCGTACGAACAGCAGGGGCAATCTGCACCACAGTAACCTTGTTAGGATCTGCCAAAATATCATATATCTCTGGCAAATCATTTCTTTCCTTCAAGGCACCAGTAGGACAATGGGTGATACACTGACCACAAAGGGTACATTTGGTATTGGAAATAGGCATATTATCCACAGTGCTAATATTGGTATAAGCACCGGTATTCTGTACATCCCAAATATCACAGCCCTGTACCTTGCTGCAAATCTGAAGACAGCGCATACATTTTATGCACTTCTTGGAATCCCGAATCAAAGGAAAATTATTGTCCCAGGCCTGCTCTGTTACATGGCGCTCAAAGGGCAGATCATAAATGCCCAAATGGCCAGCCAAGGTCTGCAAAGGACAGTTACCAGAGCGGACACAGGTAGCACAGAGACAGTCATGCTGAGAAAGAATCAGCTCCACATTGGACTTGCGGACACTTCTTACCTTGGCTGAGTTGGTAAAGATAACCATGCCCTCGCTTACAGCAGTAGAGCAGGCTGTTACCAGCTTGTTCTTCCCCTGAATCTCCACCACGCAAACCTTGCAGGCGGAAATTTCATTGATTCCCTTTAGGTAGCAGAGATGTGGTATATAGATACCCAGCTTCTTAGCTGCTTCCAATATGGTTGTACCTTCCTCCACAGAGAGATCTATATTATCAATTTTTACATTTACCATCTAAGTCTGCGACCTCCCTTCAGGGCAGAGAATCCAAATTTATCACACCGCAGGCAGCGGCCAGCCTCCTGACAGGCCTCCTGCTCGCTCATGCAGATTTCCATTGGCTGGAAATTATTCTTGCGGGCGCCAACTTCCTTTTCAGCCAGCTGTACCTTGCCACAAGGCAGTTTTTCTGCCAAATCCGGCTCCGGAATCTGAACATCACAGGAAATAATATGCTTATAGCCCAGATATTCATCAATATTAGCTGCAGCTACCTTGCCAGCAGCAATAGCCTTAATAACAGTTGCCGGGCCTGTAGCACAGTCACCACCGGCAAAAATACCATCAGCATTTTCTACCTCGCCAGTCATAGCTGCGGCAATTGCCCCTCGCTTCAAGCTGATACCAGCATCCTCAAAGGCCTTGCTGTCAATGCCCTGACCGATGGCCACCACAATAACATCACATGGTATCCGCAGCAATGGTACCTCAGCATGAATAGGCCGTGCTCTGCCCCAGGCATCAATAGGACCGATAATCTGTGGCTCTACCCAGAGAGCTACTACCTTGCCATTTTCATCGGCCTCAATATGATGTGGAGACTTTAAGCCATACAGCTCTGCTCCCTCAGCAATAGCACCCTCAATTTCCTCTGGCAGGGCTGTCATATCCTCCTGACGGCGTCTATAGGCAATACCTACCTTCTTAGCTCCCAGACGGATAGCAGAACGAGTACAGTCCATAGCCACATTACCGCCGCCAATAACCACTACATCCTTGCCCTTGAAATCAGGCATATCATCGTCACCAATGCGCTTCAACAGTTCCACAGCAGAGATAACACCCTTGGCATTCTCCCCTTCAATGCCGATTTTCTTATCGTTATGAGCACCAATGGCAATATAAACTGCATCATATTCCTTGTTGAGGCTTTCCAGAGTAATTTCGCCCTCTTCCTCACCAATTCTGGTATTCAAATGCACCTCTACTCCAGTGCTAAGAATTACCTCCAAATCCTCATCCAAACGCTCACGAGGGAAGCGATAATTTGGAATACCATAGCGCAGCATACCGCCCAGCTTCTTCTTCTCCTCAAAGACAACAGCATGATGACCCATTAGTTCCAGATAATAAGCTGCGGAAAGACCAGAAGGACCGCCACCGATAATAGCCACCTTCTTGCCAGTGCTGGCACATTTCTCCGGTATTGGCACTGTATTGGCATGAGCATGCTCCACAGCCATCAGTTTCAAGCCACGAATATTGATAGACACATCCACCATACTACGGCGACAGCGAGCCTCACAAGGGTGCTCACAAATCATAGCACAGGCTGTAGGGAAAGGATTGTCCTTGCGAATCAGCCGTACTGCATCAGCATAGCGTTTCTCTCCTACCAAGGCCACATAGCCAGGAATATCTACCTGGGCAGGGCATAGAGCCACACAAGGAATGGCATGCTGGGCATGAACAGAGCAGCAGCCCTCCTTTACATGATGCTCATAGTCCTCGCGGAAGCCGTCAAAACCTGCTACCAGCATATGAGCCGCCTCATAGCCAATGGCACAGTCAGCGCTGGCCTCGATATTCTTGGCTGTCTGCTCAATCAAATCCAAGGTTTTCATGGTAGCCTTGCCATTAAGCACATCCTCCAGCAAATGCTGCAGCTGCAGCAGTCCTACCCGGCAGGGTACGCATTTGCCACAGGTCTGAGCCTGACAAACCTTTAAAAATGACAGCTGTAAATCCACTGGACACAATCCCGGTGGTGAAGCAATAATATGGCGCTCCAGATCCTTGTACAGCTTCTCAACGGTTAGCTGAACTCTATCAGGAGTCTCGACTTTTAATCTGCTCATACTCTTCTCTCCAGTACACAACATCCCTAGCAATTTTGCTAAAAACACATATTAACTATTACAAAACTAGAATAGATTCTTTCTCAATTATATACACTTTCTCATAATAGGTCAATGTATCATTTGTAAATAAAAATGTGAAAATTTTTGTTATCTAAAAATATATTTTTAGATAACAAAAAGCTCCCACAGAATACTGTGAGAGCCTAAATTTCAATGGTGCCGAAGGCCGGACTCGAACCGGCACGTAGGGTAACTACGCTTGATTTTGAGTCAAGTGCGTCTGCCAATTCCGCCACTTCGGCAACTGTTGTTTTGTTGACCTCTTGTGTCAAACAACAATCATATATTAACACATAGAAATGATACTGTCAACAAAAATTTTAGATTTTTTTATTTTTTATTCGTAACGCTCATCAATTACCCGCTTGGTCTTTTTCATGCTTCTAGGCAGCAAGCCAATTTCTACTACCTTCACCAACGGCGTAAAGCCTATGCGGCTCTTGACCTTGGCAGCAACTCTGCGGGCCATATCCAAAAAGTCCACAGTACCATTGGTTTCCACATAGATACGCATGGTATCCTTGCCATCCAAATGAGAAATACGAATCTGATACTCGCTGGACAGCTCTGGGAATTCCTGCAATATTTCCTCAATCTGCTTAGGGAATACATTTACACCCTTAATCTTAATCATATCATCAGTGCGTCCCCCAATTACGTCCAGCCGCGGATATTTGCTGCCACATGGACATTCTCCAGGAATAATGCGGGAAATATCATGGGTTCTATAGCGAATCAGAGGGGCCCCCTCCTTCACCAGAGTGGTAATAACAATTTCGCCCCATTCTCCATCAGGCAGCGGCTGCAGGGTTTCAGGATCTATAATCTCAATGTACACATAATCATCCCAGTAATGGATGCCCTTATCATATTTACAGCTAATACCTATGCCTGGGCCATAGATTTCCGTCAAACCATAAATATCATACAGCTCAATGCCCAGCTCCTTGGAAATGCGATCCCGCATCTTCTGCCCCCAGCGCTCAGAACCAATGATACCCTTGCGGAGATACAGCTTATCTGCCACACCCCGCTTCTGGATTTCCTCTGCCAACAGCAAAGCGTAAGAAGATGTAGCACAGAGAACACTGCTCTTCATATCCTGCATCATCTGCAGCTGCTTGTCCGTATTACCCGGCCCCATAGGCACAGTCATAGCCCCCAGCTTCTCAGCACCAGCCTGAAAGCCGATACCAGCAGTCCACAGGCCATAGCCAGCTGTAATCTGGACTCTATCCTTGTTGGTAACTCCTGCCATAGCATAGCAGCGGGCAAACATAGCGGCCCAGTCATCTACATCCTTCTGGGTATAAGGAATAATAACCGGCAAGCCTGTAGTACCAGAAGAGGAATGTATTCTTACCACCTCTTCCTCTGGTACTGTCATTAAGCCCAAAGGATAAGCATCCCGCAAATCGCTCTTTTCAGAGAAAGGCAGCTTGCGAAAATCCTCTGCGGTAGCAATGCTTTCAATACCTGCCTCCTCCAGCTTTTTGCCATAGAAGCTCTCTGCCTTAACCAAGGCGTGAATACGATTGTTTACTAAATTGATTTGTTCCTGTGAAATCTCCATCTCGTATTTACCTTTCCTTAATTGATATATACTTAGCCCAGGATTATTTTAAATTAGCTGCATAATCCAAAGCGCTAAAGTTAAGCTGATGAAATTTGGGTGGCACTCTGTCAATAACTGCCTGTCGAATATCCTCCACAGACAAACCCAGCTCCCCACTGGCCGCAGCAACTCCCAGCAGCAGCAAATTGACAATCTTGGCAGAACCCAGCTCACGGCAAGCCTTATCTGTATCCACCACCATAAGTCTGTCCACTACAGAGCGAAGATAGGTCACCATTTCCTCCCCGTTATAGTTGGAACCAGCCAGGGCAGCGGTAACAGGCATTACAGCCCGCTTGCTTACCACTACCAGGCCTCCCTGCCGCAAATAAGGCAGCATCCGCACCGTTTCTCCCGGCTCAAAGCCCAGAATAATATCTGCTGTACCCTTGGCAATCATAGGACATACTGCATCCTCACCCATGCGGATATGACTGAATACAGAGCCTCCCCGCTGAGCCATGCCTATGGTTTCGGCACTTTTCACCGGCAGTCCCTGAGCCATAGCAGCAGCAGAAATCAGCTTGGAGGCCAAAATAGTGCCCTGGCCTCCTACACCGCACAATACAATATTCTTACTCATATCAGCATCCTCCTATGGCCTCAAAGGGACAAATCTGACTGCACAGACCACAGCCAGTGCAAAGGCTTTCGTCAATTGTTACCTGACCATCCCTGATAATCAAGCCAGGACAGCCTATTTCCCTAATGCATTTGCGACAGCCTACACATTTGTCTATATCAACAGACATTTTGCCCTCTGGCTTGGTAATGGCTATACATGGGTATTTGAAGATAACAGCCTTCACTCCAGGCAGACCGGCCATTTTCCGAACCACCTCAATGGATTTAGCCAAATCAAGAGGATTAACAGTTTCTACAGCAGTAACACCAATCCCCTGCAGCACCGCCTCAATATTAACCTTGGCTACCACCTCTCCCATCATGGTGTGACCAGTGCCAGGATGTGGCTGATGGCCTGTCATGGCAGTGGTGGAATTATCCAAAACAACCAGTGTCATTTCCGCCTGATTATACACCGCATTAACCACCCCAGGAATGGCAGCTGCAAAGAAGGTAGAATCCCCCACAAAGGCAAAACAGCTTGTGTCTGGCTCAATATGGCCTACACCCTGAGCAATACCCAGGCCAGCTCCCATACACAGACAGGTATCCACCATATCCAAAGGCATAGCATTGCCCATAGTATAACAGCCAATATCGCCACAGAAAATAGTCTTACGGCCCTGCATAGCCTTCTTTACAGCATAGAAAGAGGCACGATGTGGACAGCCTGCGCAAAGCACCGGCGGACGTACAGGCAGCTCCGGTGCCGGAACAGCCTGGCCATTTTCTCCCTGCTCTGGCAGTTGACGGCCCATAAAAGCAGCAACATCAGCCAAAACGCTGTCTCTGGTATTTTCACCAGAATTTTTCACATGATGGGACAGCTTGCCCAAAATCTTTACTGGCAGATGGTATTTGCCAGCAATATATATCAGTTCCCGCTCAATAACCGGATCCAGTTCCTCTATACAGAGAACCTCCTCCAAGCCTGTCAGAAACTCCACAGCCAACTGCTCTGGGAATGGATGAGGGGTAGATACCTTCAATTCACGCAACTGTCCCAGATTAGCCATAGCCTCTGTTACATAGGTATAATTAAATCCCCCGGTGGCAATACCTTTCTTAAGCTCCTTGCAGCCCTCCTCGGCAGGAATAAGCAGATTTCTCTTATACTGGGAGAAAACCTTGGCCAGCTCCTCATTTCTGGCTTCAATATTTATATGAGCCTGATAGCTTAGCTTAGGGAAGATTACCCATCTCTTGGTATCCTTCACAAATCCCTCTGGCTCTACGTTTTTATATTCCTCTACATCCTTAACCTGAATGGAGGCATAGCCATGAGAAACTCTGGTGGTACTGCGGAAGAATACCGGTGTACCATATTTCTCTGAATATTCAAAGGCCTCCTGCACCATATCATAGGCTTCCTGCACTGTAGATGGATCAAAGCAGGGCAGCTTGGAGAATCTGGCAAAATGTCTGGTATCCTGCTCCGTCTGAGAGGAAATTGGCCCTGGATCATCTGCCACCAGAATAACCATGCCTCCCTTGACACCAATATACTCCAAGCTCATAAGAGGATCTGCTGCCACATTCAAGCCTACTTGCTTCATGGTAACCATAGTTCTGGCTCCCGTATAGGCTGCTCCGGCACCTACCTCCATAGCGGATTTTTCATTTACAGACCATTCCACATAGGTATTTTCCTGTCTGTTTTTGGCTACTGTTTCCAAAACCTCTGTAGAGGGTGTACCTGGATAGCCAGCTACCAGTCTTACCCCTGCCGCCAAGGCTCCCAGAGCAATCGCCTGATTGCCCATCAAAAATTCCTGATGCATTGTCTCTCCCCTATTCTTTAAATATAATACAATTATTTCTTTTTGCTAATACCAATGGTCAGCTGATTTAGCATTGGCCATCTCTCCCCCAGCTTCCGCATGGCAACAGCTGCCGCCATTGTTAGAGCCACCACTGCCACATAGAACATCAGAGCAATGGGGGCCGTCATAATTCTGCCTGTGCCAGCCAAGGCCAGACTTAGATATGTAATAGCCACAGGGTGGGCCAGATAAACAAAATAGGAATGCTTGCCCAAGGCTGACAAGATAGGCCGCAATCCTTCTGGCAAGCGCCAGATAGTAAAGATGGCAAAGAAAAACAGACTAGCCCCCAAGGTATAAAAAATACCTGCTGGACACAGTTGCTGGGCGGTATTAATGCCCTCCAAAGGGGTATATCCCTTGGTAAAAATCAACCAGTAATAATAGCCTAGCAAACCGGCGAAGGTCAGCCAGAAGAAGCCTATAATCCTGCCACGACATTCTGTCAGGAAGCTCATAAACCAGTTAATATTAACTGCCAAATAACCTCCCAGGACAAAAATAAAGATATAATGCATTACCCAATAATTCAAGCGATAATCTATGAAGGAGCGCAGGAAGAAATTTTCCACCCCGGCAGAATTCAGCATAAAGCAGGACCAATAGTCAAAGGCTATCTGAAATACCAGCAATCCTCCTAGAGCCAGCCAGCTCATACGGCGTATCAGCCACACCCATATAGGCATCATGAGATAAAACCACAGCAGAATTACCATAAAATACAACTGATAGCCTGCCGTGCCAAAAAACATACTAAAGGCTATATAAAAGGGACTTAGTACACTGGTATCTCCCCATAAAACCGCATAATGTATCAGATAAAACAAAGACCAGATAACATAAGGCACCAGCACAGTTTTCATTCTTCGCTGGAGAAAGCTTTTATAGTCAAAGGGCTTGCTCATATCCAGATTGTAAAACATACCAAAGGCAGAAATAAAAAAGAAAATTGGTACACTGAATCTGGTAGCCACCTCAAATAAAGCCACAAGATGCATATTGGCGGCCACATTAGCAAGATACTGAGAACCGGTATGAATTCCTACCACACCCAGCATGGAAATACCTCGAATGTATTCTATAGCCGGCAATCGGGGTTTTTTATTTGTCAAAATATCATCTCCCAAACAGATTTATTCACTATTATAGCACAATATTCCAGCCCTGGCACACATTTGTCAAAATAAGTAAAAAACAGGGATTTTCCTATAAACAAAAAAGCCATCCAGAATCAGCTGAATGGCTTTGGGGTTCCCAAATGGTCGGAACGACGGGATTTGAACCCACGACCTCTTCCACCCCAAGGAAGCGCGCTACCAAACTGCGCTACGTCCCGAACATTTCATATGTTACTACATTTCCTGCCTGTTGTAAAGGTATTTTTACCTTAGCGATTCTCCTCCAGGCGCATCAACATAAAGCAAAAATCTGACAGACGATTCAGGAAGATACGATCTTCATCTGGCACAACCTCGTTCTTGGCCAAATCCCACATGACACGCTCAGCACGGCGGGCTACGGTTCTAGCCAAATCCAGACAAGCGCCACCCTTGGTTTCTCCTGGAATCAGGAATTCATGGGTAGGATGAAGCTTGTCCTCGATTTTATCAATCATCGTCTCCAGATAAACTACATGGTCATGGGTAATCTGTGGCTCATAATTGTTGATGCTGGCAAAATCTGTCATCAACAGGCCATTAAGCTTCTGCAACTTAAGGATGCATTCCTTAACCTCCTCATTCTGACAGAAAGCTCTGGCCATGCCCAAAGCAGAACCAAATTCATCCAAGGCACCATAGGCCTTTACACGCCATGAATTCTTGGCAATACGCTGACCTGTGTACAGATCAGTCATACCCTTGTCGCCTCTAGCAGTATATACGCTCATTACACTTCCCCCTTTGTTTAACCCCATTAACAGCCTGACCTTTGTTCGAGGCCATTATGGATATCCTTTTACTTTACCTGATACAGAGCCTTAGTCAAAAATCTCTGCGGCATTGAAGAAAATAGAAATCTCTCTCTTGGCATTCTCTGGCGAATCAGAAGCATGCACGGCATTACGACTGCCGCTGACTGCATAAAGCTTGCGGATAGTACCCTCAGCAGCCTGATCTGGATTGGTTTTGCCATTAATAGCTCTAACATTGGCAATAGCCCCTTCACCCTGCAGCACCATAGCAACAATTGGCCCAGAGGTCATGAAGCCCATCAAATCATCGTAATAATCACGGCCGATATGCTCCTCATAATGCTTGGAGGCCAGCTTTTCATCCATTTTCAGCATTTTCATAGCCAAAATCTCCAAGCCCTTTTCCTCATAGATTTTGATAATGTCACCAATATGCTTTGCTCTTACAGCGTCGGGCTTAATCAGCACCAAAGTTTTTTCCATTTCATTAACCTCTCTTTTTGACCTTGCAGAAGATATTTTATTCCTCTGCCTCTGTCTTGTATTTATATAATTCTACATAGAAAAGAAAATTCCTGCTTTTTCAGCAAAAAATCATACAACGAATTTATTTGTCAGCCTTTTCCTTGGCAGCGTATTCCTCCAGCTCCTTGGCATAAATCTGCCCCAAGCGATAATAGTTCTCTGTGGAAGCCTTCAAGGCCTCCAGCTCATCCTCCCGCAGCTCCCGGATAATTTTGGCAGGATTGCCATAAACCAGACAACCAGAAGGAATTTTTTTGTGCTGGGCAATAAAGGTATCAGCACCAATAACACAGTTATCACCAATCTCAGAATAGCCTATCAAAACACTACCCATGCCAATCAGACAATTACTGCCTACCTTGCTGCAATGAACCACCGCATTATGACCAATGGTTACATGATCCCCAATAATGGTTGGTGCGTCACTCATGGTATGAATTGTAGCATTATCCTGTACATTGGTATGCTTGCCAATAACCACGCTATTTACATCACCCCGCACTACGGAACCAAACCAAATATTGGTACCAGCCCCCACCTTGACATCTCCCACTACGGAAGCAGTTGGCGCAATAAACGCATCCTCAGCCACATCAGGCATCTGGCCTTTATATGGAAAAACAGCCATTTTTATTCACCCCTTAGCAAATTTTCCAAATCTGCCATTATAATACAGATTTACATTCTACTTCCCTTTATTTTCGACAAAAATTTTCTAAATCCTGCTTTTGAACAAAATTTATTTTTTCTAGGCAAAATTTTACCTTAAAGACCTATTATTTATTTCCCCTAGCCATATTCTACAAAGCTTGGTTCTTTCCTGTTCCAGCCATTGACCAACAGCCGGCCCCTTTATGTTCTCCGGAGCCTCCCTGCCTGTAATGGCTTTAAGCCTGTCAATTCCCTCTTGAGCATAAAGGAGATACGGTGGCAGGCTATGATGGTCTGCTTCTATAATAATCTTAAAATCCTCCACAGGCAGCTCTTGACTAATGGCATCCATAGACATGAGAAGCTGGCTGATTTTTCCTGGCTTGCTTAGACGAGGTGCCCGCATATGCTGGGTAATAACATATTTCGCCGCCTTCAGCCAGCGGTTAGGCAAGGTCATACGGCTATTCCAATGGGACAATACCTTCAGACCTTTCACCTCATGACCATAATGGTGAGGCAGCATCTCTGCCGGTGTTTCGCCTTTGCCCAGGTCATGACAAAGAGCGCAAAATCTGGCCACTATATTCGTTGTCCGCTCTGCCACCTTAGCCAGAATCAGCATGGAATGTTCAAAGGCATCACCCTCTGGATGATATTCCACAGGCTGGACCTGGCCAATCAGGGCATATATCTCTGGGTGTACCGCTTCTAAGATACCAGCATCATTCAGCAGGCGAAAATAGGCAGTAGGCTTGGGGTAGCCCAAAGCCCTTTTCAGCTCCCCAAAAATCCGCTCACTAGGCTCCTGCAGCAACTCCTTTTCACAGGCTTTCATGTACTGCAATAGCTTCGGTGTAGGCACAAAACCTAATTTGGCATTAAACCTGGCAGCTCTAAGGGCTCTAACCGGATCCTCACAAAAATGCTCTGATACGGGCTGCAAAATGCCCTCCCGTATATCGGCCTGCCCATGATAGGGATCTACCAGCTCCTGCGTTAATACATCCATAGCCATACTGTTAACAGTCAGATCCCGCCGATACAAATCCTCTTGAATGGTTATCTCTGAGCTGCTTTCAGTCACAAAGCCATGATAGCCGGTGCCATTTTTTCGCTCTCGCCGGGCCAAAGCCACCTCCCGATGCTCATTATCTATCTTTGCCATAAACACGGGAAAGGCATTGCCCACCAGCCAGCTATTAGGAAAAGCCTGCTGAAATTGTTGTTGATTAAGACCTGTAATAACATAATCCTTATCGTGAGGATTCCGCCCCATAAGATGGTCGCGTACCCAGCCCCCAACAATATAAGCCCGGCCTCCCGCTCTTGCCACCGCCTGGCCAAATTCCTGCTCCGTCATCATTTCACCTTCTAATCTCCAGCTTTTATACCATTTCAGCTGTTTCCTACAAAGGATATTGTACCTGTATACCTTAAAATTTTCAACAAAAAAGAGATTGAAACCCTTATGCTAGTTCCAATCTCTCAAATATTACTTTATTTTATGGCTACAGCCCCTTGGCTGTCAATATCAAAAACATGATAGCAGGCTTCTACCTTGTTAGCCTTAAAAGCCTGACACATAGCCTCCCCTACAGCCTCTGGATTGTCCACTGTAAAGGCAATCAGACAAGGACCAGCACCGCTCATGCTGGCTCCCAGGGCGCCAGCAGATTTAGCAGCCTTGAATACGTCGTACATACCAGGAATCAGCTTGGCTCTATATGGCTGATGCAGAGCATCATCAAAAACACTGCGCAAAAAGCTCTTATTTCCTTTGCACAAAGCCGCAGTAAGCATAGCCGCCCGGCCAATATTAAACACAGCATCCTGCATAGACACCTCTGTTGGCAATACGGCTCTAGCGGCCTTGGTAGGCAGGAAGAAATCCGGCACCGCCACCACCAGCTTAATATTCAGCCTTGGCATCAGGGAAAAGCACTCCGGCTTGCCATTGCGAACAATGCTTACAGTGAAACCGCCAAAAATAGCCGGCGCCACATTATCTGGATGGCCCTCAATATCCGTAGCCATCTGCAGCAAATCTCTCCGGGAAAATGGATTGCCCAGATATTCGTTGGCAGCCTTCAAGCCCCCTACAATAGCGGTAGCACTGCTGCCCAAGCCTCTGGACAAAGGCACATCATTATGCATCCGAATCATAGCACCCTGATATTCCTTATCCTTGCCAGCTTTAACTAACAGCTTTTGGATGGAACGCCACACAATATTTCTTTCATCAGTAGGAATATTGCCTGCTCCATCACCGCTAACCTCTATAACCAGTTTTTTCTCTGGCAGCAGCTTTAGTTCCAGTTCATTATATATAGTACAAGCTACACCCAAACAGTCAAAGCCTGGGCCACAGTTGGCAGAGGTGCCCGGCACCCGTACCTTAACCCATCTGTCCTTTTGACTGTCTGCCTCTGCAGCCTGACTGCCTTCCTTGTAATCTTCCATTGTGAATCCCCCTGAGCTTAGTCCTGCTCAACTCTGATAATGCTCCTAATGCTGTTCACCACACCCAGGCCATTGAGAATATCAGCAGCCATCTGGAGATGCTTGTGTTGAACCACATGGGTAACAGCTACAATCTCGGCATGATTTTCCACCTTGCGAGTCTGAATTACAGATTTCAGGCTGACACCGCTTTCACCAAAGGCGGTGGCAATCCGTCCCAATACACCTGGCTCATCATCTACATGAAGCCGTACATAATATGATGATTCTGTTTCCTCCAGAGGGCAGAAATTGCGATGATTGTAGCAGGTACAGCCCACCATAGAATGAGTACCGCTAACCAGATTTCTGGTTTCGCTGACAATATCCGCTGTAACAGCAGAGGCTGTAGGCAGAGAGCCTGCTCCTCGGCCATAGAACATGGCATCACCAATAGCATTGCCTCGAATGAAAATAGCATTGAAAACATCATTTACAGATGCCAGTGGATGGGTTTTAGACAAGAATACAGGGTGAACTCTTACGTTAACACCCTTATCGCCGTAATCCTTGGCTACGGCCAGCAGTTTAATAACATAGCCCAATTCCTTGGCATAGTTAATATCAGCTGGTTCGATATTAGTAATACCCTCTACAGATACCTTATCCAGACTAACTCTGCTGTTGAAGGCAATAGAGCCTAGGATAGCAGCCTTTCTAGCTGCATCCAGTCCCTCTACATCCGCAGCAGGATTTGCTTCCGCATAGCCCTTCTCCTGTGCTTCCTTCAAAACAGCAGCATAATCAGAGCCTTTTTCTGTCATCTGAGTAAGCATATAATTAGTAGTACCATTAACAATGCCCATAATCTCAGTGATTCGATTGCCTGTGAGACATTCCTTCAAAGGAGTAATAATAGGGATACCGCCGCCTACACTGGCCTCAAAGCGGAAGTCCACGCCCTTGGCCTCAGCCATATCCAGCAGCTCGTGTCCCATCTGAGCAACCACATCCTTGTTGGCTGTAACTACATGCTTGCCATTCTTCATGGCCTCCATCATGTATTCAAAAGCAGGATGCAAGCCACCCATCAGCTCCACTACAATATCAATCTCAGGGTCATTGACAATTTCCTGAGCGTTGTCTGTCAGCTCCACATCCTCCAAATAAGGACGCTTTTTGCTAACATCACGCACCAGTACCTTCTTGACAACAACAGCAGCGCCAGCCTTCTTGGCAATATCAGCACCATTCTCTTTGAGAACTCTCACTACGCCAGTACCTACAGTACCAGATCCTAACAGACCAATCTTAATCACTTTGGACATATATTATACCTTCTCCTCTCAGGGCGTTCCGGTATGACTGCTTACTGCGCCGCCTGTCCCAGAACCTCCATGCGTTTCACACCATCTACCATTCTCAGCTTGTCCAGCAGGGCCTCCAGATCCACAGACATATTGGCTGTTTCGATGGATACAGTAGCATTGGCCACACCCTGCAGAGGAATACCCTGATTAATGGTCAATACACTGCCAGAATCTGCTGAAATGGTATTCAGCACACTGGACAGAACTCCCTTTTTATGCTCTAACAGGAAGGTCAGAGTAACAATCTTGTTCTGACTTGCCTCATAGAAAGGGAATACATAGTCCTTATATTTATAATATGCACTGCGGCTCAGCTCCATCTTTTCCACAGCCTCATTGATGGTTCTGGCATCGCCGCGCTTCAGCATTTCCTTTACCCTAATAGTTTTTTTGATTGCCTCTGGCAGTATTTCCTCCCTAACCAGAAAATACCCATTTTTTTCTGTTTTTGACATCATTAAATTCAACCTCCGTACACCCTATAAAGATGTTTTTCTACATACAATGGATATTATAGCAGAGCTAAAAAGGATTGACAATAGTATGAGAGGACATTTGTATAATTTTTTTGATATAGCCTAAAAAAATCACAGGCAGAATAACAAATATCACCACAAAAATTTTTTGTGATTATATCGTTATTCTGCCTACAAAATCAATCAGAAATAGCTCAGCCTCCAGGCTTACCCCATGCTAACGGGTGCTAAGGCTCCCTCCTCTTAGGAGGGAGTTAAGCACCCGTAAGGCTCTGGATTTATTCGACTAAATTCAGTGGGAGTCTAAAGCTCCCACTGAATAAGTCTCATTTTACTGAATCTGATATTCAATATGTACATTGCCACGGAAATCTATGGTACCAGGAGCCACAGGGGTTGGAGCTGCATTGCCGTCAGCCTTCATAAGATGAGCACCAGCCAGTTCATAGCGGCCCATATTGGTTCCCTGCTCTGTTACCAGCCGTACACCAATGATTTTTACTCCCAAAGTGAAAGCAATTACATCAGCCTTGCTTCTAGCATCCAGCACAGCCCGGCGGAGAGCTTCATTTCTGGCTGCCTTTTCATCCTTCAGTCCATAGCTTACATCAGATACCTGAGCAGCCCCATTGGCCATAGCTGCATCCAATACTTCTCCCAGCTTGTTAATATCGTTCACAACTACCCGGAAGGTATTCTCCGCAGTATAGCCCACTATTTTGCTATACTCCTTGCGGTCATAGACAGGACTCAGTCTATAGCTGCTCTGTATGTCCTTGCTATAGATACCCTGACGGCTGAGGGCTGCAGACAGCTGAGCAGCCTTCTGAGCGTTTTCTGCCTGAGCCAGCTGTACAGTCTTAGCGGTATTCTCCACAGTAAACTCCACTGAAGCCTGATCCGGAGCTACTGTATAGGCTCCTGTGCCCTCTACAGCAACTACAGCAGGCTCTGCTGCCATAGCCACCCCATTGATAGCCAGACACATAGCCAGCACCGTCAAAATCATAAGTATTTTCTTCTTCATAATACTTCCTCCCCTAATCAAATTAGTTTTACTGTAGACAATATAACCTGCCAAGCTGAAAATCATCTGACAAAAAGATTAGAATTTGATTAGAGAAGCCTCACCTTAACCAAAAAGACTAAGCTGGTCGCTTTCCTCCATGCCATCAAGACAGCCATGATTCCGCAAGGCTTCCACAGAGGTTTTGGTTATACCTGTGCGCTTTTTCATATTCTCCACTGAGGAATATTCCCCATTTTCCCGTTCCTCCTCCAGAGAATGAGCATCCACGCTGCCCAAGCCTCCTAGAGCTGTAAAAGGTGGCAAAATAGCATTTTCCTCTGGCAGCATGGTAAATCTATCTGCCTTAGAGCGGTACAAATCCACCTTCAGACAGGTAAAACCCCGGATATACATTTCCCAGGCCAGCTGCAGAACCACATAAAGCTCCTCCTCCTTGGCTTCCCGTTTATCCTTGGCTTCCAGCTCCGCCATTTTTTCCTCCACCGCCTTCTGCCCTAAAGAGATAATATCTGCATCAAAGGCCGCAGCACGAATAGAGAAATAAGCAGCGTAATAAGCTAGAGGATAATGAACCTTACAGAAGGCTATGCGATAGGCCATCATAACATAGGCGGTAGCATGAGCCCGGGGGAACATATACTTAATCTTCTGACAGGATTCTATATACCACTCAGGAATTTTCTTTTCCCGCAGCATTTCCACCTGATCCTCAGGAATCCCCTTGCCCTTTCTTACCCGTTCCATAATCTTAAAGGAAGCCAGTGGATCTACACCGCTGTGCATGAGATAAATCATAATATCATCACGGGCTGAAATTGCATTTTGCAGGGTACAGGTACCTGCCTTGATTAAATCCTGAGCATTGCCCAGCCATACATCTGTACCATGAGAAAAGCCGGATATACGCACCAAATCACTGAAACATTTAGGATTGGTGTCATCAATCATCTGACGGGTAAAATTGGTTCTAAACTCTGGAATACCATAGGTGCCGGAATTAGCTCCCAGCAATTCTGGCGTTACTCCCAGAGCTGTAGTGGAATTAAAAATACTCAAAGTAGCGGGATCATCAAAAGGAATGGTCTTTGGGTCCCGATGTGTCAAATCCTCCAGCATTTTAATAACCGTAGGATCATCGTGACCAAGAATATCCAGCTTTACCAAACGGCTGCTGATGGAATGATAATCAAAATGTGTCGTAATAGTTTCCGAGTTCAAATCATCTGCCGGATGCTGCAGCGGGGTAAAGAAATGCACATCCATATTCCGGGGCACTACCATGATGCCAGCTGGATGCTGGCCTGTGGTACGCTTTACCCCCTGACAGCCTGCCGCCATATGGCCAATAAAGGCCTCCCGCTTAGACTGTCCCTTTTCCTCATAGTATTTCTTCACAAAGCCATAGGCGGTTTTATCCGCCACTGTAGTAATAGAGCCGGCTCGGAATACATTGTCCTTGCCAAAAAGCTCCTCTGTGTACTTATGAGCTACAGGCTGATATTCACCAGAGAAGTTCAAGTCAATATCTGGTACCTTATCTCCATCAAAGCCCAGGAACACCGCAAAAGGAATTTCGTGACCATCCTTCAGCATATTGGTACCACACACAGGACATTTCTTATCTGGCAAATCATAGCCACATCCATAGGAACCATCCAGCACAAACTCACTATGCTTGCAATAAGGACAACGCCAATGAGGTGGCAAAGGATTTACCTCTGTAATATCTGTCATGGTAGCCACAAAGGAAGAACCTACAGAACCTCGGGAGCCTACCAGATAGCCATCTATATTGGATTTTCGCACCAGCTTATGGGCAATGAGATACAGCACGGAGAAGCCATGAGCAATAATTGGCTTTAGCTCCTGATCAATTCTGGCCTGCACCACCTCTGGCAGTTGACTGCCATATAGTTCATGAGCCTTGTTATAGGTCATATCCCTGATAGCCTCATCTGCTCCCGGAATCATCGGGGAATACAAGCCATCAGGAATGGGCTTGAACTTTTCTACCATATCAGCAATTTTCCGAGGATTGGTTACAACAGCCTCATAGGCTGCCTCCTGGCCAAGATACTGGAACTCCGCCAGCATTTCCTCTGTAGTCCGTAGGAACAAAGGAGGCTGTTTATCTGCATCCTTAAAACCGGTGCCCTTCATCAGAATGGCTCGGTAAATATAATCCTCTGGATTGAGAAAATGCACATCACAGGTAGCAATCAAAGGCTTGTTCAGCTTTTTTGCCAGCTCAGCCACCTTGAGATTGAGATTTATCAAATCCTCATCACTATTGATATTGGGAAAAGCTTCCTCTCGCACAAGAAATTCATTATTGCCAATAGGCTGGATTTCCAGATAATCATAAAAGGAGGCAATCTCCACAAGCTCTTCCTCCGGAGCACCAGCCACAATAGCCCGCATCAGCTCTCCCGCTTCACAGGCAGAACCAATAATCAAGCCCTCCCGATACTCCTGAATCAGCTGCTTGGGCAGTCTAGGACGCTTGAAGAAAAAACGCAGATTTGACATGGAAATCAGCTTGTAAAGATTTCGCAGACCAATAGGATTCTTGGCTAGAATAATAATATGGTGGGTCCTTTTCTGCTTATAATCCTCACCAACCAGATACCCCTCTACACCATAGATAACCTTGATGCCTGCATCCTTGGCAGCAGACATGGCATCTGGAAAGGCCTGCACACAGCCATGATCCGTAATGGCAATAGCCGGCCAGCCCCATTTGGCCGCAGTCTTAATCAAGGCCTTGGCGGAAGAAACCGCATCCATAGAGCTCATATTGGTATGGCAATGCAGTTCCACCCGCTTTTCCTCAGCCTTGTCCTGACGAGCCTCCTGCTCCACCAGCATCAGAGAATCAGGCATCAGGCTATAATCATTGCTATAGGTATCGTAGCGGACAGCACCCTTAACCTTAATGACGCCCCCAGATTTAGCCGCCTTTTTCAAACGGCCTAGAACCACCTCATAACCCTCATGCTCCCTGATAAATATCTTACAGCTAATGCCCTCAGTGCTATCAGCCAGAGAGAACAACAGCATATTGGTATTAGCAAATTCCTTGCCATCAACGCCCCCAATATAGCCCTGAGCAATAACGGAGCGGATTTCTCCCTGCAGCTGATTAATAGGAGTTATATCACCTACTATGCCCTCGCCAAATACCAGCGGGGAATCCTCAGCCCCAATAACCATCTGGCGACGGCGATATTTTTTACCGCTCTTGTTATCTCCCCCAGTCTTGCTGTTGCCAGAAGCATTACCTGCATTATATGGCTGTACTGGCTGAGGGCCAGCAGGCTTGCCATAATCTGAGCCGCCTCCCCCCTGAGCCACTGGCACCTTTGGCTCAGTCTGAGCTCTTTTCAGCGCCTCCAAATAAGCCGGATCCTCTGGTGGCATATGCTGGCGAATAGCATCTATGGCCTCATATACTGCCTGACACTGCATAGCCACAGGATAACCAATCAGCTTTTCTGTACCCTCCCGCAGCTTGTTCAGAACCTTGTGCTTTTCCAGCAAATACTTGGCAAAGTCCCCCTGAACCTGCAAAAGGATTGCATTCTTTCCATAAACCCGGCGGGATTGGTCCAAAATCACCTTGGCCGCATGGTCCCCCTTGGTAACAAACTCCACCAACTGTTCCCATTTCTGCTCCAGCACCTTCTCCAGCCTGATAACAGTAGTATAGAACCGCACCTCCTGCAGGTCGTGCTTGGCCGTTACATAGTCCCGTCCTCTGTCCAGCAGTTCCTCTGGCAGTTTATCCAAGGACCAAATAAGCAATTCCCACATATTCCGGGCCGGAGTTACTTCCACATGGCGAATAACCGCTGCATCCAGCAATTTGCCCTCCTGGGCTGTCTGCTCCATACCTGCCAGCAGTTGTCCTAGACGTTTGCAATTTTCCGGTACAATACGATACTTCTCCATTATCTCACCATTCTTGCCATAAAAATATCAGCTCCTGCCCCATGAGAGGACAGGAGCTGTCAAACCTCACAGATAGGACATTGAATTATTTTACATGATGTCCCCCAGATTTTATCTTGCTTTCTGTGCCATTTAACAAACGGCCAATGTTACTTTTATGTCGATAAACAATAAATACCGCTGCAATCAGGCCCAGAACCAGGAAGTCTGTATGGAGGCCCATAAACAAAGCCAGTACCGGCACCAGTACAGCCGCTACAATGGAGCCTAGAGATACATAGCCTGTAGCCTTTACAATAGCCAGCCATACCAGGAATACAATAATAGTTACCCAAGGCATCAGAGTAGCAATAACACCAAGGCCGGTGGCTACCCCCTTGCCTCCCTTGAAGCCCAGGAAAATGGACCAGGAATGTCCCACAATAGCCAACAGACCGCAGATAATCCCTGCCAGCTCACTGCCGCCAAGATGGAGGCCCAAATAGGCACTAATGGCCCCCTTTAGCATATCCAGAAAGAAAATACTAAAGCCGCCAGCCTTGCCAATGGTGCGCCAGGCATTAGTAGCTCCTATATTGCCGCTGCCATGCTGCCGCAAATCCACACCCCAAATTCCCTTGCCCAACAGCAGGCCATTGGGAATGGAGCCTAAGACATAACTGATTACTGCCGCAACGATAAATCCCAACATATCAATAATCCTCCTCTTCCTTCCGGCCCCGGACAATCAGCTTCAAAGGAGTTCCCTCAAAGCCAAAGCTTTCCCGGAGACGGTTTTCCAAGAAACGCAGATAGGAAAAATGCATTAACTCAGGATCATTAACAAAGACAATAAACTTTGGTGGCTGAATATCTGTCTGAGTCATAAAGAAAATCTTCAGCTGCTTGCCACGATGGGATGGTGGCGGATTAACGGATACAGCATCCCGAATCAATTCATTCAGCACGCTGGTCTGAATACGCATGGACTGCTGATCTGCTACATATTTTACCAGCTCCGTAATTCTATGAATACGCTGACCAGTCAAGGCAGAGGTATATACTACAGGAGCATACTGCAGGAAGCCGATTTCATCACGAAGATCCTCAGTAAACCGCAGGGTAGACTTGTCGTCCTTATCTGGGAATACATCCCATTTGTTTACCACAATAATAACGCCCTTACCAGATTCATGGGCATAGCCGGCAATCTTCTTGTCCTGCTCTGTAATGCCCTCCTCAGCGTTAATCACCATCAGCACTACATCAGCTCTATCCACAGCCCGCAGAGAACGCATAACGCTATAACGCTCAATAGCTTCATCAATCTTGCCACGACGGCGCATACCTGCTGTATCAATCAGCATAAATTTAATGCCATCGGTAACAAAATGGGTATCAATGGCATCTCTGGTAGTACCAGCCACATCGCTGACAATAACCCGATTCTCACCAATCAGCGCATTAACAATGGAGGATTTGCCTACATTTGGACGGCCAATAACCGCGATGCTGATTTCATCCTCATCCTTATCCTCGCCAGTATTCTCTGGGAAGGCTGCCACTACCGCATCCAGCAAATCTCCCAAGCCAATGGAATTAGATGCAGCAATGCCAATAGGATCTCCCAGGCCAAGGCTGTAGAACTCATAGATAGCTGCCTCCAGCTGTGGGCTGTCTATCTTATTTACTGCTACAATAACAGGCTTTTTGGTATTCCGCAGCATACGGCCTACTTCCTCGTCCGCAGTAGTCAAACCAGAGCGGCCATCTACCACGAATACGATTACATCTGCCTCCTCCATAGCCACCAGGGCCTGCTGACGCATGGACTTAAGAATATGATCTGTATCCTCAAATTCAATACCGCCTGTATCTATCATGGTAAAATTATGATTCAGCCATTCAGCCTCCATATAAATACGATCCCGAGTTACCCCCGGCATATCATCAACAATAGACACCCGTCTCTTGCCAATCTGATTAAAAAGAGTAGACTTGCCCACATTTGGACGGCCTACAATAGCAACTATAGGCTTACTCATTTAACATTCCTCCTCTCTTGGTATAGGCTGCATTGCTCTGCCACATATACGAAGCATTGCCTGCTCCTACACCGCTATAATTATGCCAATCAGCCAGAGCAGTATAAAAATCATTGCCCCCTGCCACAGTTTCCACCCGACAGGACAGACTTTGGCAAAAGTCATCCAGACTTACATCATCCAAGAAAATATTATCACCAGTCCGCAAGGCAGATTCAGGAATCAGAATTCCATCCACCTGCGTATCAATGCCCTTAAGGCTTGCCAGCATATCATGGGCTGTCAGCAAACCAGAAACATTAACAGTGGAACCAAAATGATTATTCACCACAGGCACCATTGTAATTTCAACATTGGCCAGCTGGAGAGAATCTGCCAGCCGTTTCAACAGTGGCGCAATAGAAGTACCAGATACCACCGCCAGCTTAACAGGCTTGCCATCGGCCTCTCTCTCCTCCTGCTGGGCCTCCTCGGCTGCCATTTTGAAATCCTCAATAAAACTTCTTGCCAGACCTATGCCGTTGTCCAGCTGAGGAAATCCATCATAATATTCTGCTGGTGGCAAAGGCCTGCCCGACAGCAAATAAAACTCATCCGACAGATAGATAAAGGTTCTGCCATCCTTGGCCCGCTGACGGATTTGGTACTGCTCCACCTGATCCACCACTCGGCCAGCACTTTCCGCATCAAAGCTTTTCAGGGGATAACAATCCTGACGGAATTTGGTCAGCCCTACTGGCACTACAGCCATAGATTGAGCATAGGGCTGTCTAGCCATAATATCCTGAATAGATCTATCCAGCTCCGCCCCATCATTCAAATCCCGACACAAAACAATCTGAGTATGGTATTCCACATCGGCAGCCTCCAGCTTTTCCAGCTGGCTCATAAGGCGGTCTGCCGTCTTGCACCGCAGCATCTGCTTCCGCAGCTCTGGGTTGGTACATTGTACAGAAACAAACAAAGGGGAAAGATGATATTGCTTAATGCGCTGAAAATCCCTGTCTACCATATTGGTCAGGGTAATGAAATTGCCATACAAAAAGGACATACGATAGTCATCATCCTTGATATTCAGACTATCCCGCATATTGGGAGCTACCTGGTCTACAAAGCAGAAATAGCAATTATTAGCACAATGTCTAATGCCGTCAAAAACAGCAGATTCAAACTCTACCCCCAGCTCCTCGTCATAATCCTTATCAAACTCAAAAAGCTCCTGCTGGCCATCCTCATGCTCCACCAGCATCTCTACCTCTTCACAGGCAAAGGCAAAGCTGACATCTATAATATCCCGCAGCTTCATGCCATTGATTTCCAGAATCTTATCTCCCGGAACCAGCTCCAGCTCCTCTGCCAGACTCCCCTCCGGTACTGTCAATATTTTACCATACATTTTCATTGCTTACTATATCTTCTCCTGCCGGTCTAAACTGCCTGCACTATTTTCTAACTGTAAATAAGGAGTGATGTTACCACCACTCCTTACATAAAAATCTTTGTTTTTAGCAGATATTACTCTGCAGCCTCACCGTTGTTAGCCTTGGTAATGCTGAGGGAAATACGCTTTCTCTTCATATCAATGTGAAGAATCTTTACATTAACCTTCTGGTTCAGCTCAACAGCCTCGTCAGCACGGTTGATGCGCTTGGTTGCCAGCTCGCCCATAGGAATCAGGCCATCAAAGCCTGGCTCAATCTCCATGAATGCACCAAAGTCGGTGAGCTTAATGATAGTACCGCTGATAATGGAACCCTCAGTGTACTTCTCAGCCTTCTCCAACCAAGGATCTGGCATAGTCTCCTTAACGGAGAGGGAAATACGGCCAGCCTCTGGATCAATGTTCTTAACCTTAACCTGAAGAACCTGACCTTCCTGCAGAACATCAGATGGCTTCTTTACACGGCTCCAGGACAGATCGGAAATATGAGCCAAACCGTCTACACCGCCGATATCAATGAATGCACCGTAATCAACCAGACGCTTTACAGTACCCTCAACTACATCACCCTCGTGAATAGTCTCGAATACCTTTGCGCGGTTAGCCTCACGCTCAGTCTCCAGAACCTGACGGCGGGACAGAACAAGACGCTGCTTGCGGATATCCAGCTCCAGTGGCAGAGCCTTTACAGTCTGACCAACATAGCTCTCCAAATCCTTTACATAGTGCAGATCTACCTGGGATGCAGGAATGAATGCACGAACACCCATTACACGAGCAACCAGACCGCCCTTAACAACCTGAGTAATCTCAGCGTCAACAGGCTCTGCCTTCTCTACAATACCATCCAGTTCCTTCCAGCAAGCAAGGCGATCAGCCTTTACCTTGGAAACAACCAGACCATTCTCGCCGCCCTTAGAAACGACCAGAACTTCAATTACATCGTCAACCTTTACAACATCCTTAGCAGACTCAGGTGCTGGATCAGCCAGCTCATGCTTTGCAATAGGAACATCGTTCTTATTGCCCTTGATATTTACAATAGCTTCGTTGTCATTTACTGCAACTACTAAAGCATCTACCAAATCGTGCTCATTTATCTCCTTAATAGATTCTTCCTCAGCTGCTAACAGAGCTTCCATGTTCATTTCTTCTGACACTTCTCGTAAACCTCCTTGATAATCCAGCCAGGCGTAGATGCACCTGCTGTAATACCAATTTTTTTTATTGTAGCAAACCACTCGTCACAAACCTCATCAGCCGTTTCGATATGGTATGTTTTACACTTCTCTTGACAAAGCTGGGCCAGCTTTGTGGTGTTGGCACTATTTCTGCCTCCTATCACAATCATCATATCCACCTGGCCTGCCAGCTTCACAGCTGCCGCCTGGCGTTGATCTGTAGCGGTGCAGATAGTTCTCAGAATCCTTATATCCGAGGACCGATCCAACATCTTGGACACAATCTTTCTGAATTTTGCTCCCGAAAAGGTTGTCTGGGATACAATACCCAGCCTGCCATACCGTGGCAAAGCATCTGCTTCCTCCTCAGTATTAACAGCAACCGCACCTTCTCCTGCCCATTCCAGAATACTGCGTACCTCAGGATGATTCTTATCTCCTACAATAACCACCTGATACCCATCATCTGCCAACTGCTTGGCAGCACTCTGAGCCTTTCTCACATGAGGACAGGTAGCATCCACCAGTCCCAGCCCCTTTTCCTCTATCTTTGCATAGACATGAGGGCCAACACCATGAGAACGGACAATTACTGTGCCAGACTGAATATCATCCAGTGATTCGATTTTGCCAATTCCTTCCTCTGCCAACCTGGCCACCATCTGGGGATTGTGAATTATAGATCCCAGTGTGTAGGAACAGGTATCAGGGGAAACAGAATCCTCAGCCAGCTGAATTGCTCTCTTTACTCCATAACAGAAGCCAAGATTTTCCGCTAAATAAACCTCCAAAAACTGTCACCTCAAATACAGATTAGAAATTGTTACTCAAAATACTCTGCCATTATATCATGAAATTTTATTATTGGCTATGCAATTTTTTCAAAATCGACAATTTTTTGTGAAAAAAATATTTTTTAGGTATTTTTATCTAGCATAGACTGAACTCTGGTCATAATATCATTGGCAAATTCCGCCAGTGCTTCCTTGTCATTATGCTTCCCCTGAAAATAAACAGGCTCCCCAAAAATAATTTTTATCTGAGGCAATAAACTGCCCTTTTGGAAAATATTATTTGTATTGATAATAGCTGTTGGCACCACAGGCACCTTGCCCATAGCAGCCAGTAGAGCCACACCGGACTCAGCCTTGCCCATACGGCCGGTTTTACTGCGATGTCCCTCAGGAAAAACCCCCAGGCACAGGCCCTGCTTCAAAATCCCCAAGGCTGTCTTAATAGCAGCTCTATCTGCCGCCCCCCGCTTCACAGGAAAGGCATAGAGATTACTGATAATGGCGCCGGCAATAGCAGGCTTAAACAGCTCCTCCTTGGCCATATAAGCCACTGGACGAGGCATATAGGTGCCTACCATAGGAGGATCCCAGTTGCTAAGATGATTAGCAGCCATAATCATGCCACCAGTCATAGGCACATTCTCTTTGCCCAAAATCTTAGGCCTAAACAAAATGCCAAAGATAATTTGCAGGACAAATCTTAAAACCTTATAAAACATATCCTTCTCCTTTAGGCTTTTTTACATCTTTCCACAATAGCAGCCACAACTTCCTCAATGCTCATATGGCTGGTATCCAAAAGCTCTGCATCAGGAGCCTGCACCAAAGGAGAAATTTTTCTCTCGCTATCAGCCTTATCTCTAGCTGCAATATCCTTCTGCAGCTCCTCCAGCTTTACATCATAGCCCTTGGCCTGCATTTCCTTGAAACGGCGGCGGGCTCTCTCCTCAATAGAAGCCGTCAGGAAAATCTTTACATTGGCATTAGGCAATACGCTGGTAGCAATATCCCGGCCATCCATCAGCACATTACTCTGGCTAGCCATCTGGCGCTGCAGCTCCACCATCTTTACCCGTACAGGCCCCAAGGCTGCCACCTGGGAAACAATAGCTGTTACCTCTGGAGTACGAATTTCCCCAGTTACATCAGTGCCATCCACCTTGACCTGGGTTTTGCCATCAATATAGGACAGCTCTACCTGAATATCCTTCACCACATCCGCAATCAGTTCATCTGTAACAGGCTTCTTGGTCTGCAAGGTTTTCCAAGCCACTGCTCTATACATAGCACCGGTATCAATATAGGTGCAGTTCAGCTCCTTGGCCGCCAGCTGTGCCACAGTGCTTTTGCCTGCTCCAGCAGGCCCATCAATTGCTACAACAAGATTACTCATAATAATTCTCCCTTATCAATTTTATTTGTACAAACGATTCATTTCCTCATAGAAGCTTGGATAGGAAATATCAATACAATCAGGGTTTTCAATCTCCACACCCTGACCAGCCATACCAGCCACAGCCAAGGTCATGGCAATGCGATGATCATCATAGCTAAAGCAGGTACCCTGATGCCATTTCTCTGAGGATGTGCCCTGAATAATCAAACCGTCCTCTGTAGCCTCAATGCAAGGACACAGCTTGTTAAACTGGTCACTAATAGCCTGAATACGGTCAGTTTCCTTTACTCTCAGCTCTCCAGCCCCGGTAATCACAGTCTTGCCCTCAGCCAGCATAGCTGCCACAGTCAAAACCGGAATTTCGTCAATAAGGCGAGGCATAATATCCGCCCCAAAGCTGGTGCCATGAAGCTTAGAACTGCGCACCAAAATATCAGCCACTGGTTCGCTGCCGCTGCTGCGCTGGTTGTGCAGGGTAATATCTGCCCCCATAGCCTGCAGCACATCCAATATGCCAGTACGGGTAGGATTAATGCCCACATTCTTCAACAGCAATTCACTATGAGGAATTACAGAAGCAGCCACCAGCCAGAAAGCAGCAGAGCTAATATCTCCCGGCACCAGGATTTTCTCTGGAGCACTTAGCTTATCCTGAGCCTCAATGCTAATAGCAGTTCCCTGATAGCCCAGCTTAACACCAAAGGATTCCAGCATCAGCTCTGTATGATTGCGGGAGGTATATGGCTCCACCACAGTAGTAGTGCCATTGGCAAAAAGCCCTGCCAGCAAAATAGCAGACTTTACCTGGGCACTGGCCACTGGCATATCATAGGTAATCCCCTCCAAGGCCTTAGCTGTAGGCACAATGGTAATAGGCAGCCTGGTATTTTCTGCCCGGCCTACAATATTGGCACCCATCATGGACAAAGGTTTAATAACCCGTCCCATAGGCCGTTTGTGAAGAGAACTGTCCCCAGTAAAAACAGAAACGAATTTCTGTGGTGCCAGCATACCCATCATCAGCCGCAGGGTAGTACCAGAATTTCCTGCATCCAGCACTGTAGCCGGCTCCTTTAGGCCATGAAGGCCATTACCCTTGACAATCAGCTCTGTAGGCCCCAGAAAATCCACCTGAGCCCCCAAGGCCTTCATCACTCCCGCTGTAGACAGACAGTCTGCGGAAGGCAGAAAATTGGTAATATGCACCGGAGTATCCCCCAGGGCCGCAAACATTACACTGCGATGGGAAACGGATTTATCTCCCGGTATAATCAACTCACCCTGCAAGCCATGAGAAATTTTACCAATAATTTTATTTGCCATACGCCAAGCTCCTTTTTAATTATTCCAAACGCTCCAATTACCAGCAGCAGCCCCCATAGAAAAAGCTGCCTGCAGATTGTAGCCACCAGTGTAGCCATCAATATCCAAGGTTTCCCCTGCAAAGTACAAGCCCTTTACCAGCTTGGATTCCATAGTCTTAGGATCAATCTCCTTCACATCCACCCCTCCAGCCGTAACAATAGCCTCTGCAATAGGCCTGGTACCGCTGATAATCATAGGCAGGCATTTCAGCACCTCAGCCAATTTGCGGCGTTCCTCTCTGGTAATAGTATGTACCGGTCTATCCGGCTTCAAATAGGCCGCATCCAGCACCGGCTCAATCAAACGGCCTGGCAGCAAATCCCGCATACCGTTTTTGATTTCCTTGTTTTGATATTTTTCAAAATCCCGCAACAGCCTAGCATCCAGCTGTTCCATAGTCAAAGCAGGCTTCAAATCCAGCTCCAGCTCCACAAACCGGCCTTGATCCAATTCCTGAGCTGCCTGTCGGCTGAGGGACAAAACAATAGGACCGCTAACACCAAAATGAGTAAAAAGCATTTCCCCAAACATATCGGAAATCTTTTCCCCCTCAGACAAAAGAGTAGCCCGGACATTTTTCAAAGCCAGTCCCTGCAGCTCCTTGGCCCATTCATCCTCTGTTTCCAAAGGCACCAAGGCAGGCAGTTGTTTCACCACCCGATGGCCCAGCCTAACCGCCCAGCGGCTGCCATCCCCTGTAGATCCAGTACCGGGATAGGACATACCACCAGTAGCAACAATCACACTATGGCCTTGATACTCCCTGCCATCAGCCAATTTTACTCCTACAGCCCGCTTACTATGACTGTCCTCTTTCTGCACAGCCTTCTCCGGCCCATCAATCCCTGAAGCCTCCATGTCCTCAGTAAGAATCTCCGTTACTCTGGCATCTGTAATTAGCTTCACCCCTAATTCATGAAGCTGAAGCACCATGGCATCTACCACATCTGCCGCCTTATCGCTAACAGGAAAAACCCTGCCTCCCCGCTCTACCTTGGTAGGCACGCCCAAGGTCTGGAAGAACAGTTGCACATCCTCATTATCATAGGCCTTAAGACAGCTATAAAGGAATTTGCCGTTTCCCGGTATATTCCGAATCAGCTCCTGCTTCTCTGCCACATTGGTAATATTACAGCGCCCCTTGCCAGTAATCAGCATTTTCTTGCCGGGACGATTCATTTTTTCCAGCAGGACAACCTCTGCCCCATTTTCCGCTGCCTTAATAGCAGCCATCATGCCAGCAGGGCCAGCCCCTACCACAATAACCTTATCCACATTTTCCATAATTATTTCTGCACTCCTGCCAATTTTTTCAACGCTGCTACTTCCTCCGGTTTCAGCTCCCGATAACTGCCAGGGGCCACTCCCTGCAAATCCAGCCCGGCAAAGCCAACCCGGCGGAGTTTCAGCACTTTATGGCCCACAGCCTGCAGCATGCGCCTTACCTGACGATTCCGCCCCTCGTGAATAGTTAGCTGTACCAGGCAGGAGCTATTATCCTTGGCCTGCTTCAACAGCTTCACCTTGGCAGGAGCAGTCATGCCATCCTCCAGCAGAATCCCCTCTGCCAGCTTCTGCAGCTGTCCCTGCTTTACCACTCCCTGCGCCTGGGCAATATAGGTTTTGTCAATCTCATAGCTAGGATGCAGCAGACCATTCATCATTTCTCCGTCATTGGTCAAAATCAACAGGCCCTCCGTATCATAGTCCAAACGGCCCACAGGATAAATATACTCCTTAACCTCTGGCAAAAGCTCCACCACAGTTTTCCGGCCTCGATCATCCTTCACAGCAGAAATATATCCCTGAGGCTTGTTTAGCAGAAAATACAGCCGAGGCACAGTCAGCTGCAATACCTGTCCATCTATGGCAATTTCATCCTGACCAGCCTCGGCCTGAACTCCCAGCTCTGTTACAACCTGTCCGTTAAGCTGAACCCGGCCAGCCAGAATCATTCGCTCCGCTTCCCGGCGGGAGGCTGCTCCTGCCCTGCTTATAATCTTCTGCAAACGCTCCATACTACACCTCAAAAATTTATATTTAACCAAAAAAACTATAAAGTAAATAAGCTATCATGGCTACTACAACCACCACAGACAAGAATGGCAAAGCCACAAAAAGCAAAAAGGCCAAGACCGCAGCTGCCACCAAGCCGCCAATAATCCGATACTTCCAGCTTTTACCCAAGGAAGTACCCCGGCCTAGATTAACACTGAAAATCCTAGGGCCTCTGCCGCTGCCATAGGTGCGGTAGCCTTGACTATAGCCTTGATAGCCCTGCTTCTGCTGTCTATTGCTATTATCCTCATAGACTCTATCAAAGCTCTCCGGTCTAGCGCTCTGCTTCTGACCAGCTTTGCCATTTCCCTGAGGATGTTCCTCCTCCAGAACCTCCTCAATGGTAACATCATCATAATTGGCCTCATCCTCATAGGTCATGAGACGAACCTCGTCCTTATTGGTTTTATTCTCGTGAACATCTGCCATCTAATTACACCTCGCTTTATTCCTCATCTGCAGCCCAACAGCATACAGATATTTTCCCTCTACAACCTACATTACTTCATCGGCAGGCTGACAATATTTTCCCTATCTGGCAGGCTGTAACAAATCTCCACAGCCCTTTTGCCATTGGCCAAGACAAGCTGGGGGGCAATCTCCGCCAATGGCACCATGACAAAGGCCCTTTCCAGCATATAGGGATGGGGCAGCTGCAGCTCCTCTGTATCCATCAGCAACAAAGGACATGCCAACTCAGGGCTATCCAACAAAGTCTCAATAGCCTGCCTGCCACTCTCCAGCTCATTTATGCTCTGGACACACAGTATATCCACATCAATGGTTCTGGCTCCCCAATGCTCATGGCGAACCCGGCCCAGTTTCTTTTCAATCCTTTGACAGCCATGCAAGAACTCCACAGGAACCAGTTTACTAACAATTACTACAGCACAATTAATAAAAGCTGGCTGATCCAGCTTCCCCCAGGGAGGAGTTTCATACATCTGAGAAACCCTGATGATTTCACCCTGCTGTCCCAGAGCCTCAACAGCCTTGCCAATAGTGGCCAGCCTATCTCCCAGATTGGCTCCCAAACTGAGATAATAAATATATTTCATATTTCTATCTTTCCAATGTTACAGACACATCATGAAAAATCCCTGCAATGGGAGCTCCCGGCTTGTGCACCGTAATTTTCAGCTTCTGCAGCAGTGGATAGCTGTTTTTCAATTTCTGAGCTGCCGCCTCTGCCACCGCCTCTATGGTCTTAAAGGCAGGGCCTTCCACCACAGCCTTTACCACCTCATAGGCCTGAGCATAATTAATGCTGGCAGACAAATCATCCCCAGCTCCCGCCTGATGCAAATCCAGATAAAGCTCCAAATCAACCAGAAAGCGCTGGCCTAATTTGTTTTCCTCTGCCAAAGCTCCATGATAGCCAAAAAACTCCATACCTGTTAATTTTATATTATCCATGCCAAATTCCTTTAAAACTTCCTTAGGCCTCTCATCTGCCTGTGGCCAAAATCGCGTCGGTAATCCTGCACATTCTGCTAATAGGCAGTACATCGTGCACCCGCATGATTTCACAGCCCTTGGTTATGCCCAGCACACAGGTAGCTCCTGTAGGCTCCATTCTATCCTCCACTGGCAAATCCAAGGTATTGCCAATAAAGCTCTTACGGCTGGTGCCCAAAAGCAATGGATACCTATGACCAGCAAACTTCTTCAGCTCCTGCAGACGGTTCATAACCTCCAGATTTCCTTCTACGTCCTTGCCAAAACCAATGCCCGGATCCAAAATAATATTTTCCTGCTTTACCCCGGCCTCACAGGCAATATCTATACTACGCTGGAAAAAAGCCCGCATACTGTCAATAATATCACCCTTGTACACCTTGGAATCCCGATTGTGCATAACCACCACAGGCAAATCATATTCAGCAGCCACCTTGGCCATTTCTCCCGGCTCCTCTGCATATTGCAGGCCCCAGATATCATTCAGCATATGTACACCCTGCTCCGCTGCATAGGCCGCCGTCTCAGCCTTAAAGGTATCAATGGATACGGGCACCGGGCAGGCTGGCAGTACAGCCTCCAGGAATGGCTTCAACCGCTCTATCTCATCCTTGGCCGACATGGTAACAAAGCCTGGACGGCTGGATTCTGCCCCAATATCAATAATATCAGCACCATTTACCACCATTTCCAGCATATGCTGAACAGCTCTATCTACACTGTTCCACTTACCGCCATCGGAAAAAGAATCCGGGGTTACATTCAAAATCCCCATAATCAGAGTTTTTTTGCCAATAGTCAGCTTCTTGCCATCCTGCCAGCTATACTCTCTCTCCTCTGGATACATAACCTGCTGATTCTTCTGCATCTATGAGCCTCCCTTAACTCCCTTAATCAAATATCTTTCTCCGGCGCAGATAGCCTATTAGTTGTCCTGTCCCAACAGCATCCATGCCTGATGATACAATTCACTATTCTCTGCAAAACAGCCCCGGCTGGCAGAGGTCAAGGTAGTGGTGCCCTGAGCCATATCTCCCCGCATGGTCATACACAGCTGCTGAGCCTCTACCACCACCAGCACCCCCTGAGCCTGAATACCATCTACAATGCTCTGGGCAATCTGCTCCGTCAGCCGTTCCTGCAGCTGAGGGCGATGGGAAAGCAATTCCACCAGCTTGGTAAACTTGCTAAACCCAGCCACCAGACCATTGCCTGGCTTGTAAGCCAAGGATACCCGGCCAAAGAAAGGCACCAGATGATGCTCGCACATGGAATAAAAAGGAATATCCTTTACCGCCACAATGCCATCATTTTCTGCTGGAAACAGCTCTCCCCAAATCTTACGGCTATCCTTGCCCAAGCCGTTAAACAGATAGGCATACATATCCGCCACCCGCTGAGGAGTTTTCTCCATATCCAGCTCAGTCAAATCCAGCCCCAGAGCCTCTAAAAAGCTGGTCATGGCTTCCCTGGCCTTTTCCTTATTTACCATCTTGGTTATCACTCCCCGCCGTCAGTATGGGCCTGAGAAATTTCATCCTTGCTATTTCCCATTCTATCCTTTGCCAGAGCCTGCCTCTTAATCAGCATAGCATCACCAAAGGAGAAGAAACGATATTTTTCCTCTACTGCTGTCTTATAAGCATCCAGCACAAATTTCCTGCCAGCAAAGGCACTAATCAGCATAATCAAAGTGGATTTTGGCAAATGGAAATTAGTCACAATACCATCCACCAGCTTGAACTCATAGCCAGGATAAATAAAAATCCCCGTCCAGCCAGATTTGCCACTGATTTTTCCTACCCCATCAGCAGCAGATTCCAAAGTACGGATAGAGGTAGTACCTACCGCAATAACCCTTTTGCCTGCAGCCTTGGTAGCCAAAATCAAATCCGCCACCTCCTGGCTAATGCTGTAATACTCCTTGTGCATAACATGGTCCTCAATATTCTCCACATTTACAGGACGGAAAGTGCCCAATCCCACATGGAGGGTGACAAAGCCCAGATTTACACCATAGTCTTTCAGCTCCTGCAGCTGTTCCTTGGTAAAATGCAGACCAGCCGTAGGGGCAGCAGCCGAGCCTTGCTCCTTGGAATATACCGTCTGATACCGTTCCTTGTCTGCCAACTTTTCGTGAATATATGGAGGCAAAGGTGTCTCTCCCAATCTATCCAGAATCTCCTCAAAGATACCCTCATACTGGAATTTTACAATACGCCCGCCAAAATCCGTATGGTCCGTAACAGTACAGGCCAGCTCATCACTAAATCTGATAACCTGCCCAATCTGCGCCTTACGGCCTGGCTTCACCAGAGTTTCCCAGGTATCCCCATCAATACGCCGCAGAAGGAAAACCTCCACCTTGCCGCCAGTACCATCACGCCAGCCCAACAATCTAGCTGGCATAACTCTGGTATCATTCATAATCAAGGTATCCCCAGGCTCCAGATATTCCTTCAAATCATAAAAATGTTTATGCTCAATGGTTTTCTCCACTGGGTCCAGCACCATCATTCTGGATGAATTTCTTGGCTCCACCGGAGTCTGGGCAATAAGCTCCTCTGGCAGATGATAATCAAATTCTGATAATTGCATTTCTATCTCCAAACTATCTAAAAATTAATAAATTTCCTGAATAATTACATTGGTGTAATAATGATGCAGGATTACATCATAGCTGCTGCCAGCTGCCGCCATAGCATTGGCACCATATTGAGCCATGCCCAGGCCGTGACCAAAGCCATGTCCCTCAAAAACCACATTATCCACACCCTGCAGCTTCATAATGCCATCATTCATAGCTGCCGGCTTGGCATCAATGGTTTGACCATCTGAGGCAGTAACTTTTTTCTTTCCTTTAGCTGGCACCTGCACACTACGCTCTGTCCGCACATTAAACATAGCACTTTTCAGGCCAAAAATCCGTCTGGCCTGCTCTCCTGTAAGGGTTATCTCTCCATTAGTGCCGACAAACTTCACCCCATAGGCCCGGCCAGAGGCAGACCTGCCGGTAACAGATCCGCTGGAGGATATAGGCACCAGAGCAATACTCTTTAGATTACCTACCTCCTTGCCAGCCGAAGCCAGCTTTTTCTCCACCTGGGCCACAGTAAATTTGCTGGTCCAGTTGTGATAAGGTGACTTGCTGTCATCATCGGTTACAGAGCGAAGATAAGGCAGATAATTTCCCCACACATCCTCGCTGTTTTCCGTAGCACCACCGGAGGAAGCATGAAAAGCCGCATATATAGGTTGATTATTATACTGCATTATCTGGCCATAGGTTTCATCCACAGCCTGATTGGTGGTGCTGGTTTCCGCAGCAGTACCGCTGTACACTTGACAATGACTGGAACTACACAAATCATAACCACTGCTGGCAGTATGTCCCTTGCCCTTATTGTACAAAGCAAAGGTACGGGCTGCCACAGCCTGAGCCTTCAAGGCCTCTGGCTGCCAGCTGGGAGACATTTCAGAAGGCAGTACCCCCTTGGCATAATCCTCCAAGGAAACTATATTCAACACCTGAATCCCACTGCCATCATAAACCAGCCGCAACTGTCCCCGATAGCTAGAGCCATTATAAATAACCTGCTGGCCCTCCCCGGTACGCAGGGTAATAATTCTGCTGGCCAGCTTTTCCCCATTTAGGTATACAGCTCCCCCAGAAATTTTCACCTCGGCAGAAACATTAGCCGGCATTTTTCCCAGCACCTTGCCTCCATTGCCATCCACCAGCTCAAAATCGCCGCTGGCAGATACCTTGACCGAAGAAAGACTCTCCCCCAGCATAACACTGAGCATGGTAACTGTGGTTTTCTTGCTTTTATCCAGCTTCTGTACACTTTTGCCATCCTTGGTGGTTACAGTGCCGCTGCCACCCTCCTGATTCTTCACATTCCAATCAGGAGTTTTGGGCGGGTTGTTGCCTGCCCCTGGACGAAGCACACCAATACCTGCGCTGGCCACCCCGGCATTAATGGTCAACAAAATCCCCAAGGAACCTGCCACCAGTGCCGGCATATATTTTCTCAATCTCTTCCCTAGCATCCCTATACCGCCTTTCAGCTATTTATCCCCATCTGCTCTGCTTCCAATCTAGCCCTCTTTTTGGCCTTGTTAGCCTTTTTTCTCGCCTTGCGAATGGCCCTGCTATAGCGTTCCTCCTCACTAAAGATACATCCACAGTAAGGCTGGCGATATAGCTCCAGCTCCTGGCTTATATCTATGCCCTCCTGCCAGCCAGGACGGAAATCCTCATAGTAGAACTCCACCCCATATAACTTGGCAAAATGCTCTGCTGTTTCCTTCATCAGCTCATGCTGCTGATAAATACTGTAAAACAAAGTAGAAGTAAAAGCATCAAAGCCCTGCTCCACTGCAAATCTGGCAGTTTCCTCCAACCGCCAGGTATAGCACATACGACAGCGGCCATTTTCCACTGCTTCCGCCGCCAAGGCCCGCCGAAGAAAATCCCTTAGGCGATAATTGTCATCATCATACATTTTCATATCCACCTTGGCCGCAAATTCCCTAGCGGTCTTTAGGCGCATATCCCATTCCTTGTAGGGATGAATATTGGGATTAAAGAAATACCCCACAGGCTCTATACCCTCCTGCCGCAGCTTTTTTACCGGATAGCAGGAGCAAGGGCCGCAGCACATATGCAATAACAAATTCATTTATTCTCAAACCTCCGGATAAGGAACCCCCATATGCTCATAGCCAGCTCTAGTTACCACCCGTCCCTTTGGGGTACGGTTAATAAAGCCCTGCTGCAGCAAATAAGGCTCATAAACATCCTCTATGGTATCCCGTTCCTCGCTGGTGGCTGCCGCTAAAGTATCCAGGCCCACCGGCCCCCCAGCAAACTTACTGATCATAGTATCCAGCATCCGCCTGTCTGTATGATCAAGACCTATCTTGTCCACCTCCAGCCGCTGGAGAGAAGCATCCGCAATAGCATCTGTAATTACACCGTCACCAGTAATCTGGGCAAAATCCCTTACTCTCTTTAGCAATCTATTGGCAATACGAGGGGTACCTCTGGAACGGCGGGCAATCTCCCAGGCTCCCTTGTCCTCAATAGGAATCTGCAAAATCTCCGCTGCTCTTTTTACAATCAAAACCAAATCCTCTGGCTCATAGTATTCCAACCGGGAAATAACACCGAATCTATCCCGCAACGGCCCAGCCAGAGAGCCAGCCTTGGTGGTAGCTCCAATCAAGGTAAAGGGAGCCAAATCCAAGCGAATGGAGCGGGCACTAGGCCCCTTGCCAATAACAATATCCAGCGCAAAGTCCTCCATAGCAGAATAGAGAACCTCCTCCACATTCCGGGAAAGACGATGGATTTCATCAATGAACAAAACATCCCTTTCCCCCAGATTGGTTAAAAGAGCCGCTAAATCACCTGCATGGTTAATGGCAGGCCCAGAGGTTACGCGGAAATTCACCCCCAGCTCATTGGCAATAATCCCCGCCAAAGTGGTTTTACCCAAGCCAGGGGGGCCATAGAACAGCACATGATCTAAGGCATCTCCTCGGGACATAGCCGCCTTGATAAAAATATCCAGATTATCCTTAACTTTCTTCTGGCCAATATATTCCCGCAAATGCTTTGGCCTTAGACTATATTGCCAATCATCCCCATTCTGAGCATTGGTATCTACCACCCGCTCCTGAGCAAAGTCACCGTAATTAATTTCCTCCAACCTCTATCACCTCCCTGACAATTCCTTCAAGGCAAATTTAATTACTGCCTGTACATCCTGATCTGCCTTTAGCTTGGTACATTTTTCCAAAACAGGAGCCAGCTGCTGAGGATTGTAGCCCAGACTCTGGAGAGCTGCCGCCGCCTCGGCTACAACCCCTTCCCCAATATCCGGCATACCAAAGAAATCCTCCAAGGTTTCCACCTCTCCGGCATCTACAAAATGCAGCTTATCCTTCAGCTCCACAATCATTCGCTCCGCAGATTTTTTGCCAATTCCCGGCAGCTTGGTCAGCACCGAAGCCTGCTTTTTCTGAATGGCCTGACAAAGCTTCGCCGGAGTAATGGCACCAATAATTCCCAAGGCTACCTTGGGGCCAATACCGCTTACTGTAAGCAAAAGCTGAAACAGATCATATTCCTCCTGAGAATAAAAGCCATAAAGCTGAATGGCATCCTCCCTAACAGCCGTATGGGTAAACAGGCTTGCTTCCTCCCCCAAATGCAGCTGCTGGTGGGTATTGCCAGCAATATATACACGATAGCCTACTCCATTAACATCCAGCAAGCAGATATCAGACAGCAGATAGGCCACTGTACCACGCAAAAATCCAATCATCTTACTACCTCTAACAAACAAACTATATCATCTAATTGTATCATTACCAGACCTCTATTTCAATATAAAAGATAGTATACGGCCTAATCAGGCCATATACTATCTCAGACTGTAGAGGTGGAATACATCGGACACCTCGTTATATCTTTCTTTTTTTCTTCAGGACTTGCAATTAACATCCCTGAAAGGTATAATAAAAATAAGAGGAGCACCAGTAGACGGTTGCCCCAAGTGTAGATTGGTTTATAGGAAAGACCGCTCAAAGTTGGTAGCTGTGGCGGTCTATTCTTATGCCTTTAATGCAACGATGCAGATAGTCACTAGAAAAACCAGTGTCAAAAAATCGTACAAAGTCATAGGCAAGCCCCCTTTCAGGGGCAGGATTAACCGCCTACCGTGTAAGTACACCTCTTACAGCAAATATTATACATAAACATAAGAAATATTTCAATCTAATAAAAATCTTGTTATCCCCTTCCGGCAGGAGGGGGATTTTTGCAACAAATTTGTAAAAAAAGAGACTGCCAGCTAATTCCTTAGCCTTGCAGTCCCTGTTCAATCATATTCTCAATTTAAATAAGCCTTTAGCTCCGGATAATCATAGGCCAGCTCTTTCAATACATATCTGCAAGCTGCAGCCTCATCCTCAAAATGCTTTTCCTCAATAGTTTGCATCCGCTCTATGGTTCGAACCAGATAGCCTACATCAGCCTTATCCAGAGCAATATATACCTCCCCTACCATTGGCCTGTGCTCCATCAGACTATAAAAAGAGGTATCCACATGGTGCTTGCTTAATATCTTCCTTAGCTCCTGAACTGTCATCATATCACCTGCAAATATTCATCAAATTCAGCAAAAACCTCCTTGGAGATTTTGTACTGAACACCCCCTCCTGGCTGACCAAACCAAGGTGCAATAATTGCCTTTTCTGCCGGCATATCCTTTTTAAGACGGTATTTGTGATACTGGCTCACATCCGTGGTTCTAGGCAAGGACCGCTGAGCAAAGGTATCCTCCTCGTTGCCGAAATAACTGCCCTTAACACGGCCATATCTGGTAAGAATAGTACCCGCCTTTAGCACTACAGGCTCTGGTGTGCCCAGAGCACCATCATTAGGTGGATATATAGGCTCCCCATAGCGGGAATAATACCTATCCTCTCCCTGCAATCCCGGCACATACTCCAAGCCCAGCTCTTTGGCCCGCTGAGCCAGCATTTCATCTGTAGGGCCATTCTCCACAGCAGCACACTCTGCTGACTCCTCATTGGCGTGACACACTGTAGCAAATACAGCCGTAACCAACAGCATAAACGCCAACAACATGGTAGACACTCTTTTCATAAAACCGCTCCTTTCTGACATTAACATCTTGCCATTAAATCTATTTTCAAACCATGTATTTTATTTTGCTTTATTTCGCACCAAAGACATAAATATGGCCGCAATGCTGATACAGCCAAATATTCTAAAAGCTATCTGTATAGCTCCCAAAAGCTGTACATTATCCTCCCCGGTTAGGGAATGTACCTGGCACAGAGCTATAATCATGGTAACTACCGCCATAGAGGTAGACTGTCCCATTAACCGCATGGTGGCCAGCAGAGAGGAAGCAGTGCCATAGTGTTTTTTCTCAACAGCTCCCATAATAGCATTATTATTAGGAGAGGAGAACAAGGCAAAGCCCAGGCCTATCCACATCAGAAGCAGCCCCACAATCCAAATAGGGGTATCCCCTGTCAAAAAGGACATTCCCCAAAGGCCGGCAGCAGTCATAGTCATACCAACAGAGGCCACCAGCCCCGGCTGGATTCTATCTGACAGGGCACCTGCCTTGGGGGACAGCGCCGCCATAACCACTGGCTGCAACAGGATAATCATCCCGGCCATAGAGGCGGTATAGCCCACAATTACCTGCAAATACAGGGACATCAAAAAGCTCAAAGCAAAGGTGGAACTATAGTGAAGCATAGCCGCCAAATTGCTAAAGGTAAAAACCGGATTGCCATGAAACAGCCTTACATCCAGACAAGGATGCTCTGCTTTGGACTCAATCCACCAAAACAACAAAACTCCCAAGGCACCAGCCCCCAGCAACAGCAAGCCGGTACTGCCCTCTGTAATCTTAGACAAGCCACAAAGCCACAAAGGAGCGGCCACCAGATAGCAGATACTGCCCTTTTTATCTATGGAGGCACCCTTATCCCCGTACCATTCCTGCTTAATATCCTTTAACAAATAAATGCTTATCAGCACCACCAAGCCGGTAACTAGAAAAATACTGCGCCAGCTAAGGTATTCACACAGAAAGCCGCAGATAACCGGCCCCATAGACAAACCACTATAGGTAGAAGCTGCGGAATAGCCTATTACCCTGCCCCGCTGACTGGCTTCATGGGAAGAAACCAGCAGCGCCATACCAGGCCCAAATATGAGAGACATAACACAGCCTTGGAGAAACCTCAGCACATTCAGCATGGCCACCGAGGTGGCACAGGCGCCCAGTAGAAAGGTACTGGCAAAAAGCCACAAGCCTATGGTATAAACACGCCGTCTGCCATAAATATCTGCCAGCTTGCCGGTAGGAAGAATAAACATAGCCGAGCCAAGCAAAAAACCAAAAACCACCCAGCTCAGCTCCCCGGCAGAAGCCCCAAATTCCTGCCCCAAAGCCGGTATGGCTACATTGATACCAGAGCCAGCAAAAGGCCCAATAAAGGAAGTAATAATAACCGCCACAAACAACTTGCGGGCAGCCGCCTTATCCAATATCCCCTCTGTATCTATTTTTATTCTATCTTCCATAAACATCATTTCCTTTATCTGCACAAAAAAACATTCCCTGCTAATGTACTTATTGTACACTATCAGGGAATGTTTGTCATACTATTTAGTATTATTTGGACTGAACAGTTAGTACTTCAACTTTACAATATTATTTACCTAACAAGATAGAAAGTTACACGTGGTAATTATGATTATGCTATAATTTGAATATCAAATGAAAAAATAACAGAAGGCGAATTTTATGTTACATATTTCTAGGGATTATCTTGATGATTTAATGGTGCGTATGGCTCATCACAGTACCGCCATAGAGGGAAACAGCCTTACTCAGGGCGAAACCAAAAGCATACTTATAGACAACTACTTACCTCGCGCTATGGATATGCAGGAAATGTATGAAGTGCTTAATTATAAACAGTTAATACTTTTTCTCGTGAATTCTATACAAAATAAGGCTCCCATATCTTTAGAATTATGCAAGAATATGCATCGTATTATATGCAAAAATGCTATTGAAGGAATCCCCGGAGAATTTAAAACCATTGCCAATTACGTAATAGGTGCTGATTGGGAACCTACACCACCATATAGAGTTATTACAGATTTGCAGAATTGGATTATGGATTTACAATGTCAAATTGAATATGCCAAAAACAATCAAGATATTACGGCCGCCATTTGCAGACAGCATATAAAATTTGAGCGAATACATCCTTTCTCCGATGGCAATGGACGAGTAGGACGAGCATTAATGGCTTATAGTTGTCTGCAAAACAAAATACCGCCTATTGTTATTCCAGTAAATCAAAAACCCAAATATATTTCTTTCCTTAACAATTGCGATGAGCAAGGTTTAGCCCAGTTTGCCATGGAATTGCAAAATTCAGAATTACAGCGTATGCAAATGATTCATGGCGGCGAAAAAATAGACATTCAAATACAAACAGTATAACGAGAATATTAAAAAACTCTTGAAAACTCCAATAGATGGTTTCATCATAAAAGAAATTCCAGACCTTGAACTACTTTATCAAAGTATTGAAAACTTTTTGTAAGGAAAACGCTCCATTTAGTGCATAAGGCATTAAACGAAGCGTTGCTTTTTCAATCATTACTTATTCATAATATTGATCAAGTTTAATTTGAATTTCCTATTCAATCTTGTAAAAAATAAACAATAACTTTAAACATCAATCTTTATCCCACGTTTTTGCATATCTTCATGTAAGGCTTTCATTTCTGTCAAAATCAGATTAACCATATTTACATTTTTCGTTTCGTAAAGCACATCTTGATATGCAGCCGGATGAGCTCCTTTCCCGCTGGTGAGCATCCCTGGCACAACATTTTGTTTTGCATCAATAGAAAATGCCGCCAAAATACCCATCTTGTGATCGTTTCCTACCCATGTTCCATAAGCAGCATCTTTGTCATGTTGATCGTTTATAACCATAATAGGAAGCAATACTTTACCTGCATTATGTACTTGCTTGAGAAAATCATAGACAGCTGGTGTGAAATTTATAATAGCGACACGCTGATTTACATTATCTATAGCTACCAAATGTTTTTTTCCATTATCAGTTTGTATGATAGACAGGCTTCCTGCATTAGAATGCCCATATGATGTAGCCAATACTTCATCAGCAATATTATAACTTTCAAGTACAGCTTTCATCTTTGTCAATGTGGCATCATTCTGCTTTGTCATCTCATTAGTATTTTCACCATCTATTATGGATGTTGGCTCTATTTTAACACTCCCAGCCTCATCTAAGGAACTATCTCCAAAATATTGACAAATCCCCCAAAAGCCACCTACTAAAACAATAATAATAAAAAACACTATTGTCTTTACATTTGAGTTGTTTTTCTCAATTGATTTTTTTGTAACAGTTCCACAATTCATTACTTTTGGCGTCTTATCTATTAACTTCTCTCTTATTGCGATAGGTTGTGGTGCAGTATTTGTTTCAACTGTTTTAGAATTAGGTATATCTTGAAAATTGGCCTGTTTTTTTCCACAATTTTTACAAAACACTGCGTCATCTGCTAATTTCATACCACAACTCGTACAAAATTTTGCCATTTTATGCGCTCCTTTATTCATTCTATGAAAATTATTATTTTTCTGTGACTATTTAAGAATTTTCCTCATCTCTTATAACATTAGTGGGCTGACCGCACTTAGAACAAAATTTCGCGTCTTCCTCAAGCATTGTTCCACAACTACTACAATACTGAGAAATACTCTGCTTAGCATCTGGAAATGATTGTATATTATTTATTGTTTCATTGTTTTCTGTTTTTTCTATCTCCTGTATCTCATTTTCTTGCCCTTCCTCTTTCGAAATATTAGCATATTCAGAAGCATCTTCTACAACATCCCCTTTATCTTTACTAGCATAGCTATAAATAGCATAACCAGCCATAATGATACCAACAAAAATCTTCCAATGATCAAATACAAACGATATACTGCCAACAATAAACTGCCCTATAATTACAATCAACATAGCAGCTAAAATACCACTTAATATCGCTCGATTCAGAGCAGCAGAGAATAGCCCCATCTCTCCATTAAAAGATATCGTTGTTACGCGTTTGCTAATTGCCGAGTAAATAGCAACAGTCAATGGTAACCAAACAATAACAAAACCTATACCCACAATTAAATCTACTACACTTGACATATTAATTTTCCTCCGATTCATCGTATTTAATATAATTAAACATACATCTCTCTGAACACATTTTCACCAAAAATTTTTCATATCTCCTGCATTATATGTTCACGTCTATTATAATAACATAGATGTCCCCCCCCGCAAGACAATATTAAAACAATAAATCTTAGAAAATTTATTTTCTGCAATATAGCTGAATTCAAAAATTCATTGCTTCATCACTTAAGGAATGCTAAGCAATGGCAGTATTTTGAGACGAGTTAACTTATAAATACTGTTTACTAAAAAATTCACAAAAATATGTTTTACATATATGCTAACCCCCTAATATCAAACAAAGCCACCATTATGGAATATATACTATACAACTAGAAACAAACCATATTCTTATTCATGCTAGATATAAAATACAGCAAGACTACATGTACACTGTAGAATCATGGCATTGCTGAATAGAAGGCCACCAGATGAGCGATTGTCTGCTTTTACTTTATTTTTTCTTTATATTGCAAAATAAAGGTTGCTTATATGAGTTATATCTCATATAATATTAATGAGGTGATTTCATGAACTTTACAGTAGAGTTCTACTATACATCTGATGGCAACTCCCCTATTGAAGAATTCCTATCATCACTTGATATAAAAATGAGAGCTAAAATTGTTAGCTTGATGGAAGTATTGGAAGAAAAAGGAACTGCCCTTAGAATGCCATATAGCGAACATCTTGATGATGGTATTTTTGAGCTTAGATGCAAGCTGGGAAGCAACATAACCCGCTCACTATATTTCTTTTACAATAACGGGCGTATAATATTTACTAATGGATTCGTCAAGAAATCTCAAAAAACTCCCAATAATGTAATTACATTAGCAAAACAATATCGAAAAGATTTCTTAGAAAGAGAGGGGAATTAAATGAAAACTCTTAGCCAATATAAAAATGAACAAATGAAGAATCCTGATTTTGCTGCTGCATATAATGAATTTCAACCAGAAATAGAGATTATTCGTGCCATAGTTGATGCTAGAGCCAATGCAAATATCAGTCAGAAAGAACTTTCTGAACGCACCGGTATAGCACAAGCAGAAATCAGCCGCATTGAAAATGGCAGTCGAAATCCCTCTATTAAACTCCTACAGCGATTAGCGGCAGGCATGAATATGGATTTGAGGATTGCTTTTGTTCCACGCGCCTAACAATCTGGAAGATGTGGAAGTCTAACTTAATAATTACACAACAAAAAGCAGACAACCAACTTAATGATTGTCTGCTTTTACTTTATTTTTAGTTCTTTATCTCGGCTTCAACAGCGGGATAAAATTTTATTTAGACTGAGCAGTTAGTACCTCAACAGCCTTATCCAGTGCAGCCTGTACCCCCTCAGGCTTCTTACCGCCAGCCTGAGCCATATCTGGACGGCCGCCACCGCCACCGCCTACCAGCTGGGCAGCTTCCTTAATAACCTTGCCTGCATGGGCACCAGCAGCTACAGCAGCCTTGGATGCCTTTACAACCAGATTTACCTTACCATCATTTACAGCAGCCAGAACTACCACGCCGGTATCCAGCTTGTCGCAGGACATATCTGCCATATCGCGGAGATCGTCCATGCTCTGAGCATTAACCTGAGCAGCAATTACCTGGAATGCACCGGCAGTCTTAACGCTGTCAGAGAGAGCGGCGGCATCAGCCTTAGCCTGCTCTGCATGAATTGCATTCAACTGCTGCTGCATTTCCTTGTTCTGAGCCAACACACCATCTACATGATGAAGAAGCTCATCCTCACGGCACTTCAGCTTGTCAGCAGCTTCCTTAACTACTGCCATTTTGCCAAAGGCATAGTCCAAAGCAGCCTTGCCGGTAATAGCCTCAATACGGCGCACACCAGCAGCAACGCCAGTCTCGCTGACAATCTTGAACAGACCAATCTGACCAACATTCTTTACATGGGAACCACCGCACAGCTCCATAGAGAAGCCTGGTACGCTGACAACCCGAACTACATCGCCATATTTCTCACCAAAGAGAGCCATTGCACCCTTATCGGTAGCCTCATCCTTGGACATATGCTCAATAACTACATCAGTCCCCTTGAGAATCTCCTGATTTACCAGCTCCTCTACATCAGCCAGCTGCTGAGCAGATACAGGCTCAAAGTTGGTAAAGTCAAAGCGAAGACGCTCTGCATTAACAGCAGAACCAGCCTGATTTACCTGATCGCCTACAACCTTCTTCAAGGCAGCCTGCAGGAGATGAGTTGCAGTATGATTGCGGGCAGAAGCCAGCTTGTTAGCCTCATCCAGCTGAATCTCAACCTGCTCGCCCTTTTTCAGCTGACCTTCCTCAACATAGCACTCATGATAAATAGTGCCATCAGGCAGCTTCTTGGCATTAACAGCCTGCAAACGGCCGAACTCGCTGACAAATACACCCTTGTCGCCAACCTGTCCGCCACCCTCTGCATAGAATGGAGTATTGTCCAGAATAATACCAGCCTCATCACCGTCACTCAGCTCATCCACCAGCTGGCCATCCTTCCAGATAGCTACAACCTTGGCAGACTTGGCCTCTGGATCATGCTTCAAGGCAGCAGTGTCAATACCCTGCAAATCAGGAATAGCATAACGCTCATTCTCAGCACGGGCAGCACGAGCACGATCCCGCTGAGCCTGCATTTCCTTATCAAAGCCATCCTTATCCAGCTCCATATCCTGCTCATGGAGGATTTCCTCAGTCAGCTCCCAAGGGAAGCCAAAGGTATCATAAAGCTTGAAGCTCAGCTCGCCAGACAGAACCTTGCTGCCAGCAGCCTTGGTATCGGCAATATAGCCATCCAACAGCTCAATACCCTGCTCCAGAGTTGCAGAGAAACGATCCTCCTCCAGAGCAATAACCTTCTTGATATAATCCTTCTTCTGGCCCAAAGCGCCAAAGTCACTGGCATCCTTGTAGATTTCATAAACAGCATCTACAGCACCCTCCAGGAACTTGTCCTTGATGCCCAGCATACGGCCATGACGAATAGCACGACGGAGAATACGGCGCAGTACATAGCCTCTGCCCTCATTGGAAGGAAGAATGCCATCCATAATCATAATAGTCATGGAACGGGCATGGTCGGCAATAACCTTCAAGGAAACATCAGTCTCCTCGCTGGCACCATAAGCCACACCAGAAATCTTGGAAGCGTACTCAATAATAGGGAACAGCAAATCAGTCTCAAAGTTGTTCCGTACTCCCTGAATCACAGAAGCAATACGCTCCAGTCCCATACCAGTATCAATATTCTTGTGCTCCAGATCGTTGTACTTGCCATCCTCAGTTCTATCATACTGGGTAAATACATTGTTCCAGATTTCCAGATAGCGGTCACAGTCACAGCCTACACCGCAGGTAGGACTGCCGCAGCCTCTTTCCTCACCCAGATCAATAAAAATCTCAGTATCAGGACCGCATGGACCAGGGCCGATTTCCCAGAAGTTATCATCCAGCTTTACCAGATGATCTGGATTAAAGCCAGGCTGAGCCTTCCAGAGAGCCTCTGCCTCAGTATCCTTTGGATAAATAGAAGCCCACAGCTTATCTTTTGGCAGTTCCAGCACCTCAGTCAGGAACTCCCAAGACCAAGGAATAGCTTCCTTCTTGAAATAATCACCAAAGGAGAAATTGCCCAGCATCTCAAAATAAGTCTGATGACGGGCAGTACGGCCTACATTCTCAATATCACCGGTACGCACACAACGCTGGCTGGTGGTGATACGGCCACGAGGCGGCTTTACCTTGCCTGTAAAATATGCCTTAAATGGCGCCATGCCAGCACCAATCATTAACAAAGTAGGATCGTTCTCTGGAATTAGAGAAGCACTTGGCAATCTAAGATGGCCCTTCTTTTCAGCAAAGAACTGAAGATAAGCCTCTCTCAATTCATTACCTGACATTTTCTTCAAAACACTCTACCCCCAAATATAAGGATTTTCTAAAAATACATTTTAACCATGTTATTATAGCATAGATTACCTATATTGCACAAAGTTTTTAATCCTGCCTTAACAAAATTTTATCCACAGAAAAGGCAGGACACCTCCCTACAGCATCCTGCCTTTATTCCTGCCTATATTATTTCCGTTCTTTTTCTTTCAATTTCCCTTAATCCCTATAATCCGAACATTTTTATATAATTTACCTTGTAACCAAAATAGGACTTAGATTTCCTTAAGCCTGCTTCTGGAAACTTCCGTTGGAAATGCTGTAGGTGCCATTGCCAAACTGTACAGTATCAATACGATCGCTAGCTGTATACCAGTCAGAAATGGTTATAGAGCTTTCAGTGGTCATACCAGTCTGCTGATAGGTAATAACAAGATCATCATGCTTCTGGCTGATAGAATACTCCTGAGCATTGAAATCATTAACGAAGCGGATAACATCCTCACTGCTGCTGCCTACAATAGTATCATGACCAAAGCTGTTGCCAAAGACAAAGGTATCCTTGCCTGCACCGCCAATCATCAAGTCATTACCCTTGCCGGAATACAGCGCATCATCCCCCTGAGAGCCTACCAGCACCGTACCATTATATTTCTCATCCTCATTAGCACGAATCTCCCCAGAGCCTGCCTGAACATTAAACATAACATCATCTACATAGAGTCTGCCATTGGTAAACTGCATATCAATCTTGCCACTATTGGCAGCAAAGGCATTAAAACCATCCTTAAAGGTAACGCTGGCTGACTCATTGCCCAGATTATCAGTCATGATAATATCGTTGCCCTGCACAGACCAACGCATATCCTGCATTCTGATTTCATCAGCAAAATTAAACAAAAGACTGCTATCTGCACCCATAGCACCTTCCATAACCACCTGATCATGGCCGAAATTGCTATAGTTACGCTCCCATTTAATCTGGCCCTGTCCCTGTACCCCATCGCGAACCATCAGAGTATCATTGCCCTCATTGCCGCTGAGAATATCATTGCCGGCAGACCATACAAGGGTATCATCGCCCTCACCCCCAAAGAGCAAATCATCCCCTTCGCCGCCATCCAGGTAGTCGTTGCCAGCACCGCCATAGAGAATATCATTGCCAGCACCTCCCAGCAAAGTATCATTGCCTTCATCGCCAGCCAGATAATCATCACCAGCACCGCCAATAATCAAATCATCACCAGCACCGCCATCCAGAATACTGCCTACATTACCGCCAATGATAACATCATTACCAGCCCCAGCATAAACCTGAGTTGCCTTGTCCCCAACAGTAATATAATCATCCCCATCAGAGCCAAAAACTGTTGTCTCTGACAAGGTAAGAGAAGAACCAGACCATACATGACGAGGATCCAGATAAGCGCGATACAGGGCACTGCCAGTACCTACAATGCTAGGATCCTTAAAGCCTACAGCTGTACCAGACCACAGAGCAATAGACTGATCAGGCTCATGACGGTCAAAACGGGTAGCCCAGATACCGCCCAGACCAACTTTGTCCAGACTATCAGGAGTTACCAAATGCTTGGAGTTAGCCCCATCCAGCGTAGTATATTCCAAATCCTGCAAATCCTCTCTAGCTGTCAGCAGATAAGGAACAATCACATTGACACCTACATGGCCATCCTTGTTTGGATCTGCATTGTAGTTTACAGCACCAACAGGGTCCCCAATAGTAATCATATTGGTAACAAAGCTGAAATCCTGGGCCTTGAAGGTATCCACAATAGCCTTCGCCTCGGCAGCCTGTTCCTTACGGCTTCCCTTACTCAGTCCAACCACCTGGCCAGTAGGCAGATGAATCTCCTTTCCTGCCAAAAGCTGTTCCTGAGCATAGAGCTTCAACTGAGCCAGCATACCAGGGCCAGCCTCTGCCAGAGTTGGCAAAGCAATACCGGTATCAATATAATACATACCTGCCATCATCTGAGCCAGACCACCGCCCAGAGAATGACCAGCTACAGAAATACTATAACCCTGAGTGCCATAGGTATTTACTGCATCTGCCACCAGATTCTTAAACTCCTCATAACCCTCACGCATCTGAGGCGGAATTACCCCCAGGCCAATCTCCAAATCTGCCAAGCCATCCTTACTAATCCACAAAGGACTCAAATCACTATTAGGCTGAGTACCCTCCAAGGTAATTACCAGCTGTTGTTCCCCTTTGTTTACATAGATACGGCTGTTAAATCCGTGGCTGGTTTCCACCTCTCTGTACTGAGTCCATTTGTCCTGCATAGCCTGATTAGAAACCAAACGCCCCTTGTAAATCAGCCAGGACATATCTCCAATAGAAGCACCAGTCGTAAATTTGCTCTCAATAACAGCCCCATCAGCCTTGCTGACAGCATTATCCAGACGCTCATACTCCTTAACAGTACCATCCTTGGACAAAGTGTTGTACACCTTCAGAATATTATCCCTGGTAATACCAGCCAATCCCTTGACAAAATTTGCCGCATCCTCTGCTGGATGTGGGCCGTTATGGCCCCAGATGGCTACCTTGGTATCCTCCACGATACTATCCAATGTACCCTTAGGGTCATCAATAATTCTCCCGGTTACGGCAGCAATTGTATCTGCTACCTGGCTTACAGCCGCCTTTACCTTGGCGGCCTGCAAATCTGCCTGTGCATCGCTGGTTGCCCCTCCTGAAGCATCTTTCTCCAACATACCCTCCAAATCATCCATAATAGTGCTTACCAATGCCATTTTTCTTTTCCCCCTCTAAAGAAATTTATGATACAACAGCAGTATTCTGCTGCTCCATCCACAGTGAATAATAGATACCCCTTTGCTCCATCAGCTGGCTATGGCTCCCCTTCTCTGCCACATTCCCCTGAGAAACAACATATATGTTATCGCAGGCCATTACTGTTGACAGCCTATGAGCTATCATAATAACCGTGCGTCCTTTTTTCAGCTTAGCAATGCTATCCATAATTATTCCCTCGGAGGCCAAATCCAAAGCACTGGTAGCCTCATCCAAAATCAGCACCGGAGGCCTATTAATAATAGCTCTGGCAATAGCCACCCGCTGTCTTTGTCCCCCTGACAGACTGCCTCCCCGCTCTCCTACCAGAGTATCCAGCCCCTTGGGCATTTCTCTGGCAAATTCCATTACCCCGGCCAGCTCTGCTGCCTGCTGAATCTCCTGCAGAGAGGCTCCCGGCTTAGCCATAGCTATATTCTCTGCAATGGTACCGTTAAACAAAAAGCTTTCCTGCAGCACCACCCCCAGCTGACGCCTAAGCCAGGCCGGCTCCATCTGCTTCATATCCATGCCATCTACCAGCACCCGGCCGTTATCCGGCTTGTAGAGAAGCTGCAGCAATCTGGTAATGGTACTTTTCCCTGAACCAGATGGCCCTACAATACCTATACACCTTCCCGCCGGAAAATACATATTCAGCTGTCTCAGCACCTGCTGTCCCTGACCACCATAGCCAAAGGAAACATTCTCCAGCCGCAGCTCTCCCCGCAGACGAGGCATAACTGTACGGTTAGGATTAAAAGCTGGCTCCACAGGACTGTTCAGAATATCCCCCAGCTTATCCCAGGAAACCTTGGCCTCCTGAAAGTTCTGCCACAGAGAAAAAATCCGCATTACCGGCCCTATCAGCATACCGGCAAACATCTGAAAGGCTATCAACTGGCCCAAGGTCAGATCCCCCGCCATAACCAGATAGGCTCCATACCACAATATAGCCAGCATAAATATCTGCTGATACATATTGCCTATACTGCCTGCCATATTAGCCAGATTTGCAATACCTCTGGCAGAGCCGGTGGTACGGCCCAGAAGCTCCTGCCACCTCTGCTCCATACGGCTCTCCATCCCATGCTGTTTCACAGTTTCCACACCAGTAACAGTTTCTATAATATAGGCCTGACTATCTGCATTGGCATGAAAATTCTCATTAAGCCGTCGGCGATAGATAGGCACTATAGCAAGATTTAAGAAGGTATACAAAGGCACCCCTACCAGCACAATCAGCCCCAGCTGTATACTGTAGTGGAACATTACCACCAGATAAATAATGGCAAATATGCCATCCAAAACCAGCGTTACCCCTGTTCCTGTAATAAACTGACGAATCTTCTCCAGCTCCCTGACTCTGGCTACAATATCACCAGCAGACATATGGCTGTAAAAGGAGCTAGGCAGATACATCATCCGCTTAAACAATTTACTGCTTAGCTCTGCATCCGCCCGATTGGCGCCATGGGTAAAGATATAACTGCGAAATCCCCCGATAATCAGCTGAAATATCATTACCAGAGCCATGCCCCCCACCATAACATCCAAGGTGGATACACTATGGTGCACCAGAACATTATCTATAATCACCTGGGTAAAAAGAGGACTACACAAGCCAAACAGTTGAAGCAATAAGGACAAAAACATTACCTTTAGCAGCTGTCCCTTATATTTCAAGATAATTTTACGAAACCAGCCAAGACCTGTCCCAGCCTCAGCCGTCCTAGCCTCCTCCAAGGCAAAGAGAACACAGTGGCCGGTCCACCTCCCTTGAAACTCCTCCAAAGACATAGCCTCCCGGTTATTTTGCCAAGGATTGTAGAAGATTACCTGACCTTGACTACAGCCCAGCACCACCATGTATTTATGCTGTTCCTCCTCCATAACAGCCAGCAAAGGATGAGGCAGCACAGCCAGATGGGATTTGTCCACCTGCATACAGCCAGCCTTCAGGCCCCACTCACCGCTAATGCGTATCAGCGTATCCACATCAATAGCCTGACCTGTATCATAGGCCCGCATCAACTGCTGTTCCTGTACCGGCCGTCCCTTGGCAGTAAGAACCACGGACAAGCATCTTATTAATACGTTAACACTGTTCATGGTCTGCTACCTTTCTCGCAACGCTTCACTAGTATACTGTCTAAATGGATCCAGGAAGAACTCTATAATTCTCTTCTGACGAATCTTTATCTCTGCACTGGCTGTCATACCTACAGCCACATCGGCAGTTCTATCCAACAGCTTAAACTCCGGCTTGTCCAGAGCAATTACCACTCTATAACGGCGTCCCTTCTCCTTGTCCTCCATAGCATCAGGACTAATCTGCACCACATGACCTGACAAGGTGCCATATTTCTGGAAGCTAAAGGCCTCAATCTTCACCTCTGCCTCCTGTCCCTCCTGCACAAAGCCTATATCCTTGTTCTGTACCCAGGCCTCCACCTCTGGTACAGCCTGATCCGGAACAATCTCCATAACCGCCTGAGCCGCTGTAACCACTCCACCCACAGTATGGACAGAAAGGTGAGCCACCCGGCCATCAATAGGCGCCCGCAGCATAGCCAGACGATTCTTCTCCTGAGCCTTTTTCATTTCCTCCTGAGCCACAGCCAGCTGACGACGGCTTTCCACCAGCTGAGCCGTAATCTCATTTTGATGCTCCGCCTGAATCTGGACTATTTCCTGCTGAGCCTGCGCCGTCCCCCAGATTGCCTGATCTATCTTATGCCTTTGGCCCTGAACATCCTCCTGCAGTTCCACTGTCTTGGCCTCATATTCCAGAACCGTAAAGGTGGAAATAGCGTTTTCGTCAGCCAGACGGGCTACCCGCTGACTTTTTTCATAAGCAATATCATACAGCTTGGACAGCTTTTCATAGCCAGCCTGCTCCGCTGCCAGATTTGCCTCCTGCTGTCGCAGACCATAGGCCGCAGCCGCTAAACGGGTGTGATAAGCCTCCATACGGCTATGATACAGATTCAACTGGAACTGCCTGTCCTGCTTATCCAGAGGACTATCCTCCGGAATAACAAAGAGGCTGCCCTTTTCCTCTGCCAGCAATCTATCTATATCCGCCTGATAATAGCCAACCCTTTGCTTCATGCTATCCAAATCCGCCTGAGTAACAGTAGTATCCAGCTCAATCAGCAAATCCCCCTGATGCACCAGCTGTCCCTCCTGAACACAGATGGACTTAATAACCCCCTTGTCCTCAGCCTGAACCACCTTGCTTTCACCATTAGGGATAACCTTTCCCTCAGCTACAGCCACCTCATCTACATGACCAAGGCATACCCATAGCACCACTGCCGCCAGCAATCCCGCCAGCACCCACAGAAGTCTGCGGGAACCAGGAGCCACAGGTCTTTCCATAGTTTCCAGCACCCCAGGCAAAAACTCCCTTTCCTGGGGAGAAAGCTCTTTTTTATTATTTTCCCCCTGCTTACCTGCCTTGGCATCTATTCCTGTCAGTCTGTCTATATACCCCTGCAGACCTTTCCACATAGCTATACCCCCTGCTGCATCCACAGCCTATAATATTCGCCCTTTTGCTCTACCAGCTCCTGATGGGTTCCCTGCTCCACCAATCTCCCCTTGTGCATAACCAGAATCTTGTCACAATGCTTTACCCAGGACAGACGATGAGCAATAATCACCATAGTTCTGCCACCGGCCATAGCTTTCATATTCTTCATCACAAGGCTTTCCGTATGATAGTCCAAGGCACTGGTGGCCTCGTCAAAAATCAAGATTCCAGGCTCCATCAGCAAGGCTCTGGCAATAGCTATGCGCTGTTTCTGTCCTCCAGACAGCCTGTCCCCCTGCTCTCCCACCTGAGTATCATAGCCCTCTGGTAAATCCACAATAAATTCATGAGCACCGGCAATAACTGCTGCTCTAGCTACTGCCTCAATAGAAGCATTAGGCCGGCCAAAGGCTATATTATCCCGGATAGTGCCACGAAAAAGTATATTTTCCTGCTGTACTACCCCCAGCCTGCTGCGATACCAATGTCTATCCAATCTGTTCAAATCAATGCCGTCCACAAGGACTTCCCCCTGAGCTGGCAGATACAGCTGTTCTATCAACTTACTAATGGTACTTTTGCCAGAGCCTGAACCACCTACAATCCCTATCTGCTGTCCCGGCTCTATACAGAAGCTTACATCATCTACTGCCGGAGGCTGGCCTGCATCATAGGCAAAGCTTACATGGCGAAACTCTATAGCACCGGACAACTTAGGAAGCACAGCCCCCGAAGCTGTCTCCGGCCTGGTATTCATAATATCCCCCAGCCGCTTTACCGACAGCACAGCCTGCTGGGCCTTCTGCCACATGGAGGACAATCTCAGCAGTGGCTCGCTCCCCTGTCTAGCCAACATCTGAAAGGCAATCAGCTGGCCTATAGTCAGCCTGCCATCCATAACCATATGACCTCCCACCAAAAGTATCAGCAAGGTGGAAAAATTCTGCACTGCCGAGGTGCCTGTATTAACCAGCAGCCCCAGCTTGAAACTGCCAAAACTTCGGCTAAGGCTGGCCGCCAACAGCTCCTCCCATTGATTGATAAAACGATGCTCCAGAGCCAAAGCCTTTACGGTCTGTACCCCTGTAACAGTTTCTACCAGAAAGGCATTACTGCGGGCACCTGCCTGCCAATATTCCTCCAATCTCTTGCGATATACCGGCGTAACCAGTATATTCTGCACTAGATACAGAGGCAGTGCCAATAGGGCCAGCAGAGTAAGCTGCCAGCTATAATAGGCCATCAGCCCAAAGAAAATAATGGAAAATACACCATCCAAAAGGGCTGTTATGGTAGAACCAGTAAGAAACTCCCGAATACTGTTCAGAGCCGAAACCCTGGTGAGGGTATCTCCCACCCGCCTTACCTGAAAATATCTTAGAGGCAAAGCCAGCAGATGATGCATCAGCTGACTGCCCAGAATAACATCTACCTTGGCTGCAATATCCGTTTCCAGCCTTTTGCGGGCTATGGACATCAAGCAGACAAATACCGCCGCAAATATTAAGCCGATTCCCAACACGGTCAAGGTTGCAATCCCCTGCTGACCTATAACCTTGTCAATAATCACCTGGGTAAATACCGGTGTCACAATCCCCAGAAGCTGCAACAGAAAAGCTCCCAGCACCATTTCTCCCAAACAGCCTCTATAGCGGCTCAGTACTGGCAAAAACCAGCCCAGGCCAAAATTCCTGGATACACTATGGATTGACAATCTTTCTGTCAACCGCAGACACAGCCCCTGACTGCTTTCCCTAAGAGCCTGCCAGGTCACAGGCCCGGCTTGGCCAGTAACTGGATCCAGCACCATAACCTGCTGATGGTTGGCCTGCCCCAGCACCTGCCAATGACCATCCTTGCCCAAAAGCAATAATGGCTCCTTGGCCTCTGCCAACTTTTCCATTTCCCCATGATATTTATATTCCTGTATTTTGATACCCAAGGCCTTACCGCTGGCCACAAGAGAGTCCCAATCTCCCCAGGCCTCTGCCTGCCATGCTGTCAGCCTATCCTGGGTTACAGGTATATTCTTTAGCTGCAGCACACAAAGTATGCCTTGTTGCAAATACTTTTTATCCCATATATTCATACTTAACCCCTAGAACATTAGCAAACAATTTATATAGTAATGAATTTAGCACATTTTATCATCAATATTGCTACAAATCAATAGATTTATGCAACATTGTAAAAATAATTTTGAACAATTCGTACAAATAAATTAATATTTTCAATCTAACAGAAATTTTATTTTATCACGACGAAAACAATATTTCATTTTGTATTGTTAGCTTTTTTATGAAATTGTTGTACATGATGACAAAGCTTAGACAAATTTAGTATAATATTTCTTATAAGATTTTATGAAAATAAAAGGAGAATTTACTATGCACATTCCAGAAAACTATCTTAGTCCCAGCACCTGTGGTGTGCTGGCTGTGGCTATGGCGCCTATTTGGTATCTATCCATTCAGAAGGTAAAGAAAAAAATGCCTGCAGAAAAACTGCCTCTTTTGGGCATTGCTGCAGCCTTTTCCTTTATAGCCATGATGTTTAACATTCCTCTGCCAGGAGGCACCACCGGCCATGCCGTAGGCGGTACTTTGGCCGCAATTATGCTTGGGCCTTGGGGAGCCTGTCTAGCCATAAGCACAACTCTATTGGTACAAGCACTTTTCTTTGGAGATGGAGGTATTCTAGCTCTAGGGGCCAACTGCTTCAACATGGCCTTTGTCCTGCCAATGGCAGGCTATGGCCTCTACCAGATATTGCGCAAGCACCTGCCGGATTCCATAGCTGCCGCTATAGGAGGCTATGTGGGTATTAACGCAGCCGCCCTTGTGGCCGCTGTAGAATTTGGCCTGCAGCCTCTCCTCTTTACCAATGAATTGGGACAGGCTCTTTATTGCCCATATCCTTTGTCCATTTCCATTCCAGCCATGATGGCAGGCCATCTAACAATTTTCGGCTTGGCAGAAGCCATTTTCACCGGGGGACTGGTACTCTATATGTCCAAGGCCAAGGCAGGCCAGCAGATTGGCACCAACGCTGGCCAAAGCCCTATTTCCGCCCTTTATGCCGTCCTGATTGCCATGATTGTCCTGTGTCCTTTGGGCCTGCTGGCTGAAGGCACTGCCTGGGGAGAATGGGCACCAGAGGAAATAGCAGAGCTGACCGAAACCGGCACCGCCCTAGGCTATACCCCTCAGGGACTTTTAGAGGGCTTCAATCTGGAGGTATTCTTCCCAGATTACACCATTAGCGGACTGCCAGATATTTTTGGCTATGTACTGTCTGCCATTATGGGTACAGCTATGGTCATTCTAGCCTTCAAGCTAATGTCCGCTGCCGTTGCCAAATAAACCAAAATGAAATTACCAGAATGGATTGTCAAAGAGGAAAATTACCGTCCCGCCACAGATAGAGAATATTTTCTAGCCAAATCCCTGCTGAAAATAACCAGCGTACTAAGGCGCTATCAGCCCAGCCTCCAGCAAAAGCCTCACAGCAGGCTGAAGCCATCCCCTATGGGGGCTCTGGCTTCCTGGCTGGCGGTACTGCTCATTTGTGCCCTAAGCCATCACAGCATTTTGCTCCACAGTATCTGCTGTATTTTGCTGTGCCTCCTTTGCCTCTATCAAGGGAAAACCATTTGGCAGATTCTCAGGCCAGCCCTGCTGATGGGAATTTTTACTATGGTGCTGATACTGCCAGCCCTCTATCTCACCCCCAACCCTTTGCTGATGCTATTACCCTACAAAAGCTTTATTTCCTTGGTGGCTACGGGAATATTTATCCACAGCTACAGCTTTCAGCAAATAAGCTGTACCCTTAGCTGGCTGCACCTGCCCCATATGTTTATTTTTATTCTGGACACCACCCTGAGATATATTTATCTGCTGGGAGGCATTGCTCAGGATTCCCTTACCGCTCTGAGCCTCCGCTCCGTCGGACGAAATCCTCACAAAACCAGCATTACCCTGAACATTCTAGGTACTGTCTATCTCAAATCCCAGCAGATGTCCCTGGAAATGTATCAGGCCATGATCTGCCGAGGCTTCTCCAGCCAATATCTCCATCGGCATCAACAGCCCTTTGGGCTGGCAGATATATGCCCTGCCATTATGTGCATTCTGCTTATAGTATTACATATATACTTAGAGTATTACATATATACTTAGAGTATTACATATATACTTAGAGTATTAGCTCCCAAAGGAAAATATGAAACAAAAGATTTAGTTGAGGTTTTTGACTATGCTGCCTATAATTACATTAAAAAATATTACCCTTGGCTACGAAGGAACCAGCCCCATATTGCAGGATTTCAGCTGTGCAATTCATGCTGGCGAAACAGTGCACCTGATGGGAGACAACGGCTGTGGCAAAACCACCCTGCTAAAACTCCTTAACGGCCTGTTACTGCCCCTGCAGGGACAGTACATCTTTCAGGGCACAGAGGTAAGCAGGAAGCTATTACATCAGCAAAGCTGGTCCAAAGCCTTTCATCAAAAAATCGGCTATCTCTGGCAAAAGCCAGAGTCCCAGCTGTTTTGCAGTACAGTAGAAGAAGAGCTGGCCTTTGGCCCCTTGCAAATGGGACTAACCAAAGAAGAAATCCAACAGCGGGTGCAGGATACCTTGGAGCTTCTAGGCATAAACCATCTCAGAGAACGCACCCCATACACCCTAAGTGGCGGGGAACAAAAAAAGACCGCCATAGGCGCCATCCTAACCATGAATCCCACTATCTGGATTCTGGATGAACCTATGAACGATCTTGACCGCCAGTCCCAAAGCTGGCTGATAGACTTTCTCACTAGCCTAAAAACAGCTGGCAAAACCATTATTTTCACCTCCCACCACCAACAGCTGAACCAAATCGCTGATAGAAGCATTATTTTGGGGTAGGTAAAGAATCAAATGAAACCAGAACAGATTGCTAAAATTGCCAACATGACTGTAGAGCAGATTATCTCTATTGGCAAAAAGGCAGCTGTTCTATAGAAATAACAATCCAATAAACCATAAGCAAAAAGCAGTGAGTTATGATATTATCACCTATCTTCACTGCTTTTTATTGATTTAAATACTCTCGACAATACTAGATTCTGTGCCAGTACCACAAATGATGAAGAATTTCATCTCTGCTTTGATACATACAATGTGTACTCCTACCTACAGAACCAGTAAAGGGCTTGTATAACTTTCATTCTGTCTAATATGACAACTTGAAAAGATTAATATATTTCGTTATTTTACATTAGTTATTTCTGCATATACCCCTTGTCTATGGTATGTTATAGAAGTATCATAAGGATGTAGCCCAAAGCAAGGCTAACAACAACAGTGAAAGAAGATGTTATTATGTCAGCAAATCATCATTTGGTATTTTCCCGTAACAAGTCCAGCCAAACTCTCATCATTACCGACCAAAATTCAAACCTAATCAAAGCCAAAGTATTGAAAGCTATGAAAAATATGGTAGCCCGCAAGACTATTCCTGCAAGCAAGAAGATTGTGGAACTGCAAAAAGAATACTATACGACCACAATTCAATCATAAATTCAATTGCCTAGCATCTTTTACTATGTTATAATCAAATTAGAAACATGTTTTCTTATGCGAAAGTAGGATTATATGACAAACTGAACATCAAACCACCATAAATCCCAATATGCCCCTGCGTTTCTTGAGCTATGTTGATGAGCTGTACACACGTTATACCAGCGCCTCTCACAAAGAGATTTATGGCTGCAAATTAATCAAGATACCTGCGCCAGAGTTTTATGTATTCTACGATGGAACCGATACATCCTTTGAGCAGCAAACCTTGAAGCTAAGCGATGCCTTTGAAACTCAGTCAGATAAATTGGAACTTACTGTTCATGTATATAATCTGGCGAATGGCATGAATGATGAGTTGAAAAGAAAATGCCTGCCTATAGGAGAATACAGCATATTCTCCAACGCGTATAAGCATTTCCGTCAACAGAAAATGGAAATTGACCATGCTGTCGATGCAGCCATTAAATATTGTCTGGAGAATAATGTTATGGTTAACTATCTTAAAAACAACCAAAAGGAGGTTATAGATATGTTCGGATTTGAGTGGAATGAAAAAGAGGCACAAGAAGCTCTGATAAAAACTGGCGAAGCTCGTGGAAAGCTTGAAGGAAAAACCGAGGCCACAACCCTTAACATTAAGAATCTTATGAAGAATATGCACCTCTCCCCAGAAGATGCCATGAAAGCTCTAGGAATCGCACCTTCGGAATTTAGTCGTTACCTTGCCTTACTCCAATGAAATAATATTGAAAATACCTCTTAGTTAGACCTATACCGACCTCGAAAAGTTAGACCTAAAAAATCTAATTTTTAAATGGTATAAAGCTTTTATTTACCACAAAAATCCCCTAAAGCTGTCTTTTCCTGACCTGCTTTAGGGGATTTGCGTTTTTGGGTGTGATATTTTTAATTTTTAGCTGGACTTAGTTTTTGTCCTCATAGCCGTTTGGATGGTTCTGATGCCATTTCCAAGCGGTGCCGATAACATCGTGTACATCGGTGAAGCGTGGCTTCCAGCCCAGTATCTTTCTGGCCTTTTCGCTGGAGGCAATGAGCTGGGCAGGATCCCCGGCTCTGCGGGCACCCATTTCTACCTTGATTTCCTCGCCGGTAGCTTCCTTGGCTGCCTGAATCATTTCCTTTACAGAGAAGCCCTGACCATTGCCCAGATTGAAGATATTGCTATCCCCGCCCTTACGGAGATACTCTACAGCCAGTACATGGGCATCTGCCAAATCAAGTACATGGATATAGTCTCTCAGACAGGTTCCATCTGGAGTTGGATAGTCATCGCCGAAGATGGTAATATGATCCCGCTTGCCCAGTGGCACCTGCAGAATCAAAGGAATCAAATGAGTCTCAGGGTTGTGATCCTCACCAATGGAACCATCCTCCATAGCACCAGCCGCATTGAAATAACGCAAGGATACATAGCGGATACCATTGGCCTGGCTTACCCACTTCATCATCTTTTCCATAATCAGCTTGGACTGACCATATGGATTGGTAGGCTCGGTACGATCATCCTCCATAATAGGAATCCGCTCAGGCTCGCCATAGGTAGCGGCCGTAGAGGAAAAGACAATCTTGTCCACGCTGTTTCTTACCATAGCTTCCAGCAGTACCTGCATACCATAAACATTGTTGTTAAAATACTTCAATGGCTGAGTAACTGATTCACCAACCAAGGAATTGGCTGCAAAATGCACCACACTGTCAATCTTGTTCTCAGTAAAAATCTTGTCCAGAATGGCTGCATCACGAATATCTCCCTCATAGAACTTTGCCTTTGGGTGCACAGCCTTTCTATGACCAGTCTGGAGATTATCTACAATCACAACCTCCTCACCCTTATTAATCAAAGTATAAACTGTATGAGAGCCAATATAACCAGCTCCACCACAAACCAAAACTGCCATCTTTCTTTCCTCCTATATATAATTTGTGGACAAACTACCTGTGAATACACTACCTAAGAGTCAGAACATGTACCCTGAACAGGCATTCTTCGCGCCTCGGTACTTAGCGATTCATGAGCTTTCGGGGCGTTAGCCACGAATTGCCTCATGAGAGCTTTAGTACCGCTAGGCGAGAAAAATAGCGCGAGCGTGCCTGAAAGGGTATATGGATGACTCCTCAGAAAGCTGCTTACTGGCAACTTGCCACAAATCTATCAAACGCCTCCATGCCGGCTGTATCTCTCTTGAATACACCTGCATCTGTCAGCACCTGCATAAATACCTTGCCGATTTCATCCTTGATAATGCTTTCCACATTGTCAGCATTTACCTCTGGATGCTTGGCCTTGATTTCCTTGTACCAAGCTCCATGTACAGCCAGCTTTTCATTATCCTCAATGGACTCCTTGCCAGATAGCCAAGCCTCAGCAATCAGAGCCATATTCTCCTTGAGGCGAGGTGGCAGTACAGCCAGGCCCATAACCTCAATCAAGCCGATATTCTCCTTCTTGATATGATGTACATTGGCATGAGGATGGAAGATACCCAGAGGATTCTCCTCATCAGTGCGATTGTTGCGCAATACTAAATCCAACTGATAAGCCTTGCCTGCTCTCCGGCAGATCGGGGTAATGGTGTTATGAGGCTCACCCTTGGTTTCGGCAAAGATACCTACAGCTTCATCGCTATAGCCTCTCCACTGGTTCAGAATCTTCTCAGCCAAATCAATCAGCTGCTGGAGATTCTCAGAGGTAAGGCGCAGAGCACTCATAGGCCACTTTACCCGGCCAGCCTGAACATCTGGGAAGCCTGCAAAGCTGTATTCCTTTTCCACCGGAGCCTTGGCCATAGCAAAGGTATAATGTCCACCCTGATAATGGTCATGGGACAGAATGGAACCGCCTACAATTGGCAAATCTGCATTGGAGCCAGCAAAATAATGTGGGAAGATGGTAACAAACTGGGTAAGATTCTCAAAGGTAGTGCGGGAAATCTTCATAGGCACATGCTCACCGTTGAGGATAATGCAGTGCTCATTGTAATAGGTATATGGGGAGTACTGCAGGAACCAGCTCTTGCCGTGGAAATCCAAAGGAATCAGACGGTGAGTCTGGCGGGCTGGATGATTGGCCCGGCCAGCATAGCCCTCGTTTTCCCGGCACAGCAGACACTTGGGATAGCTGGAGGATTTCATCAGCTTGGCCTTGGCAATGTCCCGTGGATCCTTCTCTGGCTTGGACAGATTAATGGTAATATCCAAATCTCCGTACTCAGTAGCTGTTTTCCAGATAACATTCTTGTCAATACGGCTCTTGCGAATATAGTTGGAAGCAATGCTCATCTTGTAGTAATTGTCCGTAGCCAGCTCCGGGGACTGGGCATAATCAGCCTTGAAGCCTGCAATTACCTCAGATGGACGAGGCATCAGGCAGTCCATAATGGCTGTATCAAACAAATCCCGCTCATTGGCTGTATTCTCAATCAAGCCCTTTTCTGCTGCATAGTCCAGCATCTTGTCAAGAATCCCGTCTGCCACAGGCAAAGTTTCCTCCACCTGCTCAGGCTCAAATTCATCAATTTTCAGTACAGCCAACAAACGATTGGCAGCATAGCAATAATCTTCTTCCTTTATCAAGCCCTGCTGAAGCCCAAAATTCAACAGACGGTTTATCTCGCGATTCATAATAGCACTCCCTTGCAATTTTTACATAACCTGAACGCCGCCCAGAGGACGAATATTCAATCTATAGCAGCTTCCCTCACCAAAGAGGTTCTCCATAGCAGCCACATACTTATCTACCAGCTCAGTTGGTACAAAGGCCTGAATAGTACCAGCAAAACCGCCGCCATGTACACGGCTGGCTCCCTTGCCATCCAATACCTTCTCGCTGACCATCAGGCCCATGCTGACACCCTGCTCCTCTGGCTTCTGAATGGAGTAAACATTCTGCAGCCACTTGGCAGAGGAATTGCCGGAAGCCTTGACCAGGTCAAAGAACTTCTGGAAGTCCTTGGCATCCAGAGCAGCCACCTCCTGTGGTACTCTAGCATCATCAGCAAAGAAATGAGCAGCTCTCAGAATAGCTCTGTCGCTTACCTTGCCCCGGAGCCCGCCAATCTCAGCAAAGAAATCAGCCTCGTCTACCTCGTGGAGCACTTCCTTGCCAAAGTGAGCTGCTACGGATTTCATCTCTACAGGAATAGAAACATAGTCAGCAGTCAAATCAGCGTGGCTGCCCTTGGTATCTGTAATGCACAGGCTGATGCCGGCAGCAGCGAAGTCGCAGACATGCTTGTCAATAACAGGCTTAGCTGGATCAGCAAAATCAATAAAGACAAAACCGCCTACAGAGGAAACCATCTGGTCCATCAGACCGCAGTTCTTGCCAAAATACTTGTTCTCAGCGAACTGGCCCATCTTGGCAATATCCACCGCACCTACAGCACCCTTGTTGTAATGAATATCCAGAATTGTGCCAATCAGCACCTCAAAGGCTGCGGAAGAAGAAAGACCACTGCCACCTAATACATCAGAGGTTACATAGGCATCAAAACCGCCAATCTTGACACCCTTGTCGGCAAACTGAGCAGCCATGCCACGAATCAGAGCCTTGGTAGTACCATGCTCAGCCTCGTTGATAGCCAGGTCAGACAGCTCTACAGTAATGGCAGGATAGCCCTCGGAATGGAGACGGATAACCCCATCCTCATGGAAGCCTACTACAGCTACAGCATCCAGATTGATGGCTGCGGCCAGCACCTTGCCATGCTGATGGTCAGTGTGGTTGCCACATACCTCGGTACGACCTGGAGCAGAAAATACTTCCATATCTCCTCTCTCAGGATAGAGGGTGGCAAACTTTTCTACAGCCTGGCTGTAACGCTGTTTCTGAGCAGTCAAAGCCTCCTGACCATAGAGTTCTACCAGCATTTCATCATATTTACCTGCCTGAATTCCCTGCAACAATTCTTCCTTCTTCATTTTTACTTCCCCGCTTTCAATAAATTAAATTCCCTTAAACTTAAAGACAAATTTTCTGCTAATATTCTTCATGGTATATTCATCTAATACTGGAGAACCCCATGTATCATCGCCGCCTACACCAGACTGTCCGGCAGATGCCCGCAAATAGGTGTGATGCACCTGAGGCAGATCATATGGATGACGAGCGTTTTCGATTTCGTGTGGATTGTATGGCAGTGCGGATGCCTCAAAAGGTACATCCCCTAAAAGCTCCATGCCTCTGCCCTTCTTGTCCATAACCTTGAACCAGCGGATACCGCAATGGTTGCCACATTCCTGTGGTCTAAGATATGGGGCAAATTCCTTGGCTGTATCACTGGCAAAGATGCCCAATCTGGCACCATTCTGCCTGTCAGCATAATTATCACTGGCCCCTAGACCATAATAAGCAATCTGGCTGTATTCCCTTGGCAGGGTGAAAATCATGCCAAAGTCCTGCATTTCTGGCAGGCCATCTACCTGCTGGTAGTCCAGCTCCACAGCCACAGTGCCATCCTGGGTAACAGTATAAGCAGCAGCAACTACGGTTTCTGGCTTATCCAGCACAATATAGCTAAAGCGGATTTTGAACTCCTCCGCCTGATAATTGCCAATGCCATTAGCACCAAAGAATCTTTCTACCTTCTGCCACTGGCCATTTTCCCACAGCTCAATGCTCTTGACTCTGCGGTACAGGCTGGCCAGCTTCCAAGGAGCGCAGTCAATATGACGGCTGCTGCCTCGGTCATTATCCACTGGACCGCGCCAGAAGTTCAGCTGTGGCTGTTCCTCTATAAGCTCTACACCATTGTACTTATAGGAAACAATATTCCCAGCAGCGCTGGAGAACATAACACTGAAGCCCTGACCATAGATGCCGATGTTAATATCGGATTTGCAGATTCTCATGGCAGAGCATCCAGCCAAAGCCTGTGCCGGCATAGCTGGAACACAATTCCCTGCCAGCCATTCCTTGATACCGCCTTCTGCTTCAACTTTGGCCACTCCCTGACCAAAGGCTACCTCATGGCCAACTGGTGCCCAGCTTTCCTGCTCCTTCAGTACCAGAGCTGCATTAAAGGCATATTCCCCAGCTCCAAAGGATGGATAAGGATAATCTACAAAGGCTTCTTCCCCAGGAGCAATCTCCACAGAGGTGGACATTTCCCAAACCTGCTGGCCATCCTTCAGGAGTGACAGCTTCAAGGCATATTTGTCAGTATTGGTAAAGAGACTCTTATTAACAATCTTTACTCCCTTGGCTTCTGGATAAAGGGAGAAGTTCTGATAGTTGAACTTGACCTCCTCCATCTTGGGGGTAATGCTTCTATCAGCAAAGACAATGCCATTGCCACTGAAATTGTAGTCGCTTGGTCTGTCCCCAAAATCACCGCCATAGAAAAGGGCATCCTCACCATGACTGTCCTTACCAGCTATAGCCTGATCCACATAGTCCCAGATAAAGCCACCCTGATACAGCTCATCTTCCTCAGTCAAATCGGTGTATTTGCTCATACCGCCGTTGGAATTGCCCATAGAATGGGTATATTCACAGCAGATAAAAGGCTTGTCCCGATGCTCTGCCAGGAATTTCTTGATATCGGCCACATGGGTGTACATCTGGCTTTCCATATCACTGGAAGCGTTGTATCTTCTATCATGGAAAAGTCCCTCATAATGTACCAGACGGGAAGCATCTGCCTTATGGAAATACTCATGCATCTTGAAGATGGTTTCACCGCCAAAGGATTCATTACCACAGGACCAGATAATAATGGCTGGATGATTCTTGTCCCGCTGCAGCATATTGGCGGCTCTCTGGAGCACAGCTCCCTGCCACTGAGGATGACCATCTGGCAAAGTATATTCATCAGGGAAATCTCCGCCATTTTTCATCCAGGTGCCGTGGGTTTCCAAATTGGTTTCATCTATTACATAAAGGCCATAAATATCACACAGCTCATAGATAAGACTGCTGTTAGGATAATGGGAACAGCGCACTGCATTGATATTGTTCTGCTTCATGGTAATAATATCCTGCTCAATCAGCTTCTGATCACAGGCCCGACCGCTATAGCAGTCAAATTCATGACGATTGGTGCCCTTGAACACAATCCGCTGGCCATTCAGCTTCATAATATTGCCATCCAGCTTGAACTCACGGAAGCCTACCTGCTGAGGAATCAACTCCTGCACCTCGCCTGCGGCATTCTCTACCACCAGCAGCATTCTGTAGAGGTTTGGCTCCTCTGCACTCCACAGCTTGATACTCTCCAGTTCTGCTTCATAGGTGCTTTCCTGGCCCTGTACCAGCTTGGAGTCATCCAGCACCAGCTCCCCGTTGCTGTCAAAGAGCTTTACCCTCAGTTTCTTTGCCTCAGGGGTATTCCATTTCATCTCCAAGGAAAGCTGGCCGGACTGATATGCCTTGGTAGGTACAGCATGGACAAACATATCCTCTACATGAATCTGAGGAACGGTGTACAAATAAACTCCCCGGAACAAACCGCTGAACCGCCAGAAGTCCTGATCTTCCAGCCAGCTGCCACTGGCAAAGCGGAATACCTGCACCGCCAGCTTGTTTTCCCCAGCCTGTACATAAGGAGTCAAATCAAAATCTGATGGGGTGAAGCTATCCTCGCTATAGCCTACAAAATGACCGTTCAGCCATACAGCCAAAGCAGTTTCTGCCCCCTGAAAGGAAATCCGCAGATCCTGCCAGCCCTCTGGCACAGCAAAATACTTTACATAGGAGGCGACAGGATTTTCCTGGGGAAGCTCTCCCGGCACAATGGTCTCATGGCCATCCCAAGGATAGGTTGTATTGGTATAATGAGGCTTGCCATAGCCCTCCATCTGAATGTGGGCAGGCACCGCTATGGTATCCCAATGACGGCAATCATAGTCAGAGGCTTCAAAACCCCCTGGGCGCTCTGCCAGATTCCGGGCTACATGAATATGCCACAGACCATTTAAGGAATATTTAAAGGAGGAACAGCCACTGGCCAACTCTGCCTCAGAACCATAATATTTGTGGTCGCTATGAGGAGGCAGGACATTTTCCTCAAAATATAATGGATTTGCCAAATTTTTTATCTCGAATCCGCTCATTTTTCAAAACTCCTTCAGATTTAACAAAGTATACCGAATATGATAAAATAAAATGATGTTTATGATGTTAGCCAGCAAATGGAGGAATACATATGGAAGATGCAGAAAAGATTGTCCTTACGGCTCAGGACACCGCCCTGTCCATTACCACCTTTGGTAAATCCCATACCCATCCCGGTCATTACTATGGCCCAGGTATGAGGCCTCATTATCTCATTCATTTCATTCTTTCCGGCAAAGGCACCTTCAAGACTTTCTATGATGAAAACAAGGTGTACAATCTACAGGCTGGTCAAGGCTTCCTGATTGAGCCGGGGCTGGTTATCCGCTATGAAAGCGATTTAGAAGAGCCTTGGAGCTATATCTGGGTTGCCTTTATGGGCAGCGATGCAGAAAACATCGTGTCCTCTCTAGGCCTTAGCCATGACAATCCTATCTTCTCCTGTACTGAGGCTCAGGGCCAGCAGCTGGACAAATGCGTGTCCACCATGCTGAAATACCACGATGCCCAGTTGGTCAACAACTTCCGCCGTCTTTCCCTGCTCCATGAGTTCTTTGCCGTTATGGCAGAGGTTCAGACTGACAGTATGCCTCAGACCAGAACCGATGATTATATAACCAATGCCTTGGAGTATATCCGCAAACATCTGGCAGAGCCATTTACAGTACAGGAACTGGCGGATTACCTACGGTTGAACCGCAGCTATATGACCACCCTTTTCAAGTCCAAAACCGGTATGTCTCCTCACGAATATATTCAGCAGTGCCGGATTAACAAATCTCGTCATCTACTGGATTCCTCCAAGCTTTCCATTGAAACCATTGCCTACTCCTGCGGTTATAGCAAATGCGACTCCTATACCAGAGCCTTTCAGCGGCAGAAGGGCATGAGCCCCTCTGCCTACCGAAAGATGCGCCGGCGGGAATCTCAGGAAGATATCTGATTCTCTACTGACTATATTATTTAGCTTCTAACAGGAAGAGGCGGGAATAGAAGTCCCCACAGAATACCTTCTTTTCGGTTTTCTGCTCGCCACAGGCTTCATCAGTAGTCACCAAGCCTGCCCGCATCAGCTCGGCACCAGTGAAGCTGCCCATTTCCTCTACATTGTCTATGGTGACATGGTAGGTAGCATTTTCATCCAGTCCCGGCAGCTTGGTCAGGCTGAATGGCATGCAGGACTTGGACAACATCCGATAGAAGCCGAAGATGGCCTGCTTCTTGTCTGGAGATACTACCATCCAAGCTGCTTCATTGCCAGCAAATGGATCCTTGATACGGTAGAAGGTGCCATACTGAATCAGCTGGCGGTACTTCTTCATAAACTTAATCTGTTCCTTGACCTCCTCAAATTCCTCTGGAGACAAACGGCCCAGATCCAGCTCATAGCCGAAGCTGCCGAAGTAAGCCACATCCCCGCGGAATTTCAGGCTGGTATTTCTGAATACCTGATGATTTGGGGTAATGGAAACGTGAGAGCCAATAAAGGACAGCGGATAGCAGTAGCTGGTGCCATATTGAATGAAGAGACGCTCGCAGGCATCGCTATCGTCACTTGCCCAGGCCTGAGGTGCATAGTAGAACATGCCTGGGTCAAAACGACCGCCGCCTGAGGCACAAGATTCAAAGAGTATATGGGGGAATTCTGAGGTTAATCTTTCGTACAAATCATATACTCCCAGGATATAGCGATGGAAGATTTCCCCCTGCTGAGCTGCTGGCCAGCCGGCGGATCCACATTCGGTAATACTGCGATTCATATCCCACTTAATATAGGAAATATCTGCGGTGCTGAGGACCTTGTAGATATCGTCATGGACGTAGTCCACCACCTCTGGACGGGAGAAGTCCAGCACATACTGGTTACGGCCATGAGAGCTCTTACGGCCTGGCACATGGATAATCCAATCTGGATGTTCCTTGTAGATTGGGGTATCTTTATTTACCATTTCCAGCTCCACCCACAGGCCAAATTTCATGCCCATGTCGTTAATGCGCTGGGCAAGGCCGGTAATGCCATTTGGCAGCAATTCCTTATTTGGTGACCAATCTCCCAGACCATGATAATCATCCCGGCGGGTGGAGAACCAGCCATCATCCAGAACAAACAGCTCTACACCAGCTTCCTGAGCCTTGCTGGCAATCCTTACCAGCTTGTCCTCATCAAAGTCAAAGTAGGTGGCTTCCCAGTTGTTGATAAGGATAGGACAAACCTTATCCCGCCATACGCCATGAGCCAAACGGCTGCGATACAGCTCGTGGAAAATATGGCTCATGCCATTCAATCCTGTATCTGACCAGGTCATAACAGCCTCTGGTGTCTGGAAGTGCTGACCTGGCTTCAACTGCCAGCAGAAGGACTGAGGATGAATACCCAGCATTACTCTGGAGGTATCAAAGGTATCTACCTCTACCTGAGCCAGGAAATTGCCACTGTACACCAGAGAGAAGCCCATAGCCTCACCCTGATTTTCATCAGTATTAGGACGCTTCAAAATCAGGAAAGGATTGTGGGTATGGCTGGACTGGCCCCTCATACTGCCAATGGACTGAATGCCCTGACGCAAATGAGCAGTTTTCTTATGTCTTTCTCTAGTCCACCAGCCAGAGAACTGCACCATATCATAGTCATCATCTGGCAAGTCCAGATTCAGACTCATAGCCTTGGTAAGGTTGACTACTTCCTCACCGGTATTCTTGAAATAAGCATTTCTGGCAATGGCATCGAAATTAGCAAAAATTGTATAGGACAGAATCAGCTCCATGCCATCCTTGGCATCCATGAGCTTCACCAGCAGGGTTTCTGCTTCCTCATCCTTTTCCACATAGGTAGCAGGCAGTCCCTCCAGCTTTGGCTTACCAGGTACAATCTCATGGGACACATAGCAGAAATCTGAGATTCTACTGCCATCCTGCTGCAGTACCTCCACTGCTCCCTCCCGGAAATCTGTAGTACCAAAGGAAGGGTATTCCTGCTTTATCTGCTCCAGAGAAAATCTATATTCATTTTCGTAGGCCTGAGCCAGCATCGCCCGATAATGAACCTTGTCCTGAAGATAGGAATAGTTTCCCTCAAGAGGCAGGGCCTGCCCAAAATACAGCTGTCCCAGCTGTCCATTCCGCATGATTTCAAACACATAACTGATATTGCCATTGGTCAAATGAAACTGCTTTGTTTTTTCGTTAAACTGAATTGACATAAATATACCCCCGTCTTTCACCTATTATGCATTTTGGCGGTTGTAATTCGCCTAGTTATACTGTTTAGTCCCCCATCTCGTCTGTGGCGAAAGGGGGGACTAATTTTTTTACTTATTCATGGATTCCCATTTTTCTTCCAGTTCCTCAACAATGCGGGCATGCTCCTGCTCAGTCAAGGTAACCTTGGCACGGTAGATAAGAGCGCCCACAATCATCAATATGATAGGTGCTGCAAACATGACAATCTGCAAGCGCATCATATTGTCAGCAGTCAAACCACTGGCACTGGCACCTCCGGTCATGCCTACCCAGATGGCAGCCAAACCAATAATACCAGAGGAAACAGCGCCGGCGAACTTATCAACCAAAGGTCTTACGCAGAGGCAAACTGCTTCATCACGATGGCCCAGCTTCAGCTGGCCATACTCTACAGAGTCGGTAATGGTCATGAGAACAACCAGGAAAATCAAGGCCTGTGGCAGAGTAAAGAGACCGGCAGCCACCAGAGCCAAGGTAACATTAGTACCGCTCATAGCATAAAGTACCAGAGCAGCTGTCATAACAGCAATGGAAGAGAAGAACAGCTTGCGACGGCTGAACTTGGTGGTGAGAATTGGGAAAGCTGCTACAGCCAGCAGGCCGATAACAGTGTTGATAACACCCAGAATAGAGAACTTGGTAGCATCACCAATTACATAGATAAAATAATACAGGTTGAAGTTGTTTACAATATTGATACCGATACCATAAACCAAATAAGCAATTGCCATCCAAAGAAGCTGGTCATTCTTGGTGAGAACCTTCATTACATCCTTGGCAGAGGTTTCTTCCTTGTTTTCACGGAGAGCATTTTCCTGCTCATGAGTACCCAAGCCCAGAATAATAGCACCCAGGGTAGCAATACCGCCGCCAATGCAGGCAAAAGCAAACCAGCCTGTTGGATCACCAGCACCGCCATTCTGATTCACAGAGAAATACAGTACCACTGGCATTACGATAACAGTAACCATCTGAGCACCGAATACAGAACCAATACGAGCAATAGTGGCTGTAACCTCACGCTCATGGGAATCAAAGGACAAAGCCGGTATCATGGACCAGATAGCTACGTCCTTAGCGGAGTAGAAAATATCCATGATGAAATATACAATGGCAAAGATAACGAGATACAGAGTTGGATTGCTTACGGTTAAGCCTCCAAAATCAGTAAACAGCATAGCCAAGGTAACAGCTGCGATAACTGCACCGCCCAGAACCCAAGGCTTGAAACGGCCCCAACGGGTTTTGGTTTTATCAATAATATTACCAATAAATGGATCTACGAAAAGCTCCGCAATTCTCAATACCAGAATGATAGTGGTAACAATACCTATCATATAGGCATCGTTAGTTGGATTATCTGAGTTAAACAGATTACTGGTAACAAAAATCATGAAATATGTGCCGATCATGGCATAGAACACATCATGACCGAAAGTACCACAGGCATAGGCTATACGCTGCCAGATACGATTTTTACCGTTTGACATAATATTAACTTCCCCTCTTTTACGAAATAATTACCCCTTAACAACCTTGATATAGTCGATAATAGCATCGGCTATCTTGTCCAGTGAATCATGGCTGGTATTGACAACCAAATCATAGTTCTGGCCTTCTCCCCAGTTCTGGCCAGTATAGTAGTTGTAATAACGAGCACGTTTCTTGTCCTCCTGGTCCAGCTCCTTCAAGGTTTTGCCACCATAGACTTCCTTGCCTCTAGCCTCACGGAATTCATCATCTGCACAGACGAAGATGGAGAATTTGTTCTCGAACTTCCGCAATACATAGTCAGCACTACGGCCCAGAATAACACAAGGGCCATCTTCTGCCAGCTTGCGAATAGCAGCAGATTCAGTCATGAATACTTTTTGACTGGAATCAGTCATATTCATGCCAAAAGAACGGAATGGCAAAAAGCTCATGGACAAAGGCTTCACATAGTTCTCCAGCTCTAATAAATCTTTTTCGCTGAGATCATCAAGACCAATTTTGGCTGCGGCAATATGGACAATCTGACGGTCATAGAGCTTGACACCAAGCTTTTCGGCCACCAGGCCAGCAATCTCACGGCCACCAGCACCATATTGACGGCTAATGGTAATTACGGGAATTCCACTCATAATACTTCCTCCTCTGATACAGCATTCTTACCCCCACCGCTGGATAAATTCCGGCCATAGTTATCGTATCCACACTTTTGTTGCGAGGAAATTGTCATAATAATTTGGTTTTTCATCAAAAAATCTGACATAAACGGAATTTACAACGGTTTTTCTTTATTGTTTTACATCATTTCGCTGTTTCTATATAGGATTTTAATATTTTTTCCTGTATCACGCCACCCATATCTGTTACGTATATACGGAAAAATGTTGTATTTTGCGTGTTTTTCCTTGATTAACAAAAGCAAAATAGGGCTGTGAGGCTAATTGGCACTCACAGCCCCTTGGGAGGAAGTACATTAATATTACATCAATGCACTGACAGGGATAACTTAAGCAATATGTGCCAGAGCAAATTCCAATGCACCAGCAGGGTTACGGGTAAGTCCTACATATTCCTTGCCGGAGCAGGTAGCTGCAGGTACACCCTTCTCGTCACAGTCGTGCTTCAATTCGTCAAACATGGAAGCCATCTGCGGAGCCAGAACAATCAAATCATAGTCGGTAATGCAATCCTTGTGCTGACCATAAGCCATAGCGATGGAATCAACAGGAGCATCAGCAGCCTTGGCACCCTTGACAATTGCCTTGGCCAGCATGGAACTGGTGGCACCAGAGGCACAGAGAACCAGAACCTTCTTTTCAGTCTTTGGCACAGCAGCCTTTGGAGCTTCTTTCTTTACTTCAACTTCCTTAACAGCTACAGCTTCTTCTACAGGTACACCATCGTCATCCAGCTGAGCGCCCTCAGCAATCAGAGCCTCACGCTCTACCAACTGCTTATCATAAGCACGGAAGAATGGATAGTAGATAACAGCATCCACAACCAGCAGCAATGGAGCCAGGAAGAAGGACAGCTTGGCAAAACCAGTAGCTACAATCAAACCGATAGTACCTGGAGTAGTCCAAGGCAGGATATAGGAGAAGGCGTTCATGCCCAGAACATCAACAAAGAACTTGTAGAGCCATACGTTGGCGATTGGAGCCAGAATGAATGGAACAAAGAGAACTGGGTTCAATACGATTGGCGCACCAAAGAGGATTGGCTCGTTTACAGCGAAGATTACAGGAATAATGGAGCTGCGTCCTACAGTACGGAGCTGCTTGGACTTGGCGATAAAGGCACACATGGCGCAGAACATCAGGGTTGCACCAGTACCACCCAGAGTAGCTACGAAGTAGGAAGTTGGATGAGTCAGAATAGCGGTTGCATGTTCACCAGCCTGTACCATCTGCAGGTTCAGCTCGATGTTGGCAATGTAGATAGCGGTTACGGCAGGCTCTACGATGGAAGGACCATGAATACCTACGAACCAGAACATGGCCATAGCGCCATAGATAAGAGCGATACCGATATAACCGTCAGCAGCCTGGAACAGTGGCTTGAACAGCTCCAGAATCCAGTTGCCAAAGAGCATTCCGGTTACATCACGGAATACGAAGCTGAATACCCAGAAAAAGGTAATGGAAGCAGCCAGAGGGAACAGGTCAGCATAGGTCTGAGCGATGTAATGAGGAACTTCCTCAGGCAGCTTTATGGTAATGCCACGGCCTACAAAGAACTTGTAGATATTTGGTACAGTGAAAGCTACTACGAAAGCGGAAAGCAGGCCCTTGGTACCCATGAACTCAGTAGCGATACCCTTATCTACACCCTCTACAGACAGCAGCAGGAAGCAGATGATGGATACAATCATTACAGATACGGTGTTAATCTGACGGAGCTTTGGCAGCTTGTGGTTAAAGTTGTCAGTCAAGCTCTTGGCGATGGTAGCCACCATCAATACGGACAGGATACCCATGGAATAACCATAAGCCTGCCACAAAAGACCGCTTACATAATCATCCCACTTGAAGTCCCAGATTTCTGGAATGCAGGCAACCAGAATGAACAGGGAGGAAAACAGGATTACTGGCAGACAGCTTACGAAGCCGTCCCGAATTGCTCTCAGATATGGGTTGTTGGAAACCTTTTCAAAGAAAGGCTTCATTCTATCAACCGCAGCGATAATTTTTTCCATGATACTCTCTTCTTTCTATATGTAATATACCTATTAACATTCAACATCTTCAATTGGTACGATTTCCCCTCGCTGAGCCATCAACTTGTACCAATATGCACTCTTCTTTGGATAACGCTTCTGGTCATTGTAGTCTACATAGAACAGGCCGTAACGCTTGTTGTAGCCGTTGGACCAGGAAAGCACATCCATCAGGGACCAGATGTAATAGCCGCATACATTAACTCCTTCTTCAACGGCTTTCAGCAGATATTCCAAATGCTGGGTAACATATTCGATACGAGGTGTATCGTCAATCTTGCCATTTTCGAAGTCGTCCTTGTAGCCCATGCCGTTTTCGGAAATGTAAATCTTCTTGTAGTTCGGATAGTCCTTGGCAATCCGCTTCAACTGATTGTACATACCTACTGGATAAATTGGCCAATCCCAATCGGTGGTTGGCACCTCTGGGTTGCAAACTCTGGCTCCTACTCCCTTCAGGGCAAATACGGAAGTGCCCTTGTCGCCGGTGGAGTTGCTGTAGATTCTGCTTTCCCCTTCATAGGCCTGCAGGAAGTGGCTAGAATAATAATTCATACCTAGGAAATCAATCTGTTCAGCAGCCTTGCGGAACTCCTCAAAGTCCTCTGGATAGGTTACCAGCCGGCCATTGTTCTTGTCAAGAATCTCATTGATAAGAGTCATGGTTTCATCATCGTAGCCGCCGTGGAAGCAGGCATCCATCATGAAGCGGTTGGCCATAGCATCGTCCAAATCCCTAGCATGTATATCCTCTGGCTTGTCGGAAATGGCCACCTTGCCCTCCAGGGTGTGGACAATACCGATTTCACCTGGCAGATTCATGGATTTGTAGAGATTCAGGGCCTTGGCATGAGCCACCATCATGATATGCATCATCTGAATGGCAGTTGGCATATCGAACTGCTTATGTGGCGGGAAGTTGCCTGCAATGTAGCCATTCTGTGGAATGGACCAAGGTTCATTGAAGGTTGCCCATTTCTTTACTCTGTCACCGAAGTTCTCAAAACAGATTTTGGCGTAATCTACAAAGTAGTCAATCAAATCTCTGTTGAGCCAGTGGCCATTGTTGAAGAATGGCAGCGGAGTATCAAAATGATGGAGAGTTACAAAAGGCTCTACCCCCTGCTTAATACACTCGTTAATCAAGTCATTGTAATAATCAATACCAGCCTGATTGATTTTGCCCTTGCCCTCTGGCAGGATGCGGGTCCAGGAAATGGAAATCCGGATACCGTTGATGCCGAAGTCGTGGGACAGCTGTAAGTCTTCCTTGTATTTGTGATAGAAATCACTAGCTGGATCAGCAGTAAACCGGCTGCCGGGACGGTTCATATAATCATCCCAAGCACATGGCCCTCTGCCATCCTCCTTGGTAGCCCCTTCTACCTGATAGGCAGCTGTGGCACCGCCAAAAATGAAGTTCTTGGGAAACTTCTTCAATGTTGCCATTGCTTTATACCCCCTAAGTAAAAATTGATTTATCATACGTTATAATTTCTTCAGGCTTCGGTACTCTCTCTTCCCTTCACCTTACATTTATTATTATACGTTATTTTTTCAGCAGGTGTTTTCCAACCATGAAAACCTTTTCATGATGAAGAAAATCTGAAAATTGACCGAAATATGCCATATGCCCCAATCATCTGTAGCCCGTATCGAAAGCTATAAAATTGTTCCTAAATTGGATACTTTGTTAAAAATCACCCAATCCCTGGGACTGAACCTTACCCTTAGTCCTGCCTAAATCAAGATACTAAGATAATATCTAACAGTAGTCTTATCAACAATACACCTACGACAGTCATTGAAAATTTCATCAATGGCTGTTTTTCTATTGCGCGAAGTGCCCTAAGGCGGATTATCCATGCACTATATGTATTGCTTTTATCTATACAATCGCGTACAATAAAAAATATAAATAGACCATACAAAACTGAAAGGATTTCTTGATGTGGCTAATGATATTGACAATATTATGATATAACCATACCGTAAAAGTAGGAGTGGGGACAATGTCAGAAAAAATAATTTACAGAAAGTTTCGCCTTTCGTCTTTTCAAATTATCATACTTGGTTTTGCCGGAGTCATTCTGCTGGGGACGCTGATGCTGATGTTGCCTATCTCTACAACAGAGGGCTGCGTAACTCCATTCAATGAAGCGCTTTTTACCGCAACATCCGCTGTTTGCGTAACGGGGCTTGTGGTACAGGATACCGGCAGCTATTGGTCAACCTTTGGTCAGGCGGTGATTCTGATGCTGATTCAGATAGGCGGACTTGGTGTTGTCACCGTGGCGGCATCCTTTGCACTGATGTCGGGGCGAAAAATCTCTTTGATGCAGCGCAGTACCATGCAGGATGCCATCTCAGCACCGAAAGTTGGAGGAATCGTTCGGTTGACACTGTTCATCCTACGGGGAACATGCCTAATCGAACTGATAGGTGCCCTAGCTATGCTGCCGGTGTTTTGCCACGACTATGGATGGCACGGGATTTGGCTGGCGGTATTTCACTCCATCTCTGCCTTTTGTAATGCAGGTTTTGACATTCTAGGAACCAACGATAATTTGTATCCATCCCTTATCGGTTATGTCCAAAATCCTGTAATCAATATTACGATTATGGTGCTGATCATAACCGGCGGCATCGGATTCTTGACATGGGATGATATTTGCGAAAACAAGCTGCACTTCCACCGTTATCGAATGCAGAGCAAGGTGATTCTTGTCACAACATTGGCACTGATCGTCCTGCCAGCGCTTTTTTTCTTCTTTGTAGACTTTGGTACCCTTCCCCTCGGAGAGCGGATTCAGGCAGCGCTATTCCAGTCGGTCACACCTAGAACGGCGGGCTTCAACACAGTCAATCTACCGGGTATGTCCAGTTCGTCCTTGGCCGTGATGATCTTCCTGATGCTCATTGGCGGTTCTCCCGGCTCCACGGCAGGCGGTATGAAAACCACAACGCTAACTGTCCTGCTTGGCAATGTTGTTGCCACTTTCCGCCAGCGGGACAGTGTCCAGTTCTTTGGACGCAGGGTAGATTGCGACGCTGTCAAAACTGCCGCAACCATTCTAACGATGTACCTTGTGCTCTTCTTTGGTGGAGGTCTTTTTATCAGTGTATATGAGAATCTTCCTCTGTCCTCCTGCCTGTATGAAGCCGCGTCGGCAGTAGGCACGGTGGGGTTGAGTCTGGGAATTACACCACATTTGCATATTCCCTCGCAAATAGTATTAATCGCGCTGATGTATTTGGGCAGAGTCGGTGGACTTACGCTCATTTATGCAACGGTGTCTAGTAAGAAAAACGGCAATGGAAAACTGCCGCAGGAAAGAATCACGATAGGATAAGCAAAGGAGCATCTATCTCATGAAAAATATTTTATTGATTGGAGTAGGTCGTTTTGGGCGGCATATCGCCATGCAGCTCTCTCAACTAGGACATCAGGTCATGGCAGTCGATATAAATGAGGAGCGAATCAATGATGTGCTTCCTTTTGTCACTAATGCGCAGATTGGTGACAGCACCAATGAGGAGTTTCTGCGTACCCTTGGAATTGGAAATTTTGACGTTTGCTTTGTAACCATCAGCAGTAACTTCCAAAATTCCCTGGAAACTACCTCGCTGCTGAAAGAGTTGGGGGCAAAATCCGTGGTATCCCGCGCTGAACGCGATGTGCAGGCGAAGTTTCTACTCCGAAACGGTGCAAACAATGTAGTCTACCCTGAAAAACAGATGGCAAAATGGGCAGCGATCCGGTACAGCGCAGACCATATTTTTGACTACATAGAGATTGACGAACAGCATGCCATATTTGAAGTACAAGTACCGAAGGAGTGGATTGGAAAAAGCGTTGGCGAGCTGGATGTGCGCAGAAGGTTCGGAATCAACATTCTCGGCATCAAACGAGCAGGAAAAACTGATGTTTCTGTCATGTCTAATACGATATTATCCGATGATATAACGATTTTGGCATTGGGTGAGTACAAGGCACTGCAAAAGTGCTTCCGGATTTGAATAATTACTGCTTTTTTCGCAATAAAAATACAGACAGCCTGCTGGGATACAGGCTGTCTGATGGGAGGGTTGTTTATATGAGTTTTATTAAGGGTATGTTTCTTTTGGAGAATACAGTATTTTACTCCTGGAGATAGAACTCTACATCGTCAATAGAGCCCCAGTTGCCGGCGTTGCCTACCATATCAATGCCGATGGTGGCCTTGCCATCCTTCACCTCTACATCACGGATGGTCCACTGCTGCCAATTATTCCAGCCAGTGTCTGCAATTACGGCAGACTGCTCACCGGCAGAGGTGCGTACCATAAGAGTATAATAATGCTCTCCGCCACCGCCCTGAGTCCAGCAGGAAACAGTGTATTTGCCATCCTTTAGACCTTCAAAACTCTGAGTTGCCTGGAACTTGAAGCCCTTGTCTGCCCAATAATGCATAGCAGTCTTACCACGGGCATCACCAGCGGAAGATACGGTGTTGACAGCATCCTTGTCGCCAGTAATGCTCCAGCCATTCAAATCACCATTTTCAAAATTGCCATTCTTCACCAGATTTACCTTTTTGATAACATCAATGGAAGCAATGGCGGTCTTGCCATCAACACCCTGAACAGTACCCTTGACAGTGTACTTGCCTGGCGCATCAAAAACAGGAGCAGCATCTGTCCAGGTTACAGGCATGGTCTTGACTACATCGTTTTCAAATACCACGCTGGCTTTCTTTGGCATTTCTACTGGCTGGCCTACGGAACCTGTTACCAGCTCGGCCTCAATGGTCTTTACCTTGTACTGCTGAGTTGGCAGGGACTGGTCGCTAACCATCTTGAACACATCCAGAGATTCCAAAGCATTGCCCTGGAAGTCGAACATGGCCAGATTCTCCCACTCATTGCCTTCTCCAGCCTTCCAGCCAGCACCTTCTACAGGAATCCAATCAGGTTCCCAGTAGAAGATACCCTTGCCGCGGCTGTCCTTCACATTGGAAACATGCTCCATTACATCATGAAGACCGCTGGCCTGTCCCTGAACAGTGGACTTGTAGCCTGCAATAGCTTCCTCAGTTGGGCCGGCACAGTTCTTCTGAGCATCTCCCTGCTCATTGGTAAAGGCATAAGCTGTTTCTACTACAACAACATCCTTGCCGTAACGGTCTACCATGTCGTTCATATTGTAGGAAAGCTCTTCCATGCTGCCATGCCAGAATGGGTAATAGGAGAAGCCGATAATATCGAAATCATTAACACCGTTGTTGGTAATCAACTCATCAAAGAAGCTGCGATACAGGGCATTGTTGTTGCCGTTGGCCAGATGTACCATACGCTTTACCTGATGGTTTGGATCATTGTCCTTTACAGCCTTCAAGCCCTGAGCAATGGCATCTGCCAAAGCCTTGTATCCCTCTGGGGTATCGGTTTTGCAAACAGGCCACAGCATACCGTTGTTCAGCTCGTTGCCTATCTGCACCATATCAGGAGTTACACCAGCTTCGTTGAAATCCTTCATAACCTTGGCTGTGTAGTTATACACATCCTTGGCCAGCTGCTTGGCATTGTGGTTTTCCCAAGCCTTTGGTGGATACTGCTTGCCTGGATCTGCCCACCAGTCACTGTAGTGGAAGTCCACCAGTACCTTCATCCCCAAGGCCTTGGCCCGCTTGGTTACCTCCAGAGCCTTTTTCTCATCGGTAACACCGCCGCCGTTGCCGTTAGGGCCATAGGAATATGGATCGTTCCAAATGCGGACACGCACCCAGTTAATACCTTTTTCCTGCAAAATCGCGAGACAGTCCTTCTCCATCCCATTGGCGTAAAATTTACCGCCCAGACGCTCCAGCTCTGGCAACATGGATACATCGGCACCCTTGATAAAATCATCACTGATACCGGCTATTGGATTTACCTTTACAGCAGCTTCAGCACTACTGGCACCAAAGCTGGTGCCCAGCATGGCAGAGCCAGCCATCAAGGCTGCCATAACATAGGCAGTTAGTTTTTTGTTATTGAAAGATTTCATATTATACCCCTTACCTCTATATTAGAACATGTAGGACAAAGCTACAGTAGCGATATCATCATACTTGGAGAAGCCTGCTGCTGCCTCATCATATGGCTTCAACTTGTAGTAGTTCAGGCCAAGGCAGGTGTTATTAGCAACCATGTAGTCCAAATTAATACCAAAACCGCGAGCACCGTGCCCACCAAAGCCATCACCACCGGCAATATTCAAACGATGTCCCCACTTAGAGGAATCCACAGAGGTGTTACCCAATGCGAAATACTCGCCATATACCTGCCAATCCTTAGCAGTCTTCCAATCCATCTTGCCATAGGTTACACGAGTCCATACACCATGCTTGTTAGCATTGGCTACAGTACCAACATTGTTGGTAACAGCCTCAGCAATTACATTCCATTTTGGTGCAATCTGAGTATTTACACTGAGGGAATACTGATTTAATTTGTACGCATCATCTTCCCATTTAGACCATGTACCTGATGGCACCCAGGTAGTACCACCTGGTGTAGTAACCTCCACCCAATTTGTACCGGAAGCATACTTCTGAACATCTGTCAGTGTACGCATATTGGACACAGCAATCTTGGTAGCAGGAGAGGTCTGAACTGCTATTTCGCCAAACTGGGCATTAATATTGGAATCATGCCAGCCTTCAGCAGAAATATCACCAACACCCAGCATAGCAGTAACCTTTGGTCCAAACTGATGCTTAACATAGGCACCATCTACCTGATTCTCCCACCAGATCAAGCCTTCACCCAGCTTAACCTCGGTACGACCAATAGAAGCCTTGGTACCTGCATGCTCCCAGTTAAGACTTAACTTATCCAAACGCAGACTGTTCTGATTATCATAAGAATTATCCCATGAATTAAAGTTCTGGTGTCCGTTAGTCCAATGGCTTCTCTGCCAAGACTTGTCTTCGTACTTCAAGCGTCCGTCAACAGTCAAATTCTCAGCAGGATTTGCCCAGAAGCCTAGACGCAGTCTCTTTTCAAACTGAGAAGTTTCGCCGTTACTACTCTTGCCATTATTACCCTTCTGGTCTTTATTGGCAAAGTAACGCATACGAGCATCACCATACCAGCCCATACGGCCCTTCAAATCATCTACATCCTTGCGGAGGCTCTGTACTTCGCCCTTCAGCTCGCTATCAAATTCCTTCTGGAGCTTTTCAATAGCAGCCTTGTCTACAGCCCGGGCATTTTCCTGATTCTGCATAGCCTTCTCTACCAGCTGAGCCATCTCATAACGAGTAATAGGCTTGTCACCGCCAAAATTGGTATCACCATAGCCATCAATAATGCCATCCTCAGCCAGCTTATTAACGGCATCATATGCCCAATGATCCAATGGCACATCAGAGAACATATTCTCAGCTGCCATAGTTACACTGGCGGTACCCATAATAGTTGCTGCAAGAACTGCAGATACCAAAGTTTTCTTCTTCATAATCTTTTACCTCCAAGAATTATAGAATTTATTATTGTTTCTCTCCTTACAGTTTGTATTCTATCCCATTTTCATTTATTTATGTTTTCACAGTATGAAAATCTTTTCAGACTGTTTTCATGATTGAAAATATTGAAATTATTCCCAATTAAATAACCCTCTGACTGCTCCTACAACAATCAGAGGGTTTGGGAGAATGTATATCAATAAAAAGTATTTTACACTATTTGCTGAATTTTAATCTGAGGGAAAAGCTCCTCCACTACTTCCTTGCGGACGAAACCACTTTCATCCTCCATAGCATTAGCAGTACCACAGGCTGCACCTAGAGACAGTACATCCTCAATAGCCATGCCCCGCTCAATACCTACTGCTATACCAGCCACAAAGGAATCACCAGATCCCACTGGATTCTTGCACTGAATATTGGGCACAGTAATCTTGTACACATGCTGATTATAGCCAGCCATAGAGCCCTGAGCACCTAGGGAGATTACAGGCAGCTTGATACCGTCCTCCATAAATTTCTGCAGGACATGAACAATATCCTCATCACTACGCAGCTCTGCTCCCACCAGCACCTTGATTTCATCGTTATTAGGCTTCACAAAATATGGCTGTGCCTTGATGCCCTGAATCAATGCCTCACCGCTGGTGTCAAGAAGAAAGGGCTTGCCTGCCTTGCGGGCCAAGTTAATAAGCCGTCCATAAAAATCCCCAGGCAGTCCCTTGGGCATACTGCCAGAGGCTGCTACCACGGTAGCCTTGGACAAAAGCTCCTGATATTTGACCATAAAGGCTTCCTGCTCCTCTGGGGTAACAGTAGGGCCTGGCTCCAAAATCTCGGTTTGTGCACCACTTTCTGTAATAATAGCCAAACAAGAGCGGGTTTCCCCAGCCACCTGCACAAAATCCTGCTTTATGCCGTAGTCCTGCAGCTTTTCGCTGATAAACTCACCGCTTTTGCCCCCCAGATAACCAGTGGCAATGCAATCCTCGCCAAGGATGGTAGCTACATTGGCTACATGGATACCCTTGCCGCCGGGAGTATTATCCACCTCAGAAGCCCGCATAACCTCCCCCTTGATTAAATCCTTCATCTTATATCTTTTGTCCACAGACGCATTGAGATTTATTACCAAAATCACAAAAATTCCCCCCCATAACAAACTTTCAAATTTATCATCCATAGCAAGCTAGCAATACCCTCACAACTTGCTGGCCCACATTAGATAGTACCAACAGCTTTCCTTGGTTGATTGCTTAGCATAACATTTAGCTTTGATGATTAAATTATACCCATTTGTTACAGAGGGATGTTTTCTTGTTGAGAAAAGGTTTTCAAAGATGATTCAGGAAGTTTTCCATCATTACCTTTCCCTTGGGAGTCAAAATGGATTCCGGATGGAACTGGATACCTTCAATATCGTATTCCCGATGGCGGAGGCCCATAATCATGCCGTTGTCCAGTTCTGAGGTAATCTCCAAGCAATCTGGCAGGCATTCTCTGTCCACAATCAGGGAATGATATCGGCCTACGGGAATATTCTGGGGCAGGCCGGCATAAAGGCCTTTGCCATTGTGCCGTAGAGGAGAGGTTTTGCCATGAACAATCTCCCCAGCTCCTACCACCTTGCCCCCAAATACCTCGCCAATGGCCTGATGGCCTAGACAAATTCCTAATATAGGCAGCTTGCCCTTCAACTGGGAGATAAGCTCCTCAGTAATGCCCGCCTCTGCCGGTACCCCCGGACCTGGAGAAATCACCACCGCTTCGTAGCCACGGCAGGCAATCTCCTCTACAGTTATCTGGTCATTGCGGATAACCTCCACAGAGGCTTCCAGAGAGGATAAAAGCTGATAAACATTGTAGGTAAAGGAGTCGTAATTATCTAAAAGCAACAACATCATTTTCCACCTCCTCTACCACAGTAAACATAGCCTTGGATTTTTGCAGGATTTCCTTGTATTCAAACTCTGCCTGAGAATCATAAACAATGCCTGCTCCAGACTGAATATGGCCTATATCCCCATCAATAAACATGGTGCGGAGGGTAATGCACATATCCATATTGCCATCAAAATCCATATAACCTACCGTGCCGGCATAAGACCCCCGCTTTACTGGCTCCAACTCGTGAATAATCTCCATAGCTCTCAGCTTGGGGGCACCGCTGACCGTACCAGCAGGGAAACAGGCCTTTAGCACATCCATAGGAGTATAGCCCACCTTCAGCTTGCCCCGTACCTCGGAAACCATATGCATAACATGGGAGAATCTCTCCACCTGCTGCAGCTTGATAACCTCTACAGAGCCAGCTTCACTGATACGGCCAATATCGTTGCGAGCCAAATCCACCAGCATGGAATGCTCCGCACATTCCTTAACATCCTGCTTCAACTCTGCCTCCAAAGCTGCATCCTCAGCCTCATTCTTTCCCCGACGGCGGGTGCCAGCAATAGGATAGGTATAAACATAGGAACCGGACACCTTAACCAGCATTTCCGGGGAAGCTGCCACAAATTTCTTTTTGCCAAAATTTAGATAAAACATATAGGGAGAGGGATTGACCTGCCGTAGACGACGATAAAAATGAAAGGCTGGCTTGGTTAATCTGGTGCGGAACTGACGAGAGGGCACCACTTGAAAAATATCCCCAGCATTAATATATGCCTTGCATTTGGCAATGGTCCTGGCCCACTCCTCTGGCATCTCTCCATATTGAGCCATAAAATCCAGCTTGTCCTGCCGTGGTGGCACAGCATGATTGCCAGTACATACAGGCTGGTAAAGCTGGGCTGCCAAGGCCTCCATTCTTTGCTCCACTCTGGCATAAGTATCATCAAGATTCTCCTCCTGCTTAACTTCTGCCAGATAAATCAGCTGAGAGGCGTTTTTTTCCTGATCAAAAACCATGAGAATCCGACAAATCATAAACTGGCCCAAAAGCTCCTCTTCAGCTATGTGCGTGCCACGCACCCGATCAAATACCGCCGAAGCTTCATAATTGAAATAGCCTACCGCGCCGCCATTGGCCAGAGGCAGCTGCTGATTCCCCAGCGCCGCCCGGAATTTCTGCATATACTGATTCATTGTTTCCACAGGACTGCCATCCAGAGCCTTCATCAGCTCCTCTTCCTGAATCATCAAGCGATTCTTGTAAATCTGGAGATTGATAAATGGCTCTGCCCCTATAAAGGAAAACCGGCCAAATTTCTGATGGGCATCTACAGATTCCAGCAAACCCCCCTTTTCCTCCCCTACCAGCTTGTAGTACATGGAAACAGGGGTATCCAAATCCGTATCTATCTGAGTGCTGACTGCTACCAGATTGGCAGTCTTAGCCAGCTTTTTAAATTCTTCCCGCGTAGGAGTCAGCTTCATATCCTTTCCCTCCCTTTATTTGTGATAGCTGTTATCCAAGGCCTGACGCATGGAGGCAATCAGCTTCATAGCCTCCTGGTCAGCTCCCTCCAAAATCTTTTTCACCACAGCTGAGCCTACAATAACGGCATCTGCCTCTGCTGCTGCCTCTACCGCAGACTCTGGGGTGCCAATGCCAAAGCCTACAGCACAAGGAGTGGCAGTCTGTTTCTTCACATGACTGATAACCCTGTTAATAGGGCTATAATCTATCTTCCGCACACCGGTAACTCCGTTAATGGATACGCAATAAATAAAGCCATCAGCAGTGGTACAGGTTTCCCCAATCCGCTGGTCTGTGGTGCCTGGGGTAACAAATTCCACCAAATGGAGGTTATTGTCACGGCAGGCCTTTTTCAGTTCCCCAGATTCCTCATGGGGCACATCAGGAATAATAAAGCCATCCAGACCAGCATCCTTGGCATCCTGGGCCAGCTTGGCAAAGCCATAATTCAGCATGATGTTAATATAGCCCATACCCACCAAAGGAATCTGGGACTTCTTGCGAATCTCTCTGACAATATCCAGCACCCGGTGCAAATTCATACCCTTTTGGATAGCATCATAGGAAGCCTTTTGAATCACTGGGCCATCTGCCATAGGATCAGAAAAGGGAATGCCCAGCTCCACCATATCTGCCCCGGCTTTTTCTGCCTCCAGCACCAGCTGTACAGTGGAATCTGCATCGGGAATACCTGCGGTTATATAGATAATCAGGCCCTTTTTGCCTGCCTTTTTCAATTCTGCAAATTTGTTTTCTACACCAGTCATCTTCAAATCTCCTCTCCCAGTACCTTTGCTACCTGCTGTACATCCTTATCACCACGGCCAGACAGGGTGACTACTACCACTTCCTCTGGCTTGGTAGAAGGCATAAGCTTTTCCAAATAAGCCAGAGCATGAGAGCTTTCCACAGCTGGAATAATGCCCTCTGTACGGCAGAGAAGCTGGAAAGCATCCAGGGCTTCCTTGTCATTAATACCTACGTATTCCACCACGCCCTGTTCATGGAACATGGAATGTTCTGGGCCTACACCGGGATAATCCAGACCAGCAGAAATCGAATAAACCTCTATAACCTGTCCATCTTCATCCTGAGCCAGATAGCTATAGGCACCGTGCAGTACACCGGGACGACTGTTAGGGCTGGACAAGGTCTGAGCATTGTCTCCCATAGCAGGGCCACGGCCAGCAGCCTCTACCCCGAATTTTTTTACCTGGGCATCATCCTTAAACTCATAGAAAGTGCCAATGGCATTGGATCCGCCACCTACACAGGCTATCATATAATCCAGCCGACCGCCGGTTTCCTGCTGAATCTGCTGGCGGATTTCCTGACCAATAACGGACTGAAAATCTCTTACCATAGTTGGATATGGATGAGGGCCTACAGCAGAGCCAATAATATAATGGGTATCATCAATATGAGCAGCCCAGTAGCGGATAGCCTCGCTAGTGGCATCCTTCAAGGTGCCGGTACCAGTGGTCACAGGCACCACCTCTGCCCCTAGAAGCTTCATGCGGAAAACATTCAGTTTCTGGCGCTCAATATCCACAGCTCCCATAAATACCTTGCATTTCATGCCAAAGAGAGCTGCCACCGTGGCAGTGGCCACACCATGCTGACCAGCACCGGTTTCGGCGATTACCTGCTTCTTGCCCATACGCTGTGCCAAAAGAGCCTGTCCCAGAGCATTGTTAATCTTGTGGGCGCCAGTGTGGAGCAAATCCTCCCGCTTGAGATAGATTTTGGCTCCGCCATAGTGCTTGGTGAGCTTATCTGCATAATACAAAAGGGTAGGACGGCCAGCGTACTCCACATAGTATTTCCGCAAATCTGCTAGGAAATCAGGATCTCTTCTATATTTTTCATAGGCTTCTTCTAACTGGTTCAGTACCGGCATCACGATTTCTGGTACATACTGTCCGCCAAATTTGCCAAATCTGCCCTTTTTATTTTCTACTGTCATAATAATATCCTCCGTCTATTTTAAGTCTTATTTATGCTAAATTATTCCCTATCAGGTGAATGCTGGGCGATCTCTAAAGCTGAGCCATAGCCCTGGTCATGGCCTCCACATCAGGAGCTGTGGACAAGCCCTCTCCTACCAGTATTCCCCGCAAACCTGCTTCCCGAAGCATTTTGGCTTCCTCCAGGGTGTGAATACCGCTTTCGCTGATTAGTATCCGGCTTCTATCTGCCACTGGCAGCAAATCCAAGGTATTCTGAATGGTGGTTTGGAAGTATTTCAAATTCCTATTGTTGATACCAATAAATCTGGCAGGAGTTGCCAAAGCCTTAGCCATATCCTCCTCATCATGTACCTCCACCAAGGCATCCATGCCCAAGCTCCAGGCCAGCTGGAGATATTCATTTAACTGATGAGCTGTAAGGATTCTTGCTATAAGCAAAATAGCATCTGCCCCCAACATCCGGGATTCATATATCTGGTATTTATCTATAATAAATTCTTTTCTAAGGACTGGAATAGATACCAACTGCTTTACCATCGGAATGTCCTCATTTCTGCCTAGAAAATGGGCATCTGTATGGACGGAAAGCATGACAGCGCCGGCTTTTTCGTAAACTTGAGCCAGCTCTGCCACCGTATGATGGTGGCCAAAATTTCCCTTGGAGGGGGATTGGAGCTTGCACTCGGCAATCAGCCCCCAGCCATTGGCCTTGAATCTATAATTCATAGGGAAGCAGCCTACATGGGCTTTGGCCAGCTTTTGCACCTGCTGTAGTGGTAGCTGCGCCTTGGCCTTGGCCACCACATCCTTTTTGGCTTCTACTATTTCTGCCAATATATCTCTCATAGCTTACCTGCCTTTGTCAAAAATTCTCTAATCAATTCAGGACTTTTCTTTTTATTTACCTCTAAGGCACTGGATACATCCAAGCCATAGGGATGAAAAATTTTCTCTGCTTCCTGTAGATTATCCTTGGTGATACCTCCGGCAATCAAGTATGGCTTCCTAACCTGTTGGATGGAGTCCGTCGCCTGTGTCCAGGCAAAGGCGACGCCGCTGCCCCCTTCGGTGTTCCTGCTGTAGCTGTCTACAAGCACCATATCTGCGGGATAGCTGTTAGCCAGCTCTGGGGTAAAATCATCACCGTAACGAAAGGCTTTGATAATGCCTATAGGGCTATGGGCTAACAGTTTTTTTAGCTCCTTACCGTATTCTACGGTTTCGTGTCCGTGGAGCTGTACCATATCCAAATGACATTCTCTGGCCACCTCTGCCACCTGAGAGGCAGGCTCATCTACAAAAACGCCTACCTTTTGGCATGGCTTCACCTGCTGGCAAATGGCCTTGACTGTGGCTGGCTCTGTGTACCGCCAGTATCTACTGCTCATAATAAAGCCCATCATATCGGCCCCTGCGGCCACAGCCTGAGCGGCGGCCATATCCCGGATACCGCATATTTTTATAATCATGCTCCCAGCTCCTGGGTTTCTGCCACCAGCTGCTGCAGCTTTTGCAGTGCCTTACCGCTGTCAATCATCTCCTGAGCCAGCTGAATGCCTGCCTCAATGGATTCTGCCTTGTTGCCAGCATAAAGGGCCGCACCTGCATTGAGAAGAACAATATCCCGCTTGGGGCCCTGCTCCTGACCTTGGAGAATCCGCAGGGTGATTGCCGCATTTTCTGCTGGTGTACCTCCTGCATAATCTGCCATGGTACCAGGCTGGAAGCCATAATCTGCTGGATTGATTTCGTAGGTATGAACCACCCCATCCTTTAGCTCGCTAACCTTGGTAGGGGCATTGGTGGAGATTTCATCCATGCCATCCTCAGAGGCAATAACCAGGGCATGCTTCACACCGATTTCCTTTAGCACGCCAGCAATCAGCTCTGTAAGGTTTTTGTCGTAAATTCCTACCATCTGGTAGTCAAGACCTGCTGGATTGATAATAGGCCCCAACAGATTGAATACTGTTCTATAGCCCAGCTCCTGACGGGTTTTGGCTACGTATTTCATGGCCTTGTTAAAGGCTGGTGCAAAAAGGAAGGCTACGCCAATATCATCAATGATTTTGCCAGCATTTTTAGGGGTAAGATTGTATTTAACTCCCAGCTCCCCTAGAACATCGGAGCTGCCGCTGGCACTGGATACTCCGCGATTGCCATGTTTGGCTACGGTTACACCGCCGGCTGCCAGCACAAAGGCTGCGGTGGTGGAAATATTGAAGGTGTTCTTGGTATCTCCACCAGTGCCACAGTTGCACATAACAGGCTTGCTGTGAGGTACATGGTCGGCATGACTTATCAGGGTTTTGGCAAAGCCTGCAATTTCGTCTACAGACTCCCCTTTCATTTTCAGGACAGATAGGAAGCTGGCCAGTTGACTGTCATTGGCCTGACCGGTGAGAATAATGTCCATAGCCTCTCCGGCTTCCTGCTGAGTGAGATTCTGACCACTGATAATTTTTTCTATATACTGCTTCAACATAAGGCATCTTCCTTTCTTCTTGCTGCTTGTTACCTTCTGGATTTACTCAAAATAAAAAACCATTTCACTCCGTGTACAACCTACATTTGACTGTGCAGATTGTACATGGGGCGAAATGGTTCCGCTGTGCCACCCAACTTCAATATCTATCCAAGGGCTATATAAACAAAAAACGAACATCCACCTCTAACGAGACGAAATGTTCGTGCCACTCGATATAATATTCTCTTGGTACGGGAGTTATCCTCCGATACCTCAGCTCTGTAACGGGAGCAACCGTTTCAGCCTACTTTCCACAAGGGATTTGGGTGAACCCTCCTGGGACCATTCACTAAAACCTTACCACCGGTCATCACACCTACCCGCTTTCACGGCACCGGCTCGCTGAAGATAAGCAAAATCAGCTACTATTTCCCATTCAATGGTTTGAGTATTTGATTAGCAGGAGCTGCGCTCCCTTTGATGGTTTATATAATACGGCTAATTGTCCCGTCTGTCAAGACATTTTTGGAATTTTTCTTGCTAATGAGGGAAATTCTGATTTGCCGAGTTGCCTATCTCCCTAGGGATGTAAATATAATTCGGGATGTCAAAGATTCTCGAAATACAGCCTGCGGTCATAACGACTTTTGCTCTGTCCGACTTAATGG